>Ga0310695_10013882_pt1 | contig 10978 bp, 11 predicted proteins | sample RumenRJG_04DNA_FD_203882 | JGI IMG/M metagenome (GOLD analysis project Ga0310695, IMG submission 203882) | Bovine rumen microbial communities from Lethbridge, Alberta, Canada - RJG_04 (v2) (version 2) | ecosystem: Host-associated > Mammals > Digestive system > Stomach > Rumen | place: Canada... | reverse complement strand
CTTTTTCTTTTCTTAAGAAATAGTAAAGATCTCCAATATTGGAGCACGTTGGCCCATGATTAAGGTTGCTACAGGCTTTCTCAAAGTATGTTTTCGCCTGCTGGTAGTCCTGCCTTACGCCTTTACCATGTAGGTAAAATCTTCCAAGATTCTTGCACCCAACTGCAAAATTCAGGTTGCAGGCTTTCTCATAGTACTTTTTCGCCTGCTGAAATTCTTTTCTTATTTCGTAAGAACCTCCAAGAGAGTCACACGCCTTTCCATCATTCAGGTTGCAGGCTTTCTCAAAGTATGTTTCACTCAGCTGGTAGTCTTCTCTTGCATGGTAATGAAGTCCAACCATGACACACCCAAATCCATCATTAAGGTCGCATGCTTCCAAACAAAATGGAAAAGCTTTTGTATATTGTTTAGCATCTTGCAGCCTACGGCATTCAGTAATGGAATCAGCCGTGGCAACATTCAACAATGAAAAGCTGATAACTGCAGTTAAACATAACAGTAGTTTTTTCATGTGCTCCCCTAATAGGCTTCATTATGACTACACTCTTATGACTGTATCACCGCAGCATCCCGGCTGCGGCTCCTTTGTCCGGTTTTGTGAGATAAGTTAGCTTTAGTCTTGTCTGTCATTCTGACACATAAAATCATTAAGCCTTAATATCCCTTTTCGTTTAACATCTTGTATGCGTCACAACCGTCTTGCTGTCCCATATCACAAGCTTGGCCTAAGTATTCTTTTGCCGTCTGAAAATTTTGTCTTACGCCTTGACCATTGTAGTAAATAACTCCAAGATTGTAGCACCCGTCTCTGACATGAAGATTGCAAGCTTTCTCATAATACGATCTGGCCTTCTGGTAGTCTTTCATTGCAGAGACGTAAACATCTCCAAGATTGTAGCAACCTGCTTCTGAATCCTTGTTACAGGCTTTCTCAAAGTATGTAATCGCCTTCTGGTAGTCTTGTTTTACGCCTTTGCCTTCAGCGTAAAGAATCCCAAGATAAGTACATCCTTCTCCGCCATTCAGATCGCAGGTTTTCTGGCACAACGGAAGAGCTTCGCTGTACCAGCTAGCATTATATAAATTGCTGCACTGTCGAGCGTTTTCATCTTCATCAGTACAAGCAATGCTCAACAATGAAAAGCAGATAACAGCAGTTAAACATAACGGCAGTTTTTTCATATATCCCCCTGAACTTCCTTATGACTTTATCACCGCAGCATCCCGCCCGGCCTCCTTCCGAAAGCCGGGACTCTGTTTTCAGGCTGCTTGTCAGGTGAAGAACAGCTTCACGAACTCTTCATCCGTCAGGGAAAGCATTTTTCTCATGGCGTTCAGTTCCCGCATGGTGAACATATGAGTTTCCGTCTTCTTGTAGAAGGTTCTCTGGGCGATCCCCATTTCTCTGATAAAGTCCTGCACCTGCCAGCCCTGCCGGATAATGAGGGCGTTCAGGTCTTTCAGCTTCATGGCGTCATCCAGGTTGCAGAGCCAGGGAGTCGTTCCCTTTTCCCGTTCCTTTCTCTCCCGGGCGATCCTTTCCGCTGCCGCCAGGTTTTCCGGAGTGCGGTCGAAAACCTCCGGGAGCCTGCGGAACTCGGCATTCACGGATTCCAGCCGGGAGATCATGCCGATCATGTCCCCGGACACCTTCCTGAAATCGTCCCTGAGCTTCTTCTGGTTCTGCTCGAAGGTCTTTACCTTATTGATCGCTTCCAGTTCCGGGGAGATGATTTCCTTTTCCTCGCTCATGCCTGCTCCTCCCCGCTTTCCTCTTTCGGCTTTTTAGGGACAAATTCCAGGGAAAACCGGAAAAGATCGTCCAGGGTGTAGCAGATGTACTGCCCGGAAGATCCGCTTTTCGCGAAGAACATCCCCAGTCTGTCCGGACTGTACCGGCGGAGGTGCATGGCCATGCTCTCGTAGCGGATGCCCCGGTGATGGAGATAGGCGGCCAGGGCGGCGTGAAGGTAGTCGTTCACCATGGAACGCTGATCCGGGAAGCGGACGCAGATCTGGATCTCCTGCTCTTTGGCCTCATAGGGGTTGTTGCTGTCAATCGACAGGAACACCGCCAGGATCTCGAAATTCTGAAAGTCCATTGCCGGTACTCTCATGAACACGTCCCGGCCGTCAAACGTCCCTATTTCCAGTTCGTTCCGGCCGTTCTTCTGAAAATTGAACTCGCATTCGCTGAAAACGCGGTAGCCTCCGTAGGGAGGATCTTTCTGATAGGAGACTCTGTAATTTATTGTTTCCATTTTTTCTCTTTAAATTTCTCATTCAGGCTTTGCGGGCTTTCCGCCCTTTTTCCTGAAAGCATTGAAAACCCGGAAAATGTTCTTCTTTTTCCGGGAGCTTACGCGGGACACGCCAGCGGGGGAGTTCCATTCCAGGGTGTAGCCGGTTCCCCGGCCGCCCCGGAAATAAACCATAACGCCGTCCATTTCCGCGGTTTCGGCGCTGTTCCGTTCCGGCTCCGCCCCGGTCTCGGTCATGGTCATGATTCCCTCTTTCTGAAATCGGCTTCCAGGATCCTGGCGGATTCGGGCCTGTGGCATTTAAGCCTCTGGAAGTAGAATGCTCCCGGCTCCATGAACACCAGAAAATCCCCCCAGAAGAACATATCCCTGGTTCCGGCCCGGTTCGGGTTGATGTCATCCCAGAAGCGGCCCTTCATAACCTCCCGGAAGTCCCCGGTGTAGATCTCGGGATTGCGCCATACGCCGTAGCACGAAACATGGCTGCCGGGCAGGGACATTTCCTTCAGAAGGAGCGGAACAAGGCCGCAGTCCTCCTCGAACACATGAACGGAGAGCTGCTGGCGTTCCAGGGGCTCAAACGACCGCACATAAGTCCGGAAGAACCGGAAGCGGCCCTCGCTCCTGATCTTCAGAAACCCGGGGAACTCGTGGATCACGCCGGTAACGGCTCTGGGGTAGTCGATCTCCCCGGTATAGAGTCCGATGCCGGTGTTATTGATCCCGTAGGTGCTGAAAATATACTGGCCGTTGACCAGGGGGGCTCTTTCCGGGAGGCAGGACTCCATGTACTGAGACCGGAGGAATCCGCGGTAGAGAAGTTCGCTTACGGTGACCTTTTCGGGTTCGCTGAGATAGTTCACGAGTTCGTCCCGGCGGTGCTTCAGAAGCGGAGACAAATCCTCGTAGTCATAAACGGTGGGTGCGGTCATTGCTGTTTCCTCTGTTATTCCCTGTCCCTGCTGCTATTATCCCGCGGGACGGCGGAAAATTCCACATTCTCGGTGTCCGGGTTCTTTTCCAGAAAGTCCAGGGACACCTGAAAGGCGTTGGCAACCCCGGTTTTCTTCAGAAGATCCGCCAGCGTCCGGATGTCGGCCATTTCCAGGCGGGTTTCCTCGATCAGAAAGTCATCGTTTTTGGCAAGCCCTTCCCGGAGATCCCGGCTGTTGTCCCGGAAAGCCTCTCCGAGATACCGCCAGAGTCCCCGGGGAGTGGCCACGGCCCCGTCCAGGCTTTCCAGAAAGTCATAGAATACGGCATGATCCGCGGCGGTGACCGCCATAGGGTTGGAAACTCCGCCGGTAAGCGAAACGGACTAAAACTTCGGTGCTTATATTTTTTTCATTACCAATGCCACACGAACTGCGTTTAGCTGGATACGTTGGTACTCATGAATATCAGACATTGCCAGCGGGGTGTCATCGCAGCTCGTTGATGCGATAGCTGTCGGTGAGAACCAGATCCGCCGTGTCGTCCGCCGCGGCTTCCAGGCACTTTTCGGTATCGGGGCAGCGCTTAATCCTCATCCCGGAAGGCGATCCTCCATAAAGGCCTCGTAGCCGGAGTTTTTTCGGGGGGAGGGCCACGGTCTGCTCCTGATCCGGGGACAGCATCCCGTTTTCCGGTAACGGCGTATATCTGGGTGGTGACAACGCTGTTGGACACCAGGATATCTCCGGTCTCGCCGTCATGGAGCGCCTGATTCACCGGAAACACGGCATCCACTTCGCCTTTCTTCAAGGGCCCCGAGAGCCTCGGCGGCAGAGGAATACGGCACCGCTCCGAAGCTGATTCCGGAATTGACGATACGGCTTCCGGCACGTGCGATCCGGTCCCGGAGCGTGCCCGTGAGTTCTCCCGTGGCGGTATCCCTGCCGGAGAAGGGCATGGCATCGTCCGCGTAGCCCACCAGGATCCTGCCGTGCTTCCGGAGCCAGTCTTTCGCGCCGGGATTCAGGAACGGATTGGTTCCGGACACCCGGCCGTGCTTTTCGAAAATCTTCTGATTGTAGCAGGCATCCTCGTCAAAGATGCCGGTCATGGCGGCACGGAGACCCAGGACCGGCCGGTGGTGGACAGGCTGGAGAGGTGGCGGCGAAGCTGGGACTCTCCATGGCCCGGGTGTCCCTGGCCTGGATGCTGTCCAAAAGGTATGTCATAGCTCCGATAGTCGGATGCACCTCTCCTGATCATGTAAGGGAGGCCGCGGCGGCTCCGGATGTCAGTCTTTCGCCTGAGACAATCAGGGAACTGGAGGAGCTTTATGTGCCTCATGTAAAAACCGGGGCTTTCTGAAGACGGTAATTTCCGGAAAAACGGGGAGTGCGAACCGGACTCCCCCTGGTAGAACTTATGAAGAGAACACTGATAATCTGCTATTCGAGAAGGGGCTGGAACTATGCGAACGGCTCCGTGGTATATCTGGAAAGGGGGAATACCGAAATTGCGGCGGAGTATATCGCCCGGGAAACGGGAGCGGAGATTTTCGGAATCGAGACCGTAAAGCCGTACAGCGATGACTATACCGCCTGCACGGAGGAGGCCCGGGCCGAGCTTCGCGCCGGAGCCAGGCCGGAGCTTCGGAATTATCTTTCGGACATTTCCGGCTATGACAATATCGTGGTGGCCGGCCCCTGCTGGTGGGGTACCTATCCCTGCGCCGTGTTTTCTCAGCTGGAAAGGCTGGACTTTGCCGGCAGGAAGGTATTTCCGCTGATGACTCACGAAGGCAGCGGCATGGGAAGGGCGGCAAAGGATCTTGCAGCAGTCTGCAGGGGGGCGGTTATCGCTCCGGGACTGGCAGTCACCGGTTCTGCCGTTGCGAATTCCCGGGACATGATAGCCGCGTGGGCAAGGAAAAACCTGGCATGACGGGCCGGCTGCGAAAGAAAGCGGACGAAATCCCCCGGTACCTGCCGGAACAAAATCAGACTTCGGACAAGGAGCTCTTATGGAATATGCGGAACTTGGCAGCACCGGCATTACGGTTTCCAGACTGTGCGTCGGCTGCATGTCCTACGGACAGGCGTCAGAGGAATTCCACCGCTGGACGCTGAATTATCCTGATACCCTGGAGATGATAGCCCGGGCCCGGGATCACGGTATCACCTTCTTCGATACCGCCAATGTGTACTCCTTCGGCAGCAGCGAGGAATATCTCGGGCGGGCCGTGCGGGATCTTCAGATCCCCCGGGACAGTATCGTGCTGGCATCCAAGGTTTATTTCAATGAGGGATTTCTGTCCCGGGAGGCCATTTTGCGGGAGATAGACGGCACCCTTGCCAGACTGGGCACCGATTACCTGGATCTCTACCAGATTCATCGTTATGACTACACCACGCCTCCGGAGGAAACCATGACCGCCCTGGACTGTCTGGTCAGAGCCGGCAAGGTGCGGGTCATCGGAGCTTCAGCCATGTACGGCTATCAGTTTCACAATCTTCAGATTCTGGCCGAGGAGAACGGTCTTGCCAGGTTCAGCACCATGCAGAACCATTACAATTTGCTGTATCGGGAGGACGAGCGGGAGCTGATTCCGATCTGCCGGCAGTACGGGGTTTCCCTAATTCCCTATTCCCCTCTGGCCGGCGGGCATCTCTCCAGAAAGGAATGGAATTCGGATTCCCTCCGGAGCTCCACCGACATGGTGAGCAGAAAGAAGTACGACGGCGCCCGGGAAAACGATCTGGAGATCATTGCCAGAGTGGCCGGACTGGCCGGGAAATACGGGGTGTCCATGACCGAAATAGCACTGGCGTGGCTGCTTCACCGGGGGGTTACGGCGCCGATTGTGGGAGCCACGAAGCCGCAGCATTTTGATGCGGCGGTCAGGGCAGTTGATCTCAGACTGGAGGATGAGGATCTGCGCTTTCTGGAGGAACCCTACCGGGCTCATGAAGTGGTGGGGGCGGTGTCCCGGAATACTTCCTTCAGGTGACGGATGCCGGTTTCAGGGAGGATTTGCCGCCCCCGTTTTCAGAAAATCCTCCCGTTTTCTGTTTGTCCGGAAGACCATTTTGTGACCGTTTTCATGAATACGGGAAATGGCAGGGTGTGTTTTTCTTTATGTGATACTACCGGCTTTTTTTTTTCTCCCCGCCCCGCTTTTATACTCTTTTTTTGTCAGCAGTGGGGGGACTCTTTTTTGGATTCCGGAGTCTCCCTGTATAAGACTAAAACAACAATCATACAAAAGCGGGGAATTCGCATATGAAAAATTTCACCAGACTTTCTTTGGCAGTAATTGCCGCCATGGGGCTTTCGGCATGCGGCGGCGGAGGTGGGGGCGGCGGTAATCCGGAGCCGAATCCCAATCCGGATCCCAATCCTGGCGATGATGAAGAGGTGGTTCTTAATATCAGGGTTCTTGACGGCTATGTCAGGGGAGCTCAGGTTTATGCGGATTTGGATCGGGATTTCGAATGGAACAAGCTGTTAGAACCGCGGCATATAACAAATGCTGACGGCATAACCCAGCTGAAAATTCCCAAAGCTCTGCTCAGGGACGAATCAGGAAACGTGGCCACTCATGTCAGAGTGGTGGCTTTGGGACATCTGGGGGCCAGGGATTATATTTACGGCCAGGAGACCAAGGTCGGCGGAGCAATGGTATTTGCCGGCGAGGTCTACTTTAACAGCGATCCGAATTATGTTCATGTTATAACCCCGTTCACAACGCTGGCGGCAGTTGCCGCCGGTGCTGACGCGGCCGCCATGCCCGAGAGCCAGTACTCCTCTGATATGGCCCGCATTGCCGATGCCGCCGGGGTTACAGCCGCCACGCTCACCGGCGATTATAATGCGGTTCTTAATGATGAAAATCTGAAGGCCATGGTCACCAGCGAGTATCTGGGCAGAAACGGACAGATTCCCGCCACCGAAGCGGAGCTCAAAGCCCTGGCCGCTGACCCGTCCGTAACTCTTGACAGCCTGGTCTCGGAAAGGATTACTGCCAACAGGAGCGGCATTGACGAGGTTTATAAGGGCATTCAGGATGCCACCCCCGAGGGCGAGGATATTTCTCCTGAAACCGTGGTCAGCTTTATTACCGGAAATCCGGTGACTCCGGACAAGCCGGATAACCCGGACAACCCGGACAAGCCGGATAACCCGGATAACCCGGATAACCCGGACAACCCGGACAAGCCGGACAAGCCGGATAACCCGGATAACCCGGATAACCCGGATAATCCGGATAACCCGGATAATCCTGATGTTCCGTCCTATGCCGCCAAACTGGCAGTGCAGGTAATCTCCGGCTATCCCAAGGGAGCTTCTGCATGTCTTGATCTCGACATGGACGGCACCTGCACCAGGTCCGAGCCTCTGGCCGGCGTCGATGCCACCGGGCATGCCGTTTTCGAGCTTGACGAGGAACAGGCAAAGGCCGTGAAGGAGGCCAAAGCCATCAAGGTTATGGCAATGCTTAAGAAGGATGATCCCGACACAGTTCTGGGAGTTTCCGGAAAACTGCGTCAGGATATGCTGCTTACCGCCACCCTGTTTGCTCCCGAAATCTACGGTTCCGCCTCTGACGGCCCGGTTACCAACTGCACGGCTGACGTGGCCGCAAACTGCATTCCGGTCATTCCGGAATACCGGGTTACCGTCTTCACCACCTTTGCGGATGCCACCATTGCGCAGGATGGCGCGATAACCGCCGAGGAATACGAAAGCCGTCTTGATGCCGTGGCTGATAAGCTGGGGCTTGACAGGAAGGTTATCAGATCGGACTTTAACAATCCTGATACCGCCGATACCGCAGCCATTATGGCCACCGCGGCTTCGGAGCTTATGGGCGGCATGGGCTTTGCTCCGGCCGCAGGAAACGACCCTCTGGCAAGACCGGTAATGACTCAGGATACCGCCATGGCTGCGCTGGACGATGTTTCCGAAAACCTTAAGGTGCTGACTGCGGCAGTGGCAAACGATCCCGAGATGACTCCCGAAAATGCGGTGGGTGCCATCCAGTTCGCCGGGGAATATCTGAGAACAAACTTCTCCGATCTCACCTCCGGCAAGGGCGAGGATTTCCGGTGCGCCGCCACCAGAATCGGAGATGTTTACTGCTGGGGCAGCAATGCCTGGGGCAACCTGGGGGATCCTGAAAAGTTCCGGGATGCCAGCGGGGAATTCCACAGGGACGGCAGTGCGGTTACCGATCTCTTCAGCTATGAACCGGTTCAGGTGAAGCTGGCTGACGGCACGCCTCTTTCCGGCGTGAAGCAGGTTGAGTCCGGCAGGAACTTTGCCTGCGGCGTAACCGAGGACGGCGGTGTTTACTGCTGGGGCGACAACTATTACGGGCAGATTGGCACCGGTGTGATATCTCAGGATAAGCGCTATGTTCCGGCTGCAACCCGGGTAGTGGCAGGAACCCAGGACAAGGAGGGGTATCTTTCCGGTATAAAGAGCATCAGTCTGGGACGGAATTCCGCCTGCGCGCTTTCCTATGACGGTACTGCCTTCTGCTGGGGCGACAATACCGTGATGGAGCTCGGTGATGATTATGCGGATCTTGACGTAACCGAACCTTATGCTTCCCTGACGGCTTCTGACGGCAAGTCATTCCCTGAGGGCTTTAGGGTGAAGGCGGTTCCCTATCCCGTGAAGCTGGCGCTGCCCGATGATCTCCGGATGACGAATATCGTGGCCGGAGAGTGGATGTACTGCGCTCTTGCGGATACAAGCAAGTCGGATGACAAGCACAATCTTTACTGCTGGGGCAATGATTCCAGATCCCTGTTTTACGGTCTTTACAACCATTTCTCTTATGACGAGGACGGCTTCCTGACTCCGGAGTTCCGGGAAGCGCAGAAGGTGTACGGCAAGCTGGAGTATTTTTGGGATCTGCAGAATGCTTCCGGCGAAGATGGGGACTTCCTGAATCCGGACGATCCCTGGGTCTGTACCGACGAAAAGGATAACAGCGTAACCGCGGAGTACGTCAACAAGCTGGCAAAGCAAAAAGTTCCGGATTCGAATCATGAGTTCTATTCCTGGGACAGATATAACCGTATGGGCGGCAGAGACTGGCTTATTATTGACAGCAACGGCGATTACCATCCGATGTTTGCCTCCGCCCTGAAGAGGATTGACGCCTTCTATGAACCGTTTGTTACGTCGGTGAGTGAGGAGGATTATGCCGTTTATCATGACAAAAATGGCTATCGCGAGCTTCTGGAGGTTACCGATATCGCCTTTGGCAGCCCCTCCAATACCAACGGAGAAACCTTTGAGGAATATGACCTAGTTTCCGACAACAATGTCAAAAACTACAGGCCGGGCCGTCCCGATGACAGTTTCATGATTGTGGGACTGCGCACTGATGAGAACGGCGGGAAATACAAGCGCTGGTACGCTCTTCGTAACGGTTCCAGAACCGTCAAGGGGGAGCACACCTATACCTGCAGCTACACGCCTCCCTATTCGGATTGCCCGCATTCCGATGATTATTGCCGGGCTGAGAAGGTTTACGATCATGGGCATGATGTATACGCACTGACCGGAAAGCAGCTTTTCAACAATGGCGGCAGGTCGGTAGGCGAGAACGCTGTCTATCTCGGCGAAACCGGACTTCCGGAGCTCATGAGATGCACCTACAGCACCAAGAAGGGCCATGTGTACAATGAAGAGTGTGCGGAAGGCATCGACCGGATCGTGGAGGATATCACCTATACCGAGAATGACAGCGTTCTCAAGGTGTCGAAGAATCCTGATTCCACCTGCACGCTGTCCCGTGATCCTGAGGATGAAGGCGGTATAGCCACCGTGCTTTCATGTACCGGCGGCAATATGTTCGGCCAGACCGGTGCCGAAACCACGGCTTCCGAGATCAGTGTCAACGGCGGCGAGCCCCAGAAGTATGAGTACGACGGTCTCAGCTATGCCGCTTACACCGACCTCTGGAAATACAGCCTTCCGAGACATATCTTCACCTTTAACGAGGAACAGGAGATAGATGAGGATGCCGTGCATCAGGAGGTGGTTTCCTATCTCGAAGGCTTCAATACCGGCGTTGCCTGGGCCGGGCTGTCCTGCGGCGGCATTACCACCGACACCCCGAGCCGGGTTGATCAGTCCAACGAAACTTCCTGCGGCGGCGTTCACGAAAACGAGCTTCGCAATTCTGCTCTTGAGAATTCCCTGCTGGTTGACCATAACGCCATTATCAGGGTACCGGCTCTTAAGTAAGAAGCCAGGGGCTTTGATGAGCTTGCATCAGGGAGCGGGAACCGGTATCCGGAATCCTGCATAAACAGAGAAGGGGAGCCTGGCTCCCCTTTTTAGCGTCTTCAGAATTTGACGGAGAAAGCCGAAGCTGACGCTTGAGTGTCGCCGGCAGCGATTATGATTTCGGGAATTCAGGGCGAAGGACAAAAAAGGAGGGGAATCCTTGAGCCAGGCCGGGAATAGCGAAATTGTGAGTTCCCGGGCTATTGCCGGGACAACGGAAGAAAAATCAAGAAACTCCGTCAGGAGAAGCGTCATTATTAATTGGTGACGATCCGGAACAGATTGGCGTGACACGGGTAGTATTGTCGAATGAAATCCGGGACACTGAAAGGCTGTCACAGAGATTTAACTCTAATTCCCTAGTATGTTTATAACTTATCGATTTTTTATAAAACCGCATAGCTACAGGGCTCAGTGATGAAATTCCCTGGCGGTTTATTGACCTCAAATAATAACCCATGTCATGGAGCTGAGCA
>Ga0310695_10013880_pt1 | contig 10978 bp, 7 predicted proteins | sample RumenRJG_04DNA_FD_203882 | JGI IMG/M metagenome (GOLD analysis project Ga0310695, IMG submission 203882) | Bovine rumen microbial communities from Lethbridge, Alberta, Canada - RJG_04 (v2) (version 2) | ecosystem: Host-associated > Mammals > Digestive system > Stomach > Rumen | place: Canada... | reverse complement strand
TTTCAAGTTTACAACTTCTATATTTTCATTTTCAATTTTAGCTTTTATTTCATTTTTTTTTTTTTCTAATAATTTTTCACATTCAATTCTTTTATTTATTATATTTTCATATTCTTCTCTTAATTTTTCTTTTTCTTCTTTTTCTTTGTTAATATTTATTAAATTAATTTTTTCCTTATAATCTTTTATTTTTTCTTTAATTCCTTTTGTATAATCATAATTTTCAATTTCTTTTTTTTTCTTTTCTAATTTTTTCCTCTCTATTTCAAGAGATTTGATATTTTTTATTAAAATTTCTTTTTCATCCATAATATAAAAATAATTAATATTAAATTAAAATATTGTCTAAAAAAATAATTATATCAAAATCATAATTATATTTAAATTAAAATATATCAAACATATTTAAAAAAAATAAAATTAACTAAAATAATATTTTACAAGCACAAATCTTAGGATCAATAAAATAAAAACTATAACAACTTCTTTCTAATCCATTAATTTCCAAAAATAAACTTTGTTTATTTCCATTACCAATATTTAATCCAATCATATCATTTAAAGTAAAATAAATATCAAAAGCTGTAATAAATCTTTGTTCATTAATAATCAAAGCACTTTTATTATATAATAAATTATTTTCATTATCAAAATTATTTTTAGGTAAAATTAAAAATAAAAAAGGTAAAGCTCTTTCAATCATAAAATCATTAGATTCTAAAGCATAAAATAAACCTGCCATACTATTTCCATGATCACTTAATAAAAAAATCGAAGTTTTATTATCAAAATAATTTTTAATAAAATCATTTAAAAAATTAAATAAAGGTAAATCTAAATATTTACCTAATTCTAAAGTTCCCTCATGAGCATCAATAAAACCTAATCTAAGAAACTTTTTTTCATTTTTATAACTTTCCCAAAATTTTATTCCATATTCAATTACATATTCAAAAGTTTCTTTCCCATATAAACATTTTTTAAATGAAGAATAAGGACCATGTAAAGGAGAAAAGTAACTTTTTGGAAAAAAATAATTTGGATCACAAAATAATGCATAATTTTCATGATCAAAATTTTCATAATTTAAAGTACTATTTTTCTCTATATCATATAATTCTTTTGCACATTGATTTTCAGAATGTGCTGTAATATAACCATTTTCTTTTAATGATTTGATTATACTTTTTCCTTCTTTATTTGAGAGAAGTACGTGATTATAAAACATTGGAATTATATTTATTTCTGTATATGCATTATAACAATGATATTTTAAAAATTGATATGATGTTATTTGATTTTTATTATTTTCATTTTTATAATAAATTGAATTAAGTAATGAAGTTGTTTTTGGAAAAGATCTAAAAAATTCTGGTCTTGATAATGCATCTATAAATATTATTAAAATGTTATTGAATTTTATTTTGTTATTTGTTTTAATTTTTTTTCTCTCTTCTATTAATGTCTTATTTGGTGTTATATTTATTTCTATAGAGCCTTTTTTATTTTTATCAAAGTGTAATGTTATTTCTTTATTTTTTAAATCATTTGATATTGTTTTAAATATTGTTTCTTGAATTTCTGGTATTGTACAAGTTTCTGGAAATTTAAAATTTGTTGTTATTGGAAAAGAAAATTCAAATGAATTTTTATATTTATTATCAATGTATTTAATAAAATTTTTATATTCATTTTTTGAACTTTTACATTTTAAATCAAATAAATTCAAATTTAATAAACCTTTAAATACATTAATATTACAAATTTTTGGATATCTAATTTCACATTTATTATAATATTTTGAATTATTTATTGTTGTTCCACCTAAACCTTTATCCCATTTAATACAACTTTTCTCTCTTCTTTTTGCAAACCAAATAAAAAATCCAATTAATGAGCCTAGCATAATACATAAATGATATACTTTTTTTTTCCTATAAAAATAATAAACAAAATAAACATAATGTATAATTGTTAAACCAAATATTATTAATAATATAAAAGTAATTGAATTATATAATCCATGATCTTTTAAATTACTTCCATTATGTTTTAAAAATATAATTATATAAGTTGGAATAATATAAATAAAATGAAATTTTGATGCTAAATTGTGAATTATTAAGAAAAATATAATTATTATTAATATAGATGATTTTACAGTTTCCAAAATTAAATTTGCATAAAAAATAAAATCATATATTATTAAACATTCTTGTTCCTCTAATTCACAACCTTTTAAACCTTTGAAATAATATATAAGTGAAAAACAAAAAAATATAAAAATATTTTGATTTATTAAGAATGATTTATATGATTTAATTGAAAATAATGAAAAAAAATATTTTAAAAAATCATTTGAAAAATATTTTTTAATATTTTTCATAATTAAAATAAAATCAATAAGAAGTTTATATTTATTAAAAAAACTTAACTGATTATATTAAAAATTTTTTATTAATATAATAATTTTAATAAATTATAATTTTATTTTTAAAGAATAAAAAAATATGATAATTGAAAAAAACTCAATGACAATTTCAAACACTTTAATATTATTATTAGAAGAATAATATATCCATAAAACTCATCAAAACTTTAATATTATATATATAATATTTACAAAAATTAATAATAGCTATTAATAAATTTTTACATTTAAAGTATTTTCAATCTTAATATCATGAATAATAAATTCATTATTATTATGTTGAGTATTTATATCATTAAAATCTATTTTTTTTCTAATATAAGAAGAAAAATCAAATCCGCAAATAGGACAATGATAATCATCACTTAAAATAATATAATCCTTTATACATGAAAAATGAAAAATATGATTACAAGGAATTAAACAAACTTTTATTTTGTTAAGAATAAATTTTTTTAAACAAATAACACATTCTTCACCTGATTTAATCATATCTTCAGTATAAATTTTTGAAATTAAATTATTATGAACAACATTTGGAATTTTTATTACTTCATTTTCATTTGAATTATTACTTTTTTCTTCTTCATTATTTTCATCATATTCTTGCTTTTTTTCAATATTTGATGATATTAATCTTCTTCTTTTATAATTCTCGTAAATTGTAGCAATGATACAAAATAAAAAAAAGGTAAATACCATTCCTAGGAAAGTAAATCCAATTATTGAATCATTACATCTCCCAAATAAACATTTAGAATTTTTCTGATTCCTATTAATTCGGTTTAAATATTTTTGTGAAGTATTATTATTTTTTTGAATATTACTTTGGGATGTTATAACGAAGAAAATTATAAAAAAAAAGAAGTTCAAATAATGATTTCTCATTTTTTAAAATTGATATATATAATTATTATTACTTCTTATGTATAATATTATATATTATATTAAATAAGTATATTGAAAAAATGTTAATTATTATTTAATAATTTCCATAAAAAAAATTAAAATTATAAAATTTGTTAAAAAAAAAAATATAATATTAGCCATTACCAATTCTGAATAAATTAATTTATATTTATTTAGAAGTTTATGGCTAAAATTAAATTTCTAAAATGGCCTGTGATTATTTAATTAAAATATTCACACTAAGTTTAATTAGAAAACAATCATAATAAAGGATTAATTCTTTTCAATCATATATTAGAATAATAAAAATCATTTATTATATTAAATAAAAAATAATTTTTTAATTATTTGAATCTTATTCTTTTTCAAAAAAATGAATTCACTGTTTTCAAAACAGATAAAATCTAATTTAGATAATAATTTTATATTAAAAATATTTTTGAATAATAATGAAATTGAAATTATAATTGTAAAAAAGGGAGAATTGATATATGAAGAATATATACTTAAAATTGGATTAAATGAAATTCATGAAATGAATGAATATTTTAAATCATTTAAAACATTAAACGATATATTAGATGAATTAATAAAAAGAATTGATTCATCAGTAAGATTAATTGAAGAAAAAGAAAATTTACTTTTAAATATTACAATTCCTAAATCAAAAAATTATGGCATTTTTTTTACTTTGATAAAAAATGAGAATAATTCAATTGATATTTTTGATATAATTGAAAAATTTAATTTAAAAGTTCAACAATTAGAAAATGAAATTAAAAATTTAAAAGAAGAAAATAATAAAATAAAAGAAAAATTTAATAAAATATCAATAGAAAATTCTAATTTAAAATTAGAAAAAAAGCAAATTAATTATTTATATGAAAAATTAAAAAATCATTTTAATGAAATAAAAATGAATTTAGTTTTAAAAAACAATAATTTTCATTGGATCAATGATGAAGTAGAAATTACAAATTCTTCTGAATTTAGAACTGATTTTCCTGCTGATATAGTATTAAATAAACACCCAATGAAACCATATTGTTTATCAAAAGGTACAAAAAATCATTTTATTGAATTTTCATTTAGAAGAATTTATTATTTAAAATCAATTAGAATTTCAATTACTGAATTAGAATGTTCTCTTAAATCATTTAAAATTGATATTTTTGATCTTGATGGAAAGAAAGAAGAAATTGATAATTTATTTGTTCTTGAAAAATATTCTGATAAGAAAAAATTTCAAGAGTTTGCCATTGAAAAAATTTGTAAGAAAATATTAATAAATTTTATTGATAATTGGGGGAGTGGTGGTGGTGATTATATTTTAATAAGTAGAATTGAATTTAATGTATCAGATTAATAAAATTATTTTAATATTAAAATAGTTATTAATAAATGATTAAAAATTTTTTATTTTGATATCATTTCCAAATGAAAAATTATTATTTAATAAAATGAATATTATTGATAAATATATATCAGTTAATTGATTTATGCATCATTAAAATTATTTGCTGATTATTGAAAATAATAAATTATTATTTTTTTATATTTGTATTATTATTTTTTTTCATTTTTTTGATTTCCATTTAATTTAAAATTTTTTATAATTATTTTAATATAATATTATATTAAATAATTTAAAAGTTATATTATTTCTTTTTCAGGATCAAATTCAGTTATTCGTTTATCAGGTAGATTATCATATACTAATAAAATCTGTTCAGATAAATCTTTTGATAAATTATACTTCTCAATAGCTTTATCAATCATTGTTTTAATCACATTTTTACTTACTTCACATTCATTCATATTTTGAATCAATGTCATAATTTTAGAAAAAGAAATATTATTTTTAAGTGTGTTTTCATCAATTTGACTTCTTTTAATCTCCTTATTAAAATCTAATGTTATAATTTCTGATAAAAAATTTAACCAATAATCTGCCTTTTTTAATAAAGGATTATTCTTTATAAATTGAATTAAATAAATTTTCTTTCCATTTTTATTAATATAAAAATATGTTTGAGACATTATAAAAATTAATTTTGTATTTTCTATATTTTTATCTTCTTCATTAAATGCCATAATTTCTTTCATTATAGAACCAAAAATTTTCATTGCATTAGGATTTTTGATTTCCAATAATCCTTTTGTTCTTTTTTTATTTATATATTTTAAAAAATAATTTCTAAAAAATTCTTCTTTTAAACTTTGTTCAACTAAATTTAATTTTTTTCCTACTTCACTTTTTTCAATTAAATTAGTCATAAATTCTCTTATATTAAATTTTTTTATTTCTTTATCTATATTTAAATCATCATTAATTGTTGGATAATCTTCAATAATTCTTTCCATTATTTTTAATAATTTTTCAGTATTTGAGATTTTGATATTTGAAGAATTATCATTTTCTTCGATTTGAATTTTATTCATTATGGAAAAGTTATATTTTATTAAAGGAAATTCAATATTTGATAAATCAAATTTTTCATCTTTTGTTGTTTCATTTTCTTGATGCTTTTCAATACTTTTTTTATAATTGGAAAAACATGTATTATTTGTAAATATTTGAAAAATATTTATTAAATTTAATGTTGTTTGTTTTATATAATCATTAATAGAGATTTTATTTTTTTCATAATTATTATAAATTTCAATAGCGACAGGTAAAGAAACTTTACAATAATTATTTAATTCATCATTTGTTTTTATATATTGCTCATATGGTGTTTTAATATCAAATTTTTCTGAACTTTTCCAATCAAAAATTCCATTTTCTGTATTTAAATAACATTTTTCAATATTATCATATGTTTCAATATATTTTTTATAATTTTCAAAATTTTCAATATATTTTTTCCCAAAATCATCTTTAAATTTACTATACATCTCTATTGATTGAGAATATTTTAAAGAACTTTGCTCAACTTCAGTTGATAAATTTATTCTTATTTGTAATAATTGCTCAGAAATTTTATCAAAAATTAATTGATTTTCTAATAAAATAGAATAAAATACTTTATGGAAAATTGTCTTTTGCTCTTGAAATATGAAATTTTTTTGAATATCATTAATTAATTTATTGATTGAATCTAAAAAATTATTTAAATATGTATGATAAATAGATATTATATTATTCATATTTCCAATAGAATATTCTAATGAAAATTTATTTGTTAATTTATCTAATATTTCATCTACATTTTTTTTTGTGTTTTCATTTAGCAATTTATATTCATTAATATTTTTTTCATAATTTGATTTTTCAGATTTTTCAATTGAATTCCTCATAATATTATTTTAAATTATTGAAATTAATAAATAATTTTCATTATAATCCATAATATATTTAAATTTAATTTAGATAGTAAAAAGCTAAAAAAAGAAATATAAAGAAAATGTAAAAATAACATAATTATTCACTAATCATCATATTTAAAATAATTTGATTAAAGAAAAAATAAAAGACCAATTTCCTTATCTTAAAACAATAATAAATGATTTTATTAATTTAAAATTTGAAAAATCAAGATAAAATATTATAACTATAAATATAATTTTTTATAACTATAAAAAATTATTAACTAATTTTTGTAATTAATTTTAAAATATTAATTATTTCAAAAAATATATGACATCTCCTAATTTAAGTAAAACAAAAAAAAAAATAAAGGTATTATTTTTATCAAAAATAAACCCAGTAAAAAATGAATCAATTAAAGAAAATATAAAAGAAATTTTTGAAAATCCTAATACTTATTTTAATTTATCTAATGAGAGCCCAAATAAATATATAATTGGAAAAAAGATTCAAGGACCAAGATATGATAAAAATAATAAATTAATCCCATATTCTATTGTTGGTAAAATATATCAAAATAAAACAAAATCAAAAAGTATTTTTGAAAAAAGATTATCAGCTTCAATTATTAAAAAATCTTTTTCTAATTATTTTAAAAAATTTAGTTTTCATAGAAAAAATACCTTTAATTATGAAGATAATCAATTTAATAATCAATTAAAAACAATATTTTCAAAATTTGATGATAGTATTAAAAAAAATGAAAAAAAAGAAATAAATTCATTTTTAAAAAATATTCCTAATGATTTAAATGATACAGTTAAAAAACATTTAATTCTTCAAGAACAAAGTTTTATAAATCAAAATAAAATCAATTCTTACAGAAAAAATTTAAAAAAGAAAATCAAAGAAAAAATAAAAGATACTAATAGAGTTTTATTATTATCATTAAGTGATTCATATAGAGAAAAAAAGGAATTAAATGAATTTTTAGATAAAAGTGATAATCATAATTATCAATATAATTCCCAAAATTGGATTATTAATTTAAGAAAACCAATTAATTATAAAGGAATTAATAAAGGTTTCATTAATAATGGAAATAAATCAAATCCATTATGGTCTTCTTATATAAAAAAATCAGATAAAATATATGAAAAAATAAGAAAACCCTATACTCCTGATTATAATAAAACTTATAAAAATACTATGATTAAGAATGATTCATTTTTAAATAATAATTCTAAATTAAAAAATTATATAAATAGATGTATAAATATAAATCAATTGGAAGTAAATGGAAAAAAATTATTAGATTTTGAAAAAAAAAATGCAAAGTTATTGAAAGGTAGGAAAAAATTGGTTCAATTAAAATATGATAAAGAATCAACAAAAGATTTAAGTTTAATTGATAATTGGAAATATAAAGGTTCTAATACTATTATTTAGTTTAATTATATTATATAATGAATAAATTGTAATTATTTCTGAGTAATTTTATTATAAAAAAATTATTTTGAAGTGAATAAATAATAAATATTAAATAATAAATTTTTTATTTTATATTAATTTATAATTCATTAATTCTCTTTTAATATCATATTTACATATTGGACATTTTACAGATTGATTTATCCAAGCTTTTAAACAACTTTCATGAAATATATGTTCACAAAAAAATTTTTTAATTATATCTTCAGAATTAAATTCTCCAAGACATATAATACATATTTCTTCTTTTTTTATATTTTCACTATAATTTTTATATAATTCAGCATATTTGAAACTTTTCATTTTATCATATATTATTTTTCTATGTGATTTTGAAATTGGAAATGTTTCATCTTCAATAATATTTTTTTGAAATTGAAGTAATTTATCAAATATTATTTTTGTTTTTTCTAAAAATGGAATCATTGAATTAATTAAATTTTGATAATAAATAATTTCTCTATTAAAAGATTCAATTGGTTTATTTTTAATAAATTTTACTTTTTTTGCTTTTATATGTGCAATATTTATATTTGCTTTATCTGTTATTTTATTACATTCATTTGTTAAGTTTTCAATATTATTAATATTTATTTTTATATCTTTTGAAGGAGGATTTTCTTTATTTATATTTTTATTTATATAATTTATTAAATTATTTGTATAATTTCTTTTTTCATTTAATGTTATTAAATAATTATTATATTCATCATTGATAATTGTATATTTTTCTATTGTTTTTTCATATTTTTCATTTAATTTTTTTACTTCCTCTGAAGAATTTGATATAACTTCAACATTTATTATATTATAATTTTTATTATCAAAAATACTTTTTTTCTTTGTAACATTAATATTAAATTTAGATTTTTTTTTATTATCTTTCATAATATTTTTTTCCATTAATTAATTTGAATTATCATATTCCATTAAATATTTAAAATATATTTTTATTTATATTCCAAATACATAATGCAAAAAAAATGTTCAATTAAAATTTGGCATAGGAAAAAGAAAGAATATGTAAATTGTAAATTTCCAATATGTAAAAATAAATCAAATCTCGAATTATGTGAAGTTCATTTACCATTAAATGAAATTGGACCACATGGAAAAATGGTTTTATGTCCTGAATGTAATGATAAAATGGGAGAAGAAACTTTAAAAAAACATTTAGATAAATGTAAAAATTTATTACAAAAAAAACTAAAACCAATTTCAGATGATGATATAATTACACCAAGAATATGGATTAAAAAAAATATAAAAATAAATGATATTCCTGAAGAAATAATAAAAAAATTAGAAAAAATAATAAATGAAAATTATGATAAATTTAATATAAAAATTTCAAAAAAATTATTATATAATAATAATATAATAAATGAAGATTTTAAAAATATTTTTAGAAAAGAACAATTAATAGGAAAAAATTCAAAGAATATTTTTCAAGAAATTTCAATATTTGAAAATGCAAAAAATTATAATTTAATATCAAAAGATAATAATAATATTATAATTGAATTAGGATGTGGTTCAGCTGAATTATCAAAAACTTTTCAAATAGGATGTAAAGATAATTCAAGTCATATTTTAATTGATAGAATGAAGTATTCTTCAAGGAATAAATTTGATAAAAATATTCTTGATAAATTAAATGAATCAAATCAAAAAAATAATTTAAATAATTTTCTTATAAGAGAAATAATTGATATTAAAGATATAGATATTAAAAATTATATTAACATAGAAAAAGAAAAAGAAGATAATAATATTATTTTTATTTCTAAACATTTATGTGGAAATGCTTTTGAATTATCAATTAATAAAATTATTTCTTATTACAAATATATTAAAGAAAAAAAAATTGATAAAAATAATAAAATTGGAATCATCATTGCCACTTGTTGTCATTACTTATTAAATTGTATTTCATATTGTAATTTTGAATATATTAAAAATAATCTTAATATAAATAAAGAAGAATTTGATTTAATGGTAAGATTATCTAGTTGGGGAACTTTAAAAGATTTTGAATCTGAACATTTTAAATTAGGAAAAAAAATTAAAAATATTATTGATAAAGGAAGATGTGAATATTTGAAATTAAATGGATTTAAAAATGTTGAAATAATTGAATATATTGATTCATTATATACAAAAGAAAATACATTAATTATTGCCTATAATTGATATAATTAGAAATATTGTATGAATAAAAAACTTAATTTTCTAAATTTTTTTAATTTTGGATTTAATTTATTTAACAAAATAATACTTGAGTAAAACTCATTTGAAAACAATATTTACTAAAAATGAATTAACCTATCAAAGCAATGATTAAAGAAAAAATTCCTCATTAAAAAAAAAGTCTATGATGATATTAGTATATAAAAATGATAATAAATTTTTTCTATTATGTTATTATTCAATATTTTAACTAATCACCTAATTTCATCATTCAAATTTTTGAAATATAAAATTTTATTATTTACACATTTACATTTTTTTTAATTTATTTTATTTATTTAGAATGAATAAATTCTATAAAATATTAATATAATCATTTTAAAAATGAAATGTTTTATTTAACCTTCAATAAACAATTTAAAAAAATTTTTTTTGAATATAACAAATTATATTGTATCTTTTAATTATATTTTAATAAATATGAATGAATGAAATATATTATAATAAATTAAAAATTTTTACAGAATTATTTTGATAAAAAATATATCATTGAAATATAAATTATTATTTATTTATTTTATTGGTTTTTATATAATAAAATTATTATCAATTATAATAAAAAAAATTTGAAAAAAATGAATATGATG
>Ga0310695_10013879_pt1 | contig 10978 bp, 9 predicted proteins | sample RumenRJG_04DNA_FD_203882 | JGI IMG/M metagenome (GOLD analysis project Ga0310695, IMG submission 203882) | Bovine rumen microbial communities from Lethbridge, Alberta, Canada - RJG_04 (v2) (version 2) | ecosystem: Host-associated > Mammals > Digestive system > Stomach > Rumen | place: Canada... | reverse complement strand
ATATTTTAAAAGCAACAAAAAATATTATTTTTCTTTTGAGTTAAAACATTATTTGGAACTTGATAATTAATTTCGGGATGATTAATTACATTATCAGTAATTTTTATATCACTATTACTATTTATATTACTATTAAAATTATTAAAATTATCTTTTTTATAATTTAAATCTAATTTTTTTACATTTGAAAAATCTGCATTTTTTAATATTTGCCCATATATTACATTTTCAACTTGTAAAATATCAAATTTTTTATATTTATTTATGATTTGAAATTGAACTATTTTTTCTATTTTTTCATTCTCACTATTTAATCCTATATAATTATTTTTTAATAAAAATTGAGTTTTATTTTTATTATTTAAATTCAAATTATTTATGATAGAATTATTTTGAGTTTCCATTTGTTTAATTTCAATAATTTTTGAATTTTTTTTGTCATCAAAAAAAATATTATATCTTTTATTATTAATTTTTGTTCTATTTTTTGGTGATTGAGAATTTTTAATTTTAGAATTTTTATTTATTTCTAATTCTTTTTTTCCATCAAAAAAATTTTTTGATAATAAATTTCCTTGTGATCTTTCTTTTTTAAAACCTGGTTTTGTAAATAAATGCTTTTTATTTTTTTGAGTTTTAATATTTATATTACTTAAATTTTTCTCTTTTTCGTTCTCTTTAATTTTTTTATTAATATCAAAATAAAAAGAAAAATTATTTTTTAATTTATTTGAAATTGGAGACCTATCATCTTGATAATTAATATTGATATTTTTTTTATTTGATATTTTTTTTTCTTGATTTAAATAATTATTTAATAAAGATTTTTTTAAATATTCTTGATTAAAATTTTGTTTTTTTTCTTTCAGTAATTGACTTCCAAAAACTTTTTCAATTTGTTGTTTCATACTCATTAATTTTTAATTATTATTAATTTATTCTTTGATATATTATTAAAAATTAACAAATTAAATATTATAATATTATTAAAAATAAAATAAAACTCAATTTTTTATAAAATTCAAAAAAAAAACAATAAAAAATATACTTAATAAACTATAAAAAAAGAAAAATAAATAAAAAAAAACCCAATTTATTTATTTTTTCTTAACTTGAGTCATTAAAACTTCATTATCATCATTATTTTCTCCTTCATTTTTATTTTGATTTTCTTCATTTTCATTATTTGATTTATCAACAACTTTAGGAATTTTTGTTTGCATTCCTTCAATTTCTTTTCCAATTTGTTTAAGTCTCATTGAAGTATAAGAAAAAAAATTTTCTGGTAAAATTTGTTTAGAAATTAATTCAGCAAAAATTATATTAAATGCTAAAGTTAATCCACTTTCATTTATATATGCTTCTAATTTTTTATATTGTTCATCTTTTTGTTCTTGTTTTTTATTTTTTTTTTCTAATTCTTTTTTCTTTCTATCATTATCAAATTTTGGTTTTTTTACTTGTTCTTTACTCTTTTGATTTTTATTTTTTGATAATGATTTTCTTTCAATCATTTTTATTTATTAAAATAAAAACTTATATTTTTTTAATGATTTTTTTCTATTAAATTTTTATTATTATAAAATTTTAAAATTATTATTATAATTTTATATAATTTTTTTTAAATTATAATAATTAAAATGCAAGAAACTTCAGTAAAAAATTCAATAAAAAGTTTTGGTGATATTAAATCTAATAAAATAAGTATAGTTACTCCTACAGATGCATCAAATTTTTCTATTCAATTAACTAGAATTAGTAAAATGTTAGATGAATCTGTATTAAAATTTACTAAAAGATATTTAATTATTCAAACTGAATTAGAAGAAATGAAAAGAGAATTTATTGGGGATGTTTCTTTAGTTTCTGAATATTTAAATTTAACTAAAAAAGAAATTCGAGCTGAAAAATTTGATAATATTACTTTTGGTAAATTTTCTAATTTAAATAATATACCAAAAATTCCTAATTATGAACATAGAATTTTAACAAAAGGAGAAAAAAAAATAAATAAAAAAAATAATAATAATTATAATCTTAATAATATTAATTATTATAGAAAACAAAATTATAATACACAATTTATAAATATCAATAATAATAATAAAAAATATAATAAAAATACAAATAATAATAATAAATTATCACAAGAAATAAAAAAAGAATTTTTCAAAGAAGAATCATTAAATAAAAAAAATAAAAATCAAATAAATAAAAATGAAAATAATAAAAAAAATAATTCAATAAAAAAGAAAGAAATACTCAAATCATTACCAGATAATAAAACAAAAGCAATTTACATTTTATTAAATTCTGACATAGTACCATATGAAGAAAAATTAAAATTATTAACAACAAAAAAAATAATTTATTCTCAATTTTCACCAAATGATATTTACAATGAAACATTATTTAATATTGAAAATAAAATAAATTTACTTAAACAAAATCAAATTGAAGAAGAAGAACAAAATATTATTCAAAACTTAAGTTCTTATCCAACAAAAACTGCAAAAACTGGATTAAATTTCTTAAATGAAAGTAAAGAAAAAGAATTAATGATTGAAAATGAATTAAATCAAAAATTATTAGAAATGATTTGTGTTTGTTTAAATGAAAATTTAATTGAAAATAAAGGAGAAAATATTAAAGAAACTTATGAAAAGTTTTTTAAAAAATATAATGTTAATTCTATTAAAGATTTATTTTATGAAGTTATTTATAAAAAAATTTATAATGATTTGTTTATTGGAAAATTAAATAATAAAGAAATTGATGAAATTATTAATTCAATTTCAGGAAATAAAATTTTAATTTCTGATAATTTAGTAAGTAATAATAATAAAGTATTTAGTTATGTTGCTTTTTCTTTAGATGAAATTTTAGAGTTTTTAAAAGGAATAAAAGATGTTGAAGATGATTTAAAAGAAAAAATTAAAAACGAAATGGAAGTTAAATCTTTATTAGAAGAAGAAGATAAAATTAGAAATTTAATTGGAACTTAATTATTTTATTTAATAATTGATTTTAATATATGAAATAATAGTTATTATAATTTATTTCTAAATTTTTATAACATATAAATTTTTAATTTTTGTCTTTATTAATTTAGGAATTATTATATGGAAAATTTTAAAATAAAAAGAACAAAATTTTAATAATGGAATCTTCAAATAAAGATGAAAATACAATTTCAAAACATTTAATTAGATTAATGGTTGATTTAAAAGAAACTTCAAAAAAATTTAAATATAATAATACTACAAAATTAGATTTTATTAATTATTTAAAAACTAAATTTAAAGATAATTCAAAAGGAATTGAAAATATTTTTTCAAATGATAAAACAAATTGCTATTTTTTTAGAAAAAGAAATAATTATCCATATCAAAATATTTTAAAAATAATTAATGAATCATATAAAATCAATAAAAAAAATTTACAAAAGAAAAAAAGTATTAATTCAAATTCAAATTTAAATAATAAAATAAATCAAAATAAATATTTATCAATATATTCAAAAGGAAAAGAAAAACAAAAATTTTTAGATTCAAAAAAAATAAAAAAGAATGAATTAATTAAATTACTTTTTTCATTAGAGAAAAAAGTTAATAATAAAAAAAATAAAAAAAAAGAAATAGATGAAATTATTGAATTTAAAGAAGAAAGAAAAAATTTTATAAAAACAATAAAATTAAAAATTGAAAATTTAACACTTGAACAAATTAAACAAATAAGTGAAAAATTTTTTTCAGATAAAAACAATAATGAAAATGAAATTTGTTTAGAATTAAATAAATTAAATGATGATGTTTTAAAAAAATTACTTACATATGTTAATAATTTAGAACATGAAAATTTACAAAATAAAAATTTTATTTCTTATAAAGATGAAATAAGAAAAATTGAATTGAATGATAAAAAAAACAATGATTTACATAATTTTAAAAGTATTTTTGATCAAGAATCAAATTCTAATATATTTTCTGATTCAGATTCAGATTCAAGTGATTTATCTTTAGAAAAATAAATAAAAATTTAATTATTAATTATATATTTAAATTAAAAAAATAGATTTAAAATATTTTAATATATTGAATTATATCATCCAAATCTTTACTATTAATAATTTTATATTGATATAATGTATCTATATGTAAAAGGAAAAGAAGTCTTTCTTTTATATTTGTCATTATTTCTTTATTTTGATTAATAAATTCAATTATAAAATCAACAATTGAAAAAAATAAATTTGGACTATTATTTTTTCTAAATTTTCCCCATTTTTTCATAAATTTTTTTTCATCATCATTTAAGTCTGAATTTTCATTTAATCTTCTAAAGTATAAATAATCAATATCTTCATCATCTAAAATATACATTTCACTTTCATCTTTATCATAATCTCTTGGAATTGGTACTCCTGTTATTGAATTAAAATATTTTCTTTCTTTTATATTTGATTCTGCATAATATTTTCTTTCATTTTCGTTTTCTTTAAACATTTTATTTATTTGAATTTCTAAAGGGATAAATTTTTAAAAAATTATTTTATTTTAATTAAATTTATATTATTGAATAATTCAGGCATTTATAATTATATTTTATATATAAATTATTTTAGAATAAAAATTTAAAAATTTAAGAAAATAAATAGAATTTAAAAATAAATATTTTTTTTTTATATATTTTTTGTAAAAATGTAAAAAGGATTTTTTATTAATGTTTATTAAAAATTTATTTAATATATATTTTATTTTAAAATATCGATGAAAAGCTATCTTAAATATATTAAATATCAAAAAAAAAAAGAAAATTAATAAAAACCTAAATAACAAACTATTTAGCGTTTTTCTTCTAAAAAATAGAAAATGAAAATAAATAAAATTTTATAAATACAATAATATATAAGAAACGTATTTTAAATAATTTTAGAAATATACTTTTTTCCATAAGATAGAAGATATAAAAACAAATATTAAACAATCATTAAATTAATATCCCAAAAAATTATATTAAAATATTAATTAACTCATATATAAAATATATTTCTTAATTAAAAAAAATTATTTTAACATTCATATGATAAATAATTTATAATACATGAGAAAATATTATTAAATTTCAATCAAAAATATATATAATATAAATCGATCGTAAATATATAAATCATAAAATGGAAGAAACTAAAAATAATTTTGATATAGTTTTATTACCAGAAATGAAAAACATAAATAATACTCAAATATCTTCAGAAAATGAAGAAAAACAAAAAATTTTTACAATAACAAAAATGACAAAAGAAAAAATGTTTAATTCAAAATTTTTACAATCATTTCTAAAGAAAAATATAAATTATCCAGAAGTAAATGAAGAAAATAAAAAAATAGATTTACCAGATTTTAATTTTGAAGGATTAATCTCAGCATTAATAAATATTAAAAGTAGTAATTCAGTAAGTGAATTTCATTCAAATTTTATGGATTTTAAAACAGTTTTAAATTTCCATCGTCCATTAAGAAAAACAAAAATTGATAGTATATTAAAAAAATGTAAATCAAAATTTTTTAGAGCTGTACAAGATTCAATTAAAAAAATTACAAATGACTTAACTCAAGTGAATAGACTTCCTCAATCATTTATTACAAATATTAATATTGATTATAATAAAAATTATATGAATAAAACTATTTTTCAAATTTATCAAAGTTTAAATTTAGTTAATCAAGAAAAAGAATTTTTTATTGGAATTTCTGATGAGAATATTCCAAAATTAAAATCTCTTTTAAATTATACTTATTCTCAATTATTTAATATTTATACTGAAAGTCAAAGATTTAAAGAAGATTGTGAAGTTATTAGAGAAAAAGAAGGAGAAAAATTTGAAATTTTATATAAGTATGTTTCAAAAATTTATATTAATTATTATTCATTAAGTAAAGGGAATAGGCCTAAAAAAATTTATCAAAATAGAAATAAAAATCAGAAAAATATTTGTAAAAAAAATTTATTTTTCACTAATAGGAAATAAATAAATTCTTCTTTAAAAATATATAAATGTAGCTGAAAAGTATTATAAATGATTTTATTCATTTATTATACTTTTTTCTTTAAATAATTCCATAAAGTTTTAATATAGTAAGGTATTTATAGTATAAAAAATAATTTAATAATAAGAAATAATTTTAATTTTAATATAGACATTATAAAATATTATTAATAATAAACTTATATTTTTTTTTCTTATGAAAAAATATTATAATAAATAAATTATGTATTTAATAAAATGTAAAATGATTTAAATAAAAAAAATCATAATATGGAGTATTCAAAAATAATAAATAATAATCAATTATCAAAAATAAGAAAATTATATCCAACAGGAAAACAAGAAAAAAAAATATATGAAAATCAATACAAAAATAATGATAAATATATTAATCTTGAAAAAACTAATAGTCCAAATAACAAAATAATAAAAGTTCGTCTTAAAAAAAGACCAAATAATAATAATTTAAGTTCAAATAATCATCTTTCAACAAATTATTCAATTCAATCTGATATAAAAAAAACAAAACAAAGATTTTCTTCTTCTGATAATATCTCATATAATATTACAAACGAAAATATAAATAATAATTATAGTTATAATTCAAATAATTCATTATTATTTGAATCACATTCAACTTGTTCTATTGTTAGAAAAAATTTAGCAAGTTCAATGGAGAGTGCAAATAGTATTATTAGGAAAAAATTATTTAAAGATGAGAATAATATAAGACAATTATTATTAAGTCCAAAAATAAAACAAAATAATATATTTATTAGAAAAAAATCTTTAAATAGTTCAGCAACAAAAAGTATTGATTTTGATGAAGATACTATTTTAAATATGAATAAAACTACTAAGAGTAATAGTAATAATAGTATAATTAAATTAATTTATAAAAGAGAACAATCTAATAATGAATTATATGGAATTAAAATTGAAGATATTTTTATATTAAATGAAAGATTAAAAGATATAATTAATAAAATTATAAATAATAATAATGAAAATATTATTAGTGAAGATGGTGAAAGTAATGTATGTTTTGAATATTTATTGTTTTATTTTAATTGTTCTTTTGTTGAAAAAATTCAAAATTTTTTTTCAAATAAAAATAAAATTATATCTCTTTCTTCAAATAATTTAAATTTATTATCAATTGTTTTAACTTATACAATTTCAATTGATATTAATTTATTATTGGATTATAAAATATTATTAACTAATATTTATCCTTTAATAAAAGAAAATTTTCTTTTAGAAATAAGACAAATATTAAATTATTTAAAAATGAATAATATTGAATTTCCAAATTTAAAATATTTATTCTTAATAAAGAAAATATTAAGTAAAAATAATATAGAAGAATTCAGTGAACAATATATAATAAATCAATTAACAAAAAACTCAAAAACAATTGTTGAATATGTTAAAATAATAGTAAATCAAATGTATAAAGAAAATTATCCAAATTCAAAAGAATTATTAACAATATTTTATAATATATCAAAAATAGACAATTATTGTATAAATAATTTTTATTTAAACAAAGTATTAAAAATTTCAAATCAAAATAAATCAATGATAAATTCAAATAATAATATAAAACAATATTTAAATTTAACAATGAAAATACCATATATCAATACACCATCTTTAAAAAAATTTTCTTTAGTAATAGATTTAGATGAAACTTTAATAAGTTTAAAATTAAATAATAAAAATAAAGGAATATTAAAATTTCGTCCTTATTTATTTGATTTTTTAAATAATTTAAAACCTTATTATGAATTAATTTCATTTACTTATGGAACAAAAAATTATGCAGAACCAATTATAAATGAAATAGAATCAAAGAAAAAATATTTTGATATAAAATTATTTAGAGAACATTCAATTATAATTGGAAAAGATTTTGTTAAAGATATTTCTAGAATTGGAAGACCAATGAGTAAAATTGTTATTGTTGATAATATTAATATTAATTATAGATTAAATCAAGAAAATGGTATTTTAATTTATCCCTTTTATGAAGATAATTTTAAGTTTGATAAAGCTTTGTTAGAATTAAAAAATATTTTGTTGGAAATTTATAAAAAATATGATGATATAAGAGAAGGTTTATTAGATTTTAAAGATGAAATTATTACAAAAGTTAGTTGTAATTTAGATTATTTATAAAGAAATAATTATATTTAATACATTTTTTTGGTATTTAAAATTATAATACAAACTAATATTAATTATTTATAAAAATAAAATTTAAATAAAAACCAAACATATAAAAGTTTTTTTTAAATTTTTTATTTTAATATAAAATTATAAAAATAATATTAAAATATGAGTAATAAGCATTCTGAATCAAAAAATGAAATCCCACAAGAAATGAAAGTATTAAACATATTAATAAAAGAAGGTTATGAAAAAATATTAACAGATTATTTGAAAATAGAAAAAACACTCAATTCATTAAATAAAGATATCCCAATAAAAATAAAAGATTCATTTTCAAATATTATAAATCAAATTGAAAATATGCAAAAATATTTTAAAAATTATATAAATTCAATTAATAATTCAATATCTTCATTATTAAATAATTTAAATTTTGAAAATAGAAATTTAAAAATAACCTCTTCAATAAAACAATCTTATGATCAAATTTGTGATGAATTTTGCAAAATAGAAACAATTACTAAAGAAGTAATTTCTAATAAAGAAAAATTAAAAAATCAAAGAAAAAATAGAATTAAATTACTTGAAAGAAGATTACAATCTTATTGTGATGAAATAAATAATTTTGATTTTTCTAAAATCAGAAACTTATATGATTTTAATATTAAAGATAATGAAAAAGTATCAAATGTAATATTAAAAAATAAAAAAATGGAACAATATAAATTAATTGATATAAATGATAATATTTTTGATTTAAATAATAATAAAAATAATTCAAAAGTTAATAAAAATTCTTCGACTGAATCTGATACACCAAATCCAATTAATAATATTTTGGCATATGAAATTGCTAAATTAAATACTGATAAAGAAGAAGATTTAATTGATTTAATTCAATCTTTTAATAAAAAAGGAAAAGAAAAAGAAAATAAAGAAAAAGAAACTATAAAGAGAAATATATCTTAATATTATTTTAAATATATTTCTATATTTTTTTATTTTACATGAGTTTTTGTATATATAATTTTCTAATATAAAAATAACAATAATCTTAAAAAAAAAATATATTTTTTTTTAAAATAAAAACATCTTCAAAAAAAATAATAATAATAATTTATTTAAAAAATTTCCCTTTTTAACCCAAATTCAAAAATAAAATTATATAAAAAAAATATAAAATGGAAAATTTAAAAGATAAAGTTTTTTTATTAAAAGTCCCTTCAGTAGTATATAATGAAATGATAAATCAAAAAGACTTAGGTCACATAGACATAATTCCATATCCAAATTCAAAAAATTTTAAAAATCCAAAAATTGAACTTTTTTTAAATGAAAAATTTCCAGCCAAGAACTTTACAATAAATTATAATCCAACAAATTATTTTTTTACATTTAAAGAAAAAAAAGGAAAATTAAGTAAAGTTAAAAAAATTGATTTTTTTGGAAGTTGTATTGCAAAAGATGATAATGCAAGTGATAATATTGTAAAACAATTAAAAAATGAAATAAATGGAAAATCAGTTTCTGTAAAAAGAGTAATTGGAAATCAAAAAATTAATTTTGATGATTATGATATAAAAAATGATAAAAAAGTTGAAAAAGAAAGAAGAACAAGAATTGATAAAAATGAATTAAAATTAAAAATTTTTAATTTATTTAGTGAAAAAAATTATTTAACTAATAAAGAAATTGCTAATCAATTACAACAACCTGATAGTTATTTAAAAGAAGTTTTAAATGAAATTTGTGATTATATTTCTTCTGGGGCTAATAAAGGATGTTATGTTTTGAAAAGTGATTATGTTGGTTTTGATAAATGATATTTATATATTAAATTATTAATTTTTTTATTTTTTGTTTTTTTTTATTTTTTTTTTATTTTTTTTTTTATTTTTTTTTAATTTTTTTTTAAATGAGTGAAGAAAATAAAAATTCAAAAAGTTTTATTTTTTTAATATCAGAAATTTTGGAAAAAATTATTTCTTTAAATCAAACTGATTATATTAATGAAAATAATATTGAAGAAATAAATCAATGTTTTAAAGTATTAATTCTTGATCAAATATCATATAAATTTTTAACACCATTAATAAAACAAAATTCTTTAACTAAACATAAAATATGTTTAACTGTTAATTTAAATGATAAAAAACAAAAAATTAATAATGTAATGGGATTATATATAATTTATCCTTCAAAAGATAATTTAAATATTATATTAAATGATATTAAAAATCAAATATATCAAAATTATTCAATTAATTTTATTGAAAAACCAAATGACAATTTATTTCAAGATTTCTTAACAAATATTATTCAAAGTGATTCAATTAATAAAATATATAATGTTGGGGTTTTTCCAATTAGTATTTATATTTATCATTCTCATATTTTTGATTCCGATTTTAATAAATCATATTTTGTTTTAAATAAACCAAATTTAAATGAAGAAGACTCAAATGACTATTTTAATAAAATATCAAATAGTCTTTTTTCTTGTATTTTTTCATTTAAAGAAAGTCCAAAAATTTATTATAGAAAAGACTCAATTTCAGAAACAATAATAAATAAATTACAAAATAGATTTAATTCTTCTTTTAATATTTTTCCAGAATTAAAAAGACAATTTAATAAAAATGAAACTATATTAATATTATTAGATAGAGATATTGATTTACCAATTATGTTTCATCATTCTGCAAGTTTTGGTTCAATGATAAATGATATTTGTGGTTTCAATAATAGTAATTT
>Ga0310695_10013876_pt1 | contig 10981 bp, 9 predicted proteins | sample RumenRJG_04DNA_FD_203882 | JGI IMG/M metagenome (GOLD analysis project Ga0310695, IMG submission 203882) | Bovine rumen microbial communities from Lethbridge, Alberta, Canada - RJG_04 (v2) (version 2) | ecosystem: Host-associated > Mammals > Digestive system > Stomach > Rumen | place: Canada... | reverse complement strand
GTAGGCGATATCCACCACTTGGATATGGGAACCTTGCTTGACCGTCTGGGCATTGCAGTTCGAACAGGTCATCATTGTGCCCAGCCCTTGATGGACAGACTTGGAATCTCTGGTACTGTGAGAGCCTCGTTTGCACTATATAATACGAAAGAAGAGATTGATGCCCTTGTAGCAGGTATCCGTCGTGTTTCGCAAATGTTCTGACAAGATGTTGGCGAGTCATTACTACGAAGGCAAGATTGAAGCAGGTTGTGATGAAGCTGGGCGTGGCTGTCTGGCTGGTAGCGTCTATGCAGCTGCTGTCATTCTGCCTGATGGCTATCAAAACGAACTTCTCAACGACTCCAAGCAACTTACCGAGAAGCGCCGTTATCAGCTTCGTGAAATCATCGAGAAGGATGCTGTAGCATGGGCTGTAGGCATCGTCACCCCAGAGGAGATCGATAAGATAAACATTCTCAACGCTTCGATTCTTGCCATGCATCGAGCCCTCGACCAGTTGAAGGTTCGCCCTGAGGCTATTATCATCGATGGTAATCGCTTCAAACCCTATAAAGACCCGGCAGAAGGAAAGACGCTGCCCTCTACCACCATTGTCAAAGGTGATGGCAAATACCTCGCCATCGCAGCAGCATCGATTCTTGCCAAGACCTATCGTGACGATTATATGAACCAGTTGGCAGAGGAATATCCCCAATATGACTGGCTCTCCAACAAAGGCTATCCCACGAAGAAACATCGCGAAGCCATCCGCCAATACGGCATCACCCCCTATCACCGCAAGAGCTATAACCTCTTAGGCGACGGTCAACTCAGTATTGACTTTGATTTCTAAGATATCCGAACCTTTGTGATGGAAAAGATGATTTATGAATGAGCTGATTACTACGATAAACGATGCCGTGTGGGGCTATGTGCTGATAGCTGCGCTGGTGGGTTGTGGCGTGTGGTTTACGGTGAAGACACGCTTTGTACAGTTCCGTATGGTGGGCGAGATGATCCGTCTGCTCACAGATTCGGCGGTTGATACCGTTGGCGAACAGATTATGGAGAACGCTGCCGAGGGCAAACGTAAACACATCTCCTCGTTCCAGGCTTTTGCAGTGAGTGTGGCCACCCGCGTGGGCACAGGTAACTTGGCTGGTGTGGCTTCGGCCATCGCCATCGGAGGCCCGGGAGCGGTGTTCTGGATGTGGGTGATAGCGTTGATAGGTTCGGCAACGGCTTTCGTCGAATCTACATTGGCGCAGCTATTCAAACAGAAACATAAGGATTCGTTTATTGGCGGACCAGCCTATTATATCCAGCAAGGCCTGCATCAGCGTTGGCTTGCCATTACGTTTGCGGTGCTCATCACGCTGCAGTTCGGACTCTCGAATAACTCTATTCAGGCCAACACCATCTGTGGTGCCATGCAGGAGGCCTTCGGCTGGTCGCCCGCTTGGGTGGGAGCAATGTTGGCTGCCTTAGGCTTATTCATCGTGTTTGGCGGTATTCAGCGTATTGCCCATGTCAGTGCGGTGTTAGTGCCTGTGATGGCTATTGGCTATGTGGTGCTGGCATTGGTGATTATCGTGATGAACATCGAGCATATCCCACACGTATTGAAGGTAATTGTGAGTGATGCGTTCGGCATCCAGCAGATAGCTGGTGGCGGTATCGGTGCTACGATCATGAATGGTGTAAAGCGTGGACTGTTCTCGAACGAGGCGGGCGAGGGTAGTGCGCCGAATGTGGCAGCAACGGCAGCTGTGAGTCATCCAGTGAAGCAAGGACTGATTCAGGCATTGGGTGTATTTACCGATACGTTGCTGGTATGCTCGTGTACGGCCTTTATCATCCTGATAAGTGGGCTTTATCAGACACCAGAACTCAATGGAATTGCCCTTACGCAGTCAGCTTTGCAGAGCGAGGTTGGATCGGCCGGACCAGTCTTCGTGGCTGTCGCTATCTTTCTTTTTGCTTTCTCCAGCATCATCGGCAACTACTATTATGGCGAGGCAAACATCCGTTTTATCACCCCCAACACGAAGGTGATGACCGTCTATCGCATTTGTTCGGCAGGCGTGATGGTTGTGTTTGGCGCATTGGCCAGTTTCGAGTTGGTTTGGAACATTGTTGACTTTTTTATGGCTTTCCTCACGGCTTGTAACCTCGTGGCTATCATGCTTCTGGGTCGCTATGCCTTCCGTCTGCTCGACGACTATCGCCAGCAGAAGCGACAGGGCATTAAAGAACCTGCGTTCCACCGCAGTCAGTTGCCTGAGTTGGAAAGCGAGTTGGAGTGTTGGGAATAACATTCTGATAAGAGGAGTTAGCAATTTGGAAGATTGTATGATTCGATGAGCGGAATTTTGAGTCGAGCAGGTGTGAAATCTGCTTAAAAGCAACGTGTTATCGTACTCATTTCGAAGAAATTTTGTAATTTTGCACCGCAAAATAGAACGTACGTTTAAATTAGTAATAAGATTATGGCAAAGAAAGCATTATTGATGATTCTCGATGGATGGGGAATCGGTAAGCATGGTAAGGGTGACGTGATTTTCAACACACCGACTCCTTATCTCGATTTGTTGACAGCTACTTCGGCTCACTCTCAGCTCATGGCCTCTGGTGAAGACGTTGGTCTGCCCGACGGACAGATGGGTAACTCAGAGGTGGGTCACCTCAATATCGGTGCTGGTCGTATCGTTTATCAGGACCTTGTTAAGATCAACCGTGCATGCAAAGACGGTTCTATCGTAGATAATCCTCAGGTAAAGGCTGCTTATACCTATGCCAAGGAGAACAATAAGAAGCTGCACCTGATGGGACTTTGCTCTGATGGTGGTGTACACTCAAGCCTCGACCATCTGTTCAAACTTATTGAGGTTGGTAAGCACTACGGACTGAAGAATCAGACTTTCGTTCACTGTTTCATGGACGGTCGTGATACCGACCCCAAGAGCGGTAAGGGATTCATTGAGCAGGTGACTAAGGCATGTGCAGACAATGATGCTGCTATCGCCTCGATTGTAGGTCGTTTCTATGCAATGGACCGTGATAAGCGTTGGGAGCGTGTGAAAGAGGGCTACGACCTCATCGTGAATGGCACAGGTAAGCAGGCTACTGATATGGTGAAAGCCGTAGAGGAGAGCTATGCCGACGGTGTGACCGATGAGTTCATCAAGCCTATCCACAATGCCAGTGTCAATGGTTGCATCGAAGAGGGTGACGTTGTGATTTTCATCAATTTCCGCAACGACCGTGCCAAGGAGCTCACCATCGTACTGACTCAGCAGGATATGCCTGAGCAGGGCATGAAGACCATCCCTGGACTGCAGTACTATTGCATGACTCCATACGATGCCAGCTTCACAGGTGTCAACATTCTCTTCCCCAAGGAGAACGTTGAGAATACGCTGGGAGAATATCTCTCACAGCAGGGCAAGAAGCAGCTCCACACCGCCGAGACCGAGAAGTATGCTCACGTAACATTCTTCTTCAATGGTGGTCGCGAGCAGCCTTACGAGGGCGAGGATCGCATCCTAGTTCCCTCTCCGAAGGTAGCAACCTACGACTTGAAGCCTGAGATGAGTGCTTTTGAGGTGAAGGATAAGCTGGTGGCTGCTATCAACGAGGCAAAGTATGATTTCATTGTGGTTAACTTCGCTAACGGCGATATGGTAGGCCATACTGGTGTGTACAACGCTATTGCCAAGGCCGTCTGGGCTGTTGACAACTGCGTGAAGGACGTAATCGAGGCTGCTAAGGCTAACGATTACGAGGCAATCATCATTGCTGACCATGGTAATGCTGATAACGCCATCAATCCTGATGGTACGCCAAACACCGCTCACTCACTGAATCCCGTTCCATTCATCTATGTAACCAACAACAACTCGGCAACAGTGAAGGACGGTCGTCTGGCCGACGTAGCTCCCTCTATCCTCCATATCATGGGACTGGAGCAGCCTGCCGACATGACTGGTGAGAACCTGATTACAGACTAATTTTCAGGCACGGATTACACGGATTTCACGGATTTGGCGAAACAAAATTAATCCGTGTTAATCTGCGTAATCCGTGCCAAATTATTAAAGAAATATGGCAGTACAGATAGAGGACTCTTGGAAGCAGTATTTGCAGGGCGAGTTTGAGAAGCCTTACTTTGCTCAGCTCACTGAAGCTGTGCGTAAGGAGTATCAAACCACTACGTGCTATCCTCCAGGCAAACTGATTTTTAATGCCTTTAACCTGTGTCCGTTCGACAAGGTGAAGGTGGTGATTATCGGTCAGGATCCCTATCACGAGCCAGGACAGGCCCACGGACTGAGTTTCTCTGTGCAGGATGGTATCCAGTTTCCGCCCTCGCTGCAGAACATCTTTAAAGAGATTCAGGACGACCTTGGTACACCCGTTCCTACCTCTGGCAACTTGACACGCTGGGCTGAACAAGGTGTGTTGCTGCTCAATGCATCGCTCACCGTTCGAGCTCATCAGGCTAACAGTCATTCAGCCTTAGGTTGGCAGAAGTTTACCGATGCCGCTATCCAGGCCTTGGCACAGAACCGCCAGCATCTGGTATATATGCTTTGGGGTGGCTATGCCCGTTCAAAGGCATATATGATTGACAAGCAGAACAATCTCGTGCTTGAATCTGTCCATCCCTCACCCCTGAGTGCCAATCGTGGTGGTTGGTTTGGTCAGCATCAGTTCTCACGTTGTAACGCCTATCTCGAACAAAACGGCATGACTCCCATTCTTTGGTAAAAGACTTTAGGCACGGATTACGCGGCTTTATAAATAAAGACACGGCTCTGTGCATAAGAATAAAGCAGTGTAAATCCGTGTAATCTGTGCCAAAATTCAATCAGAAGATGAATCAACTTCCACCCATTATCCAAGTAGGCGATGTGTTGCTCTCGTCAGAGATATTGACGGAGAAATTTTGTTGTGACCTCAGCGTTTGCAAAGGCGAATGCTGTGTAGAGGGCGACGCTGGTGCGCCTGTGACCTTCGATGAGGTTGCTGAGATTGAGAATTGTCTCGACGAGGTGTGGGGCGATCTGTCTGCATCGGCTCAGGCAGTGATCGACAAGCAAGGTGTGGCTTATACCGATCAGGAGGGTGACTTGGTGACGAGTATCGTTCGTGGTAAGGATTGTGTGTTTACCTATTATGGTGATATAGAAGATTGGAACACCCATTTGCCCATCAGGAACTGTTGTCTTTGCGCATTAGAAAAGGCTTACAGAGCAGGGCGAACCCGTTTCTGCAAGCCTGTAAGTTGTGCGCTCTATCCTATTCGTGAGAAGCGTATTGGCGAGGGCCTTATAGGCCTGAACTACAACCGTTGGTCGGTCTGCAAGATGGCCGTTGCCAAGGGTATTCAAGAGAACCTCCGGCTCTATGAATTCCTTCGCGACCCGCTTATCCGTCGTTTTGGCGAGGCATGGTATCAGGAGTTGCTCGATACCGTTGAAGAGCTGCGCCGCCAGAACTACCTATAGTTTACGGAACTTATTGGGCGAGATGCCTACATGCTCCTTGAAGAATTTACCCAGGAAACTCTGATTGGGGAAATTCATCTCTTCAGTAATCTCCTTGATGCTCTTGGTAGAGTTCTTCAGAAGAACGCGCAGTTCCATCATGACATAGTTGTCGACCCATTCGTTAGGTGTACGACGGCTAACGGCCTTTACCGTTTCCGACAGATACTTCGGTGTGATGCCAAGCTGTATGGCATACCAGCTGATACGGCGTTCATGTTTGTAGTTAGCCTCAACCATCTTGATGAAGTTGGTGAAGATGGCTTCAGCGCGTGTCTGTGGCTTGTCGAGCTTCCTCACTCGGTTGATGATATTGCCAACGTCGTAGAACATAGCCAGTAGCAAAGTTCTGATCAGATCCTTGTGGAAGAAGTTTCCATTGTCGCCAATCTTTTGCTTAATCACTTGGAAGTACTCCTTAAAGGTGTCCTGCTCCTTCCTGTCGAGACTCATCACAGGGTGACTACGGGCAAAGAGGAATAGTGAGTTGACATCCCTCACGTTCTGGATAATCTCATGGAAGAAGTTCACGCTAAGCATCATACACAGTCCTTCCATGTCGGGCGAGGGTTGATACTTATCTACCACATGCTTATCGCTGACGATGAGAATGTCGCCAGGGTTGATAATCATCTCTTGGGTGTCGAGTCGATACTCGATTCTACCTTTAGTACACAGTCCGATGAGGATAAAGTTCATCTTTCTGGGCTCTGTAGGCATAGGAGCCTTGTTGATGTGCTCCGTCAGCAGGAGGTCGTCGTCAAGGAAAACCGACTCGCTCCAGCTCTTTGCCTTGTTCAGATCTGTTTCTTTGATTTGTAATTTTACCACGTCTTGATATTTTGAGTTTGACCTGCTTTCAACTTAATAGTCTTCTGCATGTTATTATATGATAAGGTGACACGGCCGTTGTTCTTAGCCTTGATTTGGCAGTCACGCACCTTGCCGTCTTTCCATTCAAATGCCACCTCATAGCCGCCTCTGGCACAGAGTCCGCTGACAGCCCCGTCCTTCCATGCTTCAGGAATGGCGGGCAGCAGTTCAATGACGTCGTCCTTACTCTGTATGAGCATCTCGCAGACGCCAGCTGTTCCGCCGAAGTTACCGTCGATCTGAAAAGGTGGGTGAGCATCGAAGAGATTAGGATAAGTGCCCCCGCCTTTGCTGTAGTTAGGTGCTTTGCTTTTCTGAGGTGCAACAGCTGTCAGCAGTTTTCGGTATATCTGATGTGCCTTCTCTCCGTTCTTCAGTCGTGCCCACAAGTTGATGCGCCATCCGGTGCTCCATCCTGTTGTCTCATCACCTTTGATCTCAAGAGTCCTTTCAGCTGCTTTCTGTAGAGCCGGATCAGTCAGGTGACTGCCTGGGTATAGGCCAATCAGGTGACTCTGGTGGCGATGCTTAAAGTCCCAGTCGTCCCAATCGTAGTACCATTCGTTCAGGTCGCCCATGTGACCGATGGTATAAGGATGCAACTTAGCCAGAGCCAGCTCCATCTCCTTGTCTTTTTGACCGAGAATTTTGCCTGCGGCAATCGTGTTGATGAAGAGCTCGCGTATAATGGCCAGGTCGGCTGTACCGCCATAGCAGGTGGTGCCGTGATAGCCCTTATCTGTTTTATACTCGTTCTCGGGCGACGTGCTGGGAGCTGTTATCAGCTCGCCAGGCTGTTTAGGATTCTCAATGAGCCAGCGCAGACAGAACCGGGCAGCACCCTTCATCAGCGGGTAGGCAATGTCCTTCAGACAAGCCTTGTCTTGTGTAAACTGATAGCGCTCCCACAGGGTATTCACCAGCCAGGCCCCGCCCATATTCCAGTTCGACCACATAGGGCTTTCGCGCTTCTCGCCTACAGGGTTTGTCATCGCCCAGATGTCACTGTTATGGCTCGAGCACCAGCCTTCACCGATATTATAGTAGTTCTTGGCGGTAAACCTGCCGTTAGTAGCAAGCGCGCTGATAAAGCCGTCGAGTGGGGTAGCCGTCTCTGCCATATTAGCCACGAAAGCGGGCCAGTAGTTCTCCTCAAGGTTGATGTTTACCGTATAGTTGCCACGCCATGGCGACCAGAGGTGAGGTGTCCAGAGTCCCTGCAGGTTAGCAGGAACGCCAGTTGTACGTGAGCAGGAGATCAGCAGATAGCGTCCGAACTGGAAATATAGCTCTTCGAGATAGCGGCTCTTGCCTCCATGGTTGGTATAGTCGAGCAATAAGTCATCGGTATTACCCTTGTGGGCTATGGCCTTATCCGAGAGACGGATCTTTACACGGTCGTAGATAGCCTTGTAGTCAGCCAGATGACGGGTGTAGAACTCGTCGTAGCTCATGTTCTGAGTGTGCCAGATGTCGTTAGCTGCATTCTCTAGATAGGGTGCGCCTTCTCTGACGGGATGCTTGTCAAAACCGTTAAAACTCGTCTCGTTGACGATATAGAGAATCGCCTCCTTGGCATTCGTGATTGTTACGGAAGAGTCTGATGCAGCCACTTCGCCATCCGTCTTAACGCTGAGCATCGTGCAGAAGTGGATGCTCTCTTGAGAAAGGCCCGTAGCGTGACCTGTCATCGTGAGTTGGGTGGGGATGGCCTTTACCTGATGAGGCACCTGAGCCGTTAGGGCTATCCTGCAGTTGATGTCACCCTTCAGTCGGATGGCAATCAGCTTGTCGGGGTTCGAGGCGAAGTACTCTCGCTCAATAGTCTTTCCGTTGCGTACGTACCTGTCTTTGATAATAGCCGAGTCGAGGCTGAGGCTGCGCTGGTAGTTTGTGATAGCGCCCAGCCCCAGGTCTTTGATATGCAGCGTACCCAGCGGTTGGAAATACTGTGAGTTGGGACCCTGTACGTGCAACTGCAGTGAGTCGGCAAGCTTGTAGTCTTCACAGAACAGCGCTTCGCGTATCTTTGGTATCCACTGGTGGGCATCGGCATCAAGGTTTCTGTCTACGGGTTTCCCCGTCCATAAGGTAATATCGTTCAGGTAGATGATGTTGTCGTCAGTACCACCATATACCAGGGCGCCAAGTTTACCGTTACCTATGGGCAGCGACTCCTCGAAGTAGGTGGCAGGCTTGTCGTACTGCAACAGCATAGGCGCCTGCTCAGTCTGTGCTTCACACAAAGAAGAGCTTCCCATAAGAATAGCAGAAATTAGCAGATATTTCCTCATAATCATTGTTTTTAGTTCTTTCCGCTTGCAAAGATACAAAACTTTTTGTATATTTGCAGCATAAAACCAAAAATTTAAAGACCATGCAGCCGATAAAGACCCTGAATGATATGATTGTCTTTCTCCAGCAGCGAGGCGACAAAAAGCGTGTAGCCGTGGTGTGTGCCAACGACGCCAGTACCCGTTATGCTGTAGAGAAAGGTGTGGAGATGGGCTTCATCGAACCTATCTATGTCGATGGCGACGATAAGGAAGAGTGCGCCCGTCGTGCGGTGGCCCTGTGTAAGAACGGTGAGGCCGACATCCTGATGAAGGGACTCATCAATACCGATGTGCTTCTGCGAGCCATATTAGATAAGGAATGTGGCATCATCCGCCCGGGTCATGTGCTCACCCATGTGGCGATGGCCGAGATCCCCAAATACGAGAAACTGCTCTTTTTCACCGATGCCGCCGTGATTCCTGTGCCCACCGAGGCTCAACGTCGCCAGCAGATTCACTATGTGAACTATGTGTGCCATGCCCTTGGTATCGAGGAACCGCGTATCTCGCTCATCCATTGTGCAGAGAAGGTAAGTGCCAAGACATTCCCCTATACTGTCGACTATCTGGAGATTATCGCCGAGGCCCAGACAGGTGCCTTCGGGCGCTGCATCATCGATGGACCGTTAGACCTGAAGACCTCGCTCGACTCCGTCAGCCTGCGTGAGAAAGGCATCCGTTCCGTCATCGACGGACAGGCTGATGCACTGATATTCCCCGACATCGTGGCAGGCAACGTGTTTTATAAGACCATCACCCTCTTTGGCTATGCCAAGACGGCTGGTGTGTTGCAGGGTACACAGTGTTGCTGCGTGTTGCCATCGCGTGCTGACAGTCCGGAGTCGAAGTACTATTCTCTCGCCCTTGCTGCTATATGAAGATACTTGTCATCAATCCAGGCTCTACCTCTACAAAGGTGGCAGTCTTTGAGGATGAGTCGCCCTTGCTCGTCCGTAACATCGCGCATACCCCTGAACAGCTGGCTTGTTTCGACGATGTGATAGAGCAGCAGGACTTCCGTCGCCAACTGGTGCTCGATGAACTTCGCCAGGCCAACATCCCTGTAGAGTTCGATGCCGTCATTGGGCGTGGTGGCCTTGTAAAACCGCTTGAGGGTGGTGTCTACGAGATTAACGACCTTATGATTCAAGACACCCATAGCGGCATAGCCCTCCATAATCATGCTTGTAACCTGGGTTGCCTGATAGCACACGAGATAGCCGCCTCCATTCCTGGCTGTCGTTCTTTCATTGCCGATCCAGGTGTTGTCGACGAGCTCAACGACTATGCCCGTATCTCCGGCTCCCCTTTGATGAACCGTATCTGTATCTGGCATGCCCTCAACCAGCGTGCCATAGCCCGTCGCTATGCCGCCGAGATAGGCAAGGAGTATGAAGACCTCAACCTGATTATCTGTCATATGGGTGGTGGCATATCTGTGGCGGCTCACGACCACGGACGTGCCGTTGATGCTAACAACGCCCTCGATGGCGAAGGCCCTTTTTCACCGGAACGTGCCGGCTCGCTGCCGGCTTCCGACCTTATCCGTCTTTGTTTCAGTGGCAAGTATAACGAGAAGCAGCTCTTGAAGCGTATCGCAGGAAAGGCAGGTCTCAATGCCCATCTGGGTACCAACGATGTGCGCGAGGTGATCCGCCGTATCGAAGACTATGGTGACAAACATGCCGAACTCATCCTCAATGCCATGATCTATCATGTTGCCAAGAGCATCGCTGCCGAGTCGGCTGTACTCTGTGGCCATATCGATGCCATCCTGCTCACGGGCGGTCTGGCACGTTCTGAGTATGTTGTCAGCCGCCTCCGTCAACGTGTGGAGTTCTTGGCTCCCATCCACTGCTTCCCTGGCGAGGATGAGATGGAAGCCCTCGCCCTCAATGCCCTCGCCGTACTCCAAGGCAAACGTCAGGCTAAAATTTATGTATAACATAATCTGTATACTTGGTATATATAGGTGTAAGCCATGACAATTATTATCTGAGTTTCTGCAATTTAGGTTATCTTGTATTCCAATTTAGACTAAATTGGTAGAGCGCAGATAGTCTTTGTCAATTCAAGGGATATTCCTTGTCTGCCCCGTCCCCGTTATGTGTCATCACCGCAAGGCATTCAGAAGCAGGATTCCTTCAATGCAAGTTCCGTGTTTATGGTACAGGATAACAATGATAAATCCCCACCTGAATAGGATAAGACCTATCGCAAGTGGGGATTTGAAAAGTATTT
>Ga0310695_10013874_pt1 | contig 10981 bp, 6 predicted proteins | sample RumenRJG_04DNA_FD_203882 | JGI IMG/M metagenome (GOLD analysis project Ga0310695, IMG submission 203882) | Bovine rumen microbial communities from Lethbridge, Alberta, Canada - RJG_04 (v2) (version 2) | ecosystem: Host-associated > Mammals > Digestive system > Stomach > Rumen | place: Canada... | reverse complement strand
TAATTAGCACACTCGGCATCGAGGTCGTCGGCATTTCCATTGAGGATATGAACGTTCTCAGGCTTGATGTCGATGTGGCTGAAGAAGTTCTTCCACATAAAACTATGATATGACTCAGGGTGATCCTCGGGAATACGGACATACTCATCCATATTGAATGTCACAACATTCTGAAAAGAAATCTCACCAGCTTCGTATTTCTTGATCAGTTCACGATAAAGACCAATAGGAGAAGAACCAGTAGGACAACCGAGGACGAAAGGACGCTCAGGGGTTGGATTGAACTCAAGGATGCTTTTGGCTACATAGTTGGCAGCCCATTTGGACATCTCTGCGTAATCGGGACGGATAATAACTCGCATAGATTTGTTGTTTTGATTGGTTATTTAAAGAGAATATTCAATATTTAATTCTTGAAAAACGGTGCAAATTTACGTTTTTTTCGCTTTTTTGGAACAGAATAAAAATTATTTTTTTTGTGATATAAAAAAGAAGAATGAAAGATTCTCTATTTGTCAAGTGGATTTTCCAAATATAATCGTTATTTTACAAAACACAAAACCACATTCGATGCCTACACCACTATGGCACAAGCAAAGAATATGGTTTTACTATCTCCTAATTGGAACACCTTAACGCAGGAGAAGATAAAATCCAAAAAATCACCAATTTTCCCAGTCTTTGTCTCGTTTAGGAGCGAGAACTGGAGAATCAGGGTCGGCGCCAGTTCCGTCAATGATCTGGGGGTCAGAAGTAGTAATCAGTTCAATTGAACGAACCTGATTGAAATGAATACGTGGCTTGATGTATTTTTTCATATTAAAGTTTAGCAATAATGAAGCGATGGTTGCAAGCAAAAGATAGAAAAAAATCCTAATATAAGCTCCGCTATTAATAAGTGGAGCTTATATTAGAAAAATAATGGATCTGTCTTACTGGCACTGAATCGTTACAGTTACACCCATCCATCCGCCAAGCGTATGGGTCTGACCTGGAGTCTTGCCTGCCTGCATAAAGAGATCACCCTTGGCAGGGAAAGCAGCTTTATAAGAACCGCAGGTGCGCTGGTAAGCAGCACGCTTCTCGTCACTTGAAGCATGGGCAATGGCCTGCTGCATCTCATTGTAAGCAGCTACAAAGACAAGACTCTTGAGAGCTGGCTTCTCCTCGCCACAGCTACCTGCAGAAGAAGCATACATATTGGCAATCATCACGTGAGGAGTATCCTGATCGGGATCAATGCTGAGAGAACGACGGAGGACGTCGCGAGCCTTAGCCTTCTGGCCTTCCTGCTGATAGATAGCAGCTTCGTACATCAAAATCTCAGTCTTGTCATCAGGCTGAATAGCGTGAGTGAGGGCCTCATCGTAGTACTGGAGAGCGCGATCATAATCCTTAGCCTTAAGAGCGGCCTTTGCAAGACCCTTGGCAGCTTCCATCGAAGGCTTGATCTGATAAGAGTAATCGGCTACGTGGGTGTAGAGGTCGGTTTCGCGACCTTCAGCGCTACGGCCAAGAAGCTTAGACACATTGGTCAAGAAAGCGAGGTCAGACTTCTTCTCCTCAACCTGGGGAGCAAAAATCTCGACGAGGGTGTTGACATCAGCATAGCCAGACTGAGCGAACAGCGAAGTGAGGTTGAGCTTGTTGTCACGAGCACCCTTCATCAAGCCCTTGGTAACCTCAGCAGCACGGAAGAGCTTAGCGGTGTCCTGACCAGCCACACGAGCAGCAACGAGCTTGGTGGTGTCGTCATTGTAACGGAGCACATAGCGGTCGAGTGCTTCGTCGAGGTACTCGGTAGACTTCATGTAGTCCTCGATGTACTGATTCTTGTCATGCTGACCTGACTTAGCAAGTTTCAAGGAGTTGGTGCACCACTGTGAGATATAGTAAGGCTGAGCACCGCCACGGAACTCCTGGAGGACCTCAGTATAACGATCGTATACGCCCTTATCAGTAGCATCAAGATCGAACTTCTTGAAGTAGTCGATCTTCTTCAGCTTAATAGCCTCAGCAGGCACAGTTTTTGTAGCAAAACCATTGGCAATACGATCATCACAAAGCTTCTGAAGTTCTTTTGCAAAACGCTCCTGATCGGCAGTGTTACCACCTTTCTGAGCCTGTTCGCACTTTGCGACAAGAATCTTCTCACCATTGAGGTAGAGAGCGAGATTGAAATTAGGAACAGCATCATAGAGAGCCTTCCAAGGTTCATAAGCCTCAAGTGGTTTGGCTGGACCCGACTTGGGGAAATAGTCATTGTAGAGTGAATTGTTGGTACCGGCGGTTTCACCGTTGGCACACATCACTTCCAACATCTCAGGAGTCTGAGCAGAGAGAGCGGCAACTGCCATTGAGAGGACAGCACCAGCGAAAAATTTGAAAGAGGTTTTCATTGTACTTTTGGTGTTTTATGTTAGTGATGATTGTTTTGTCTTTCGGGTTTATGACCAAGATGTCAGCTATTGGTTTAAATTGCCAATCAGCAGAAAAGCAATGGACCAAAATCAATAAATTTACTAATCAACGAAGACGTCCACGGAAGAACATCATCTCGTTGAAAGTCAAGCCTACGTTGATTGTGATATAGTTTTCCTTGACCATATTACCATTCTTGGGACGAACGGTAGAATAACCTACACCGAGATCGAGCGCAGAGCGACGATTGATTGGCATACTCATTCCCAAACTGCCAGTGTATTCTCGCAGAGAACTGCCATTGACACGAAGGTAGTTGGACTTGGCACTCACACCAGCACGATAACGGCAAATCTTGAAATAACGATTGGTAAGTACCTTGGGTTGATATTCAATACCTGCAGCTACGCGTTGAGAGGTATTGAATACACCTTCCTCAGCCTGAAACTCAGGATTAAGGCCAGCCACATCATTCCACATCGTTTTCTCATATTCTGCCGTAACAGTAAGTTTACGAGCGATGTTGTAACTGGCACCTACACCCCACTTCATTGGCAACTTGACAGCGCTACGATAACGATCGCTGCGTGAAATGGTATCGGCACTGTACTTCAACGTCTCCGTATCGACACTCAGATTCAGTCTTGGACTAAATATAGCGCCTATGGTGATACTGTGATTAGCCATAAAACGCTGGGTGTAATGAGCGCCGAACTGGAGAAGGAGGCCACGCACAGAGGCTTCGTAAGAAAGATGAGTATTGGTGGCTTGACTCGAAGTAGAGAGACTGCCATCGTGCTCAATTGTTCCAAAAAGCCATCCGGCATTAGCACCGACATTGAAATCTACGCGTTTGTTGTGGAATACACGCCAACCCAATCCAAGCATGAAATTGTTAACACCACCCAAACCTTGATGTAGGCTTGAAAAAGTCAGAGTATCATGACGAATAGTTGCAGAATGAATAGCGACGGAATCAGAAGTGCCATAATAATAGCCTACCATGCTATAGGGAGTGAAGGAAAGCGACATCGCAAAATTCCTCCAAAGTGGCATTTGGAATGACATATAACTGAAACCAGCATCCCACTTATGCGAACGTGCGCCATTTTCGGAATACATTCCATACTGAGCATCGAGACCGACTGAAAAAATCATCGTGAGGGTATCAATTGCAGTGAGCGAAGCAGGATTAGCAAGAATGGTATATTGATTGCTGCGAATCGCGATACCTACATCTCCCATGCTGCGGGTAACCGTATTACCCATGGAACCCAGACGTCCATAACCGTAACGGTTGTATGGAGAAGAAGTGAGGTTGCTTGTATTCAGATTCTGAGCCACCATAGGCATCATTGTCATAGCAAATAGAGCCAAGACGATAAAGGTGGCTGCGTGACGCTGTAAATTCATTTCTATCATCGATATATTTCGAGGGCAAAGATACAAGAATTTATTGAAATATCAAAACTTTTTTGTTTTTTTTATACAAAAACAAGGTTATTTTATGTCTACGTGAGCCATTTTGGCATGAAGAGGGTAGAAAAGGGAAAAACAACGATGGACAGATTGCATCGGTCCATCATTGCTAATCTCAGAAACTGTACTTCAATCCTCCATATGTCAGAGCATGGAAATTGTGCTCGTCGTCAGGCGACAAATAAGGGTCGTTGGACAAAAGTAGCATACGCTGCTCGACGAACAGCACGATATGTGGAGTGATGATATATCCGACATTCAAACCGGTCTGCAGGCCCAAGTTGACATCAGTCATCCTGGTGGATTTCCAAGCCTTGGCCTCCTTGTCATAGTGTCGTTTGTTGAGGTCGAAACTGTGCATACCGATATTGAATCCGACGAATGGACGCACTGACAATCGCGAAATGAGCTTTGCTGGAGCAGCAGGAACTGCGGGATCAGACTCGTCGGATACTTTAGCCCTCGCCTTAAGCAAGAGGTTAGTCAAGTCAAGCATATAGTCGGCAGAAAGTGCATTGTAGTTGATGGCCTCGCCCTTACTTGTAGTCTGCGAACTTTTGGCGAAGTCATAACCGATGCGTATACCATTGACGTCATCAATGTCATAACCAACAGCTACAGCCACACCCATCTTCTCAGCATCAAACCATGTACCTGCAATCTGGATATTTCCATTCTTCAGGTTTTGGAAGAAATCCAAGGGATGTTCGGAACCGGAACCATACATATTGATGGTTCCGTAAGTGCCATTAGCACCTTTGTTCCACTGTTTGATCGAAGGAAGTTCATAATGAATACCTGCAGCACCAGTCCAAATGGGAGCCTTACCCTTAATCTTACCAGCCTTGGCGAAATGAGCCTGGATTCGGCCTTCGATAGTTGCCCAGAAAGGTGTTCTACCCAGTCTGCGACGCAATTGGGTGGCTCCGGTAACGCCGACATAAGGATAATTCACAAATGTATTGTAGGTCAGTTCGCCACCTCCTTGAAGTGTCCAAACCCATCCCTGCTCGTGACTATGAGTCCATAGCATTCCTAGAAGATCGGTTACAAATTCTCCACGAATGCCATAAAGGCGATGAACCAGTTTCTTGTCATTGGGAGTAGCATTCTGCTGGAACAAAGTTGTCTGTATTGCCAGATTACGTGCAAATGAACGTCCAAACGTAAGATTGAAAAGACCGCTAAAGACATTTGAACGAGTGAAAGTTTCGCCGGTGCCAATCTGGAAACCGCCTAACGTCTGGATATAGAAGTGAGGAGGATTGTCAGGGACTCCCTTTTGGATCAAATGACGCATTTCACGACGTCGTTCAATAGTGTATCCTATACCAGCCGTCAAGTTCCACTGATTGAAATCATCGAGTGCATATAAATAGCGCGGCTCAATGAAGAGCTCCGTATTAGCATTCAATCGGAAGGAATTCTGGAATCCGAAATCGAACCCGAAACTATGTAAAGGATCTTCCTTGGAAAATGGGGAACTCGAAAATTTCGAGATAGAATAAACTGCACCAGCAAAAGGACGCAACGTAAAGCGCCGATATTGATCAAGACCCATCCAGAAATTCGTCAAGTCGAACATATAGTCGAGACTCGTCTCACTTTGGAACTGGGGATAATCATTAGGCTCTGCCTCGTGATAGATGACATGCTCCTTGAGACGCACTGAGTGCAAATCGTTGATGCGCAGACCCAATCCCAATTCGGCAGCTGGTGCAAAATCCTGCACCTTATAGCGACTTACGTTGGAAGCACGATCGACACTGAATGCAGCTTCGAGAAACATATTCCAATTGTTGAGGAAAAGGATGCCTCCCAAGCCTTGTTGAACCTTGTCATCGTGAATAGCTTGGGCCCTCTTGCGCCAGAAGCTATAGCTTGGCTGGCGATTATGATAATATTCCAAGCCAAAGGACGGTGTAATCACACTGGCACCATCGCCAGCAGAAGAATAGCGACCTTCGGCGACAAGGGCTGTATTCGAGTTGAGGAAATACTTCAATTGGGCAGCACCGGTCACTGCATTATAAAAACCATCTGTGCGCTCCCAAGAGCGTGTATTCCTAGAGGAGTACTTTCGTTCGTATCCCAATTCGGCGCCACCAGACACTGTCAATCCGATTCGCTTGACAGAGACTTGATCCCAAAACGTTGCGATATTCAAAACACCTTCGAGACGTCCAAAGGTCTGACGACGGTTATTGTTACCCTTAAACAGAAGCTGACGATCGACTGCACCCACTTGGAAGCCCCATGAGGGAGCCACCCAATGGCCAATATTCAAATTGAGATTGTATTTCGAGAAATCGTTCTTATCAGTAAGTCCTTTCTCCTTGGCGAAGTTAATACCCAAAAGATTCTGAACATACCAGTTCTCATACCATGCAGAATGATACCAACCGCCAAACCATGGCGTTTCGCGTAGTGGCTCGGTCACACGCACCAAAATACCCGTCTTCAAACCAACGCCGTCATCAAAGTCTGCACCGTTCTGATAGTAATCATAATCAGGATCGGACACATAATAATAAGGTTCGACAAAAGCGGAAACATGCGGTGACAATGTCTTACGGAACTGAACACCCAGTTGACCTTGCCAGATCATTTCGGAAGACCTTTCTTCGCTCTTCACAGCACCAAACGAGCCTCCTGCAACAAGGAGAGTCTCGAGACTGCGAGCAGGATCATATCCAAACCAGTTGTTAGAGAAGTTCCAAAGAAGATCAACCGAGCCCATAAAACGCTCGACATCTGCATTGCTGGCAGGAATCTTGCTTTTCAAATAGGAGCCAGAAAGACGCAGCGCGTAGGACTTGTTGAAATCCTTGATGACACCTGCACCCGCACCCAACGCCTCAAACGAAGAATACTTGCTTGGACTCAGCGAGAGTTGTGGAGACCAATAGCCTGCAACCGACCATCCCTGCATTAAACGATTACGCCTATCGTTGAAAAAAGGCTTCGTATCGGGAGAAGTGTACCATTTACGAATAAGGACCGAGGGAACATCAAGCGTGACATTACCGGCACCATTGATGTCGGAGGAAATATTGTCATCAGCTACAGGGACAGCAGCATGCGACTGTTGCCCTTGCAAACAGAGGGACAGTATGATGAATGCACAAGCGAAGGTATGGGCATAACCTTCGAATGCATAATGATATATATTGGGAATCCGAAGCATATACTATTCTTTATAAGTGTTGGAGATGAACTGCTCGATAGCTTCGAGGAAGACATCTCGCTTCATCTTTCGACTTCTAGGCGTTCGATAGAAGTTACGAATATAACTATCGCCCTGCAGACGGGAAATATAGGTTGGTTTCGCATCGATCTTGAATAGTTGTTCGAGCGCATCAATAGCCAAGTCGAAATTGGAATCACGATCTTCGCCTCCTATACTCTCAGCTTGCCATAAGCGAGTGACAGCTGTGAAATACAGAGCAGCAGGATCGCCTGGGAAACGCAGCTTAAGTTCCTGCAAACTATCGACGCACTGCTGGAGTAACTCATGACAATTCTCCGAAGTCTGAAGCGCATCAATCACACCTTCACATTTGCTGTACATATCGGCCATATTAGCCACATAGAAGTTGCGCAGGTTGGATTTGCGCAACATTTCCAAGTGATCGGGGTCGTCAAGGAAACGGCCCATATAGCTGTTGAGCAATATCTCCAGCTGTTCAGGATGATACTTGTCGCGGAACTGATTGGAGAGCGTAGGCGTCTCGTTCAGAATATCAGCGAGGGTATATGCCTGATCGATGGCCTCGGGTGTACCGACATTATAGAGAGTGACAATCTGGTTGTAGAGGATGGCATCAAGATTGATGAACTTCACAGGAACATCATAATCGCTCTGCATATAGCATGCAAAGTTACCTTGGAAAAGCTCACTATTAATGAAAGGCGCAAGGATTTCGGGATTGTAGCGGCCATTGCGCATGCTGTCCAAAGCCAGGAAGTTGGCAGCGATAGGAAGCACAAGCCCAAAACTGTTGGAAGGATGCTGGTCAGTAGTGAAACGACGGACATCTGAAGCTCGTGCCTTAAGCAATGCTTTGGCTACCATACCCTTCTCTTCATAAGTAGTAAGTTTCGAGGTGAGAATCCAATAATAATAGTCTGGCGGGAAATTGTCATAACGTTTGGCCGCACGGAACTCGTCGATAATCATGGCTTCCGAAGCCTCAAACACCGCCTTATAACTAAAGGTTACCTGTGCTTCGCGAAGTTGGTCGAGAGCGGCATCGACGACAGGATCACGATGACGGGAACTGAAGCCAATCATATCCTGCTGCGCCTTCATATTATACGGATTAGCCTCAACAGCACGACGAATACGAGTAATTGTAGCCGTGTTCTCCGGATGCTCTGCCTCAATGATGTCGGCCACAGCACTCCATGGAGCAATGGAGTCCTTGATAATATGGAAATTGGCATGGCGCAAGTCCTCCCCTCCCATCTTGCGTAGAAGATCGAGAATGCTGAGACTACGCTGACGCGAAAGTTGAAGGTTCAATCGTTGGCCACCTTCAGGCGATGAAATACCGACGATGCCCACCTGCTGGATGCGCTGATACATATCATGCGTAATCTCGTAGGCCTTCTGCACCAAACTATCCATCTGAGCACGATTATTGCCCAGATCAAGATTAACCTCAGTACTAAGAAGCTCGAAACTCAATGCAAGACTGTAGGTTGCATCAACGAGTTCGCCACGAGCACGCGGTTTGAAGCTCACAAGGCGATCGCTTGTGATGCTGCGTCGTGGAGGACAATCAAACTCTGCGTTCTGAGTAGAGATATTGAGGAACTGCAACGGCATCTGGCGTTCGCAGCCACACTCGACTGATGACGTCGTATCAGCATGAATGAAATCATGCAGATAACTGATGTGACGCAACTGATAGTAACGAGTAGGATCGGGCATGCGCCAACGATAAGACAATACAGTATCGACAGGCTCCATCGTAAGCATAAGAGGCTTGACCGAGCTTGCTAGCGTGTCACGATGTTCGATACGTACACGACGACTCTCACCTGGTACAGGGTAGAGATTCATCTGATTCTGTCTGCTGACATATCCCTCGACAAGGTCACGTTCGGATGTAAGGATATGATGATCAGCAATGACATGGCCCGAATCGACATAAGCCTGGAACTCGGAGAAAATATCGAATGGAGTATTGGCTATATACGCCTGCACAGTATCCTCCTCGGATACCTCAAGAGGAATCCAAGGTGCTGACTTACGTACACGATCTCGAATTCTATCAAAGGTGCGATAGCGCAGCACTAGTTTCCACAATGGTTGTGGAATAAGGAACAACATCGAGTCAGGCTGAACTTCACGATACTCTACCCAATTGCGCAACTCCTCCATATGCGCGATGGTATTGACACGATAATGCTCCAATGTGTCACGAAGCAGATTGCCACGAGTACGACGATAGAGCTGACGTTGGAAGTCCTCGCCAGCATAGACAAAAGGACGCAAACGATAGCTGAAATCCTCCTTGCGGGAAGCGATATCGAGGTATTTCACAGCCATATCGTACTGCATGGGCGCATTCTGGAAATCAGCCTTAACTACATTGAGATCACTCTCAAAGTTACACGTATTTACCACGCGGTCAATCACAAGACGCTGGTCTTCAGGTCCTTCAATATGGAAATTTTCGTTGAAGGTCAACCAGGTACCATCACTAGATGCTGTACCATGCTGACGACGGAAATGCGTGCGTTGACGAGTTGTCTCGACATTTGAGAGTTCTGTACGATTCTTATAATAGATAGGACAGTTAGCTTCATCGCCATCGTACTTGGTAATCGATTCGGTGAGTACCACAATCTCGAAGGCACCACCATCCTGCGGGTGAAGAAGGAGTGCCACTGAATAGATGCCACGGTCATCGCTGGTCATATTGTTCCAGTAATCAACAGCCTCAGGGTACTGCTTGTAGATATCCTGGGCAATCTGGTTGACATCCGAGAGCTCATAGGCGCTCGAATGACGATGGAGGAGCCATCCGCGCTGACGATACTCGTTGACGAAAGCAGAAACGAGATCACGATGACGTGGTGCATTCGACTTGCTCCACGCAACAATCGAGTCTGCACAGACTTCATTGGTTACGAAGACATCCAGATCATTACGTTCAGGGAGCCCGAGTGTAGAACCCATCCATACACCGTTCTCGGGATCCCAATTATGGCCCAAATCATCGACAAGTGTGCGATCTTCAGCATTAATGATAACGAACGAGAGCGGGTCGTATTGTGATTGCGCATAAAGGGGACTTACAACCGATGGTCGAAGGAACGACACCAGAAGAAGAAGCCCCGATATACGCATCCATCCTCCCCGCACCTGCGGGTGGAATGAAGTCATACGTGATCGAATATTCTTAAAAGTATGCTTAGAAAACATAAGATAGATTCAAACCGAGATTGATTGTAGTGAACTTGTGATGATTCGACTTCGAAATCACATCAAAAGCATCACGAGAAGCACGATTGTAATAAAGATAGCCTACACCATAGCAGGCCTCGACATTCCAATGGGTGGAAAGTGTCCAAGCATAACCAACATTGATGCCTGCAGGCACACAAGTCTGGGTGTCCTGATCATCTTTGACGGTATAATGGAAAATACCAGCGATGGGGCCAACAAACAAATGGTGGAAGGGTTGATGAGAGAACCAGTAACGATACTCTATCTGCCACCCCTTGAGGTTGGTGTCACGGATCCATGAGTCAAGAACCGAATAGACGCCAGTGATGCCGACCGTACTATGTTCACTCACCGTGAGGTCTACGCTTACGTTTGCAGCTTCAGCTCCCCAAAGTAACGCATTGGTGCGAACGGCCACGGTCTGTGCCGACAACCTGTTATCTTCGAGCAGAGGCTGGAACGCAAGGCAAACCACTACCAAGGCTACTGACGCGAAGGAAGCTAATGATGTTTTAATTATTGTGATCATTTCTTTGGAATTCTGATACGATATGCAGCATGAGCACGAGCAAGACGAACATGACCGTCAGCATTGACATAACGATATGCGAATCGCAGCAA
>Ga0310695_10013873_pt1 | contig 10982 bp, 11 predicted proteins | sample RumenRJG_04DNA_FD_203882 | JGI IMG/M metagenome (GOLD analysis project Ga0310695, IMG submission 203882) | Bovine rumen microbial communities from Lethbridge, Alberta, Canada - RJG_04 (v2) (version 2) | ecosystem: Host-associated > Mammals > Digestive system > Stomach > Rumen | place: Canada... | reverse complement strand
CCTTCAACATCTTCTGCAATTAACAATAGTGATTTTCCGTCACGTGCAACTTGTTCCAACAAAGGAACTAAATCTGCAATTAAATTGATTTTCTTGTTGCAGCAGAATACATAAGCATCTTCCAAAACAGCTTCCATTCTTTCAGGATCAGTAACAAAATAAGGTGAAATATAACCTTTATCAAATTGCATACCTTCAACAACTTTCAAGTTTGTTCCAAAAGATTTTGATTCTTCAACTGTTATAACTCCGTCGTGTCCGACTTTTTCCATCGCATCCGCAATCAAATCACCAATTTCTTTGCTATTACCTGCAGAAATAGCTGCAACTTGTGCGATTTCCGCTTTGGTATTTACAGGGCGTGACATTGATTTAATTTTTTCAACGGCAGCATCAACTGCTCTGTCTATACCGCGTTTCATTGACATAGGGTTTGCGCCTGCGGTTAGGTTTTTCAAACCTTCTTTAACGATTGCTTGTGCTAAAACAGAAGCGGTTGTTGTACCATCACCTGCAACGTCATTAGTTTTAGACGATACTTCTTTTAATAATTGTGCTCCTGAATTTTCTAAAGCATCTGCAAGTTCAATTTCTTTTGCTATTGTTACACCATCGTTAACTATTTGAGGTGCACCGAATTTTTTTGTTAAGATAACGTTTCTGCCTTTTGGTCCGAGTGTAACTTTTACAGCGTCGGCAACGGCATCAATTCCTTTGAGAAGCGATTTTCTTGCTTCTTCATCAAATACAATTTTTTTTGCCATTTTTATAATTCTCCTTTTATCAAAGGTTTGATAAGTATGATAGGTTTGTAAAGTTTGATAAGTTTGTATAGGTCATTTAGTATTTTGACATTTGTAAAGTATTTAATAATATCAAATCCCCGTATAAAACTTATCCTACTTATCTTACTCATCAAACTTATCGTACTTCTATTCAATAACAGCTAATGCATCTTTTACAGATAAAATTTTGTATTCAACACCGTCAAATTTTACGTCTGTTCCTGCATATTTAGCATACAAAATTTTGTCTCCAACTTTAACGTCTAAAGGTTCTCTTTCTCCTTTGTCATTAAGTTTTCCCAAACCAACAGCTACGACTTCACCTTTTTGAGGTTTTTCTTTTGCGCTGTCAGGAATAAATATTCCGCCTGAAGTTTGTTCTGTATCTTCAATAACTTTAATAACAATTCTGTCGCCTAATGGTTTAATCATAATTTACTCTCCTTTACTTTTGTGTCATTCTGAACTTGTTTCAAAATCTTTATATTCTTAAGATCCTGAAATAAATTCAGGATGACATATCCTACATATCAGTTATATAACAATTTTATTAAATAATTAATTTTTTTAAGGAAATCTTAATTATTTGATTTGTTAAGTAAGATAAGTTTGGGAAGTAAAGTAAGTAGGATAAGTTCTTTACGGGAATTTGATATTTCAAATATTTTGCAAATGACAAAATACAAAATAACCTATATAAACTTATCAAACCTATCCTACTTATCCTACTTATCCTACTTTATGTTATAATGAATCCATGAATAAAAAATTATTTGTAATATCAGGGTGCTCCGGTGTTGGGAAAGGCACTGTTATAAATAGATTTATGGAACGGAATAAGGATTTTATTCTATCTGTATCCTGTACGACAAGAAAACCTCGCGAAGGTGAAGTTCACGGGGTGCATTATTTCTTTTTAAGTCGTGAAGAATTTGAACAGAATATCCAAGATGATAAATTTCTTGAATATGCACAGTTCGCTGAAAACTATTACGGAACAAAGAAAAAATATGTTAAACAAAAAATGGATGAAGGGTTTAACGTATTATTAGAAATTGATACTCAAGGTGCGCTTCAAGTTAAAGAAAAAATGCCTGAATCTATTTTGATTTTTATAGCTCCTCCGGGGGTAAATATTATAACAGGTGATATATCCGGAGGCTTACTTGAATTAGAACACCGCTTGCGCGGACGCCATACAGAAGACGAAGCAACTATTCAAAAACGTCTTTCTCAAGTAAAAATAGAGCTTGAGCGTTCCAAAAAGTATGATTATACAGTAATAAATGACGACGTAGACCGAGCAGTCGGAGAAATTGAAAATATTGTGAGGGCTAATGTTACGAAATAAACACATTTTAATAGGTATAACCGGCGGGATTGCGGCATACAAGATTTGTACTTTGATTCGCGATTTTAAAAAATCGGGTGCAGATGTTAAAGTTATTTGCAGTCCGAATGCATTGAATTTTGTTACCAAATTAACCTTGCAAAATCTTAGTCAAAATGAGGTTTATGAGGGGGAATTTACCCCTAAAAATTGGAAACCTGAACATATTTCGCTTGCAGATTGGGCTGATATTATGTTGATTGCTCCTGCAACTGCCAATACTATCGGGAAAATTGCACAAGGGATTGCAGATAACCTTTTGACATCTGTTGCCTGTGCTTTTTTTAAAAAAATGATTATTGCACCTGCTATGAATGTTAATATGTGGCAAAATGAATCTGTTCAAAATAATATTAAAATTTTGGAAGCAAGAGGAGTAGATTTTTTGCCGCCGGAAAGAGGTTTTTTGGCATGCGGGTACAGCGGTAAAGGCAGATTATGTTCATTGGCTAAAATATATAATGCTGTGAATGAGGCTCTCAATTATTCCGATATTTTGAAAGGAAAGAAAGTTGTAATAACAGCTGGCGGAACTATTGAAGAAATTGATCCTGTTCGCTATATTTCAAATTATTCTTCAGGCAAAATGGGATTTGCACTCGCAAAATCAGCTTATTATATGGGGGCAGAAGTTGTATTAATTACGACAAAGGCATTTGAAGCTCCGTTCAAAATAGTGAAGGTAAAATCAGCTCTTGATATGCAGGAAGCGGTAAATTCCGAGTTTGATACTTCTGATTATGTAATTATGGCTGCTGCGGTTGCAGATTATCGTGTAAAAGAACGCAGCGAGCAGAAAATGAAAAAAGAGAATAATGATAAATTGACTCTTAAGCTCGTAAAAAACCCTGATATATTGGCAGAACTTTGTAAGAATAAATCTCATCAAGTAGTTGTCGGTTTCTGTGCAGAATCTGAGAATTTACTTGAAAATGCAAAAGCAAAAATAGAAAAAAAAGGCTGCGATTTCTTGGTTGCAAATGATATTTCACGCAAAGACATCGGATTCGGTGTAGATGAAAATGAAGTTACAATTCTGGATAAAAACGGTAATACTACCAAATTAGAAAAAGCTTCAAAAGTTAGAATAGCGAGAAAGATATGGGAAAGGATTATAAGTTAGCCTATCATTCTAATACCAACCCTAAAAGGGGGAAGGGGCAAGATGTATAAGTATGAAATCTCAAGAAAAATAGAAGAATTTGCACCTATTGAAATCCAAGAAGATTGGGATTGCTCGGGCTGGGCGGTAAATGTTGAAGGGTACGATGAAATCCGAAAAATAATGTTGTGTTTAACTGTAACCGACGATGTTGTAAAACAGGCCAAAGAGCAAAATTGCGATATGATTGTTTCGCATCATCCGATGTTTTGTATTAATTGTCATTCTGAACTTGTTTCAAAATCTTTTATTCCTCAAATTAATATTTATTGTGCTCATACAAACCTTGATAAAGCAAACGGAGGGACAACAGATACTATTATTGAAAAACTAGGTCTGAGCCAATACAAAATTAAGATTGAACATGATTTTTTGCGAGTTATAGACTATGAAACAACTGTTGAGGATTTTAGCGATTTGATAAAAAAGATTTCGCCAAATGCAAGGCTTGTAAATAATAAGAGTGTTCAAGGGTTTAAAAGGATTGCGTTTTGTGCTGGTTCAGGAAGTGAATTTATTGAGCAAGCACAAGAATTGGGCGCAGATTGTTTGGTTACTGGAGATTTAAAATTTCATAGAGCGCTGGATAGTAAGATTGCGGTGTATGATGTGGGACATTTTGAGAGTGAAATAATAGTTTTGCCTGTGTTTGAACGTATAATCGGAGATGAAGTTGAGATAGTTTATGCGTGTGAAAAGAGCCCGTTTGCTCAAATTTAAAATAATTATTGACAACGGATATTCATGATGTAGAATTATAAATGTGACACGGGAATATTGGGGTGTCGCCAAGTGGTAAGGCAGCGGTTTTTGGTACCGCCATCTCGGAGGTTCGAGTCCTTCCACCCCAGATAAAAAATAGCTCTATGAATGAATAGGGCTATTTTTTATTTGTGCAGTGAAAGATTGAACAAATTGTTCGAGTCGCGCAAGCGAGCCAAGTGCGAAGCCTTGAGCCTTATTATCAAGCTGCCCGCAGGACAAATAAGGCTCAAGCGAAGTCACGTCGTACGCGAGCGCAGCAAGACACTTCCACCCCAGATAATTAAAAGACTTCGCAAGAGTTTTTTTATAGTAGGACAAGAACTTACAATACAAGGCATTGTCTATTTTAAAAGCTGTTCAGTTATATTTTTGGACGTATTAAAAAACTTTAAAATAACGTACTCATTTCTTGCAACATCAGAATATTTGGCTCCACAATTCGAAATCGTGCAGATGATTTTATCTTTTTTAACAGGAATATTTGTGCTAAATTCATAATTTACAAAGTTTATGAAAAAATTGATAAGGGTTTTTGAACTTTTTATATGTGTATATTCTTGTTCTGGGTTATAATATGCTGTAAATGTTGAAAAGTAACTGTTAATATTACTTTGTTTCATTCCGTGATCTCCAGTGATTATAATTACCGGCAGTTTTTTCTTATTATGTTTTAATTTTTTTATTGTTTCCAAAGTCCATTTGTTTGTGTATTTTAAATATGGTATATATCCTTCATCAAAACTTGATGTATTCAAATTATTTTTATTTTCATCATATAAAAATGGAGGATGCGGCATAAACATGTGCCAAAATGATAATTTTTTCCCCTTAATATTAATTGCTTGATTTACTTTATCCGCATAAGTTTTATTTAAAAAATTCATTAAGGATTTTGATTTTATAAAATTGTTATAAATACTTGTGCCCAAAAACATTTGTAGCATTTCATATAATCTATTAATTTCACCGTCTGAAACAACAATATCAAGATATTCTGAGGGTTTTGGTTTTATTGCTTCATTACGCATGAAAACGGTTTTATAACCTTGTAATTTCGCAATTTTATACAGTTTTGCAGTTTCAATTGATGCAGAAGATGGTTCTTGATTCAATTCCTCAAAATATTCAATATTAAGCATTGAAGGTAAACTAAGGTATGTGCTGTCATAATTACTATACATTTTATCAAATACGTAAAAACCTTCTTTTTTTAGTTTTTTTATAAATTCAGAATTATCATAATTATATTTTTGTTTAAGAACATCTGAACCACTATACATATCAAGTAGTATAATATATATATCTCTATTTCTTGGTTTTTTGTCAGTGAGAATATTTTGTATATCTTGTGACACAATAGGCTTTTGTTTTGTTGAAATAATTTTTACGGTATTACTAATGTATAAATATGCATTTAATAGGAGCAATACCGATGAAAATATCATTATCGGCGGTAAAATTTTTTTTATCTGTATTTGGGATAATAAATATAATATAAGCAAAGTTATAAAAATATTTATATCAAAATTGCTAAAGATAATTATGCTCAAATTTGTAAAAATAATTGCAGTGAATAATGAATTATATTTATTTTTGATGACAACATTTAATATAAGATACAGTATGAAAAAATATAAATAAATAATAGCCGTTGCAATTAAAAAGTACGAAACCCTAATTTCTGTTATATTTGTTACATAAAAATGCAGAGGTTGATATATTGCAAGGGTACTGAGAATTGCAAAATGCTTCCAAGAAATTGGGGAATTATCTGCATTTTTTCTCATAAGATTGAATGTTGTAAAAAATAATAATGCAAGAGTTGAAATATAAGCAAAATTTCGAATTACGTAGGAATATGAATCCATGTTAGGTTGATAAAAGTGTAATCCTGTAAAAACAAATAATAAAATTACAAAGAACACTCGCATTATTTTTTCCTCATTAAGTATAAATATCTGTTGCTGCTTCCGACTTTATCTTTTTGCAAGATCTCATATTTTTCGCTAAATATGTTTTCAAAGTTTTCTAAATTATAATCATTAAATATATCTTCTCTGTTTAAAAGCATTTTTTGAATTTGTGAATCCTCTTTTTCTATGTATTCAATAATTAAATACGGTGAAATTTTTGAAAAATAATCCCTGATTTTAAATAAAGGAATATTATATGTAATTCTTAAATGATGTATCAATGCGAGTGCCATAACAACATCCGGTTTGTTTGAACGATTTAATAATGTTTGACGTTCGGCATTGTCCCAGCCTATCGCAGGTGATGGATTTGATAAATCATAAACAAGCGGAATTATATTTTCTTCTTTTTCTTTTTGAGAAATTAGATAATTCTTTTCCACTGCTAATGGGTCAATATCCAGAGATATAACTGCTGTACAGTCAGAAAAAAGTCTTGAAAATAGGCCTGTATTCGCTCCGAAATCCCATGCGACTTTAGGGGATATTATGTTTTTATATTTTATTATAATTTCTTTTTTACTTTCAAAACTTTTATCATCATAATTTGTGAAGTTATAATAATCATCCCATTCAGTGTGAAAGTCTTTGAGTTTTAAGTGATTAATGCAGTTTAGCAAACTTTTTATTAAACTAATTTGTGAAAATTTTGGAATTTTCACATCTACTTTTCTCGTTTTATTGTCTGAGTATTGTGTTTGAGCCAATGAATGAAGCACGATATGTGAAAATATCCCCATATTAAGAAATGCTTTAAATGGTAAGAGTTTTCTTGCAATATCTAAAGGAATTCCATTAATATTGACTATGAGCAATTTGTTCAAATTGATATCTGTATAGCTCATCAAAGCAAGCGGAGCCAAAAAATTCTCACAAAACTGTTTGTAAGCAACCCAAGGTGTTCCTTCCTTGTACCTTTCAAAAGATGCAGTATCAATAAGTAAAGGTTTATTATTATAAAATTGAATGTTATAACAATTCGCATCTTTGAGTGACATATTGTATTCAAGAGCTTTTAATTGAATTTTTAGAGTTGCAATGGCTGCATCTTTAAGCTGTGAAAAACTCCACTCCCACGGATATGTAATAAATACTTTTTGCGGGGCTATAAGTTTATAGCAATCAGAATAGGAATTCTCTACTTCTGAATGTTCAATTAGTAATTTAGATGCTGTTAAATCTTCGTATAATCCTGAATTCATCAAAAATTCATAATCGTCTTTATAGGAATAGTTGATTTTTCTGAATATTTCATTGTTGTTAACCAAGACTGTGGAATCAGGATCTTTAAATGATGAGGCTTCAACTATGTCATTATTTTTCGTTTTTATCATCAGAAGATCCTTTTTTAAAGAAATTTATAATTTTGTCACGATAAATTGCCAAGGTACAACCTACACTTGCAAAAGTTGCAATAATTACTTGAACAATCATACTACCTGTACCAGGGTCAAGATATGCGTATGCTTCTTGTGGCATAATAATTTCTATAAAAAGAACTAAAAATAACAATTTAATAATACTATACATTTCTATAAACTTCCTTATATGCTACAATTTCCAGATTATATTTTAACATTTATCTTAGACTTTTGCTTACTTGTTAATAAATGTTAATTGGGTAATATTCTCTGTTTATAGTATAATATCGAAAGCGAGGTAAATCATGATTTTTTTAATAACAGGTGGCGCAGGCTTCATCGGTTCTACGTTAGCAGATAAGTTGATAGCAAATGGTGATGAAATCATAGTTGTTGATAATTTTAGTGACTATTATAATCCGCTATTAAAAGAAAATAATGTAAAACCTCATTTAAATAATCAAAAATATAAACTTTATCGTGGTGATATATGTGACAAAGATTTAGTAAAAAAGATTTTTGATGAGAATAATATTGATTGTGTTGTGCATATAGCTGCGAGAGCTGGAGTTCGCTGTTCTATAGAGGAGCCTCTTTCTTATGTCGAAACTAATATTTACGCAACAACAATAATATTGGAAGAAATGCGTGAACATAATGTCAAAAAACTTATTTTTGCATCTTCAAGTTCTGTATATGGCAATAATTCCGCTGAAAAATTCAGTGAAGATTTAAATGTATCAGAACCTATATCTCCGTATGCGTCGACAAAGCTGGCCTGCGAACACATGATTTATGTATATTCAAAATTGTATGGTATAAAATCAATTTGTTTAAGATTTTTTACCGTTTACGGGCCGAGACAAAGGCCTGATTTAGCAATAAGAAAATTTATTGAAAAAATTGAAAAAGGAGAGCCTATCGATATATATGGTGATGGTTCTACAATGCGTGACTATACGTATATCGATGATATTATACAGGGAATACTGAGTGCTATCAACTATGATGATACACCTTATGAAATTATCAATCTTGGTGGCGGATCTCCTGTTACTTTAAATCAAATGATTTTAACAATTGAAAAAGTCATGAATAAAACTGCTTTGCGAAATTATATGCCAATGCAGCTGGGGGATGTTAATAAAACCGTTAGTGATATTTCCAAGGCAGAAAAATTGTTGGGTTATAAACCTCAAACAAATCTCGAAAAAGGCATACAAAATTTTATAGAATGGAGAAAAAATCAGAATGAAAATTCCAATAGTAGTTATTTCGGATAATAAGTTAGCATTTGCCGTTGCAACGTTATTTGTTAATTTAATGGAAACAAAAAATAAAGAAACTTATTATGAATTAAATGTTTTAATTACTCCGGATTTTACTCAGGAGAATATTGATAAAATTAAATCAATTGAAGAGCAATATAATAATGAATGTTCAATAAGTTTTGTAAATTTAGACTCTAGATTTGAAAATATAAAAAATGAAACAGGGCACATTGCAAATGCATGCGCTTATAAATTATGCATTAGTGAGAGTTTGCCTATGTATGATAAAATTTTGTATTTAGATACGGATATAATTGTATTTGAAGATTTAGGTCAATTGTATAATTCTGAAATTGGTGATAATTATTTTGCGGGAGTTTTTTCAATCTGTCATTATTTGTATCGAGAGGGTTTAGCTGAAGAATTGAAGATACCTAATTTATTATATTATGTAAATGCTGGTGTATTAGTATTCAATTTGAAAAAAATACGTGAAGATAATATTATACAAAAGGCTGTAAAACTTATAGGTTCTTATAAAGATTCAGTAGATCAGCATATATGGAATAAAATATGTTATCCGCACATAAAACTTTTACCAATAAAATATAATGTTACTCAAACAAATGATAATGAATATGATATGATAATTGCACAATGTGCACATATTCGCAGAGAATTGGAAGAATCAAGAAGCCCTGTGATATACCATTACACCGGTATACGTAAACCTTGGAATTGTTTAAATATAAAATACGGTATAATCTGGCTGCGGAATTACAACAAAACTCAATACAAGGATATAGCTCATAAATTCGTATACGATGCGTTTCGTTCTCCACAAACATTTAATTTACTGGAAAGAATTTTTTCTGTAAAAAATGAGTATTATCTAAGAGAAAAGTACAAAGTTATTACTATTATGGGTATAACAATTAAAAAACGTGTCTATTAACAGTGATTGACGAATTTATTATTGTGTTTATAGTATAATATCCTAAGCGAGGTGTAAAACATGAAAATGGAAAATTTATTTAACGAAGATATTATGGCGCTGGATACATATATTATGGTCAAGTTGAAAGAAAAAACTGCTCAACTTGCCGAAAAATTAACCCAAAAGAACAGAGCTCCGATAGCTCTATCAATGGGTGCGCCGACTTCTTCTCCTCCACAGGCTTTGATAGATAAATTAAAAGAATTTTTAACAGAAGATAATATTCATACTTACTCTGTAACCAGAGGTGAAAGTTACTTTAGGCAGGCATGTGCTCAAAGAATGAAAAATTGCTTTGGTGTAAATATAGATCCGGATAAAGAAGTTTGTTCGGTACTTGGTGCAAAAGACGGTTTGGCAAATCTTATCAGATTTATAATTAATCCAAAACATGAAGACAAAGAAAAAGATATTATTTTAATCCCTGATCCGGGGTATGCATCATACAGCCAAATGGTTAAATGCAGCGGAGGGCTTGCTTATTCTATGCCGCTTACCGAAGAGAATGACTATCAGCCGAATTTGGATGATGTACTATCTGAATTGAAAGAAAACGGATATGACGAAAAGAAAATAAAAGCGGTTATTATAAATTATCCTAACAATCCGTTAGGTGTTATGGCAAGCAGAAGTTATGTCCAAAGTGTTATTGAATTTTGTAAAAAGCATGATATTCTGTTAATTTCTGATGCTGCATATTGTGATTTATATTATGATGAAAATGAAAAACCGTTCAGTGTATTTGAATTAAAGGGTGCAAAAGATATAGCGGTTGAAATGTATACTTTATCTAAACCATACGCGATTACAGGCTGGCGTTTAGGTTGGTTATGCGGCAATAGTGAAGTTGTTGCAAGATTTGCTAAAGGAAAATCAACTATTGATAACGGTATTTGCAAGGCATTTCAAAAAGCGTGTGCGTATATTATGACTTCAAGCGAAGGAGATGAATATATTGAACATGCAAATGCTGCATACAAGCACAAACAATCTATAATGTTAAAAGGTTTAAAAGAACTTGGTTGGCCAATTGAAGAATTAAAAATTCCAAATACTACTTTCTATTTGTGGCTGCCAATCCCTAGAAAATATGATAACAGTACCAAATTCTGTGAAGATTTATTAGAAAAATCAGGAGTTGTAATAGTCCCTGGTTCTGCTTTCGGCAAATACGGCGAAGGATATTTCAGAATATCCTATGTTTGCAGTGATGCAAAATTGCAAGAAGTTATAGACCGTATGAAGGCTGACGGATTTAGATTCTAATTAAGAGATTTC
>Ga0310695_10013872_pt1 | contig 10982 bp, 10 predicted proteins | sample RumenRJG_04DNA_FD_203882 | JGI IMG/M metagenome (GOLD analysis project Ga0310695, IMG submission 203882) | Bovine rumen microbial communities from Lethbridge, Alberta, Canada - RJG_04 (v2) (version 2) | ecosystem: Host-associated > Mammals > Digestive system > Stomach > Rumen | place: Canada... | reverse complement strand
GCTGTCACGGGACGGGGATGGAAAATCACGTCAAATACCCCGACGCCATGCTCTTCGACGCCGGGGACACGGTGTGGCTGAACCAGTACCTGCCCGCCGAATGCGAAGGGGCCGGGTTCCGCCTGGTCTGCGATATCCCGTTTCCGAAGGGCCGGGGGACGGTCGCCGTCGAATCCGGGAGGGATTTCACCCTGAAGCTCCGCATCCCGCGCTGGTGCCTCTCGGATCCCTTTTCGGCCGAGGGGCTGACAGCGGCGGGGCGGTACGCTTCGGTGGGGATCAAAGCGGGGGAGCGCGCCGTGATCTCAGTCCGATTTGACTGCCGTCCGCGCCTCGAATTCACCCCCGATCTCACCGAGGACGGCTGCCGGCTCGCGTCCCTCCTCTACGGTCCCTTCGTCATGGTGACCTTCGACGACGCGAAGGAATATCTGACGATCCCGGAGCACGGCGAAGCGGAAGAGATCGACGACTCCTGCGCGATCCGGTACGGAGGACGCGAATTCGTCCCGATGTACCGCGCCCACGGCAGGCCGTATCACACCTATTTCAAGGTGAGCAGGTAAAGGAGCGGCTTCCTGGCGCCTCTTCCGCTCCCCGCGATATGCAGCCGTTCGGACGTCCCCCGTGCGGCTGTTTTTTCATGTCCGCCGATTCGCCCGGCCGTCCATGACAGTCTTCTCCCTCAGCCGCCCGAAAACCCCTCCGGCCCGTCCGATTTTTGCGGGGGACTACTTGACACCCTCCCCTCGGTGCGCTATAATAACATCGGACTTCTATGTCCGCGCTCTTTCGACAGATCAATAAGAGACAGCAGGTGTCGGATATTTCCGCTCGTTTGGGCGGGAATCGATCCGGTGAAAAGGGAAACAGGTGGGAATCCTGTACGATCTCGTCACCGTAAACGGGGAATGCCCTGATATGATGTCACTGTTCCTTCGCGCACAAACGCGCCGGGATGGGAAGGCTTCAGGGTGTGGCGATCCGCAAGCCGGGAGACCTGCCTGCCGTCTGTACGGGGCAGTCGGATGCCCAATGCCGCGAGGAATCGGCAGTACGTGTTTCCTGGGGGATACTCCCGCGTTTTTAGGACGCCGGAGGTATGCCTTTGTTTGCTGTACGCTTCTGATTCCGCGCGACGGATTCGGGAGCGTTTTTTTCATGAACTAATACTATATTCCTTCTATAAAGCTGTCTTCATGGGTTTTGATCGCTCTCCGTAGAATGCGAACGGCCTTGCCGTGAGCTCGCGAAGGATAACCCTGATATGGTTGGATGACTATATTGGTGTGTCAAGGCATCAACTTCACATTATTGATGTAGCCTGTCCCTATCCATTTCAGAAGTTCTTGCCAGGCTTCTTTCAAGAAGCCGCGTAACCCCTTTGAAGGGATTTAGTATAAAGATGGGAACGGGGCGGGAGATCCCCCTTTTTCCCGAAAGGACTGTATATGAACAACGGCAGCTATACGGTCGGCGTGTCCCTTTCCGGCGGGACCGGACGGGCGTCGGTGAAGTCCCCCGCCGAACTCACCGTTTCGGACGGGAGCATGACGGCCCGGATCGAGTGGAGCAGCCCCAACTACGATCTCATGATCGTGGCCGGGGAGCGGCTCCTGCCCGTGAATACGGAGGGAGATTCGGTCTTCCTCGTCCCGGTGGAGGATCTTTCCGTCCCCCTCGACGTACAGGCGGAGACGGTGGCCATGAGCGAACCCCACCTGATCGGCTACACCCTCGCCTTCGACCCCTCCTCCGTCAGAGCCGCGGGTCCGTCCCCCCTCTTGTGGATCGGAGTCGGGGTCCTGCTTGCCGCGGTGGGCGCGGGGATGTTCGCCCTCGGCAAAAGGGCCGGAAAGAAGTCATGAAGCGTCTTTTCCTGCTGTGTCTGGCCCTCCTTCTGACGTTTTCCGTCTGCGGATGCGGGAAGGCGGAGAGGCCCTGGGACGTCCCGCCGGAGATCCCCGGATACGGCGAGCCCGAAAAGGTCCCGCTGACCGCAGCCTCCTGCTTCGCGATCTGGCGGTACGAAAACGGCGATTCGCTGATCCTGACGGACGACGGGACGGTCTGCCTCATAGCGGAGGAACCCCCGGACGGGATCGAAAACGCCGTCGTCGTCCCGAAGCGTCCGAAGACCGTCTATATGGCGGCGAGCGCGGTCATGTCCTTCTGGGACGCCCTGGACCGGCTCGGGGATATCCGGTTTTCCTCGCTCGAGGCGGAGGACTGGCACATCGACGGCGCCCGGGAAGCGATGGAGGCGGGGGACATGCTCTTCGCCGGCAAATACCGGGAACCGGATTACGAGCTGCTCCTCACCGGCGGATGCGACCTCTCGGTCCAGTCCACGATGGCGGAGCACGTCCCGAAGGTGAAGGAAAAGCTCGCGGAGATCGGGATCCCCGTCTTCGTCGACCGTTCGAGCTACGAAAACGACCCCCTCGGCCGGGTCGAATGGATCAAGGTCTACGCCGAGATCGCGGGATGCCCGGAAAAAGGGGAGGCCCTTTTCGCCGCACAGAAGGCCGCCTTCGACGCCGTCGGGGAAGCCGCCCGGACCGGAAAGACAGTCGCGTTCTTCTATGTCGCGGCGTCGGGGAACTTCGTCACGCGAAAATCCGGGGACTATGTCTCGAAGATGATCCGGCTCGCGGGCGGGGAGAACGTCTTCGACTTCGGCGGTGAGGACAACGCGCTCTCCTCGGTCACGGTCGGGCCGGAGGATTTCTGCCTCCGGGCGAAGGACGCCGACATCATCGTCTACAACGCCAGTATCGGCGGCGACGTGACGAGCATTGCGGAGCTTGTCGGGAAAAACGAACTGCTCGCCTCCTTCCGCGCGGTCAAAACCGGGAACGTCTGGCGCACGGACAGCCAGATGTATCAGGATATCATGAAGACCGGCGAGATCCTGACGGATTTTTACCGGGTGATATCGGAGAACGGCGAGGCGGCCCGCTATCTTGAAAAGTTGGACTGAGAGCCCTCATATTTTCCGTCTATGAACAAAAGAATCTTCCTTTCCTTCGTCCTGCTCCTCTGCCTGACGGCGGGGTTCCTGTGCCTCGGCATTTCGGCGGGGAGCGCGGACATTTCGCCGGGGGAGCTGTTCCGTCTTCTGACGCGGAAGAGCGCGGACGAGACGGCGGCGATGATCCTCTTCGGGATACGCCTGCCCCGGACTCTGGCGGCCCTCATGCTCGGAGGCGCGCTGGCTCTTTCCGGCTATCTGCTCCAGACCTTTTTCCACAATCCCATCGCGGGGCCCTTCGTGCTCGGCATTTCGTCCGGGGCGCGGCTTTTCGTGGCGGCGGTTCTGATCGGCGCGGCCCGTGGAGCGGTCCTTTTGAATTCCGCGGTCATGACGGGGGCGGCGTTTCTCGGGGCCCTGCTCGCGATGCTTTTGGTCCTTCTGCTCTCGGCGAAGGTAAAAAACATGTCCCTGCTCATCGTCTGCGGGGTCATGATCGGCTATATCTGCACGGCGGCGACGGACATCCTCATCCATTTCGCCGACGACAGCGAGATCGTGAACCTGCGGGGCTGGTCCATCGGCTCCTTCTCCGGCATGAAAAGCGAATCCCTCGCCGTCTGCGCTGTTGTGACAGGCGGGGTCCTCGCCGCGGTGTTCTTCCTCTCGAAGCCCATCGGGGCCTATCAGCTGGGGGAGAGCTACGCCGTGGACGCGGGGGTGAACGTCACGGCGGTGCGGGTCGCGATGATCCTCTTCTCGAGCCTTTTGTCCGGGTGCGCCGCCGCCTTTGCCGGACCCGTGTCCTTCGTGGGGATCGCGGTGCCCTTCCTCGTGAAGAGCCTGATGCGGTCGGCGAAACCGATCTTCATGATCCCGGCCTGTTTTCTCGGCGGAGGGGTGTTCTGCATCCTCTCGGACATTCTGGCCCGGACGGTGGTCTCCCCCGCGGAGCTCGGGATCAGCACGGTGACGTCGGTCCTCGGAGCCCCCGTGGTGCTCTTCATCATGCTCGGAAGGAGGCGCGGCGATGCTTGACGTGATCTCCCTCTCTGCCGGGTACGGCAAAAAGACCGTCGCCCGGGACATCTCCTTTTCCGTCGCGCCGGGGGAAATCCTCACCATGATCGGGCAGAACGGCTCGGGCAAATCCACCGTCCTCAAGACCCTCGCGGGACTTCTGCCCCCCCTTTCCGGCGAGATCCGGGTGGACGGGAGGCCGGTTTCCGCCATGACCCGGGGCGAACGGGCGAAGGCGGTCTCCGGGCTCTTCACCGAGCGGCCGAAGACGGATCTTCTGACCTGCCGGGAACTCGTGGAATCCGGCCGTTATCCCCACACCGGCGCATTCGGGCTGCTCGGCGAGGCGGACAAAAGGGCGGCGGACGAAGCCATGCGGCTCACCGACACCGGATCCCTCGCCTCCGCGCTCTTCACCGAGCTCAGCGACGGACAGCGTCAGCGGGTGATGCTCGCCCGGGCGGTCTGCCGCGAACCGAAGGTGCTTCTGCTGGACGAACCCACCTCCTTCCTCGATATCCATTACAAGCTCACCTTCCTCGAACTCCTGGACCGGCTGAGAAAGGAGCGGGGGCTGGCCGTCGTCATGTCCCTGCACGAAACGGAACTGGCGGCGAAGATCTCGGACACCGTGCTCCTCATCAAAGACGGCCGGTGCGAAGCGATCGGGACGCCGGACTCCCTCCTCTCCCGCGACCGGCTGAGAGAACATTTCGACCTGCCCGCTCAGCTCGCGGACAAATACCTCGGTTGAATCGGGAAGATCCCGTTTTCACATACATCTTTTCTTCATTACAGGAGGAATAATCCCATGAAACTCGTCAGAATCGGAGCTCTCGCGCTCTGCGCCGTGATGCTCGCCCTCGCCCTTGCCGGATGCTCCGGGTCGAAGAAACCCGTCATCCTCGTCGTCAGCTTTGGCACCAGCTACAACGACAGCCGCGAGGCCACCATCGGAGCCATCGAAGCCGCCATCCAGGCCGCCAACCCCGGCAGTGAAGTGCGCCGCGCCTTCACCAGCCAGATCATCATCGACAAGCTGAAAGACCGGGACGGCATCGAGATCGACAATGTGGACGAAGCTTTCGCCCGTCTTGTCAAGGACGGCGTCACGGACCTCGTCGTCCAGCCCACCCACGTCATGAGCGGATTTGAATACGACGATCTCATGAAGGTCGTGGACGCCAACCGCTCCAAATTCAAGAGCGTCAAGGTCGGCGCGCCCCTTCTCACCTCCGACGCGGACTATGACGCCGTGATCACCGCCATCACCGCCGCCACCGCCGAATACGACGACGGCAAGACCCTCATCACCTTCATGGGCCACGGCACCGAACACGCCTCAAACGCCACCTACGCGAAGCTCCAGGAAAAGCTGACCGCCGCGGGCAAGACCAACTACTGCATCGGCACGGTCGAAGCGGAGCCCTCCCTCGACGACGTGATCGCGGCTGCGAAGGCCGGCGGCTACACCAGAGTCGTGCTCGAACCCCTGATGGTGGTTGCGGGCGACCATGCCAACAACGATATGGCGGGCGACGAGGAAGACAGCTGGAAGGTCATCCTCCAGAACGAAGGCTTCGAGGTCACCCCGATCCTGCGCGGCCTCGGTCAGCTTCCTGCGGTCTGCGCGGTCTACGTCGACCACGTGAAGAACGCGAAATGAAGAAAAGCCTGAAAAAGATCGCGTCCCTTCTGCTCGCCGGGCTCTGCACGCTTGCCCTCCCCGTTTCCGTTTCGGCGGACGGGGGGAGCAGGCCCCTTTATGCGGAGGACATTCAGAACGGGACCTACGACGTCGAAGTGACCTCCACCTCCTCCATGTTCCGCGTCGTCGCCTGTAAGCTCACGGTGACGGACGAGGGCATGACGGCCCATCTCACCCTGAGCGGCAAGGGCTTCGGCAAGCTCTATCTCGGGCGCGGAGCGGAGGCCGAAAAGGAGGACGAAGGCGCGTTCTATCTCTACGGAGAGGACGAAGAGGAGCGGCACACCTTCGACATCCCCGTGGAAGCGCTGGATCTGCCCATCCCCTGCGCCGGGTGGAGCATCAAAAGGGAACAGTGGTACGACCGCGATATCACCTTCCTCTCCGCATCCCTGCCCGATGGCGCGGTGACGAGATCCGACAACGGCTGGATCCTTCCTGCCGCCGCGGGAGCCGTCGCCCTCGCCGTCGTCGGCGTGTTCGCGGGAGCGGCACTCCGGAAGGGAAAGAAGAAGGCCGGAGGGGAGAAATGAGACGGGATCTGCCCCGGGTCCTCGTGGCGGGGACTTCCAGCGGATGCGGCAAAACCACGGCGGTCTGCGCGCTCCTGACCCTTCTCGGACGCCGGGGGATCTCGCTCTCCGCGGCGAAATGCGGGCCGGACTACATCGACCCCATGTTCCACGAAACCGTGCTCGGCGTCCCGTCCTCGAACCTGGACCCCTTTTTCTGTGACGGAAACCTGCTCCGGGCGACTCTTGGGCGGTCCCCGGGCGGACTTGCCGTGATCGAGGGCGTGATGGGCTATTACGACGGCACGGGGGAGGACGGCACGGAGAACAGCACCTTCACCGTCGCGCGGAAGACGAATACGCCGGTTTTGCTGGTGGTGAACGGCCGGGGAGCTTACGCCTCCCTCGTCGCCGGGATCGAAGGATTTCTGAACTTCGTCCCCGAAAGCGGCATCCGGGGCGTCCTCTTTTCGAACGTCACGCCCATGACTTACGCGGGGCTGAAAAAGCTCGTCGGGGCCCGGTTCGGCACAAGGATCCGGGCGGTCGGGTATATCCCGCGCCTGCCGGAGGACTGTCTGCTCGGATCCCGGCACCTGGGACTTGTCACCCCGGCGGAGACCGCGGATCTCACCGATAAGCTGGACCGGATCGCCGATCTGTGCGAAAAGACGGTGGACCTCGATGCGCTGGTGGACCTCGCCGGATCGGCGGAACCCCTGGAATTCGAGCCGCCCGCCGTCCCGCGCCATCCCCCCGTGAAGATCGCGCTGGCGAAGGACGCGGCGTTCTGCTTCGTCTATCCGGACACGCTGCGGCTGCTTTCGGACATGGGGGCTGAGATCGTGCCCTTTTCCCCGCTGGCGGACGAGCCTGTCCCGGGATCGGCGGACGGACTGCTTCTGCCCGGCGGCTACCCGGAACTGCACGCCGAACGGATCGAAGAAAACGGAGTCTTCCGCGAGAGCGTGAAAAACGCCGTTCTGTCCGGCCTCCCGACCATCGCGGAATGCGGGGGATTTCAGGTCCTCGGCGAAAAGCTCGCGGGGCACCGGATGTGCGGCGTCCTGCCCCATGAGAGCGAAGACCGGGGAAAACTCGTCCGCTTCGGCTACTGTACCCTCACGGCGAAGTCGGACGGCCTGCTCGGAAAGGCGGGAACGACCCTCCCCGCCCACGAATTCCATTATTACGACAGCACGGACTGCGGCTCGGATCTCACCGCCGAAAAACCGAACGGAAAACGCTGGGACTGCGCCGTGCACACCGAAGGGCTTTACGCGGGCTATCCCCACCTTTATCTGCCCGCCTGCCCGGACGCCGCGGAATCGTTTTACCTGAGATGCCTCGAACATAAGGAGAAGCAGAAATGATCATCACGGATCCCGCCGCCATCGAAGCGCGGAGCATGGAAATCATCGAAAGCGAATTAAAGGTGGAAATACCGCCCGAAAACAAGGCCGTCGTCAAGCGGGTCATCCACGCGACCGCGGATTTCGATTACGCCGAAAACCTCGCTTTCTCCCCTCATGCGGTCGAAAAAGCCCTCGACGCCCTCCGCCGGGGATGCCGCATCGTCACGGACACCCAGATGGCGAAATCGGGGATCAACAAGGCGGCCGCCGGAAAGCTCGGATGTGAGATCGACTGCTTCATGAGCGACCCGGACGTCGCCGAGGAGGCCAAAGCCCGGGGATGCACCCGCGCGCAGGTGTCGATGGAAAAGGCGGCGCGGCTCGGCGGTCCCGTGATCTTCGTCATCGGCAACGCCCCGACGGCCCTTCTCACCCTCCGCTCGCTGATCGACGGGGGAAAAGTCAAACCCGACCTGGTGATCGGCGTCCCCGTGGGATTCGTCAACATCCTCGAAGCGAAGGAGGCGATCCTCTCCTCCTCCGTGCCCCACATCGTGGCGAAGGGACGCAAGGGAGGCTCGAACGTCGCCGCGGCCATCGTCAACGCGCTGATGTACGAAATCACGAGGAAATGAGGAATGAGAGTTAGGAGTTAGGAGCGGCTAGTGGTCAGCGGCTAGCGGCTAGTAGAACCGTAAGCAATGAGTGAAGAGTCAGCACGAAGGGTTCGGAAGCGTTTCGGGCAAGTCTCGCCGCACGTTTTGATAATTCTTTTTGCGTCAGCAAAAATTCCGACACTCCTCACTCCTCACTCCTCACTCCTAACTATTTCAACGCAATAATGGACAGCTTTATCATCAAAGACGGTAAAAAGCTCCGCCGGGGCTATACCACCGGATCCTGCGCGGCGGCTGCGGCCAAGGCGGCGGCGATCATGCTCCTCGGCGGGGAAACGCTGGACTCGGTCTGGCTCATGACTCCCCGGGGGATCGGGCTGACCCTCGCAGTGAAGGAGACCGAGCGGGGGGACGGTTTTGTCTCCTGCGGGATCGTCAAGGACGCCGGGGACGACCCGGACGTCACGAACGGGCTGACGGTCTATGCCCGGGTGGAGAAGACCGGCGTGCCCCGCGGGGTGACGATCGACGGCGGAGAGGGCGTCGGGCGGGTGACGAAACCCGGTCTCGACCAGCCCGTCGGAAACGCGGCGATCAACTCCACCCCCCGGCGGATGATCGGGGAGGCGCTCCGCGAGGTCATGGAAGACTACGGTTACGCGGGCGGGCTCTCCGTTGTGATTTCAGCACCGGGAGGAGCGGAGATCGCGAAGAAGACCTTCAACCCCCGGCTCGGTATCGTCGGCGGGATCTCGATCCTCGGCACGACCGGGATCGTGGAACCGATGAGCGACGAGGCCGTTGTCGAAACCATCCGGGCGGAGCTTTCGATGCGGGCTGCCGCCGGAAAGAAGGCGGTCCTCTTCGTCCCCGGCAACTACGGCGCGGACTTCATCCAAAACGAGCTCGGCCTCGATCCCTTAGTCGCGGTGACCGTGTCGAATTTCATCGGAGACGCCTTTTCCCTGGCGGCGGAATCCGGCTTCCGGGACGCGCTCCTCGTCGGGCACATCGGCAAGCTCGTGAAGCTGGCGGGCGGGATGTTCAACACCCATTCCCGATGGGGGGACTGCCGGGCGGAGATCTTCGCGGCCCACGCGGGGATGTGCGGCGCGACTGCCGGGACCGTAGGACGGATCATGGACAGCGCGATGACCGACGACATGCTCGCGATCCTCGAAGAAGAGGGACTGAGACAGGCGGTGACGGAGAGCCTCATGAAGCGGATGGACTTCCACCTCACCCATCAGAAGACCGTCGGGACCATGCGCGTCGGGGCCGTCACCTTCTCGAACGTGTACGGCGTTCTCGGGAAAACGGAGGCGGCGGACGAAATTCTCGGACAGATACGAAAGGAATCCTGATATGGTACACATTGTCGGCGCGGGATGTGGGGCGGCGGATCTCATCACCCTGCGCGGAAAACGCCTGATCGAAGAGGCGGACGTGATCGTCTACGCGGGCTCCCTCGTCAACCCGGACCTGCTCGCCTTTGCGAAGCCGGACTGCGCCTTCCACGACAGCGCGAAAATGACCCTCGGGGAAACCACGGCGGTGATCGAAGCCGCGGAGAGGGCGGGCAAAACCACCGTTCGGCTGCATTCCGGCGACCCGTCCCTCTACGGAGCCATCGCGGAACAGATGCGGGAATTCGACCGGCTGGGCATCCCCTACGACGTCACCCCGGGCGTGAGCGCGTTTTCCGGCGCGGCGGCGGCTCTGAAAATCGAATACACCCAGCCCGAGCTGTCCCAGACCGTCATCATCACCCGGGCGGCCGGAAAGACCCCCGTGCCGGAGTCCGAAAGTCTCTCCTCCCTCGCGGCTCACGGGGCGACCATGACCCTGTTTCTGAGCGCGGGTCTGCTCCGGAAGGTGACGGAGGAACTGACTGCGGGCGGTATGTCCCCGGACACTCCCGCCGCCATCGTCTACAAGGCCTCCTGGCCGGACGAAAAGATCTGCCGCTGCACCGTCGGGACCCTCGAGGAGACCGCCGCGGCAAACGGGATCTCGAAAACCGCCCTCATCGTCGCCGGACCCGCCCTCGGGGAGAACACAGCCCGCTCGAAGCTCTACGATCCGGCCTTCGAGACGGGATTCCGGGAGAAGAGCCTATGAAAACCGCCGTCTTCTGCTTTTCGGACGCGGGGGCGGCTCTGGCTCTCCGCCTGCGGGAACTGCCCGGGACCGGAATCTGTGAGATCCACGCGGCGGGGCGGCTCGCGGAACAATACGGCCTCGTCCCCCACGGGAAGATTTCGGAGGATATGGGGCCGCTGTTTTCGGAGAACGACGCCCTGATCTTCGTCGGCGCGTGCGGGATCGCCGTCCGCATGATCGCGCCTCATCTCAGAAGCAAGACGGAGGATCCCGCCGTTCTGGTCCTCGACGACCGGGGGCGCTTTGTCATCCCGATCCTGTCGGGGCACATCGGCGGCGCGAACGAGCTTGCCCGGAATGCGGCGGAAGCCCTCGGCGCGGTCCCCGTCATCACCACGGCGACGGACGGGGCGGGAAGATTTTCCTGCGATGCCTGGGCCTCCTCCCACGGATGCGCGATCTCCTCGATGGAGGCGGCGAAGGCGGTTTCCGCGGCGATCCTCACGGGGGACGTGCCCCTTTCGTCGGAGTTCCCCCTCCCGGAATCCCTGCCGGCCGGACTGGTCCCCGGGGATTCGGGCCCGCTCGGCGTCAAAATCGGCGTCCGGACGGAGGAACCCTATGAGAAGACCCTGCGCCTCATCCCGAAGATCGCCGTTCTCGGGATCGGATGCCGGAAGGGGATCTCCGAAG
>Ga0310695_10013871_pt1 | contig 10983 bp, 9 predicted proteins | sample RumenRJG_04DNA_FD_203882 | JGI IMG/M metagenome (GOLD analysis project Ga0310695, IMG submission 203882) | Bovine rumen microbial communities from Lethbridge, Alberta, Canada - RJG_04 (v2) (version 2) | ecosystem: Host-associated > Mammals > Digestive system > Stomach > Rumen | place: Canada... | reverse complement strand
CGCGGATGACCTGATGGAAGGCATTTCCAACATCTGGATTGTCCGCAGGAACATGCCGAGCAAGGATTCCGTGCCGTTCATGGTGGAGACGCTATGGTAAGGAAGTTCGCCATCATCGCCTTGCTTGCGCTTACCGCGGCATCGAACGCTTCCGAATCCGGGACCATTGCCGCCCGCGCCCAGCGCTCCATAAATGCGGGAAAATATGCCAAGGCTTATTACCAGCTTGAACGCGCCCTCCTTGCAAGCCGCAAGGAAGCCGACCTGCTTTCCGAAGGCCGCGTCCTGCTCGCCATGGCGCAAATCCGTACGCAGAGCCTCGACTTGGATTTTGCCGATTCCCTGATATCGATTGTCCGTCCGGAAGCCCTCGACAACACGACCGGAACTAACCTGCTTCGCGCAAAGATCGCGCTCGCGAATGCACGCGAGAACTACGGCGACGGAGCCAAGCTTTGCGGGAAGGTGGACGAGGACGCCCTCAAAAAAGCGGACAAGGCAACCGCCGCGGCGTTCTATGCGGAATGCGCCATCAGCTACGCCGGATCGCACCGAAGCGACGATGCGGCAGAAGCCCTCAAAATGGCAGGAAAGAAGAGTAACAAGAAAGGCGGTTTCTACGCCTTTACTGCTGCCATGATGGCTGACCTGGAAGGCAACAGCGGCGAGGCCGATTCCCTCTACCGCGTAGCCGAAGCGAAATCCATCGAAGGGAACAAGCCGTACATGACGGCGACGATCCTCTACAAGCGTTCGAAGCTCAAGACCACCAAGGCCGAAGAAGCGGAAGACCTGAAGCTCCGCTGCAAGAACGCATTCGAACTGATGGGACTTCCGAACAACTCCAAGCGTTGCGCGGAGTAATTAGTTAATAGTTGTATCGGCAACTGCCGCGGTCGTATCGGCCACGGGTTCTTCGACTTTCGGGGCTTCCACCTTCTTCAAAGCAAGCAGGTGGTGGAAGGCATACGGCGCAGGAATCTTGCCTTCGGAGAATGCATCGATCGTCTTCTTGACTTCGTTATACTTGGTCGAGTCGCGACCTTCAGTCACTCCCACGCCCCTGTAGCCAAGCACGCGGAAAGTCTTGTTGTAGAAACTCTTGCGGAACTTCTTGAAGCGCGGTTGCATCACATCGTTCAGAACCATCTCGAGAGCCGTTTCCGTCTGTTCCGCATCAAGTTCAAAGCTGCGGTACATCAGGCGGATATGCTCGGGAATCGTGGAATCGGGACTATCGAAGTAAGGACGCATCACGTCGGCGGCTTCCTTCTTGTTCGGGTAAGGCCCGTTCGAGAGACGCAGGGCATAACCGACAGCCAGCCTCCACTCATCCGGAAAATTCTTGAGCGCGCGGCGCATAACCGCAAAGTCTGTCGTATCACGTGTATCCGTCGGAGTAATGCTGCCGACAAAATAGTACGGCGTAAAGAACAGGCTATCGAGTTCCGTGGAAAGATTCGCCACGTGGCTCAGGTAGTTGTATTCCTTGCCCGTCAGGTAGCTCTCGCCAAGAGACGTAAGCCCCTTGATCCAAAAGAGTCCCGCAACTGCGGCGTTGTTCCCTGCAGCGATGAACTTCACCGAAGAGGCCTTCGGCAAGAAGGAATCGTCAGTGAGCGTATTGGGCAGGGGCTTCGCAAAATTGAAGGCCACCGCAATGAGCGCCACCGCAAGGGCTATGGAAACAAGGAACCGCATAAATACTTATATGGCGCAGGCCTCCGCCAACTTCTCCAGCGCGTCGATGCAGTCATTCGCGAAGTTTGCCGGCGTGTTGTTGCGCTGCCATGCGAAATTCAGTCCGCTGCTGCTATTGAGCACGTGGAACTTGCGCTTGCCGCCACCGTTCGCAATCGCGGTAAGGACCGTCTTCGCATCGCCACCCTGGCCACCGGGCACGCCCGGAATGGAAACACCAGGAATCAGGAACGGAATCTCGTGCTTCTTCGCCACCGTGTAAGCGGTAATCTGTTCGAGTTCTTCGGGATGCGTCGCACCGACGACAGCACCCAGGTAACCGAGGTTACCATCCCATTCGAAAATCTTGTCGGCAACGGAGTAGAAGGCACTCGCGATGTCGCGCGGGTCATCACCGCAGACAACGGGCATGTCCTGGAAATCGTGCGCACCCTTGTTGCTCGTGCGGAGCAGCACATAAGCGCCATTCTCGGAATTTTCACGAATAAACGGACCGACGGAATCGGTGCCCATCCACGGGCTGACCGTCACGGCATCAGCCTTGTACACATCATAGGCGGCCGTCGCATAGGCGGCACTCGACTTGCCGATGTCTCCGCGCTTGGCGTCGAGAATCACAGGAATGCCAGCACTGCGGTAAGCTTCGATAAGTTCCTGCAGCACAAGCATCGCCTGCACACTCACGCATTCGTAGTAGGCGCTGTTCGGCTTTACCACGGCGGGCGTCACGTTACGCTTGAGCGCACATTCCAGAATGTCGAGGTAGAAGCGCTTGATCTTTTCTTCGGCGCTGCCTTCGAGCGGAATGAGTTTCAAGACCGGATCCATGCCGAGGCATACCGGGTTGCCGCACTTGGCAATCCTCTGTTCAAGACGTTCGTGGAAGTTCGCCATTACTTCAGGTCCTCCTGAATCTGGGCGGCCTCATAACTGAGGATACCGTGCGCCACGGAGACGTTCAGCGATTCAAGTTCGCTGCTCATCGGGATCTTCACCGTCTCGTCGGCAAGCTCGATCAGGTACTGGTTGGTACCGGCGCCTTCGTTACCCACGAGGAAGGCCATCTTGCGGAGCTTGTGCTTCGGAATGTCCTTGAGAGCCTGACGGGCATGCAAGTCCGTCGCGATGATGGTATAGCCCTTGCTGCGCAGGAAGTTGATGTGGTCGATCAAGTCGATGTCGAACTCGAAAGGAACGCGCAGGAACGTACCCGAAGAACCGCGAACCACCTTCGGATTGAACGGGCTCACCGTGCCGCGGCCAAGCACCATGCCATCGGAACCGAAACCGAGGCTCGTGCGGAAAAGCGTACCGAGGTTGCCCGGATCCTGCACGGCGTCAACGAGCGTCAGCACGCTGCGGCTAGATTCGTACACGGGCTTGGTATTTGCAATACGGCAGAAAGCAATGATTCCCTGCGGAGTGACCGTCGAGGAAAGCTGCTTCATCTGCTCGGGCGAAAGCGTGTGGAGCGTAATGTTGGCTTCATTGATCTTTTCGACAAGTTCTTCGTTCTCGAAGCCCTCGACCGCATAGATAGCGATAACGATTTCGCGGTGCTTGGAAACGAGTTCCTCTACGACATGTGCACCTTCACCGAGGAACTTGCCTTCGCGTTCGCGGCCCTTTTCCGTGGTAAGCGCGAGGAGCTTGCGGAACCAAGGCGGATTGGAAGCGGAATCGGCATTCTGTTCTGCCTGAACCGAACGTGCTTCCAGCGTGGCCTCGTCGATATTCTCGTCAACGAGTTCCGCCTTGCGTTCAGGGCGCTGGCGGTATACCGGAACGTGCCCATCGAGGGGCCTGCGCGTCGAGAAATCTCCATCGCGGCGGCCAAAGCGGCTACCGCGTCCACCGAACGGCTTGTCACCAAAGCGGCGCGGACGGCGTTCCCTATCGAAACGGCCTTCGCGACGACTACCGTCTTCACGGAGTCCCCTGACACCGCGGGGGCGTTCGCCACGGAACGGGCGATCTCCCGCAGGGGCCTCTTCGCGGCTCCCTTCGTCACGACGAGGACGCCGTTCATCTCTCTTTTCGCTGACTCCGAACTTGCGGTCCAGAGTCATTCTCACGGTGCGCTTCTTTTCTTCGCTCATAATCTTTCCATCAACTGTTCTGCGACGGATTCTCCGTCAATTTTCAAGAGTTTGTACAGGTCCGGAATATTGCCCTGTTCCACAAAATGATCCGGGAGGCCAAAACGGATCAACTTCTTGTCCGTAAAGCCCAGGTCGGCCATCAATTCCATAACGGCAGAACCATAACCGCCGATACGGGTATTGTCTTCCAGCGTGACAATGACCTTGTGGTTTTCGAAGAGACTGCGGTAGCATTCCGCGTCCAGCGGCTTGATGATGCGGGCATCCACGAGAGTCGGGCTGTAACCCTTCCCCTTCAGGACCTCGGCAGTCTTCTTCAGCTCGTTTGTCATGAATCCCGCTCCGAGAAGCAGGATGTCCTTGCCCTGCTCGATGACTTTCGGACGCTTGACGTCGAACGTGCCGGCAGGAGGGAGCAGCTCTTCTGCAAGGGCCGTCCCGCGGGGATAGCGGATAGCGACAGGGCCTTCCATATCGATGGAGGCAGCAATCATATCCCTAAGTTCATTCTCGTTACTGGGCGCCAAGACGGTCATCCCCGGAACCGTGCGCAGGAAGGACAGGTCGAAAGCACCATGGTGCGTCGGGCCGTCCGCTCCCACCAAACCAGCGCGATCCAGGACAAACACGACATGCAGATTCTGTAAAGCCACATCGTGCATAATCTGGTCGTAAGCGCGCTGCATAAAGCTTGAATAGATGGCGACCACCGGAACCACGCCATCGCAGGCAAGGCCAGCCGCAAACGTCACGGCATGCTCTTCCGCAATGCCCACGTCGATAACGCGGTCGGGCAGTTCCTTCGCCACGATATCCAGACCGCAGCCCGTAGGCATGGCGGCCGTGATACCCATGATGCGGTTGTCCTTCTTCGCAAGTTCGAGCAAAGTCTTGCCGAATACGCTCGTAAGGGAGGGGTTCGGCTTGCCCGGGGCAAGCGGGAGACCGCTTTCCGGATCGAAAGGTCCGCACCCGTGGAACTTGGTCGGGTTCTTCTCGGCGGCATCGAGACCGCGGCCCTTCTCGGTAAGCACGTGCACGATGCACGGACCGGGCTGTGACTTCACACGCTCGAGAATCATGATAAGCTCGTTGATGTCGTGGCCGTCGATGGGCCCGAAGTAGCGGACGCCCATATCTTCGAAGAAGGCGCCAGGCTTCACCGCATTCTTCGCAGCAGTCTCCACCTGCAGGAACAGGTCACGGAAGCGGCTTCCGAGCACACCCGGCAGGCGCTTCATCAGGCGGTCCAGGTCAGAACGCATCTTGTTGTAGACCGGGTCCGAAATCACGCGGTTCAGGTACTTGCTGAACCCGCCCACATTCGGGGCGATACTCATCCTGTTGTCGTTCAGGATGATGGTCATGTTCTGCTTCGAGATGCCCACATTGTTCAGGGCCTCAAAAGCCATACCGCCAGTCATGGAACCGTCACCAATGACGGCCACCACGTTGTTCTTGCGGTTAAAGTGGTTGCGGGCGACGGCAAAGCCGAGAGCTGCAGAGATGGACGTGGTCGCATGGCCCGCGCCAAAGCAGTCATACTCGCTCTCGTTACGCTTCAAAAATCCCGAAAGACCTCCCTGCTGGCGAAGCGTCTCGAACCTATCGTAACGGCCCGTCAGGAGCTTGTGCACATAAGCCTGGTGACCAACGTCCCACACGATCTTGTCTTCGGGAGCGTTGTACACATAATGGAGAGCAAGCGTAAGCTCGACCACCCCGAGGCTGGACGCCAAGTGCCCGCCATGCTTTGCGACCTGACCGATAATGGTCGAACGCACCTGCGAAGCGAGGCTGTTCAGTTCCTGGATGGAACAGTGCTTGATATCCTGTGGAGACTTTACGTCTTTAAGTTCCATTACTTAACCCGGGTAATGATGAATGCCGCTATGGAGCGCAGGAGGGTCGTGTCGCACTTGAGCTGTTCCAGCGCACGCAAGGATTCCTCGTAAAGTTCCTTGGCACGTTCCCTGGACTTGTCCAGACCCACGATGGACGGATAGGTCGCCTTGCCCTTTTCGATATCGGAGCCGGCATCCTTGCCCAATTCCTCGGTAGTGGACACGATATCCAGAATGTCGTCGACAATCTGGAAAGCAAGACCGATAGAGCGGCCATAATCACGAATAATCTTGATGTCCGCCTCATCCGCATTCGCAAGGCAGGCGCCCACTTCCAATGAAGCCTCGATAAGGGCCGCCGTCTTATGGTAGTGAATATAATCGACAATTTCGAGATCCACATGCTTGCCTTCGCATTCGATATCGATCATTTCGCCGCCGATCATACCGTAGGTACCAAGCAGGTGCGCAAGGACTTCAATCGCCTTCGCATTACCCGTCTTGCCCATGAGTTCGAACGCGAGGATGCAAAGGGCATCTCCCGCCATCACGGCGGTCGCCTCGCCAAACTGCTTGTGGCTCGTCGGCTTTCCACGCCTGAAATCGTCGTTATCAATGCAGGGAAGGTCGTCGTGAATCAGCGAGAACGTATGGAGCATCTCGAGGGCGCTCATAGCATAGTCCACGGAGGTTCCCTTGCCACCGAACATGTCAAACGCAGCACGTACAAGAGCAGGACGCAGGCGCTTGCCACCGGCGAACATCGAATAACGCATCGCTTCGTGAAGACGCTCGGGGCGATCGCTCACGGGCGGTAAAAATTCTTCAAATTTCTTCTCCGCCTCTTTCGAAATGCGGGACAGGTAATCGAGGGCAACAGCCGCTTCTTTTTCAAGGGTTTCCATATTAGCACAAAGATACTTAAATTGAGCTCTAAAAACAACACCAAAAAAGACGAAAAACCATATAAAAAGCCGTCCTGAACGGGCGGCTCCTCATCGACAGCAACGAACTATCCGTTGCCGAAAAGAATAGTCTTAGAACAGGGCTCCATACAGGGTGACGTCATCCAGATAGATCTCGGATCCGCCCCTCACGAACATATGCATCTGGTGGACGTGCTTCTTTATGGATTCCCAAGACGAGGCGCAGTTCGCAACATCCATGGAATTGAAGCACAGGTCATTCGGCTTCATCACGTACCTGGTCCACTTCGTCGAGCTCATGTCCATCCATCCGCTGGCAGCCTTCTCTGCCGAGCCTGCCATTTCCGAGAAGGAATCCCACCTCTCGAAAGCCACACGAATCTGGCCCTTGCCCTTCGCCCAGAACGAGATAGAATCCAGTTCGGAGAAGTTCCATGATGTATCCGATTCAAACATCGTTCCAACAAGCGCCCAGGCATTGTCATCGGCAACGAGATTGTACTTGCCGTAGAACACGCCTCCGTGCACGGAATCCTTGGCACTTGCAGCAGTCACGCCCAGCGACGGATAGCCCATATCGGAACTCTTTCCGGACGCAGTCTGCTTGCCGTAAGTAATGGAGGAGCCCAGCTTGTCTACACTGAAATACCAATCGCCGAGGACCGTATCCCCTTCAAAGTCTGCAAGCACCATGACCGGGGAATAGAATTCCGTCAAACCGGAATCCAGCACAATCTTTTCCGTCACATATACGCTATCGAAAGTTTCCCTCTTGAAATACAATTCCAGCGTATCACCGGCCGGCAAAAGCGGCATGGAGTACTTACCCGATCCATCCGTCCTGACGAGAACATCGAAGCCCTTCACGCCGACCCACGCAAACTTCGCAGGCGTATTCAGAGTGACCTTGCTCTGCATATTGGACATGGCTGTCAACTTCACCGTATCGAGCTTCGCAATCTCTTCGACTTTCATGATCTTCGTGAACGCATATCCCGAATGAACGATCGTCAAACGGAACGATCCAGAATCCGGAAGTTCAAACGAGAACGTACCTTTACTATTCGCATAGTAATCGGCAACGATTGCAGAATTTTCTGCAACTGCAGAATCAACGAGGTAATCAACCGGGCGCATAGCCAGCATGGCGTACTTAGCGGGTTCGCCATCCACCAAGGCGACAATGTGCTGCAAGTCGTCGACAGGTTCAGGAGAAGTCAGGTCCAGGAATTCAGTCTGGTATGCAACAGGCTTTACAGCAGCCGTCGTGAATTTAGAATGTCCGCCATCACGAACAAAGTAAACTTCCAGAGAGTCCGTCGACGGGAGTTGCGGAAGGGCGAACTGTCCGGCAGAATCGGTCTTGACCATGACGTCCATCCCGAGCACGCCAACCCATACGAAATCGGAGCCATCGGGCACATCTACAGCGCCCATCACAGAACCCGTAGGTTCGAGGGCGATCGTGTCGAGATTATCCACTTCGCTTCCGGAAACAACCTTCGAGAAGGCCGTTCCGCCATGCACCACCGTCAAACGATATTTACCATTCGACTCGCAGTCCACCGCAAAGCTACCCGATTCGTTCGCATAGATGTCCGGCTGGACCATCGCATTTTCGAGTTCATGATTGTTGACCGTATAGTCGACCTTACGCAAGGCAACACCGGCATACGAGGCCGGACTTCCGTTGACCATCGCGACAATGCCGTTAGTCGTCTCGCTACCCGGACCGCCAGCGGTCTCGCTTGTCACGTTCGAGCAGCAACATAGGAACACAGTCCATAAGAAGAGAAGCGCTATCTTTTTCATTTTGCGCCTCCCTGCAATTTCTTCGCAAAGCCTATCGGGAACAGCTGCACGTTCAACTGGAATACGGTATCGTCGCCGGTACCTTCCTGGGACATGCGCAAAAGTTCGCTACGGAATTCCTTGATCTTCTCGCGGATTAGGGCGATGTCGTCCATGTTGAACGTCATGGTCACCGTGCTGATGTCGCGGAGGGGCGGAGCATGCCTTTCGAGGGATTCTCCCGCCAGACGGACCGTTTCCTTCTGGAAAGTACGAACAGCTTCAGACCGCCAGTTACCGCCGGTGCTCACGAAGGTGTCGTTAACCTTCCAAAATCCATCCCGATCCCGTGAAATCATGTTTAAATCATACAAAAGTTTCACCGCATTTTTTGCCTCTTCGACAGAAATTGCAGGCGTACAGCTCTCCGCAAGGCCCTCATAGTCGTCCTTGAACTTGCAAATGCCGATAATCGAGCGAATTGCGTTGCAGTACCAGTGGCGGTAGAACTCCAATTCCTTCTTCGCGAGACGCTTGAGGGGGATTCCCTTGAGCATCTGCATCTTCTCGTAGTGGTTCAGGGCTTCGGCATCGGTCTTCGCACGGCCGAAATAGACGAGCTCGGTCCAGTAGGCCGTTTCCTTCTCGCTCAGCTCGAAGAATTCCGCCATGGGCTGCACAAGCGAAAGAGTGAGGTGGATCTTACCTTGGGAAACACGCAACAGATTGCCCGGGTCAGCCCCAAGCTTCATCGCCATATAGCGCCACGAGATGACGGACTTGCGTTTCTTGAAGTCATCAAACGCATCCCTAAGCCATTCTCTATAGTCGGTATATTCGAAAATCGGTTCCACGGTAAGTTTCCTCTATAATCAACAGACAAGTTTCCCCATCTCCTTATCCTCTATAAAGATAGAACCTTACGAGAAGAAATGGTTATCTTTTGTTTACTGTCCGTTGTGGAAATTTACAACGACATTTTCATCCCCACCACAGGTGGTGGTCCAATGGAATTCAGGCTTTCCGGAGAGCTCCGGATTTGTCGCAATTCCGTCAAAATCGAGCTTTTCGCCCTTTTTTCCGTAAACGACCAGGTATTCCAGTTCGGGAGCTTCGGACTTGATAACCAGGGGGTTCCGCATGAGCGCCGCCGTGATTCGAATCACACAGGGGTCTTTGTCGGGGTGCAATTCGTCCTCGGGGGTGACCGCCTTCCAGCGGAGCATGAGCGGACGAAACTCCAGTTCGGGAGGTTCATCCTCGGGCGCAGGTTTCCCCGCACACGACAAGAACGCAGCACATGCCGCAGCGACAATGAATAACCTGAAACAGCGCGCCATGACGACCTAGCGGTACTTGAACATGGCGCTGACCACGCGGTTGCGGCCGCCCTCCTTGGCGGAGTAAAGGGCCTTGTCCGCACGCTCGAACAGCTTCTTCGGGTCTTCGCCGGGAATCATCTCGGCAATACCGAAGGAGCAGGTCACCTGCTGCTGCTTGATGAGCGTCGCGCCTTCGATGGCCACACGGAGCTTTTCGGCAAGGAACTGCGCATTCTGGATCGGCGTGTCACCGCAAAGAATGACGAACTCTTCGCCACCCCAGCGGACCAGCGCATCCGTATTACGGATCTTGTCACGGATGAGGCGGGTCAGGTTCACGAGAACCTCGTCGCCGACGCTATGGCCGTAAGTATCGTTAACTTCCTTGAAATGGTCGATATCGAGCATCACGAACGAGACCGGGCAACCATTCTTGCTCAGGTTCTCCTGCTCACGCAAGAGGATGCTGCTGAAGCCCGCACGGTTGAGGCATCCGGTCAGCGGGTCTTCCTTGCTGGACTTCTCGTATTCGCTCTTCTCGATCTGCAGGGCAGCGAGGTTCTTCTCGAGTTCCTCCTGCTTGCGCTTGTTGGCCACGCGTTCGCGGCTATAGTCGAAGAAGCGGATGACAAGGATGATAAGGAACGTGACAAACCAGATCGTAACGAGGATCGTGACGAGGTCGACCTTCGCAATCTTCTTGCCCTTGAAGCAGAGCCCCCTAATTTCGAGGGTTCCGTAACCGAGCGGGGCGTTCGTACCCGTCTGGATTTCGATAAGCGGGATGTTCGAAAGGTCGACGCGCGCCTTATGCACGTTGATTTCGTTCTGGGCCACCCACCAGGAAGCGACACGGAATTCCTGCGGGACAAACACGGCAGGATACGTTTCTTCAAGCGGGAAGAACTCCACTTCATTGAACTTGAGCGAGGTCTCGTCGTCCTGGCGGTAGAACGCAGAATCGTAACCGCGCATATAGAGACGCACCGTACCTTCGCCGCGGGGCTTCACCCACACGAAAATACTGTCATAATGGGAAAGGTCCTTTCCGCGGGTCTTTCCGTCTCCCAGGAAGATCTTGACGCCCGCATAAGGGTACGCGTAACCTTCCCTCAATTCGTAGTCAACTATGATGGAAGAATCGGTGCGTTCAAAGGCAATCGCGGACGTTCCCCCGTCAACAGAATCGGATTCGGCAATCACGTAGGGATAATCGGACAAATTCAGGAATTCAATATCATCCAGACCGTTCTGATACGCAAATAGGGCTATAACCGTCGCTGCAAGCAACACGAAG
>Ga0310695_10013870_pt1 | contig 10984 bp, 4 predicted proteins | sample RumenRJG_04DNA_FD_203882 | JGI IMG/M metagenome (GOLD analysis project Ga0310695, IMG submission 203882) | Bovine rumen microbial communities from Lethbridge, Alberta, Canada - RJG_04 (v2) (version 2) | ecosystem: Host-associated > Mammals > Digestive system > Stomach > Rumen | place: Canada... | reverse complement strand
GAATCATAATCCAAACGGATATCATACATGCGATAAGCTATCTGTTCGGTATGAACAAGAGCTATGGCATACATACAGGCCATGGGACGATTACTCTGATAAGCATTGGCACGAGCCAGCTTCTGAATTCCATCCCAGTCCTGTTCCTGCTCCATAGCAGATAATTGGGTGATAACACGCACATAAGGACGTTTCCACTCGCTATAACCGATTATGGCAGCAAAGCCCAGAATGCAAACAGCTAACTGAAGAAGATTGTCGCGCTGCGTCTCGTCGGCAGGAATACCTATCAATGCAGGTACCTTCTTCCGACTGAAACTGCGAATCATGATGCCCCATATAGCAAAGACCAAGAGCGTCAGGAAAGGGACGCCAAGGATATATCCGGTTTCGGCCTCGAAGAAAGTATCGAGTCCCAAATAGGTTACAGTTCCCATATAAGCTAACGCAGGCAGATACTGGACGAAACGCCACTTGCCGTTCAGTCGCCAGCAATAACCTACCAGCCAGGTGCCCAATGTCAGCATCAATGCCAAGACGAGTCCGCCTAACCAAGGATATTTATAGGTCATAAGCAGGGCCCTGCCTATATAGCGCAGACTGCCGAAGGAACAAGAAAGGATATAATCCAACTGTCTGGTATCGGATACCCAGAAACTATATTCACGACTCAGATGGAATACACTTCCATAGTAGAAAGCCGCCCAAGCCAGTACTGCCACAAAGAAGATGAGCAGCACTGGTAAGCGCACAGGCTTTTTCTTCTTTTCTTCTGTTTTCTTTGTTACACTACCAGGGGTGACAACATGCTGTTTCCTGTTAGCCTTTTCTTTTGCCATATTATTTAATCAGTATCTTTTTACCATTTATGATGTAAACACCCTTACTGAGTTGAGAGTTTAGAGTTGAGAGTTTAGAGATAACCTTACGGCCGCTTAGGTCGTAAACAGCTTCTTCTCCCTTGTTAACGTTATCGTTGACGTTAACGTTTTCAATGCCATTCGGGTCATCCCAAACGTATGTAAAGGGAGAGAGATTCTCGGCATAGACGAACGATGTGCCGTCGAAGATATAACCGTTTTCTGTTACATCGAAGGTGCCGGCATTGACTTTCCTATCAGATTCCTTGATGCTGACATTACCCTGGAAAAGAACCGGCTGACCTGCAGCAGCAATTCCGTCAGGAAGCGCGTCGACAGAACCATCCCCATTCACGATGCCAAGGCCAGCTTGTGTGTCAAAGGGTAACATAAGTGTCTGATAGCCATCGCCATTCTTGGTGAAAGTAAGGCTGTCAGCTGTGAATTCCGACGGAATTAAGAACGACTTATCTCCATTGATAGTAAGTTGTTGAGCCACGCCATCTGCATTGACTACATTGGGTGACTGCAGGAGTTCTTCTGTGGGCTGTTTCTTTTCCGTCTGGTCAGCCTTTATATATACTACTGAATTCTCGGGCAGAGGAGCAATTGCACTCTTGCCAGCTGTTCCCGTTCCATAATAATATAAGGTATGGGGCTTGGGATTACCAGCATAATAAGCCGTCATCTCGCCACGATAAGTAGCAGGTGCAACAGGAACCAATACATCATAACCGTTGCCTTCGGCTGCATAAATCCTGAAACCTTCCTTAACTTTCTTCTGGACGGATGAAGGAAGCGAAAAGCTTTTCTTGTTGCTCAGATATACCAACTTGCCGTTGTTATCATATACCTTGAAGCCTACGGCTCCTGAACCCGAAATCTTATAGGTTACGACTCCCGAGGAGGTGGATGTTATGCAATAATAACCGTCTGTAACATAATCGTCGACATAATCTGTGTACTGACCTACATCGCCATGCGTACCTATCTGATTACAGTCTTCATTGCTAATTGGCACACGATAAGCACTCTTGGGTTTACCCTCCAGCGGTCCGTCAGCAACAGAGGGGGATTGCTTGATACGATCCTCGATGAAGATAATATTACCTGCCTTGGGATAGCGGTGCATGTATGTCTTGGCAGCATTTATATCTGCCTGTGTGGTTGTCACAAAATATTTGGAGTAATCATCCACAAAGAAATTGCTGACGGGGATAAACATGCCATATGCCTCGAAGAACTCGCTCAGATCCTCGCCTGCAGCATCACACATCTTCTTGGCAATATGCAAATAGTCGTTCTTACCGTAGCTCTTGTATCCACCCTTAACGTCGATCACTCCGTCTCCATCACTATCGGCTGTCAGAGAGTCGTCCCAGGAACCTTTGTTGATAGGATTCTGGCGCAACAGCGTAAAGAGCTTGGGGTAGAAATTGGGGTTACGCCCCGTAGCATGATAGTAAAGATACAGCTGGTAATAGAATCTGGCCTGTGCCCACGTTCCACGCTGAACCCATGACTTGTCGGCTGCAAAATCAGCAAAGCACGTCTCGGCAGCATCGCCACGGCTGGTACTTACCCCATGCAGATAGACGTTCATGTTGGAGAACAGATTGTTACTGGTTTCTGTGCTCCCCACCCCATTGATACATGCCTGATGGTTATGTCCCATCTCGTGACTGGGACCCCAGAGGGCACCGCCTCCTGTCTCTGTCAGTGCCTTATAGCTCATGACAGTGGGAAGTGTGCTGTTTTCGTAATATGTTCCGTAAGTGGTGGCATACATGTAACTGTGGTTGATAGAGAAGCAGTTCCAGATGTTATTAAACCGACCTTTAACCTTCTCCTGGAAGCCCATCAGGTCTTCCTCGTTCTGCAACATGGTATTCCATACACGCATCAGGCCTTCCATGTTATTATCCTCGCTGATGGCCTTCTGCACCAAATCATTACGCATGACAAAGACCAGACGCTTAGATTTTAGGTTGAGGATACTGCTCTTATTGAGCATCTTCTCGCGCAGCAAGAGCCAGTCGGCATTCGTCATACCACGGGTAGCATCCCAGTAACCCTGCACCTGACCGCCTTCGATGTGAATCTTCATGTCAGGAAAATCAGCCAACATCTTATCAACATTATTGAGCTGATAGAAGATGTATATGGTACTCTTATTACTGAGAATGATGGCATTGGGACCACGATGCAAATCGGTAGTGCTACCTGTCTGATGATCACCTGGGCTTTCGCTATCGGCAATCACCTCGACCTGTAACGTGCAACTGGAGCTGGGCTCCTTGTCTACATAAAGATAAATGATATCACCAGCATTACCACAGATTCCTGTGGGGCCAGAGAGTTTTCCGAAGGAGTTGCTCATACCGCAATAGGCATTACCGGCCATCTTCTGGTGATGACTGTAAACCTGATAGTCGTCACGAACGCGGAAGAACTTTTCGAAGTCACGACTATAGCCGTCAGTGCCGGCACAGGTCTCCCAGGTATTGTTCTTCACCTTCAGTATCATTGCCTGCATATCGGCATTCAATAGCTGGTAATCAGCATTCTCGGCTAGGGCTTCGTTCGAGAGTTCCTGAATCTCGTCCTTGAGTTCAGTACATGCATAATCCTTAAAGAGGCGAGTAAGGGCAGCCTTATAGCTTGTCAGTTTAGTCTTGAGCTCGTTATAGGCTTTAAGTCCACTACGGCCGTTCTCGATGAATTCCTCTGTGAGTTCAACTTCCTCGAATCCCCATGTACTGCCAGGGATCTCGTTAGTGTACCACCCTACCACAGCACTCTGGGCATCGCAATGCAGCGCTACGTTGCCGTTGTCGACGATGTAATAAAGCAGATTGGTGGCATCGCTGGTGCGCGTAAAGGAAAAACCTACAGTGGGTTTACTGGTCTGTGTCTTATACTGGGTGCTGAGCGTTCCATTCTGGCGTGTGATATAACGCTGAGTGCACATGTTCTGCAAGTGATACTTCCCTGACGAAGCAGATACCACCGTCCAGTACTGCGAGAGCTTATCGTCGCTCTTAGCTTCGCAACTGAGGGCATTGCTCCCGAAATCCTCGTTCATATAAGTATCATAACCCATATTGCGGATGCGATAGTACTTACCTACCACGGGAGTAACATAATCGCTCTTAGCCAACAGGTCGGCCTGTACCTGCTCTAAAGAAAAGTTCTCGACATCAGAAATCGTCCAGTCAGAACCTGCATCGCCCTGGCAAGTCCACTTATACAGGTTGACACCATCACCGTTAAGATTCAGACAGGAAGAGCCACTGAAATCACTCTTCTCGGAGATGTTGATATAAGATGTCTTACCAGAATTGTTGGGACTGTACTGGATGTAGAGCGTCTTGGATGACGCACTGGGCGAACGGAAATTATCAGTGGAAGAGAGAAAACGGCCCGTACTGCCATTACGCAGCGTGTAGCCTGTTCCTTTCTTCTCCAAGATCCATACCTGCTGAAGGTCATTCACATTAGCACGGACTCCGAGTGTCTTGGTTCCGTCATCGGTAAGGTTGGAGGTAGTGGTCCTTCGGTTAGTAATGCGTATAAGTCCACCCCTGTTGAGGAAGTAATCGACATAGTCTTTCCCATCCAAATTGCCAACATCCTGACTTTGCGCCTTTACAGACAAGACGCCAAGTAGCATAAAAGGCAGCAAAAACATTAACGTCTTAATCTTCATAACTTATAACTATAATTTATTGATTAACACCGCAAAGTTAACAAAAAATTCCATAAAGCAGCATTTACGCGCCTTAATTTATAATTATTTTACTCCTTTCCCGTTTGTTGGCTTAACTCGGGATACTGGATGCGCGTATGATACATGGTGCGCAACTTGGTCTTGAGCACCTCCTTGGCATCTGCAATCTCGAGGAATGAGATCGGGCACTGAGTGAAATAACCGGATGTTACCTGATCATCAATGATTCTGTCGACCATGTTATTCAGGCTTTCCTCGGTATACTCAGGCAAACTTCTGGAAGCGGCCTCAATAGAGTCTGCCATCATGAGGATGGCCTGCTCCAGGGTCGTCGGATTGGGACCAGGATAAGCAAACATACGCTCATCTATCTCTTTCTGGGGATAGTCGTTCTTATAAGAAACATAGAAATATTTGGCCAGACTCTTACCATGGTGAGTCGAGATAAAACCCTTTATCACGGAAGGGAGCTGGTATTTATCGGCCAGTCGGAGGCCATTTCTTACATGCTGAATAATAATCTGGGCACTTTGCTCGTATGGCAGATTGTCGTGGGGATTGGTGCCCGACTGATTTTCTGTGAAGAAGACCGGATTCTCGAGCTTGCCTATGTCGTGATACAACGCTCCCGTTCTGACCAGCTGACTCTTGGCACCTATGCGATTGGCCACCTCAGCAGCCAAGTTGGCTACCTGCATGCTGTGCTGGAATGTGCCGGGAGCCTCTTCGGAAAGTCGACGCAGGATGGTGTTGTTGATATTGGACAACTCGACCAAAGTAACGTTGGAAGTAAATCCGAAGATACGTTCGATGGGCATCAGCAATGTATAAGAAAGCAAGGACAGGATGCCTGCCAACAGGATATATATATATGTCCACCTGTCGAATCCGTTGGATGTGTAGGGACTGCCATGCAATAACTCGATGCAGAAATAGGTAATCAGTGAAGCCACGGTTACCAAAGCAGCAGCACGCACCAGTTCGCTGCGCTGTGAGAGCTGGCGAAGACTATAGATGGCCACCAAACCGGCCACTAACTGAGTTACAATAAACTCATAAGGATTATGAAGTGCAACAGCACACATCAGTATGGTTATAGCATGTGCAATGAAAGCCGTTCGGCTATCCATGAACACACGTATGAAGATAGGCAAGATACAATAAGGAATAACATAGACGCTCATCAGGTTATGAGACATAAAAGCGTATGTTACCAGTGGGAATATGATGCACTGACTCACCACAAGCATAACAAAACGCGGGTTGGCCAGATAATCGCTGCGGAACTGCTCGAAATAGAACATGAGCAGAATCATCATAATACCTATGTACATCACTTGGCCTGCCAACTGCAGCAACTTCTCGGTATTACTGAGCGAACGGGTCTTCTGGAAACGCTCCATCGACTGAAGAACACAGAATGTATACTCGTCGACAATCTGACCGTGATCCACCAACTTCTGCCCTACCTGAACCTGTCCGATAAAAGGCACCAACTGGGCATCGACCTCCTGTCGCTGCTGCAAAGACTTTTCGGCATCATATACCAGATTGGGCTGGATGTATTTCTCCAATGCACAACGCATTAACCTTCCATGATTGTAACGGAGACTGTCTTCCTCGGCCATCATGTATTCATAAGCGGTCTTCTCGGTAAACAGTTGTTTCACGTAGCGAGGCTGCGACTCGTTATTCTCGAAAAGCCAGACTTGATGCGTGTTTTCTTTCTTAAGCACATCATAGTCTTCCGCTTCCACGATACCCTGCGCATACAGGTGTTTTAACTTCTCTAACAGATGGGGCAGATAATAAGAGGGAATGCCATCAGAGGACATACCCTTGAAAGCCTCCCGAAGGTTTGCAGCCTGCTTTTCGTAAACAGACTTGTCAAAGGCAAAGTAAGGCTCATAGTAATTGCGTAAGCTGTCGCTCTCGCGTTTCAACTGGGCCTCGCTCTTATATACAGGGAAACTATCCTGTGCTATCACCTGCACATCATCCCAAGGCTCCCCTACCTTATACTCGTATTTATTGTAACCGCCCTTGGGCAGAAATACTGCCAGGACAGCTATCATAGCAACCAGTCCCAGAATCCTATACAGGTACTCTTTGCTGCTGACTTTTCTTTTTCTATTGTATCGACTCATATTCTATTGAACATTGAGCATTGAGCATTGAACATTATGTAATATTCACTCTTAACTCTACACTTTTCAAATGCGAAAATACAAAAAAAAGTCTTTTGTTAAAAAAAAAATGTTTACTTTTGCACGAATTTTGACAACATTAGCTTATGCAAGATAGAAAAGTAAGGGTAAGATTTGCCCCAAGTCCTACAGGTCCATTGCACATAGGTGGCGTCAGGACCGCGTTGTACAACTACCTTTTTGCACGTCAGCATGGTGGCGACTTAATCTTCCGTATAGAAGATACAGACAGCGGGCGCTTTGTTCCCGGAGCAGAGGAGTACATCATTGAAAGTTTCCAGTGGCTGGGTATCAAATTTGACGAAGGTGTCAGTTTCGGCGGCTCACATGGTCCGTACCGTCAGAGCGAGCGCAGAGACATATACAAGAAATATGTTCAGCAACTTCTGGATAACGGAAAGGCATATATCGCCTTTGACACGCCAGAGGAACTGGATGCAAAACGTGCTGAAATAGAAAACTTCCAGTATGATGCCAGCACCCGTATGCAGATGCGTAACTCGCTTACAATGCCTAAAGAGGAGGTTGACAAACTCATTGCCGAGGGTAATCAGTATGTGGTTCGTTTCCTTATTGAACCTGGAAGAGATGTGCTGGTAGATGACCTCATTCGTGGCGAGGTACGCATAAACAGCAGCATCCTGGATGACAAGGTGCTATATAAGAGTGCAGATGAGCTGCCTACCTATCACTTGGCAAACATTGTTGACGACCACCTGATGGAGGTTACTCATGTGATTCGTGGCGAGGAGTGGTTGCCCAGTGCACCACTGCATGTCTTGTTGTATGAAGCCTTTGGATGGGCTGATACCATGCCTCGTTTCGCACACTTGCCCCTGTTGCTGAAACCCATAGGAAACGGTAAGCTTAGCAAGCGTGACGGCGATAAACTGGGATTCCCCGTATTCCCCCTGGAATGGCATGATCCCAAAACCGGCGAGGTATCAAGCGGATATCGCGAGAAGGGATATTTGCCACAGGCTGTTGTAAACTTCCTGGCACTCCTGGGCTGGAATCCTGGTAACGATCAGGAACTGATGAGCCTGGACGAGATGGTGAAACTCTTCGACCTGAGCAAATGTTCCAAGAACGGTGCCAAGTTCGACTATGTGAAGGCTGCTTGGTTCAACCACCAGTACCTTATCCAGCAGCCCGATGAAGCATGGGCTCCTGCCTTTGACAAGATCCTTAAGGCAGAAGGCATCAATGCAACCACAGAGCAGGAAGCAGAAGTGGTACGCATGATGAAACTGAAGGTTATAGAGTATGTTGACGGACAAGGCAACAAGCGTAAGCGCAATATCAGCTTCCCCTCGGATCTATGGCCGTTGACACGCTTCTTCTTTGTGGCACCCGAGAGTTTCGACCGCGAAGACAAGTTCATCCGCAAGAACTGGGCAGAAACCACAGCCGACGAGATGAAACAATTCTGCGAGGTGCTATCTAGTATTCCGGACTTCACAGTTGAAGGAATGAAATCCGTTGTTGATCCTTGGGTAGAGTCATCCGGCTTACGTCCTTGGAATGCATGGCGTATCTGCTTGGTAGGAGCCGGACAGGGTCCTGACATGTATGAGCTGGCAGCCTTCCTGGGTAAGGAGGAGACACTGAAACGTATGAAGTTTGCAATAGAGACTTTAAAATAAGATAACTCAGGATTTCCCAGAGAACTCCATAATTATCATATAATATAAAATAAAGGCAGCCCCATTCGGAGCTGCCTTCTTATTTTAGTATCTCGAAGATTATTCTGCATCTTCGTCATCTGACCAGATTTCCCAACTATCTTCTTTGGTCAGTGCATCACCACCATCTACTGTGGTGTCACCATCTATAACCAGGCTTTCTGCCAACATGTTGACAACCTCAGCCTCTTCTACCTTCAAGGCAGGATTCAAATATTTCTTCTTCATATAATTATTCATTTTTGAAATTTGAATTTATAATCTTTGAATTAGAAGAGGATTTTTTTACCATCAACAATGTTGATACCCTTCTGCAGCTTGTTAATACGCTGACCAGAGATGTTGTAAATAGCACCCTCGTTGACGTTAACGTTAACATTAACGTTTTCGATGGCAGTAGCATCTTCTTCGCCGAAAGGATAGAATGCCTTAACAGGAGCAGAGATTACCAAGTAACCCTTGCCTGCAGCAATCTTGGTCTCAGGTGTTGCTTTTGCGAAGCCGGCCACGCCGTCCAGCTCAGCCAAAATGTACTGTGTACCATCAGCCGTCACTTCCTCGGTAGCAGGCTTCAGATCATTATCAAGAACAACGTCGGATGCAGAAGCGCTCTTAATTCCGAAGAAGACAACGCGCTTGTCTGAAGTAATAGTGAGGGTGCAATCGGAAGCGACCTCAAACTCGTACTTGTCTGCATTGGTAACGTTAATGGTGTAGGGTGAGTTACCAGTCACACCATCATTGGCTTGTATGGTAATAGACTTAACAACAACCTCTCCATTCTTCAATACTACATCTGGTGTGCCAGAACCCTTCCAAGCTACAGCATAGAATGAATACTTGCCAGCAGGTACAGTAAGGGTGAAGTTGCCTGCAGCCTTAGAGGTACCTATCTTAATTACTTTGCAGCCTGGCTCATCATTAATGATGGCTACACCATCATCATAGCTAACGTCTCCTAACTCATATGGAAGATCGATGGCATACTTAGAGGTGCTTACGGTGTTTTCACTTACAGGCTGTGGATAGAAAGTATAAATACCCTCTGCGCCCTTCAGAACAACAGCCTCACCAGCAGGAATAACAGATGTGGGCTCAAGATGAACATAGCCTTCCTTAAGCTGAGCAGCATAAGCTTCTACACCTTCTGGAATAGCATCGATATAACCAGGAGCAACGAAGGTTGCATAACCAGCATCGGTTATTGTTGCTTCTGCGTAGTTACCCTTATAGTAGAGACGGAAGTTGTCAATAACCATCCAGTCATTAGGAACATTTGCACTCTTGATAGCACCAATCTTGAGCTTACCATCAGCACCTACAGTTGTCTCAACAGAAACCTTGTAGAGACCAGCACCAAAGTAGGCGGCAGCATCTTCGCGGCTGTCAGGAACGATGCCATGACCAGCATTGTTGTTACCACGGAGAAGATATTGGTCTGCCCCTTCACTAATATTAGGAAGCAATACACGTGCATCGCCTGCGAAGAAGTAAGCTTCCTGACGATCGCCTTGATAGATAGTACCATCGTTATTATGGTTATCTCCATCGCGATAGTAACCCTGAACGGTTGCTATATACTTACCTGCGGGCAAACCTTCTATTGTCTGGCTCATCTCTGTCTCTCCTGCGTGCCATACCTCGTAAACGAAATCGGGTTCCCAGCCACCATCGCCACCGTTGTTCCAAGTCCACTTGGTGAATGGCCATGCCATGTCTGCAGGAACCAGCCAATGGTCGAAACCGGCAGCGTGGATGTAATAGGTAGCATCTACAGGATTATCAGCTGTTGCCTTTTTTAGGAGTGCGTCACGCTCTTCTTTGCTTATAAACATCCACTGGTTATTGGGGTCAGCAGCATCCTTAAGGTCTGTGTCTACTTGCCACCAATTATTGCGTGCAGCACCATTATAGCCCAATAAGAAGTCTTCCTTGCCTTCCTCTGAACGAGCTATATTATAAACACCTGCGGAAACCTCTTTGAGAATCCATGTGTCGCCATCACCGCCACAATCAACAAAACCATTGAAGTTCAAAGCGTCAGAACCTTTGCGGATATTTGTATGAATGCGGAAACCATTACCATTTGCACGGAAAGTAGCTAATTGAGCAGCGAAGTTAACAGCTGCATGTGTGCCATAATCAACACCACCGGTGAGGTAGCGCTTAGCACCTACATTATAAATATAGTACTGTCCGCCATCTACTGGAGCAGAACCTTTGAAAATATTCTCCTGTGTACCAACATTTTTGAGACGATAAGCAGCTATAATAGCATTGCGACTATAATTAATGCCGCCACGGAAACTGCTCTTTGCCTTTACAACATCGAGAACAGCAGCATCGATACCATCGGCTTCTGCCTTAGCTATAACGTCATCCAGATTGCCATAGTCGTTCCAATAGTCATTAACCATGTTACCTGCAGTGTAGAGACCACCGTCAGCATAACGGCCACCCCAATTCTGATGAACATGGAAAGCAAATACGTTTACACTTCGA
>Ga0310695_10013867_pt1 | contig 10985 bp, 5 predicted proteins | sample RumenRJG_04DNA_FD_203882 | JGI IMG/M metagenome (GOLD analysis project Ga0310695, IMG submission 203882) | Bovine rumen microbial communities from Lethbridge, Alberta, Canada - RJG_04 (v2) (version 2) | ecosystem: Host-associated > Mammals > Digestive system > Stomach > Rumen | place: Canada... | reverse complement strand
TGCCCAGCCGCAAGGCTCCCGAAGACAGTCTTGAGGATACCGACGACTATACCATCGAGATGCTCGTGCCTTCCGACAATAAGTTCATCGGCGAGACACTGGGATATGCCGAACTCCTTGAGGTTAAGGGCGGACGACTGATAAAGATGCACCATTTCGATAATGTACCTGTAAAGATAGACAAGAACGAGTTTATCATGGGTGGCGACCACCTTGTATTTGCAGGACGTATCAAGGACATCCTTGAACTGCAACAGACTCACGGACTCATCAAGGGCGAAGAGGTGATTAACATCGGTACAAAGACCATCATCTCAACTGTCATCATGATAACCATGGTTGTACTGTCAGCACTCAATGTTATGCCTCTGCTCAACTGCGCCTTCCTTGCTGCAGCAGCAATGCTCGTGGCCGAATGCTGCACGCCCAACCAGGCCATGAAGGCCATCAACTGGGATATCCTTATGGTATTTGCGGGTTCTGTGGTGTTAGGAACAGCCATACAGAAGACGGGTATTGCCGAACTTCTGGCATTCGAGATTCTCGATGTGTGCGGCACCAATCCTATTGTTGTCATGACAGCCATCTGTTTTGTTGGTACGTTCATCACTGAGTTCATATCCAACACAGCCGCAGGAGCAATGTTCTTCCCCATCATGTACGAGGCTGCCGAGAAGTTGGGCTACGAGCCGTTCCCATTCCTCATAGCACTCATGGTAAGTGTCAGCAGCAGCTTCGCCACTCCTATCGGCTCACCAACCCACATGCTGGTATATGGTCCTGGCGGCTACAGGTTCAGCGATTTCATGCGCATCGGTCTGCTCATGAACCTCATCATCCTGGCAGCAAACATCTTTATAGTAAACATTGTTTATCCGCTAACGCCACTGCACTAGAAACAAAAATCCCCATCTCAATCGAGACGGGGATTTTTTATGTTTAAACCTTATTTGCTTTTTTACGCTGGTCGTGATCCAGAATTGTCTTGCGCATACGCATCGACTTTGGTGTCACCTCAACCAACTCGTCCTGCTTGATGTACTCCAGGCACTCCTCAAGACTCATCACGGTCTTTGGAATGATACGAGCCTTATCGTCGGTACCCGATGCACGCACGTTGGTAAGCTGCTTGGCCTTGCAAACGTTCACCACAAGGTCGTTGTCGTGAACATGCTCACCCACTACCTGTCCGGCATATACATCCTCACCTGGATCGATGAAGAACTTACCGCGGTCCTGCAGCTTATCGATGGCATAAGCAAAGGCGTTACCGGTATCCATAGAGATCATCGAACCGTTTACGCGGCGCTCAATCTCACCCTTGTAAGGCTGATACTCCTTGAAGCGGTGAGCCATGATAGCCTCACCCTGACTGGCAGTAAGCACATTGGTACGCAGGCCGATGATACCACGTGATGGGATATCGAACTCGATGTTTACGCGCTCACCCTGATTCTCCATCGATGTCATCTCGCCCTTACGACGTGTAACCATATCAATCATCTTCGATGCGAACTCCTCGGGAACATTGATAGTAAGCTCCTCAACAGGCTCGTTCTTCACACCGTCAATCTCCTTGTAGATTACCTGTGGCTGACCAACCTGCAACTCGTAACCCTCACGACGCATGGTCTCTACCAGCACTGAGAGGTGCAGCACACCACGGCCTGATACAATCCACTTATCGGTGCTATCCTCGAAAGGTGCCACGCGCAGAGCCAGGTTCTTCTCCAGCTCCTTCTCCAAGCGGTCATTGATGTGGCGTGATGTAACAAACTTACCCTCCTTACCGAAGAATGGCGAGTCGTTAATCATAAACAGCATCGACATTGTAGGCTCGTCGATAGCGATAGGAGTCATTGGCTCTGGGTTCTCGATATCGCAGATGGTATCTCCGATCTCGAACTTCTCCAGACCGATAACAGCGCATATATCTCCACACTCCACCTGATCGGTACGAACATGTCCCATACCCTCAAATGTGTGCAGCTCCTTAATCTTTGTCTTCTCCATCGAACCATCGCGGTGAGCAATGGTTACCTGCATGCCGTCCTTAAGAGTACCGCGATGTACACGTCCCACAGCGATACGTCCCTGATAGCTTGAGTAGTCGAGCGATGTGATAAGCATCTGTGGTGTACCCTCGATAGGCTTTGGAGCAGGAATCATCTCAATAATCTTATCCAGCAGATAGGTGATGTTATCTGTAGGCTTCTTGTAGTCCTCACCCATCCAGCCGTTCTTTGCCGAACCGTAAACCACAGGGAAGTCAAGCTGCTCCTCGGTAGCATTGAGCGAGAACATCAGGTCGAACACCATCTCGTAAACCTCCTCAGGGCGACAGTTAGGCTTGTCAACCTTGTTTACAACAACAATAGGCTTCAGACCGATCTCCAGTGCCTTCTGCAGCACGAATCGAGTTTGAGGCATAGGACCCTCGAAGGCGTCTACCAGCAGCAGACATCCGTCGGCCATGTTAAGCACACGCTCTACCTCACCGCCGAAATCAGAGTGTCCCGGAGTGTCGATGATATTGATTTTAACGCCTTTCCAATTGATACTGACGTTTTTCGAAAGAATAGTGATACCACGCTCGCGCTCCAAGTCGTTGGCATCCAGTACCTGATTGCTGAGATTCTGTCCGTCACGGAACAGGTGTCCAGCCAGCATCATCTTGTCCACGAGAGTAGTTTTTCCGTGGTCAACATGTGCTATAATTGCAATGTTTCTGATATCCTGCATACTATAATACTTAAATTTCGGGTGCAAAGGTACACATTTTTTAGAAAAAAATTTGCTAAATCAAAAAAAAGTTGTAATTTTGCAGCCGCATTTCGGAAAATCCGGAGCATTTGACGACGTAAACCCACTTGTGATTAGGCGGGAATCGCGTTTGAAAAATGTTATTGCACAATTATTTAATCACATTATTAATTATGTATTTAGACAAGGCAAAGAAGGAGGAGATCTTCGGTCAGTACGGTAAGAGCACTACTGACACAGGTTCAGCTGAGGCACAGATTGCTCTCTTCAGCTACCGTATCTCTCACCTGACAGAGCACCTGAAGAAGAATCACAAGGACCACAACACAGCTCGTTCGCTGACTATGCTCGTAGGTAAGCGTCGTAAGCTGCTTAAGTACCTGTACAATAACGATATCAATCGTTATCGTGCTATCATCAAGGCACTTGGTCTGCGTAAGTAATTTCGAGACTTACAAAAACAAATATCCCCCGCCATTTGGCGAGGGATTTTTTTTTGCCCGGATGGGCGGGATGTTAGAAATGAATTCTAACATCTGCGCCTACCTGAATCGGGTTTGCCTTCTGAGCGAAGTAGTGTGTACCACCCACTGCGCTCGATGCGATGGCAAATGTATTGTAATTTGTGTTGGTTATATTTCTACCCCACAGGCTAACCAGAACCGGACCGAAGTCGTAGTCGGCATGTGCGCCCAGTGTGGCATAGAGTTTCTGTGAGAATGTGTTAGCCTCGTCCCACCATGTCTTTCCTTGTCCAGCAAGGTTGGCTCCAATGGTGAAGTTACCGAAGTGATAGTCGGCCATGGCACTGAATGTGTGCTGTGGAACAAATGGCACGTAGTTTTCATTATATGTGTCGTACTCATCAAACTTGGCATTTGTGAAGGCATAGGTCACGCCCCAGTCAAACGCATTGTCGAAAGCACGTCCGCGCAGAGTTGCCTCAACACCGCAAGAGTGACTCTTACCGGCATTAACCATTATACGTCCGTAGTTGCTACCTGGCATCATAACCGACAGCTGCTGATTGCGGATCTGCATGTAGTAGAGCGAGAGGTCGAGGTGTGTGCTACCGCCAAACAGGTTCAGGTGTGTACCCAACTCGTAGTTCCAGCTCTCCTCGGGCTTGTACTGTGTTGTCTCCTCAATGGCATCATAGTCGGCTGCAGTGTGCTCCACATCATAGTCGCCACGCATAGCATCCTGCTGATGTGCATTCAGGTCGGTCTGCAGAATGTCGCTGAACATCTGGAAGTTGTAACCACCGGCGCGATAGCCCTTTGATACCAGAGCGTAGATGTTACCGATGTTCTCATCGAAGGTGTATGTGAGTGCGAACTTAGGCAGCAGCTGGGTGAAGCTCTTCGAGCGGTTGTCAGCCACGTGCGATGTGAGATGATATGTAGCAGTAGCCGAAGCAGTACCACCAGTCATGTTCATATATGCCAGGGCATCGTACTCAATCTTAGCGCAGTCGTGAGCCAGGCGCAATCCCACAGTAGCCTTGAGTTTATCGGTAATCAGGATGTTCGACTCGTGATAAAGACCGAGACTCATCTGTGGGGTGTGATACAATCCGGGCACAGCCATCTCGGCAGTCATTGTCACACCCATCTTCGCAACAGCAGCTTCAGCAGCTGCCTGAGCCTGCTCAGCAGTCATACCCTGAGCCATGAAGCGACCCAGCATACCCTTTATCATCGAGTTCTTCATTGCGTTTGCAATGGCATTGCCGATAGGTGCGGTGATACCCTCACCAAAGTAAACAGGAGCATCAGTGCGCATCCACTGGTATGAACCGAACAGTCCTGTAGCATGCTGCCAACGAGATGTGCCGTGGTTACGCAGCACAAACTCCTGAGTCAGCGCGTTCATCTTCTGAGCCTGACTAAGCTGCAGATAGTCGCCAGCCAAATAGTCCTGGTCCATCAGCATCAGGTCCTCAAGAAACTGGTAGCTGGTAGTCGATGTAAACAACAGCTTATCGGTGTTGTAGCTGATGTTCAGACCGGTAGTGAACATATTACGCTTGTAACCGTTCATTATGGTAGTCGATGGGTCTTCAGGTTTTGTCTTGAACTCCATGTCTCCTTGACTCCCTGTCTCCTTTATCAGCTCACCATAACCGAAACCATTCTGGTTTACGTACTGATAATCAGCAGTCCAGTCGAAGGTGAGCTTCTTGTTTGGAGCATACATCAGACGCAACTTTCCTCCTGCCTCGTTTGTCAGGTCGTTCTTCTTGTCGAAGTTCTGGTTATCGATAAAGCCCTTCAGTCCGCTGTAGAAACCAGCCACACTGAATGCGAACTTCTCGCTTGGACGATGGTAATGTGCCACCTCTACATTACTATACAGTCCGGTACCGATACCCAACTTGACATCTGTACCCTGATAGTTCATTGGGTTCTTTGAGTAGATACGAACCAATCCGCCCTCGGTATTCTGTCCGTACAGAGTACCCTGGGGACCACGCAGCACGTCTACACGATCCAGCATATAGAAATGGTTGTTGAATGCCGACTTCGACATCAATGGTATGTTGTCGTAGTAAACACCAACAGCAGGGTTGTTGATACGCGAACCTATTCCGCGGACATACATCGATGATGTGAGACGTGAACCATAGCTTGGCATCACAAACGATGGAACGTACTGCGAAAGCTGACTCAGGTCGCGCACATTCAACTGCTGCATCTGCTCTGAGCCGAAAACATTGCTGCTCACAGGCTGCAGACGCAGGCGCACCTGCTCCTTAGGCTGCGAAACAACAACTACCTCGTCAAGGTCTACTACTTTACTAGAATCAGTAAGAGCCTCGGTATCAAGGCTCCCGAGAGGAGCGGCCATTGCTGTAAGCTGACCACCCAGTGCCATTAGCACGAAAACAATCTTCTTATTCATTAAAATCACAACTATTTGTTTGCGGCTGCAAAATTAAACAATATTTGCAGACTGTGCAATCCCTATTTATATGGATTTTTACCGACGTTTTGACATTTTCTGTGCCTTTTTGGCAGATTATGGCCTTCGGCACAGGAATTGAAGGGGAAATTAAGGAGACAAGGAGACATGGAGTTCAAGGAGTTGCAAGACATATGTCTGCTGCTTCTAACCAAGGGAACAAGTATTGTCCTGAACTCCCTGAACTCCTTGGACTCCCTGTCTACTTAAAATTAATAGGAGGATAAATATATGAATTTCGAGAAGTTTACAATCAAAGCACAGGAGGCGGTTCAGGAGGCGGTGAACACCGCACAGATGAACGGCCAGCAGGTTATAGAACCTGCACACATACTGAAAGGAGTTATCTCTAAGGCTAAGGACGTAACAACCTTCATCTTCCAGAAGCTGGGAGTCAACGCCCAACAGATAGAGATGCTCATCGATCAGGAGATACAGCATCTGCCCAAAGTTCAGGGTGCAGGTCAGCCTTATCTCTCTGGTGATAGTAATAATGTACTCGTGCGCGCGCAAGAGACAGCCCAGAAGCTTGGCGACGAGTTTGTATCTGTCGAGCCCATTCTGCTTGCACTGCTCAGCGTCAACTCTACTGCATCGCGCATCATGAAGGATGCAGGCTGCACTGAGAAGGAGATGAAGACTGCCATCCAGGAGCTTCGCCAAGGCCAGAAGGTACAGTCGCAAAGTGCCGACGATAACTACCAGAGTCTTGAGAAGTTCGCTAAGAATCTTGTTGAGATGGCCCGCCAGGGCAAGCTCGACCCAGTGATCGGTCGCGATGACGAGATTCGTCGTGTACTGCAGATTCTGAGTCGCCGCACCAAGAACAACCCTATTCTTATAGGTGAGCCTGGTACTGGTAAGACAGCCATCGTTGAGGGACTGGCTGGTCGTATCGTTCGTGGCGATGTGCCTGAGAATCTTAAGGACAAACAACTCTACTCGCTCGATATGGGCGCACTTGTCGCAGGTGCAAAATATAAGGGTGAGTTTGAAGAGCGACTCAAGAGCGTAATCAACGAGGTTACCAAGAGCGATGGCCGCATCATACTGTTCATCGACGAGATTCACACTCTTGTTGGTGCCGGAGGTGGCGAGGGAGCCATGGATGCAGCCAACATCCTTAAGCCAGCCCTGGCTCGTGGTGAGTTGCGAGCCATTGGTGCCACCACTCTTAATGAGTATCAGAAATACTTCGAGAAGGACAAGGCCCTTGAGCGCCGATTCCAGACTGTGATGGTCGATGAGCCCGATGAGCTCAGTGCCATCTCTATCCTGCGAGGACTGAAGGAGCGCTACGAGAACCACCATAAGGTACGTATCCAGGACGATGCATGTATCGCTGCAGTACAACTCTCTGAGCGTTATATCTCTGAGCGATTCCTGCCTGATAAGGCCATCGACCTGATGGACGAGGCCGCAGCCAAGCTACGTATGGAGCGCGACTCTGTACCAGAGGAGCTCGATGAGATTACTCGTCGACTGGCTCAGCTCGAGATTGAGCGCGAGGCTATCAAGCGCGAGGGCGATACACAGAAGATTGCGCAGTTGGATAAGGACATCGCCGAGCTTAAGGAGCAGGAGACTCAGTTCCGTGCTAAGTGGGAAGGCGAGCGCCAGCTTATCAACAAGATCCAGCAGGACAAGCAGGAGATTGAGAACCTCAAGTTGGAGGCCGAGCGTGCAGAGCGCGAGGGCGACTATGGTAAGGTAGCCGAGATTCGCTACTCTAAGCTTAAGGCCCTCGAAGATGATATAGAAGTGAATAGTGAAAAGTTAAGAGTGAATAGTGACAGTAATCGTTTGGTTCGCGAGGAGGTTACTGCCGATGATATTGCAGAGGTAGTATCTCGCTGGACGGGCATCCCTGTAACCCGCATGATGCAGAGCGAGCGCGAGAAGCTGCTGCACCTCGAAGAGGAGCTTCACAAGCGTGTCATCGGTCAGGACGAGGCCATCACAGCAGTGTCTGACGCTGTGCGCCGCAGTCGTGCCGGTCTTCAGGATCCTAAGCGTCCTATCGCCAGCTTCATCTTCCTTGGCACCACTGGTGTGGGTAAGACAGAGCTCGCCAAGACCCTGGCCGACTTTCTGTTCAACGACGAGACCATGATGACTCGTATCGATATGAGTGAGTATCAGGAGAAGTACAGCGTGAGCCGACTCATCGGTGCGCCTCCGGGATACGTTGGCTATGATGAGGGTGGTCAGCTCACCGAGGCAGTGCGCCGCAAGCCTTATTCGGTAGTACTGTTCGATGAGATTGAGAAGGCTCATCCTGATGTGTTCAACATCCTGCTGCAGGTGCTCGACGACGGTCGACTTACTGACAACAAGGGACGTACGGCCAACTTCAAGAACACCATCATCATCATGACCTCAAATGCTACCCGCGAGCAGCTCAGAGCCACCATGCGTCCTGAGTTCCTGAACCGTATCGATGAGATTATCACCTTCACTCCGCTCACCAAGGATCAGATTGCCGATGTGGTGAAGTTGCAGATGAAGAAGGTCACTGACATGCTTGCACCTCAGGGCATCACCTTGGAGTGTACTCCCGAGGCGATAAGCTACCTGGCCGAGCAGGGTTACGATCCAGAGTTTGGTGCCCGCCCAGTAAAGCGTGCCATCCAGCAGTTCGTACTCAACGACCTTTCAAAGAAACTCTTGGCAGATGAAGTTGATCGCACCAAACCGATCATCATCGATAGCTTCGGCGATAGTTTAGTTTTTAGAAATTAGTTTTCCGTTATGGATATATAAGCCTTTACGTGTAGGCTCTTTGTATAAGCGGCGACCTTGGATATCATACCAACGGTCGTCGTTTTTCTGTGTGTTTTCAATGGCTCGGATACCGGTACTACCTTTCATAAAGTCGAAAGAAACGGTACCATCCGCAGCCACCTTGATATTTGTTATCGACTTACCCATCAGCTTTATCCCCTCGGAATTCTCATTCAGCAGAACAGAGGCAGGCGACGAAGTGTCGGTCAGCATATCGTTCAGCACCTGAGTGTCGGGATTAGTATATGGATAAGGCGATGTGCTTAGGAACTTGCTTCGCATAAGACCATCCATGGTATACTTGGTATAATCACCACCACCGTTAGTTGGATCCCATGTTATATAGTCCTTTCCATCAGCATGAAACACGTCATAGCGGAAATAACTATCAGAGATGTTAACATCATTGTTTGCCCAACTCGGCAGAGAGTAGTCAACATGAGTAATCAACAGTCCGCTGCCGGGACAACCATAGTCCCACCCCACCTGCTGACGGTTCTCTAACAGATAGTACTCATTTTCATTTCCCGAGTTGCGTATAATATAGGTCTTACCCCCAGCACCCAGTGGTTTCATTCCTGTAATAGTAGTAGGTTCTGTCAGTTCCTCAGGCTCATCCCATTTCATATAGATCCTCTCCATGGCCGTGAGGTTAGGCGGGCACCATCCTCTATTGATATAGTCTCCTCCATCCATGATATCCCATTCGTCGGCAACAGAGAAAATAGTGGCAGAACCCAAGGGATATATATCAGGCAGACCCAAGCAATGGCAGAACTCATGGCCTATTACGCCGAAACCGCCTATTGAGCCGTCGTTCCAAAACTCACAGGCAACAGAATAGAAATAGGTATAAACACCACCTGGAAATTTATCATCAAGATCACCAGAACTTGGCCAGATATACCCTTCTGTCTGATTTCCCGAGTAGCTGGCTGCAATAAACAGCACCTGGTTTATCTTGCCATCTCCATCCCAGTCGTAGATAGAGAAGTCAGTTGTTTCTGTCTGGCATAGTTTTTTTACAGCACTCCTGATAGCATCTTCGCCATAATAAGGGGCCTCATGTCCACCGGCAGTAGTGCTAACCTTGAAAGGCCCGTAGATATCAAACTGCAGGTTAAGACGCCCACCCGACTGATCACGGAAATAGTCGGCAGCACACCCTGTTCCGGCTCCCTCGTTAAAGCCTGACTCATTGAAGTATCGATTATAATACTCTTTGGGATTCTCCATCGAGAAGTCAGCATCGCTGAACGAGATAAGCACCACAGGCTGACGATACGTCTTCTGAGGATCGAAATCCATTGGCAATGGCAGCTTATATGAACTGCCGCGGGTTGTTGCCTTTGCGTTTGTGCGAATACATGACATACGTTGCTGAGAACTGGCTGTGGTAACCACAGCCAGCCCCAACAACACGTATATCAATATCCGCCTAATCAATTGTCAAATCTTACATGGAGTCCAAGGCTTCAGAGTCTTGAAGAAGTCATTACCCTTGTCATCCACGAGGATGAATGCGGGGAAGTCCTCAACCTCAATCTTCCATACAGCCTCCATACCCAGCTCTGGGTACTCAACGCACTCGATGCTCTTGATGCTGCTCTTAGAGAGTACAGCAGCCACACCACCGATTGTTCCCAGATAGAAACCGCCATGCTTCTTACAAGCCTCGGTAACAACATCTGAGCGGTTACCCTTGGCAATCATCACGAGCGATGCACCGTTAGCCTGGAACTCGTCAACGTATGGGTCCATACGGTTGGCTGTTGTTGGTCCCATCGATCCACAAGGATATCCCTCTGGAGTCTTAGCAGGTCCTGCATACAGCACTGGGTACTTCTTGAAGTAGTCAGGCATACCCTCACCGGCATCCAGACGGGCCTTCAGCTTAGCGTGAGCGATGTCACGTGCCACGATGATGGTACCCTTCAGGTTCACACGGGTAGAAACAGGATACTTAGAGAGCTCCTTACGTACAGCATCGATACCCTCGTTCAGGTCGATCTCGATACCCTTGCCACCCTCGCCTGGCTTGCGCAGCTCCTCAGGGATAAGCTCTGTTGGGTTGCTGTCCATCTTCTCCAGCCAGATACCGTCGGCATTGATCTTTGCCTTGATGTTACGGTCGGCCGAGCAGCTAACACCCATACCGATAGGACAGCTAGCACCGTGACGTGGCAGACGGATCACGCGGATGTCGTGAGCCAGATACTTACCACCGAACTGTGCACCAAGTCCGATCTTCTGAGCCTCCTTAATCAGCTTCTGCTCCAGGTCGATATCACGGAAAGCACGACCGGTCTCGTCACCTGTTGTGGGCAGACCATCGTAGAACTTGATTGAAGCCAGCTTCACTGTCAGCAGGTTCTTCTCAGCCGATGTACCACCGATAACGAATGCGATGTGGTATGGAGGACATGCAGCTGTACCCAGACTCTTCATCTTCTCTACCAGGAATGGGATGAGTG
>Ga0310695_10013866_pt1 | contig 10985 bp, 7 predicted proteins | sample RumenRJG_04DNA_FD_203882 | JGI IMG/M metagenome (GOLD analysis project Ga0310695, IMG submission 203882) | Bovine rumen microbial communities from Lethbridge, Alberta, Canada - RJG_04 (v2) (version 2) | ecosystem: Host-associated > Mammals > Digestive system > Stomach > Rumen | place: Canada... | reverse complement strand
CCCGTTCGTTCAGTCTCTCCGTCACTTGGCGCTTCGGGTCTCTTAAAGCCAACGTCAAGAAAACCGAGCATAGCATCGAAAATGATGATGTCGTTGGTGGAATTACTAAGAAATAATGAAAATTGGGGCTGATTTCATGTTCAACATACAATGCGCGTTCATTATTCGTGAACAAAGAGCATTTTTTGAACAAAAAGTCTGGATATATAGAAGAAACGAGAGACAGGCTTTGCCTCTCGTTTCTTTACAAGGGATTTAGATGCAGGCGGAACTATCGGCGTGACTTCGTTTTCTTCTTTCTGCGTTCCAAGTACACCGCCAGTTCATTGATGCCCCAGATGGCTGACATGACAAAGATCGGCATAAAGGCCATCGCCCACAGGAATGTCATGGTGTCGTTCAGGTGGTACTTGCCTGTGTAATAGGCAAGGACTGGAAAGACGACCAGTGCCAGCTTGTCGGCCAGATGATAGGCAATGGGGAACCACTCCATGCGCGAGGTCAGACGGACGAGGTGCTCTTCTGCTTTGGCCTCAATGTAATTGCAAGCTTTGTCTGCACCTTCCACCTTAGACTTGTCAATCTCAGAGAGTGTCCACTTCTCACGCTCAGCCTTGTCCAGATCGTTGACGTAACGCTTCATGAGGTTAGAATCAATCCATCAAACCGCTTGCCCCCGATTCCTTCAACCTTTCCACCAAGAGCAACATAAAAACGACACAAAGTCAGCCCTTTTGTGTCGTCATTTGTCATCACACAGTCTTTTTTTAGCCTCAGAATGTGCAACCAACGGCAAAGGCGAGCGACGTGCAGTCGTTGCCAATGCTGTATTCGTAAGTCTGGTTGGCTTTGCGGTGAGTGGCAGAGAGCCGTACGTGGGTCTTCAGTCGGGTATGTGGGAAGATGAAGGCATAGGCGACGCTACCACCGATAGTGTATTGTGGGGCTACGATGTATTGGTACTCACGCCAAAGCCATGCGGGCGTCGTAGCGGGGGCAGTTTGCTTGTCAGAGGGATCGGCAAAGGTGAGGTCGGCATATGGGTCGCCGCTGCCTTTTTGGTAGGAGGCCGTCAGCGAGAGTGTCCAAACGCCTTTCGATGTCAGGAGATTTCGGGTGGCCGACAGTGATGCCTCGGTGGTACGCAGATGCTGTCGGCGGTAATAGGGATAGAGATAGGAAGTCTGTTGGCGGTTATGCCAATTGAGTGCGGCAGTCAACGTCCAGGCGGGCAATTCGCCATCGACGTCCAAATCGGCGGTCACGGCCAGCCGTCCGTTCTTCCACAGTTTGTTGGCGGTTTTTACGGGATCGTAGTATTCGTAATAGTAGGCTCCCGACTCGTTTTTCAGTTCGCGATAGGTGTTGGCCTGATTTTCGAGGTTTTCGCTGCTCATGGTGAAATCAGCGTAGAACACGGAACGTCGGACTGTCCATGCAAGACGTGCTTCGTAGGTGAGCAGGTTGGCATGGTGGTTGGTGTAGGTGATGGTATAAGGCGACTTGCGTCCGTAGTAACCCACACGATGGGAGTAGGTCAGGGCATTATAGAATATGAGGTTATCTGTCGGCTGCAGGGAGAACTGAATACTAGCTCCGTTGTAGTCGTCTACGAGCGGCATCTCACGCCCCTGGTCGGTATAACCGCTGCTGCCGAACTGTTCGACGCGTCCCATGAAGGTGCCGTAGTCGATGAGCGACTTATAGACCTTGTCCTCGTTTCCGTAGAGACTGAAGGTGACGCTTTCCGTGGTGCGACGGTAGAGGTAGTTGGCACCCACTGTTAGAGGTAAGATGGAAGAGGTAAGAGGTAAGAGAATACCTGCGGTGAACTGCAAGTCCATGAGTTTGTTCTTGTGACGCAGGTCCTTGTATTTGGCATAGTTGGCCGCGGTATAGTCCAGTCGGAGGCCGACCGCCGTTCCGCGCCCGACATCGATGCCTACGGCTCCTGTGAGCCGGTAGGTGTCGCGGTGTTTGGTACCCGTATTGACCAGTGAGTCTTCCACGATATCGAAGGGCCGATGAGAGGTGAGAGGTGAGAGGTGAGAGGTGAGAGGAGTGAATGCGGAGCCGGCCATGTCACGCCCTGAGAAATTGTCATAGGTCATGGCTCCAAATACCACCGTACGCTGGCTGATACGGGTGAACGACTCGACGTTGGCGGTAACTTGCAGTACGTCGGGTGACTGATTCCAATCGACGTGTCCGCCCTTGCTTTTGGTCAACGACAGTTCTGCCTCCGATATGGAGGGATGGTTCAGGCGGGTCAGTCCCGCAGCATTGTGGCTGGTGAGCCATGCGTCGGTGCGCTTCACAAACTGGTAGTTGCGAAGCAGCAAAGAGTCCTGGCCGTAGCACGATGACGCTACGGCCAAGATTCCAGCAATCAATATCAATCGCGGAGAGAACACTTCTGACGCTCGTGGAAATCGTTGGTAGAATTGTTGGTGTCCATATAGACGATGTGGGCACCATTCTTTATGCTGGCCTCAGCATCGATACCGCTGGGGTCAGTAGAGTCGTCGACACCAAGTGCATAGTTATACACCAGTTTGCCGGCATTCTCGGACAGGGCCTCAGTAGCTTCCTTATCGACATTGCGGTAGAGGGTATGACCGAGTTGGTTGGTCAATCCCACGAAGCCGGCATCGATGGCAGCAGTCAGACGCTTATTACTGTTGCTGATTTTGGCTTTCTGGTATACTTCCAAACCATCGATAATCCAGTCGTTGGTCACCTTCAGACAAGCATTGATGTCTTTTGCCTCGCCACCATCATACCATAGGTTGTCGGTATTTTCTGCAAACTCAGCCGGAGCGACACCCTTAGTCTGGAAGATGAATACGGCGGGGGAGCTGTTGCTTAACGCCCATGCGTTAGACGTTCCCAGTCGCTTGGCTTTCAGGTAGTGAGAGGTGGGAATCACACTGGCGGGAGTAGGATACCAACCGGTGTTGGCAAAACCACTTTCTGGATCGTACATACAATAATACTCACCATGGGCATAGTTGACCGACTGGCTGTAGGTTTGCGTATTGTCAATGGCACCACTGACGTTGATGACCACCTGTGAGTAAGGTTCAATGATCAGACTATAGGGATACCACCACATGCCTCCGAAAGCAGGCGTGAACCCTTCGGCCTCGTAGGTCAGTTTGCCGTCCTCGGTATAATTCTTGTTGTTGGCATGGCCATTATAGGGTGAGGCAAAAGCAATACAGAGGTTGTTCACTACGGCTTTCTGTGGGCAGTTGTTGTAGAGCACTATGCACTTGTCGTTTGAGAATGCGCCAGTGCCCTCGTCCTTGGGGCAACCGCCATTGTAGAGTTCTTTGATGACAATCTGGTCTACGTTGGCATCGGCCTCATAGGGCATCTGCTGTACATACTGGATGTTCTTCACATCGGAGGTCTGAATCTCGGTCTTGGAACCGTCCGCATGGGTAATCACCATTGTCCACTCACTCTGTGCATTTGCACTGGTTACTGCTGCCACGAGGGCAACAAACGAAAGTATCAGTTTTTTCATAATTCTTTAATTTTTTAATTCTTCATTTTTTAATTTTAAACGATTTGCTGGGTGTACGCAAAATATAAACACCCGAGGGCAGATTGCTGAGACTGATGTTGGTACGTCCTTCGTTGTCGGCCTTCACACGGAAAATCATCTTGCCGTCAATGGAATAAACACTTACGAGGGCTCCAGACTGTAGTCCTTCGAAATCGGCCTCGCCAAACGAGAACTGCAAGCGGTCGGAATCTGCCGTGCTGTCCTTTACCACGTCGATACCAGTGACTTCCATCTCGTCATACGTCAGCGTAAGACCTTCCAGTCCTACCGTCAACGTCTGGTCGCCACACGTTACCACCATATCACTGCCACTGTACGTTACTACGGGCGCATCGGTGAGTGTAAACTTACTGACAGCGCCACTGCTCTCTGTCAGTACCAGGCACTGCACATTTTCTGCCATTGCCGTTAAGGGCAACAACAATGCAACAAGTGCCAATAGACTTACTAATTTTTTCTTCATGTTCTTTAACTTTAAACTATAAACTGTAATCTATAAACTAAATCAATGTACTATTCTTTTCTTTGACATTGTCAGCGTCAGCGGAACAACATTGCTGCTGTCAGGCGAGACGATAATCATGCTCCGTACCCCATTGAAATTGTAGCGCCACCATGTGTCGCTTATCGTGTCGAGGAATTGCGTACTGCTACTGCTCTCGTAGATGCCTGTGGGTACCTGGAATACGGCACGGCCATTGTCGTCGGTAGGACTGACGAAAATACTGGCATTGGCATCCTTCAGTTCCACCAGGGCTCCGGCATAGGGTTCAATGCTGCCCTCAGGATAGACCAGTTGCACGGTCACCTGGCAGGTGTCCATTGTCTCGTCGTAGCTACACGCTATAAAGAGGTGAGTGGTGAGAAGTGAGAGGTAAGAGGTAAGAAGGATGATGTAATATGTAAGTCGTTTCATATCTTCAGTCTTAATGAGAGTCCGTAATAATAACTAGGTACGTAACCGCTGCCGAAGAGTGAAGTCTCAAGGTCGGTCTGCGAGGAATGTACCTTCCGCATCGTGTTAAAGAAATTATTGGCGTAGAACGACACACTGACGTGGTCGCCAATTTCTTTTGTTACACTGAGATTGGCTGAGTAATAACTGCTCAACCGGTTGGGATTCATCACGTAGGCATAGTTCGAGCGTATGACCAGTTTTGCCAAGTCGTTGTAGAGCGCCCGGTCGTTGTCCTTCGCCCAAAGGAACTTTTCGGCAAAGGGAATCAGCTGGTCAGGACGGTCCCAGGTGGAATAATATTCGGGATAGAGCGCTATGAACCTGTCTTCGGTAGTGCCGTCGTAGGGCTCGCCGAAATAGTCAGAATTGCTGTCCAAGACGATGCCGCGCGTGCCGTCAGAGAATTCGCTCAACTGTCGGCGGTAATTGTAAAGCGACGATTCGATACGGAGTGAAACGATTAAACGTATCTTCGGAATATGGGTGGTCAACGTGGCATTCACGTTCAGCTGCTTCGATAGTGAACCATTGCTGATTGCTGCCGAGGCGCTGTAGCTGCTGCTGGTCACATTGGAACCACGGTAGTAACCCACATACTGATAGAGCTGATTGCCCGTCATGGTAGAATTGACCCCTAAGGGAATATCAGCAAAGAGTACGTCGTCTATACCTTTATAATAATAGTAGTTACCGTCGATGCGTAATGACGTGCGCAAGGCCTTAATGGGGGTAAAGTCCACAATCCACTCCAGGCCGCTGCGGCTGACGGGTGTGGCGTTGACGTACTGGTCGGTAACGGCATAGGTGCGGCGCATGATGCCTGTCAACTGGCGGTCGGCAACAGTTCCCGTAGCATCGCTGACAGTGATGATACCTGTCTGGCGGTCGACGCTGAACCGGCGATTTTCCACTCCGATGCCAATGCCGTCGAGTGCCGACGGTGGTGTGTATAGATAGCTCATCGGCCGGTAATGATCTGTCATCATATACGGGTTGTACGTCTTATGATGAAAAGCCGAGAGACTGATGCGCGTTCCCTTGATTTCCATCTCTATGCCGACATCGGTCTGATGGGTATATTGCCACTTCAGGTCCGGGTTATATTCGGCCTGCGACGGTAGCGTATGGTAAGCATAGTACGACTTGTTGTCGGCAGTACTCGTTGAGGCGAATGCGAGACGGTCGGCATAGGATGGCGTCGGATAGAGCACTTGAAACGACGGCAGCTTCACGCTCTTTCCCCATCCGGCATGTAACACCAGGTCGCTAACCCAGCGCTTGTGTTGTCGGCGCCAAAATACGTAACGGCTGTTCACACGTGGTGACAGACTGCTGACGGTGCCATAGTCTGACCCGCTAATGAATGTGATATCGTCGCGCAGACCTGCTGTCAGTTCAAAAGTCGAAAGGCGTGTCGTGGGAATGCTCAGTTTCTCCTCAGCATAGATGGCTACATTATGCATGGCGGGCAGACGGTCGTAGCGGTATTCACGCCAGGTTGGAGCATAGCGCATATCATCGTAATACGTGCCTCGGCCGCGGTTTTTGCTACCGGTATATTCCACGCCTGCCATCAGGTGGCTCAGCCACTGTTTTCCTGCCACCATGAAGCGCATGTTCTGTGTCGCCTTCAACTTCACCGACCAGTTGGTAGGTTTCGAGTCGTTATAGCGGAGCACATGCCAATAGCCAGTAGGACCTAACACAATGTTTGGAACGGTAGTCCCTGCCACATAGTCCTCAGCAACAAAATAGCCTTCCTCGAGCGTATGGATATAGGGTTGTGTGGAAGCACTGGTCGTGCTGGTATAACTCTCGCTCTTCCTATCCGTCAGCGAGAAGGCACTGCTCAGGCTCAGATTCGTCAGCCACGGTTTGTTAAGCAACCATTGCATACTGACGTTGCCTCGCACCACGTTATCGCGTGCTTTTGTGTAGTCGTCCAGTTCCTCGTCAGGATCGGCCTCCGAGTTGTAACCGCCGATGTTCCCCGTCAGACCAACATTGAGTGTCAATGGCGTGGAACTCTTGAAGAAGGTATTCATGTAATTCAGCGACAGAATGTTACGCTGGTAGGCCGTATGGGGCGAGGCAACATCAGAGAACGAACGGGCGTGTTCCAGCAATGCGTTCAGCATTCCATGATTGCCACCTAGGTCAAAGCCTTTGTTCAAGGCTATCTGGCGCGTATGCTGGTTCAACTTCCCTTCAACGATGAAAGGCGACTTTCCCTTGCGGGTATTTACCTTCACTACGCCATTCGACAGGTCGCCGTATTCTACCGAGGGAATGCCCGTCACCACCTCCACGCTTTCAATGTTCGATGCGCTCACGGTGCGGGTGGATGCTGCCAGGGTCTCGTCCGTCGATGCATTATTGTCCAGACGCATTCCGTCCACTTCGATAGCCGTTCCGAACGAAGCGTTGCCTTTCTCCTGTGTACCGCTACGCAGACTCAATCGGGTGTCGTTTATCAACGATGCATTGACCGTCTTACCGCCTGGCAAGAGGGTTGACAAATCACTAATATTGAGTATTTGCTGGTTGTCGAGAGTGGTGCGGTCAATGGTATAACTGGTTGTCGCCTCGTCTTGCACGCGTTTGGCTGTAATGGTTACGCCTTCCAATTTCAAGGTCTCCTGCTGAATGCGAAGGGTCAGGTCAAGCACGTTCCGACGGATAGTCATGGGCCATGTTTGTTTGCGGTAACCCAGACATTGCACCGTCAGTGTTGTCTTGCCTTGTTTGATGTGCTTGATGGTGAAAACGCCTTTGTCATCGGTGATTGCCCACAGTCCGCTTTCCGCTATCAGGATGCTGGCATACTCTACGGGGTGTCCGTTGTCGGTGTCGACAACCTTTCCCGAAAGTACATAATCCTGCGCCTTGACAGTCATCGAAAAGCCAAGGGCGAGCATCGTGAAAAGTAGTATTCTAACCATCTTCATTTCGAAATGCAAAATTACTGATTTGTAGCAAAATGGACAATACTCAATAGTAGGTATTTTGACATCGATATGATGGCGATTCTCAGATTTTTCCTTACCTTTGCACAAAAATATTGTTTATGATGAAAAAACTGTTTGTATTATTATTTGCAACAACTGCAGCGCTTGCCGCACAGGCCCAGTTACCACAAGACCCCACCATCCGTAAGGGAAAGTTGAAGAATGGAATGACCTACTACATCCGACACAATGCCAAGGAGGCAGGATTAGCCGACTTTTACATTGCCCAGCGCGTAGGTAGTATATTGGAGGAACCCCGTCAGCGTGGACTGGCACACTTCCTCGAACATATGGCCTTCAACGGCACCAAGAACTTCCCTGGCAAGGGTAAGAAGTTGGGTATCGTACCTTGGTGCGAGACTATCGGCGTGAAGTTTGGTGCCAACTTGAATGCCTATACCTCCATCGACCAGACGGTGTATCACATCGGTTCAGCGCCGCTGAAGCGTGAGGGAATCATCGACTCGTGTCTGCTCGTGCTTCACGACTGGAGCCACTATCTGTTGCTTGAAGATGCTGAAATCGATAAGGAGCGTGGCGTTATCCACGAAGAATGGCGTACGCGTCGTGCAGGAATGGCTGTCCAGCGACTGCAGGAACAGGCTATGCCGAAGGTGTATAAGGGAACCAAGTATGAAGACTGTCTCCCCATCGGTTCGATGGACATCGTCGACAATTTCCCCTATCAGGACCTGCGCGACTACTATCAGAAGTGGTACCGTCCTGACCTACAGGCCATCATCGTGGTGGGTGACATAGACGTTGACAAGATGGAGAAGAAGATTAAGAAGATCTTTTCTCCTATCCCCATGCCGAAGAATGCTGCCGAGCGCATATACTATCCCGTGGACAACAATGACAAGATAATCGTCGATATTGAGAAGGATAAGGAACAGCCCATCGTCCTTTGCCATATCTACCAGAAGCGCGAGGCGACTCCCGATAGTGAGAAAAACAGCGAAAAGTATCTGCGCGACTCGTACATCGACGGATTGATTCGTAGCATGTTGAACGACCGTCTGGTGGAGTTGCGCCAGTTGCCGGTGCCTCCTTATCAGAGCGCAACGGCACGTGCCTCCCAGTTCTTCCTCAGCCGCACCAAGGACGCCTTCTCGTTGAGCATCAGCTGTAAGCAGGACAATATCCTGGGTGGTATTATCAGCGCTGTAGGTGTGGCCGAACGGGCCCGTCAGCACGGTTTTACACAATCTGAATTAGACCGCGCCAAAAAACTGCAACTGAATGCTGCCGAGCGTCGACAGAAGATGCAGGGCGACTACCGTAACTCACATTATGTAAACGTATGTGTTGACCATTTCCTCGAAGGCGAGCCGCTGCTCAGCGTCGACTTCAAACTGGAGAACACTCAGAAACTTGACCGAGAGGTAACACTCGCTGAGGTAAATGCTGCCGTCAAGGAATTGATTACCGACAAAAATCAGGTGGTCATCATGTATGCGCCCGATAAAGATGGTTTTGAAATCCCCTCAGAACAGCAGCTTGAGCAGATTGTCCTGGCCACCCAGCAGCAGGCCTATGCACCTTATCAGGAGGCCCAATTGGCAAGTTCGCTCATCAGCGAGCTACCCAAGGTCGGCACCATCGTCAGCGAGAAGCCCTATCGTCACGGCTTTACGGAAATCACCCTCAGCAACGGTATGAAGGTATATACCAAAAAGACTGACTACGAGGCTGATGCCATTTCGATGCGTATGTATAGCGAAGGGGGAACCTCACTCTATGGCGACGAGGATATTCCTAACTTCTCGATGATTTCCAGTGGTGCTACTGAGGGCGGTGTGGGACAGTTTGATGCCGTTACCCTGCGCAAGATGCTGACAGGCAAGAGCGTTCGTGTCAGTCCGTCCGTCGGCAGCCGAGGCCAGAGCATCAGCGGTAGTGCTTCGCTAAAGGATATGGAGACCATGTTCCAGTTGGCTTATCTCTACTTCACACAGCCTCGTAAGGATACCGCCGCCTTTGCCAGTCTGATGAACCGTCAGTATGCCTTCCTGGCCAACCGCAACGCCTCGCCGAAGGTGGATTACAACGACTCCATCCGCGCCATCCTCTATGGCCACCATCCGCGTATGGAACCCGTGCTGCAGTCGACGTTGGATAAAGTCAGCTACGACCGCATCCTTCATATCTATAAAGAGCGTTTCAGCGATGCAGCCAACTTCAAGACTGTCATTATCGGCAATTACGACGAACAGCAACTGCGTCAGATGTTGTGCCAATATCTGGCAACACTCCCTGCTACTAATAAGCATGAACAGACCAATTACAGCCGTGTTCCTCAGATTGTCGGTGGCGAGAAGGTGGTGAAGTTCAGCAAACCGCAGGCTACTCCGTTGGCCAATGTCAGCATCTACCTGACTGCCGACGTTCCCTTCACACCGCAGAGCGACCTCGAACTCGACTTCCTGAAGCGTTGTCTCTCCATCGCCTATACCGACTCCGTACGTGAGGAAAAGGGTGGTACCTACGGCGTCAGCGTCGACTTCGACCTCGATAAGGATGACTGTCCCAGTGCCACGATGAAGATCTCCTATAATGCTGATCCCAGTCGTTACAATGAACTGAATCCGATCATCTACCAGCAACTGAAGAACATTGCCGACCACGGTCCTGCCGCCACATCTATGCAGAAGGTGAAGGAGTATCTCACAAAGCAATACGCCCAGGCAGCCATCACCAACGACTATTGGAGCTACATCATCTGGCACGAACTGGATGACGACGTCGACTTCGACCGCGACTACTGCCGCATGGTCAACGATATGACTGCCGCCAACGTACAACGTATGGCCCAGCAACTCCTAGCTGCCAAGCGTTGTATCGAGGTGACGATGCTGTCAGAATAATACCCATATCTGATTAACCGCATATTATGGGTTATTTGAGTGCGCAATGCTTAAAACACCGCGTTTTAGGTATTGCGCACCTTATTTATTTGCCGTACCTTTGCAGCCGATTTTATAATATCAACTATGACAAAGAGTATTAAGATTTCGCTTGTGACAAGGGACTCTGTCACATCTTTTCAAAGTCTGCCGCCGAAGCAATAACTATGTACTATTGGATAATACTGTCAATGTTTAAACGAGTTTAAGAAATTGTCAGCATAGTTTAATCGAGTTTAAATTCCGTGCCATAATGGCCTTTTTGGAGTGCCACTTTGTCATTCGGCACGTATATTGCTTTTAGCATAGTGAGAGCCGGAGCCACAAAGGCAAAAGCACTCAGAACATAAGTTAAACTATAAAGTATAATTAGGAGGTATTGATTATGTTGAACGGATTAATGAAAAGCAACAGTTGGTTCCCAACAATGTTTGATGATTTCTTTAACACTGATTTTATGCCTCGTGCCAACAGTACAGCACCCGCAGTCAATGTCAAGGAGAGTGAGAAGGCCTACACGATGGAACTTGCAGCTCCAG
>Ga0310695_10013865_pt1 | contig 10986 bp, 16 predicted proteins | sample RumenRJG_04DNA_FD_203882 | JGI IMG/M metagenome (GOLD analysis project Ga0310695, IMG submission 203882) | Bovine rumen microbial communities from Lethbridge, Alberta, Canada - RJG_04 (v2) (version 2) | ecosystem: Host-associated > Mammals > Digestive system > Stomach > Rumen | place: Canada... | reverse complement strand
AATAAAAAACCATTCAAAAAACCTAAAAAAAAAAGAAAAATAAAAAACTAAAAAAAATAAAAAAATTTAAATAACCGAAAAAATAAACTTCAAAAAAAAAAAAAAGAAAAAAAAAAAATTACTGACTTAAAATCAAAGCAACAATAAGTCCATAAAGTCCAAGTGCTTCAGCAAAGATTAAAATAAGCATCATACCAACAAAAATTCTATCTTGTTGAGCAAGAGCCCTGACTCCAGCATCACCTCCTAATCCAATAGCTAATCCAGCAGCAAGAGAACTTAATCCACAACACAAACCAGAAGATAATTGTTTATATCCAGTTTTATAATCATATTCTGGTTTTCTACTAACTTTCTGAAGTAAAATAATAGAAACTATCAAACCATAAATTCCAAGAATTCCTGCCATGATTACTGGTATTACACTTTTTATTATTTGATCTGGTTTTAATACTCCTAATGCACATATTCCTACTCCACTTTTATATGTACCGTATGCTGCTCCCATATTTGCGAAAACTAATGCTGAAGTTACACCCATGAAACCAAAGAAACTTGCACCATCAGCTGGTATATAATTATTTGCTGTTGCATTCATTTTTTTTTATATTGGAATTTTTTTTTTTTTTTTTAAGATTAGTTTTTTTTTTAGAGTTTTATGATTTAATTATTATTTTTTTTTTTATATTATTAAGAATTATTAATAAATTAATTATTTTATTTAATTATTTTTTTTTTTAATTATTTTATTGATGATATACTATCACTCTCTGATTCTGAACTTGATGAAGGTGCAGATATATTATTTTTTTTATTTGTTTTTCCATATTGAGTATTATTTTGTAAATTTTGTATAGTATTTTCAATAATATTAGTTTTATTATTTATTAAATTATCTTTTAATTTTTTAATTTGTTCATTTTGTTCTTTATTTTTATTAATATTTAATTGTTTTTCTTTTGTACATTCTTTAACATATTTTTCTAATTCTCTTAATTTTTTTTGAGGTAATTTATCAATATCAAATTCAAAATATTTTGTTTGACCACTTTGACTTTGACTAATTTTTGAATCACTTAATAATTTAATAATACCTTTTAATTGTTCTTTATTTAAATTTCGAATTGCGTTTCCCAAAGCATTTTTTTCTTCAATATTCATTGAATTATTATTATTCATATTATAATTATTATTATATACAATTTGATTAATATTACCACCATTAAATCTATAATCATTTCCATAATAATTAAAATTTTGTTTATATTGATTTAATTCTAAATTAGTTTTAAAATTATCATCTACAATTACATTATCAATATTTTTACATAAATTTTCACATAAATCTGACATTGAATAAGTTCTTTGACGAATTTCACTATTATTAGGATAATTTTGATAATAAAATAACCAAATTTTTCTTAAATCCATAAAAAATTCATATGAAGATGAATATTTATTATTTTTAATATTATTTTCAATATCTAATATACATGGTGTATTTGGATTCTTTGTTTGATAATAATAATATTGTGATAAGGGATTTGCTTTTATTATTTCTAAACATTTTTGACATTTTTGCATTATTAAATTTCTAGATTCTAATTCTTTATTTGATTGTTCTTTTTGATTTGTTTTTCTTTCTCTTAAATATTTTTTAGTTGAATCTTTGTTTTCTTCTTTATATTCTATTTTTTTTGGCCTTGAGCGATGAATACTTTCTATTTTCTTTTTTTTATTAATATTTTTTTTGGCAATATCTTTTGATTTAATAATATTATCTTCTGTGTCTAATTTATAACCAAATGGCATTTTTTTATTTATTATTAATGTTTCTAATGGAGTTAACATAAATTCTACACTTTTTAATTCTATTTTATTTTCTACTAAATTTAAATTGTTATTATCATTTTTTGTTGTTAAAATGTTTTCTTCAGTCTGGTTATTTTGAATTTCAATTTGGGACATTCAATGTTTTTATTTGAAAATATTTTTTAATTCAATATTAATTTGTTTTTAAATAAATGTAAAAATTAATTATTAATTTATTTTTTAAATGAATTAAAAATAATATATTAATTTTATTTATTATTAAATTTTATTAATACTTATTAAAATGATATTTTTTAAACATATTTTATAAAAATTATATATTTTTTTTAATAAATAAATTTATTATGAGTGATAAAGGTAAAATTGGAAATTTATTATCAAATACTACAAAAAAAGCTATTGATGATGCAAGAATAATAAATCCAATAGAAGGATTACATATTCATACAGGATTTTATGTATTAGGATTATTATTAATGATTCTTTTTTATATTGGACCTTTTTTTTATTATAGAATATATAAAAAAAGAAATTTTGCACCTCAAGGGAATATGGGAGTTAAACATGCAATATAATAATTATAAAAAATAATAAAAACATTTAAAAAATTATAAGTTTTAATAAATCAATTTTATTTTATTTTAGTAAATACTCGAAAATCTTGGATCAATTAATTTAAATTTTGAATTTTCTTCATAATTAATTTTACATTCTTTATTAAAAGAACCACCAAAAACATGTCCAATTTCACTAGCATTTTTACAATCAAATTCTGATAAATCTAAATTTTCTAAAGAAGAACAATTATCAAATAGATAATCCATACTTTTAACATTTTCTGATTTAAAAAATTTAATATTTTTTATTGATGTACAAAATCTAAACATTGAAGATATATCAACTACATTTTGAAGATTCAAATGTGATAAATCAACTGAAAGTAAACTTTTACATTCATAAAACATTCCATTTAAATTTTCAATTGATTGAGTATTATCATTATTAAAAATAAATTCTTTTAAATTTTCACATTTTTTAAACATATTTATCATTAATTTTAATTTTTCAGTGTTTAATTTTGATAAATCAACTGATATTAAATATTTACAATTTTCAAATAAAGAACTAGTATTTTCTAAAGCTGTATTAAACTCAAATTCAAATTTATATTCTCCTTCTTTTTTAAAAGTATATTCAGATTGAAACTTATTTATTTTTTCATTATTTAAAGATATTTGACATGAATTATCTTTATTTTTATAGTTTATTAATTTAATGCCCTTATTTATCATCTCTTTTGGAATTTTATATTTACAAGTTATTGAATTTATATATTTATTTATATCAAAACTAAATATTTTTGGCTCTAATTCTTTTTTTTTTAAAATATTTGTTTTAAGTAAACATTTGGAATTTATAAATTCTAAATCAATATTATCATCATTGGAAGTTTGTTGGAAATTATATAATTTAGAAATAAATTTCTCTTAATATTTTTAATCTCATTTTTATATTGATTTTTATAATCATCAAGACTTTTTCTTATATGATTAAAATAATCATCAATTTTACTTGAATTAGAGCTAAATCTGTTTATATTTTTAATTTTAATATTTCTATTTATAAAGGATTAATAATAGAATTGTTTTATTACTATATTTTTAATTTTATAAAAATTAATGAAATTAATCAACATAAAAATTTTTTTATTTTTATCAAAGATATTTCTAAAAAAATAATCAATTATTTAATTAATTATTTTAAAAATCATATTTATCCAATAGAAAAAATAAATAATAATAATGAAGAAATAACTCAATTGTCTTTAATAGTAAAATATTTAATATTTTTGGAAATGGCAATTAAAATTCCTAATATAAATGAAATAATTTCAATTAAAAAAAATGAAATATTTTTGTATATTATTCCTAATATTTTAAATAATTCTTTAGAAACATTTTTATTTAAAAATAATTGTAAAGAATATTATCAAATGTATTATGATTATTTAAATTCCTTTGAAATAAAAATAACAAAACAAAAAGCATTTAAATTTTTAATTAACATATGTATTTATAATAAAAACTTTTGTAATTTTATTATTAATTTATACATTAAAATATTATTTAAATTAACATCAATTGAAAATAAAGATTTTATTGAAGATAATGAAATTTATTTTTATTTAATAACAATTTAAATAAAGAACAATTATTTGAAAATTGTATAGAAATTTTTACTTCTATTTATTTTTCAATTTTAGAGAATTGATTATTTTTCTAAAAGTTTAAATTTAATTAGTCATATTTTAATTAATATAGAAAATGAATTTTTATCAACAAAATTAATAATATTTTATTCACATATTTAACCTAATTATTATAATATATAGTCAAATAATAAAAATAAATAATGATAACATAATTATTTTAATAAAGAAAAAATAATTTTTAAAATTATTAATATAAATAATATCATTATTGAAATATGTTTTATAATAATATTAAAAAAAAAATAATTAAAAAAGATTTAATTTTAATAAGATTTAATATATTCTTCACTTTTTTCCCATAATTCTTTTGCATTTTTTACATTATAAGATAACTCAGAAGTAAAGCAAGGTCTAGAACTTCTATCATAAAAATGTCCAGAACTTAAAATAATATCTTCAGAATAAATTAATTCAGCCAAAGCACTTGAAGAAGAATCTAAATCTCCATATCTTTCCAGCCAATTAATTTGACAAAATCATAACAATTTTCATTTTGTCCTTTAACTAAATGTATTTTCATTAATCCAGGATTAAATGCATTTACTAAAATTTCTTTTTTTTCTTCCTTTAATTTTCTAGTCAATTCATAAACACAATAAAGATTACATAATTTAGAATAAGCATATCTTAAAGGATTTAAAGCAAAATCATCTTTTGGATGTGCCAAAGCATCAACTCCTATCCATTCATATTTTTCTCCATCTTTTAATGATGGATTATGCATATCGCAACTTGTATAAAGTATTTTCCCATTTTATTCCATTAAAGGTAATAAAAGTTTGGTTAAAAAAAAATGGCCTAAATGATTTGATACTAATATGATATCAAATCCTCAGAAGTTATTTCCTTTTCTTTCAATGTAAATCTGGAAATTTCTGCATTACAAACTAAAGCATAAATTGGCTTATTTAAATTTTTAACTTTTTCAACAAATGGCCTAATTGATTTTAATGAAGATAAATCTATTTCAAATAAATCAATATTTGAATTTCCACTATAATTTATAATTTGTTTTTTAATCATTTCTCCTTTTTTTAAATCACGATAAGGAATTATTAAATGAAACTTTTTTGAATTTTTTGCTATCTTTTTAGCAGTTTCAAATCCTGATAAGATGTTGCTCCTGTTATTAATATAATTTTTTCTGTCATTAAAAGTATATAAATTTGATATTAATTTTTTTTTTATAATTAAATATTTATAATTATTATAATTAAATATTTATAATTATTATTTATATGGGGATTGGGCCCAATCCCCATAATTTTTAAAAAAAAATAATATTAATAATTATTATTTTATAAACATAAATTAATTTATTAATTTTTAATTTTATACAATTAAATAAAAATATTATTTTTAAAATGGAATATAATATTTGTAATTATATAAAATAATTTATAAAAAAAATAATTTTAGCAATAAATTGCATCATAAATTTATTAATTTGATACTTTTTTAATATTTCATTAAAATTTTTTAAAATATTTTCTTTATGATTTGAATTATCAAATATTCCATTTCCATATTTTATTTTATTCTCAAAATATTCCAAAAAATAAAAATGAAATTAATGAAATAACAGATGCATTAATTTTTAGAGGAACAAAATATGAATATTATGATGAAATAACATTTCTTAATTTATCAAGATAAGAATTAGTTACATTTTTAACAAATAATTCAGTTCCTTTTGATGAATTTGAAAATTGTGTTCAATTAAATATTTCAAATAATTCAATAAGTTATTCATATGATATTTGTTTTTTTAAAAATTTAAAAATTGTTTACATTAGTAATAATTTAATAAATGAAATTTCATTTGTTGAATTTCTTCCTAATTTAGAACTTTTAAATTGTGAAAATAATAATATTGGAAATATTACTAATTTAATGAAAGTAAATAATATTACTATTTTAAAATTATTTAATAATAAAATTAAATATCATAATTCTATAGTATAAGATTTTTGTTTTAATGTTATAATCCATTTGATCAATGGTAATATTAATAATAAAATAATCTTTCTTTGATAAATTATCTCTGAAAATTTTTCTGTTAAAATTTTTATAATGTGTATTTCTTGAACCTTTATTTGAATCATTTCCAACATTTTAACTTCTTAAATTCCCTTCTATTTTAAATTTGATATCATTTTTACCAATAGTATTAGTTGGATTAATTTCATATATCCCTTTCAAAAGAACAAAATTATCTTCATTTCTATAATATCTATAAAAAGAAACATATTTTTTATCATTTGGAATAAATATTATATTATCTAATTCATCTGCTCTAATATTTCAGAGTTTTATTTCTTCATTATTAGTATATATTAATTTCTAATCTTTTATTATTAAATTTTTTTCTTAAATTTATTTTCAAATATTATTTCTGATTATTAATTAAAAATTTTCTTGATTCTTCTAATATATTTTCATAATTTTTTTTTTATTATAGTTTCTCTTCTTGTTATTAAATACTCAATTGCTCAATTATTATTATATTTAATGTTTTCTTCATTTTCTTCTTTTTTGAAAATATAATGATATATTTTAGGTAAAGGATTATTATGATCATCAGTTATAACTTCATATATTTTATAAATTCTTTTTCATCATCTTTTTTATTCTTAAATTTTGGAACCCCTCTTTCTTTTTAAATTAAATATTAAACATTTTTTCAAAGTATTTTCAATATATTTTGGTATTTCTTTAATATTTAAATTAATTAAATTATCAATAACAAATAAATCTTTTTTTTTGAATGTTTTTATATTTTTGTTTAAAAATTATTGTTCAGATGCTGTTAATTGTCCAGCAATATAAATTATAAAATCTGTATTTTATATAATGAAATTTTGTATTATATAATTACAATTACTCTACCATTTATTTTTTTATTAATTATTTCTTCATATTTTTATCATCTCTTCATTCTTTTTTATCATATTTATTAGCTTTATCATTATTATCATCTTCAATTAATATAGGAAAATTATTTCATAAAGTATTAATTTTTATTTTGAGATATATTTAATACTTAAACCTTGAGTTGGAATACTATAACTTGATATATCTTTCAAATTGTCTTTAGATATTTTTGAAAAATTATATTTTTCCTCTATTTGCATTTCCAATTACAAAATATTCTTATAGTTCTATTATCTTTATTTATTTTTTTTACTCTATCTTTAAACTCTTTTGTTCCTAAATATTGTATACTCCATCCTTCTTTTAATTTTAATAGTGATTTTATATATATTTTTAAGTCATAAGGAGGTTCATCATTAATTGAATATAAATGATGAATATTGAAATTTAATAAGACCTAATAGTACAAATATTTTATAGGAGAAAAAATAATAATAATAATGATAATAGTATAAATAATAATTTATATGTTAATAATAAAAATAAATGTGAACTTAATTGTTCTTATTGATAAAAATGAATTTAATGATAATAAATTTCTTTTAATTTTTTATCTCTATGAAAATCTTCATGATTAGGTAAAGTCAAATGATAATAATTATGATATTAATAAACCAATTTTTTCTCTTAGAAATTTAGATAATGCTTATTCTAATCATGATAATTTCGAAAAATATGATGTTAATTATTATCAAAATAAATTAAAAGATTTTGAAAAAAAATAATATAATAGAAGATATAAATAATAATGAAAATAATAATTTTATTTTAAATAAAAATGATTTTATTGGGAATCTATTAACAAATGTTTTCTATAATAATGAAGAAGAAGATGATATTGTAAAAATAAATTTTACAAATAAAAATGATGAAAATAAAGAAAAACCTGAAATTAACTTTGATAATATCGAAAAATTACTTGAATCAAGAAATAAATATTTAAAGAATATAGATTTAATTAAAAAAATATATATTAATAAAATAGCTAATATATTAATATAATTGTTGATTTCAATATATTATAATATATAATTGTCAATATAATTAAATTGTGATTAGGTCCAACCACCAATTTAAAATATATATATTTTTTTCCAGATTATATAATATTAAATTTTTTTAATAAATAAAATTATTTCTATTATTTAATTTGAATAATTTTAGAATATTATCAGAAAAAAGGGATAATATTAGTTTATAAAATATTTTAATTTTTTGAATATTATATTATCGAAGATAAAATATATTCATTTTGTAAGGCTTTATTTTATAAAATTACCTTAATTTAAAAATATCAATAATTACATCAATCATTTTTTCAAATTTTTAAAATAAATATCCAATCACAATTATTACCAAATTTTTTTATATATTCATATTAGAAAGAAAGAAATAATTAATAAAATTATTTTATTTTTGATTATAATATTTAAATGAAATATGTAATTTTTATTATAAAATGAGTTGCAGAATACATAAAGATGATGGAACCTTTTATTGTATGGGATGTTTAGAACCAATGTGTTCAGTAGGAAAGCCTCATAAAGATGATGGAACCTTTCATTGTATGGGATGTTCCGAACCAATGTGTTCAGTAGGAAAATCTCATAAAGATGATGGAACCTTTTATTGTATGGGATGTTTAGAACCAATGTGTTCAGTAGGAAATCCTCATAAAGATGATGGAACCTTTCATTGTATGGGATGTTCCGAACCAATGTGTTCATCTAATTCTTTCTATAATTATAAACCTGCTCCAAAGTCATATTCTAAAAAAAGTTATATGTTATATCATACTGATAATGATTATTCTCATGTTCATGAAGATAATGGTTTTTTCATGTGTAAAGGATGTAAGAGACCAATGTGTGAATTGGGTTATCCTCACGAAGATAATGGTTTTTTCATGTGTAAAGGATGTAAGAGACCAATGTGTGAATTGGGTTATCCTCACGAAGATAATGGTTTTTTCATGTGTAGTGGTTGCAAAAGACCAATGTGTGAATTAGGTTATTTCCCATATAAAAAAAAAAAATAAATAAAAAAATAACTGATTAATTCAATTAAAAAGATTATATTAAACTAAATTTTTATAATAATTTTTGGTAAATATAATAATTTAATATTAATCTGATGGTGATTGGGATTGGGACAAGCTCTTAATCCCCAATCCTCAAAAAAATTAAAAAATAATTTTTTGCTATTTTATCAAAGAAGTATTATTATATATATAAATAAATATAAATTAAATATAATAAAAATTATTGCTAATATATAATAAATTAGGTTGGGAATAATCCCAATTCTATTTTATCTTCTTTAATCATTTATTATTAATTATATTTAAGGATTTTATTTTGTTATTTTTATATAAATTATTTCTTTTTTATTATTTTATTTTTGTTTTTTATAATTTTAAATTTAAAGTTTTTTTAATTTAAAAAATTTGGTTTTTATAAAATAGTAAAATTTAATTTTAAGTTTTGATCCCATATAGGTACTTCTTTTTTATATTTTCCTATATAATTTAATGTAATTTCATAATAATCAAGAAGAACATTTAATGTTTCTATATCATTTCCTCTTTTATTGGTAATAACTAATTCTTCATTAAATTTTTTTATTATAAAAGGAAAAAATAATATTTCATCTTCATCATCATGAAAAGAAATTTTTCTTAAATCAACATTGCTTATATTATCAATATCATCATTTGAACCTTTTTCAATAATATAAAGAGCATAACTATTTTTTTTCACATCACATTTTGTTTTAGCCATAAATTCCTTTGCTGTTTCTTTATCTAAAGAACAAGAAAAAAAAGGTTTGCAAAAACAATGATGGAAAATTCCATTCAACCACACCGATTCATAATTTCGATTATTATTGGCACAAATCTTTTGCAGATGACTTAAAATAGAGGAAGCTATTGTAAGCAGCAAGAGTGGGATTAACCTACGATTGCCTGAGATTCATCCTTCATTCCACGATTTGTTTCATTAACCCCTTTTATAACTTATTCTGCTGGGGTTGAAAAATAGTACTTTATAAATATTTCAAATAATATTAAATATAAAATATATATTAAAATAATATTAAATATTTGTTTTTTTTTCTTTTTAATTTTTTTTAATTTAGTTTGATATATAACAAAATATTTTATCAAAAATTAACATTGATAGAATGCAATAATTTCTGAATATCAAGTTTAAAGACATTTGGATTTCAGTACTCTATCAATATTATATGTCAACGTTTTATATCTTTTCCTTCATGGTCATCCTTCATTTTACACAAGATAGGATTAATCTTATCGGATTAATCTTATCCACTGCAGTAGAGCTATACATAAATTTTTTATATTATTTTCAATTTCCTTCAAATTTTTTATATAAATGAAATAAATATCATATGATATTGTGAAACAAATAATTAAAAATTTATTTTAAAATATAAAAAGACCAATATTCATAATTATAATTAAATAAGTACAATTCATTTATCTCAATTCTAAAATAATTTTAGATATTAATTTTCTCAATTTAAATTTCAAAATAATAATATATAATATAAACCATAAAAAATATATATATATATAATTGTTTATTAAATTTTCAAATTAAATTATATTTTCTTCAATATAATTTAAAAATAATCTATTTTAATAAATAAATAATAATATTAAATTTTCACATTTTTTAAACATATTTATCATTAATTTTAATTTTTCAATGTTTAATTTTGATAAATCAACTGATATTAAATATTTACAATTTTCAAATAAAGAACTAGTATTTTCTAAAGCTGTATTAAACTCAAATTCAAATTTATATTCTCCTTCTTTTTTAAAAGTATATTCAGATTGAAACTTATTTATTTTTTCATTATTTAAAGATATTTGACATGAATTATCTTTATTTTTATAGTTTATTAATTTAATACCCTTA
>Ga0310695_10013863_pt1 | contig 10987 bp, 3 predicted proteins | sample RumenRJG_04DNA_FD_203882 | JGI IMG/M metagenome (GOLD analysis project Ga0310695, IMG submission 203882) | Bovine rumen microbial communities from Lethbridge, Alberta, Canada - RJG_04 (v2) (version 2) | ecosystem: Host-associated > Mammals > Digestive system > Stomach > Rumen | place: Canada... | reverse complement strand
TGCCGAGAAAATCGACCGTTTGGGTATCAAAATGATAACTCAGCGTGAAATTCACCCGGGTGTTCAGGTCAAAGATCATCGGAACGGTGTAGGTGATGTATTCATCCGTCGTGCTGATGATTTCCGTGGGAAGGATCACATCGTTCATTGTCAGCCAGGTACCGTCAAAGGCGGCGACGATCGTGTTTTCATCAGACATGGTGATGTAGCGGTCTTCGCCGAAATAGATCACATCTCCGGTCTCTTCATCCAGATGTGCCAGCTGCAGGCGGGCATCCTGCACAAGTGCCATCTGTTCATCGCTCAGGGAGAAGGAGAAATTTCCGCTGTTGTCAGCAGTCACAGCCACATCAGAAACCCCGCGGAGAATGGTGAAGTCAAGATTCTTCACCTTTCCCAATCCCTCATTTGTCAGATAATTCTGAAGTTCCTCATTCAGGCATCCTGCCATTTTATAGTAATACAGGGCATTGATGTACTTGTTTTCGGAAAGATGGTAGATGTATTGGAGTGCGAATTTAAGGCCGTTGTAGTCCTCTATATGAGACGGATAAAAGACGGAAAGACCTTGGGATTCGGACAAATAACCGGTGCCGCGATGGTAAAGGATTGCTTTTTTCAGCTGATCCTTGACGGCTTTTGCGGCATCCGCAAATACTTCCGGAACATTGTCCATAAACAGTCCCAGGTCGAGCGTATTGTAAATACGGTAATAAGATCCGGCATAGAATACGGAGCGATTGGCCGCTTCGGTCAGGGAGGCAAGGTACTGCGGATCATCGATTATTTTCCGGAGAGCTTCCTCCGCAAAAGCTGCATAAGCCTGATAAACACCTTCTGCCTCATTCAGGTCGATCACCGCGAAGGTACCCGGGCTGATATATCCGGTATCGGCAGAAACTTTCGTACTTGCTTCCAGATAAGAGTCGGTGATTGCCTTGCCAAGCTGGGCACCGTTCATACCCGGGTTGTCAATAAGTTTCTGGAGAAACAGGTCATAGCTCCAGCCGGCACCGGGTTCGGTTTCTTCACTGGCAAAGAGATATTTCGCATATCCGTAAAGCTCGTGAGCAACGTCCGTGTTTGCCATCAGACAGGCATCAAAGCCGATTGCCTCAAAATAAGGATTCTCCAGATCAGAACCGACTGCTTTTTCAAAGGCGTTATGGATTTCGCGGTTTGTCATCATGTTTCCGAAGATCTCATCTACGCCATATCCGGTAAACCCTCCACCGTGATTCCAGAAATCCACCACCATGTGGTCGGCGTGATAATTTTCAGTCGCCCAGCTCAGAAAATCAGCAAGATTGTCTGAGTTGGCCATCTGGATGGCGGGAACGGACCAGACTTCGTGGATACCGGTTTCATCAATGACAAAACGCTGTGTCCTGTTCGGGTTGATATAAGGAGCCTGCCAGCGTTTTGCACCGCCGGTCTGGATGATGAACTTGATATTGGACGGCAGTTGGATGGAAAGGATCTGCTTGAGGTTGAGCATCGCGTAACCTTCAATGTCCGGATCATCCGGGTTGATTTCTTCCCCGCTTTGATAACCATAATTGGCTACCGGGCGGAAGAGCGTATCGGAAAGTTCGACGCCCTGTGCTTGAAGCTCATTGATGAACCGCAGTAAATCAGCACTCGCCTGATCCTTTTTTGCTGCTTTCATTTCTGCAGCTCTATCGGCAGTCATCATTTTCGTGATTTCCGTCAGGTTGTCCATGTTGAGAGATTCCAGGTCGGAACCAATCAAATAAAGGTAAAAAGCCCATGTGTCATCGGCATCGTAGGGTTCCATGGCTTCAATGGCGGCATTTTCTTCTTCCGGCATTGTGATCAGTTCTGCCAGTTTCGCCTCTGTAGCTTCAAAAGGCGTGTAAACATTGTCAATGCCGTCCGTGATGTTCAGCAGTGTATATTCACGAGAACCGAGACCCATCTCGACTGCGTGTTCCAGCGTGTGTTCACCGGTGAGTTCATGCAGACGGTGGAGGAAACGTTCATTCCCTTCGGCCTTGTAGATCAGGTCCAGACAGGCCTGGTCCAGTGCGACAGGATCGTAGGATGCCAGAATGCCGATATCGTGGATATCCGGTTCTGAGGGGTTCGGATCGCAGTCACAGTCGATGGAAAGGCGGTTCATCACGTTGATGTAGACAATGCGGTCTCCCAGATAGTTGGAAACACCGGAAGCGGCTTCCGCCATGGCTTCGAGAAATTCGGTATGCAGTTCATCGTGCCAGTGGGTGTCGCTGGTGCCGCCGGAATGGATGCGGGCCTTGCCCATGGAGGATGCGAGCCCGATAGAGATGTTTTTGATCGCGCCGCCGTAACCGGCCATGGCATGTCCTTTGAAGTGGGAAAGGATCACGTAGGAATCGTAGTCGGCAAAGTGTGCACCGACCAGGTCGCTTTCCAGACGGATCCCGTTTTCAACCGGGATCTCCATGGAACCGTATTCGTCAAGGATCTGGAAATCCGCTATGGCTGTGTAGCCCCGATCCTCGGCAACCTGATAGTGTTCCGCGGTTGCCGCACGGGAACCGGCGTAGGCGGTGTTGCACTCCACGATCGTGGCATTCAGCGATTGAACCAGATCTTTGATCAGCTCAGGTTTCAGGTTATTTGATTTTTCACCTTCACCGGTTGAAAGTTTAACCGCCACCTTTTCCCCCGGTATCCAACCCAAAGCTTCATAAGCAGCCATCAGGCCTGCCGGCGAAATGTCACTGGTGAAATAAACAACGGGTTTTTCTTCCTGTGCAAAACTGCCGTGTGCACAAAGGAGGATGGCCGTCAAAGCCAGAATTACAATAACTCCTAATCGTTTCATATTTACTCCTTTAATATAATGAAGTACCATGGGGACTGTCACTTTATGGAAAGCCCGCAAAAAAACTACAAGATGATATTCACGATCAACCCTGTCAGCAATGCAAACAGGATCACATAAGCCCAATACATGAAAAATCTGCGGATGCCCAGGACGATTTTCAGTGCACCGAGATTGGTTATCTTCGTCGCCGGACCTGTCAGCATAAAAGCTGCGGCACTCCCGACACTCATTCCGTCCCAGAGCCACTCGCGCAGCAGCGGGATCGTGCCGCCTCCGCACGCATAAAGCGGAACCCCAAGGGTCGCTGCCATCAGCACACCCCAGGCTTCATTGCCGCCGAATACATTGACCATCAGGTCTTCCGGAACATAACGCTGGAACAAAGCTGAAAGCAGGATGCCGATCAGAAAATAAGGTCCCGTGGCTTTGATGTTCCGCCAGACGTTGAGCAGGTAGCGGATGAGCAGATTGGGATGCGTATCATGGCTCGCACGTTCCTCAAAACCGGTGAAGTCAAAAAAAGTTTTGTCTTTGTAAAAAGTGTGGATCAACAACCCCGCAGTGACGCCGCAAAGAAAGCAGCTCACCAGTCGGACGGTTAGGACCGTTGTCCCCAGTGCGGTGCTGTAAACGATGAGCTGCGGGTTCAGCAGGATCGAGGACATCATGAATGCCGCCAGCCAGTCCTCCCGCATGCCCTGTTTGGCAAAGGATGCCGCGATGGGAATTGTGCCGTACATGCACAAAGGCGAGGCGATTCCCAGCAGACACGCAGGGATGATGCCGAACAATCCCCATTTTTTATCCCGCATTCCACGGAAAAGCCCGTGTATCTTATCTTTTGCAAAAACTGAAATCAGTGATCCGATAAGGATACCGATCACCCAGTACCAGAATATCTGGTTGAACTGGAGCTCGAAATAATAACGGAGATAAATAAATTCACGATTCAGAATTTTCATCATAATTCCATTATACTTTGTTTTTATACAGATAAATAGAAAATTAAAATCGAAAACAGACAGTATCTATACCTGCAGTGGGGTCCATGATCTTCACATGAATTTGCCGGATCGTTTCTGAGCGGAAAGCTGCTTATTCTCCCCCAGGGCTGTTTGGGGTACTGAACGGAATCACTAACGCTTCCGATTAGTAAAAATATGCTATAATATTCCCTTTGGAACGATAAACGGAGGCTTTATGGATAATACGGGACGGGGAATCAGGCAGATCGATATTGATAAGGAGATGCAGCAATCCTATCTGGATTATGCGATGAGCGTGATCATTTCACGTGCTCTTCCGGATGCCAGAGACGGGTTGAAACCGGTTCAGCGGCGTATTCTTTATGCCATGTACGATATGGGCATCCGTCCGGAACTGCCTTATAAAAAATCTGCCCGTATTGTCGGTGAAGTCCTCGGTAAGTATCATCCGCACGGCGATGCCGCTGTTTATGATGCCATGGCTCGTCTTGCACAGGATTTCACCATCCGCTATCCGCTGGTCGATGGTCAGGGGAATTTCGGTTCTATCGATGGCGACCCGCCGGCCGCCATGCGTTATACCGAAGCCCGGCTCGATAAGATCTCCATGGAGCTGCTCAAGGATATCGATGAGGAGACGGTCAGCTTTACCGGTAACTTTGATGATACGCTGAAGGAACCTGAAGTGCTGCCGGCAATCGTTCCGAACCTCCTGGTGAACGGAGCAAGCGGTATTGCGGTCGGTATGGCTACCAATATCCCGCCGCATAATCTGGGTGAAGTCTGTGACGCGGTGATTTACATGCTCCAGGAATGGGAACGGTATGACGACATTACCGTCGACGACCTGATGAAATTTGTAAAAGGTCCGGATTTCCCGACCGGCGGCATTGTGGTGCTGGAGGATGCCCGGAATGAGCTGGTTTCCGCATATGCGACCGGCAGAGGCAGACTGATGGTGCGCGGGAGGGTCCATCTGGAAGACATGGGCCGCGGCAGAAGCCGTTTGATCATCACCGAGATCCCGTATCAGATCAACAAAACCGGTCTGATCGAAAGGATCGCACAGCTGGTCCGGGATGGGATCATCGAGGGGATCGTAGACCTTCGTGACGAATCAGACCGCCAGGGAATGCGTGTAGTTATTGAACTGTCGAAGACTGCCGACCCGGATACCATCCTGCGTGATCTTTATAAGCGGACACCATTGCAGACGACCTTCGGTATCATTCTGTTAGCTCTCGTTGACAACAAACCCCGTGTGCTGAGCCTCAAGGAGGCGTTGAAGGTTTACGCGGATCATCAACTGGTCGTTATTCAGCGCAAAACTGAATTTGAATTAGCCAAGGCAAGAAAACGTGCGCATATCCTTGAAGGTCTGCTGACAGCCATTGACAATCTGGAAGAAATCATCCATATCATCCGCTCCTCTGAAAATGAAGCTGCTGCCAGGGATGCCATCATGGCACGGTTCAAACTGGACCGGGAACAAACACAGGCCATTCTGGATATGCCGCTCAAACGGCTGACGCATCTGGAATATGATAAACTGCTGGCTGAGTTGGAGTCCTTGCGGCAAGCGATCCGGGAGATGGAAGAGCTGCTCGCTTCTCCGCTGAAAATGCGTGAACTTTTGGCATCAAAACTTCGTGTATTGATGCAGACCTATGGCGACGCACGCCGGACGCAAATCGCATTGCTTGGCGAAGGTATCTCGTCAAAAGAGATGCTGACTGCCAATGCACTGATCCAGGCGGAAGACTGCTTTGTCGGGCTGACAAAGGACGGTAAGATCGGACGCGTGGATCTGGAGACGGTGAAGCAGCGCGGATTTGCCATCCCTGAATGGATCATTCGTTCGGATACGCAGCAGACAGTCTATGTTGTCAGTGAAAACGGTAAGACCTGTGGTATCTATGTGGAAACCCTTCCGAAGGTGGATGATTTTTCAGCAGGCATTGATTTCAATGGCGTTTCAGGATGGACATCCGCAGAAAATCCGGTGACGATCTTCACAATGCCATCCCGTGACAAGATGGACGATACGGCCTCTGTGATCACGGTGACGGAAAAAGGAATGCTGAAACGCTCGCTGGTGGGTGATGTGCCCTTTGCCTCTTCCCAATCCTTCAACTTGTGTAAGGTGAACGCGGGTGACCATCTGCTTTGTGTTCTGGTGAGCCAGTCCGAAGCCATGGATCTGATGCTGGTCACACGCAACGGTATGGGGATCCGTTTCGGGCAGGATGACCTGCGTCCGATGGGCCTGGTGGCAGCCGGTGTGAACGGGATCAAATTCAAGGGAGAGGATGAAGTCGTCGGGGCATCTCTGGTGACAGAGAAGGATTCCTGCTGTTTTGTCCTCAATGACTGGTCTTTGGGTCAGATCGCGGTCAGTGATTTCCCGAAGCAGGGCCGGTATGGACAGGGTGTGATCGCGCTCCGTCTGAAGGATAACACGCGGGTCGTCGGTTTCTTTACGATGAGCAGCAATAATGCCCTGCTATATGTACGCTTTGGCGCGGGACGGTTCCGTGCATTGAAGCCTTCTGCCGCGAAAACAGGACGCCGGGCACGCTCACTCGAACCTGTGACGCAAAACCTGCTGCATGAAGCAACCGGAGTGACCTGGCTGCCGATGGATCAGACACAGGGTGATGAGGAAAAGAAGGAACCGGAGAAACCGAAAGAGACCAAAAAGGCAGAAAAGCCCTCTGAAAAAGCACCTGAAGAAAATGAAGGTGCCTCCCCCGAACAGGCTTCTTTATTCTGAAAGATCGACCGATAGCATGACAACAGCTCAATGTGCTGTTGTCATTTTTTTATTTAACAACCACCGGGGACTGTCCCTTTATGGGACTGTCCCCTTTTCTTCTATTGAGTCTGAGCAACCTGTTCTGTTGACTCAAGTCTGATTCAACGAAAACAGGTCACTTTGACTCAAGGTGTCGGCGGGGACGGTTCGTAAAGGCAGCGAATGCTGCCGAAAGGAACTGTCCCCACAGACACCCACCGGCACGGACGAAACAAGGAAGGACTGCCGCCGCTGTTCCGGGGAAAAGTGCAAGAGCAAAAGGTGTCTCTGGGGACAGTTCTCTCCAACACCTGCGGTGTCTCCGTGAACCGTCCCCGCCGACACCGGGGACTGGACCGCTTGCGGGCCTGGACCCGCCTCACGAATGCCGAAAAAAGGAAATCCGGAGCGCCGGGGAGTATGTCACACCAGGTAATGAGGTTCAGCCGGTCGGATGAACTGTGTACATGAAACGAAAATAGGAGTCACCGGAAGGTACAAAATGAGTCAAGGCAACCTGTTCTGTTGACTCAAGTCTGATTCAACGAAAACAGGTCACTTTGACTCAATATGGTTGCCCTGAATTAATTTTCCTTTGCGTTTTTTCGTATCAGATTGATAAAAATCAGCAGCCAGCCGAGCAAACACAAAATCTCCGTGCTGTAGATATACCTTCTTTCCGGCTGGTTCATGATAAAGATGAACAGGTGGGCTGTGTGCATCAGCGAAAGGATCAACCCGGTAAGGGAATCTGTGCTGATGCGCAGCAGAAACAGGATGATAAACAGCAGGCAGAAAGCCGCAAACGGAATGGGTCCGAACTGCAGCCGGGTGCGCTCTAAAGCGATTTTCATCGTTTCAGCAAGAGCTGATAAAAATTCACTGAAATGGAGGCTGAATATTTTCCTGCTTATTTTTCCAAGGACCGGACTGCAGCTGATCAGGTCATAACCGTGTTCTCTCGCGGTGGCGATGCCAACATCCCACATTCTGGTATTTTGATCCGCATCTCCGAGCTCTGCTTTTTTCGCGAGCAAATCTGTGCAGAATTGCTTCAGTTCCGGATCATCAAAAGCTTCCTCGTCTCCCGGCTGCATGAGTTCCACTGCCCGGGCAATATCCACATACCCTGAGGTTGGCATCCACACGAACAGCTTATATGCCCGGTAGATCGTAATGGCCGGGATGGCTGTGATTCCCAGGAAGGCAAAACATCCGATGATCGGGAGGAGCATTTTCCGTTTTTCGTGTATCATCATCAGAAAACAGATACCGATCGGGATGACCAGAAAAATATTTGCCGGCCGGATCAGCATTCCGATCCCGGCTAAGACACACATGATCAGGAAGGGAACAACATTCCTTTCTTTCATATAAAAGATCAGCAATGCCGCGATCAGAAGGCAGACCGCCTGGGAAAGGCATTCCGTCATGATATAGCTGTTATCCACCCCCAGGAATCCGCCGCTGAGGATGATCTGAGCCAGAAAGGCAAACCATGGCAGCGGATAAAAACGGGCATACGCAGAAAACAGGATCAGAAATGCTGCCGCGAGCACGATTTTCTGGGCTCTTACCACGCTGATCAGTCCCCTGCTGTCTGCAAGGAAACTGTTTTTGAGCTGTTCATCCGGATGTGTGTCTTTTTCCAGACGCAATTCATCCAATCCTTCACTTCCTGTGAGATCATAAACTGCTTCAATAAAGACAGGGTAACCGGGCGTTCTGATCGAAGCAGCCGAATAATGTTCCAGATAGTCGGCACTGTCAGCACGCTGTCCGAAATAATTCCATTCCGGGATGAAATAATATATTGTATTGAGCAGAACCACCGGGATCGAAAGCACGATGAGGATCCTGCTTTTCCCGTATAAAATCGCGGTGCCGAGGAGCATTCCGAACAGCAGACAGAGGAAAACTACATTCCGCTGCAGCAGTGGCTGGAACAGGAATGATCCGGCTGCTGCAGGCGCGGACGAAAAAATCATCTTTTCCCATGGGAACAGCAGCAGCACAAAGAGCAGTGCGCTTCCCCATCGGAACAAGTCTTTGATGGCAGTTTTTTCCCCGGTTTTTATCATTTGGATCAGAATAACCACAGCTGATATTGCCGCAAGAACAGATAGAATCAGAAAGTGGCGGTTTCGAATGATGACCGGACTGATAATGCTGTACTCATGTGCTTCCGGATCATTGTCGGATGCAGAAAAGTACAAATCATTATTCTCCATGATCTTGTGTCCACCCAGTCCCAGCCTTTTGATGGATGCTGTGATGTCCTCGTTCACGGAAAGGGGGGTGTTCCGGATGATCGTCTCGTCTTCCTTCAGATAGAAAGGAATATTCAGATCGCTGATGTTCTCATCACGGACATACGCATAATATCCGAATCCTTCATCATGTGTAATGCTGCCCAGCGGTTCCTCTTTCCAAAGCAGGATCAGACTCCCTGTGCGGTTCAAAAGACCAAGAAGGAAGAGCTGCATGAATATGATTGCAAGCTTTATGACCAATTGGATTATGTTTGATTTTTCCGTGTTTTTCATGAAGCCCTTCTTTGATTCCAGTTTACTCAAATTATAACCGATAATAAAACCCCTGATCAAATCGATCAGGGGCTAAACATGTTCCTGCTTGAGTGAGTAAGTGATTGTAAGTTTGAATTAATCTATCAACCACTAACTACCAACTATTGGCCACTAATTACAATCCCAATTCCTTCCGGTAACCGTCCAATTCCGGCTGATTGCCGTAGATGAAGTGATCGGGCAGGATCTCTTCCCAGACCGGTTTGTCGGTTTTGTAGTTATGGACGGACGGGTCATAAACCAGCAGCTTCTTTGTCTTCTCCAGATAGGGATTCGGATTCGGAACTGCTGAGAGCAGCGCTTTCGTATAGGGATGCAGCGGATGGAGGAAGAGTTCTTCCGCCTCTGCCAGTTCCACAATACGGCCCTTGTGAATGACAGCGATCCGGTCAGAGATAAAGCGGACCACGGAAAGGTCGTGGGCGATGAACATATAGGTCAGGGCGCGTTTCTTCTTCAGGTCGTTCAGCAGGTTCAGTACCTGGGCACGGATGGAAACATCGAGCGCGGAGATCGGTTCATCCGCTACGATGAATTTCGGCTCCATGATCAAGGCACGGGCGATGCCGATACGCTGACGCTGCCCGCCGGAAAACTCATGCGGGAAGCGGGAAGAAAATTCCGGCAGCAAACCGACTTCCTGCAGTGCTTTCTGGACCTTGTCCTGCCGGTCATGCTCATCTTTATAGAGATGGTGGTTGATCAAACCTTCGGAGACGATATAGTCCACCTTGGCACGTTCATTCAGGGAAGCCATCGGGTCCTGGAAGATCATCTGGCAGGATCGGATCACATTGAGATCCTGTTCTTTGGAGATCTTTCCGTTGATCTTGTTTCCTTCAAGAAAAACCTCGCCTGCAGTGATCGGGTTGATGCGGACCAGTGCACGGCCGATGGTTGTTTTGCCTGAACCGGATTCACCCACCAGCGCGAAGGTCTCACCCTTGTAGATGGAGAAGTTTACATCATCCACAGCTACAAACTTCTTGCGGCCGGAGCCGAAGGTGACCTGCATGTTTTTGACCTCGATCAGGGTCTCCCGGTTCGGATCCAGATGCGGATGATAAGCATTGGGATCGGTTCCCTTTGATTTGTTGTCCTGTGTTTCCAGCATTTTGATCGCATGCGGCTGTTCGATGTGCGGTGCCCGCGGATCCCGGAGCCATGCCTTTACCATATGTGTGGAGGTGACTTCATACATCGGCGGTTCTTCGAGATAGTCTATGTTCAGCGCATGTTTGTTGCGGGGAGCGAAAGCATCCCCCTGGATCTTGTTGAAGAGGTTCGGCGGGGTTCCGTCGATGGCCGGGAGCTTTTCACCCTTCGTTCCCAATTGCGGCAGTGCGGAGAGCAGTGCCCAGGTGTAAGGATGCCAGGGATCAAAGAACACTTCGTTGGCCATGCCGACTTCGATCACCTGTCCGGCATACATGACGGCCACACGGTCCGCTACATTGGCGACCACACCCAGGTCATGAGTGATATAGATGATGGTCATGTTCTGCTCTTTCTGGAGCTTTCTGATCAGGTCGAGAATTTGTGCCTGAATAGTGACGTCAAGAGCGGTGGTAGGCTCGTCGCAGATGAGGATCTGCGGTTTGCAGGCAACAGCGATGGCGATGACGACACGCTGCCGCATACCGCCGGAAAACTCATGCGGGTACTGCTTATAGCGGCGTTCCGGTTCCGGAATCCCGACAGCCTCCAGGATGCGGATCGTTTCCCGCTTTGCCGCTCGTCCGCGCAGTCCCTGATGCAGTTCGACAGATTCCTGGATCTGATA
>Ga0310695_10013857_pt1 | contig 10989 bp, 10 predicted proteins | sample RumenRJG_04DNA_FD_203882 | JGI IMG/M metagenome (GOLD analysis project Ga0310695, IMG submission 203882) | Bovine rumen microbial communities from Lethbridge, Alberta, Canada - RJG_04 (v2) (version 2) | ecosystem: Host-associated > Mammals > Digestive system > Stomach > Rumen | place: Canada... | reverse complement strand
CATACCTCTCATACCTGATGAGAATGGATTATGACCTGGATGACTACGGGGAATTCATAGAGATACATCCGTCAACTGATACAAACTATAAAATAATCAAAAACATGTGGCTGTAATGCCACTATTTCACTCTTTTTAAGATGTCTTCCGCCAAATCATCAGCGGCGGCCATGCACTGCTTACCATAAACCAAAGCCTTTTCCTGCATAGAATCATAATTCTTGAAGGCCTCATCAATGCTTTCACAGACATCCTCAACGCTTGACTCAATCATTGCACCCTTGAATACGCCTGCCATGTTCTGGTATCTTCCCCATTTGATGCGTGCAAGGGCAACAATAGGCTTTCCATTGGTAAATGCCTCTTCCAATGAGACTCCATCATCAGTCAGGACAGTCAAGTCGGCAAATTTGAACAGGTGATTGATCCAGTCAATGTATCCCACATACACAATCTTTTTCTCATCGATAAGCTCGCCGTATTCCTCCTTTAAAGGAAGTCCAACCAGAACAAGATTGTATTCATCGGTCTTATCGGCAACAATGTTGATTGCATCTATCATTCCCTTAAAGATGGATGAACCTGATGAGAACACGATTGTCTTTTTGTTTTCATCAAAATTAGGATATTCCTTCAATTTTTCAAGTGCCTTTGCCTCAACACCGTCACCCATGTTTTCAGCCAACGGGTAAAATGCCTTGGCAGTGTTTTTTGGAAGCTCGTCCCATCTGAACATGTTCAGTTCAGGCAAAATGTAACACTGATTGAATTTAGGGCATACTTTTGAATCGAGAGGTGTTGAAATCATGGAAAATGTCGGCTTTCTTGCAACCTTTCCTCCAAGGGATGCAACAATGGCTCCTCCACCCAACACGCCAACTACAAAATCGACATTTAACTTTTTAATAAGACTTCTTGCCTTAAAGGTGGCAACGATTAATTTGGAAGCCCCTTTAACGGCGGACAGTTTGGTTGCGGAGTGGCCTCCGGCATGAGGTACTGAAATCCTGTGCCAGTTGTAGCCATGCTTTTCAAATAATGTACCGTGAGCGGACTCGTCCAGGGCGATTTCGCACTCGACACCCTTTCTTTCAAGCGCTTTCATTGCATTCAATGCGGTCATCGCATCTCCGCCAAGTCCCCTTCCTGTAACAATAAACAAACATTTCATAAAACTCATTCTCCCTTACCTAAACGAGGAATATAATCGTCGGGAACATATCTTGTATAACTTGATGCATGAGGATTGTAAAGAAGCCTCCTGAATCCCAATGATATCAAAAGAGGATTTTTGACGTTATGCTGTTTGTCTTTCAGTATCCATTTCCTGAAAAGGTCTCCCAATCCCCCTCCGGTTAAAACATCCATGAAGTAATCGCCGAATGTGGGATAAACTATTCCCAAATTCTGTCTGAAGAATACCTTCAGGTTATTCCTTCTGACAAATGCAATTAATGCTGTGGTTATGATTCCGAAAAGCAGGACTCCAACCAGTCCACCCATGATGTAAAATGCTATTCCCAATGAAACTCCGAACACATGATTTCCAACTTCCCCCAACATGATCTTTCCGGAAAAGTCAAGCGGAGAGTAGGCAAGACAAACCACAAGGAGCAGCAATGGAGTATAAATTGCAGGCAATTCCTCAGCGGCAGGTGAACCGATAAGGACCATTACGATAATTGTCAGAACTGACATTATGATTGTCACTATACAGCAGGATCCAGGCTGCATATCTGAAATATTGAGAGGCTGGACCATCAATGCAACAAAAATTGCTGAAACTCCCATTCCTTCAAGTATGCCTATAATCATGACCAGTAGAATTCCTATTCCTCTTGAAATCTGACCCCATTCAACTCCAAACGGAGAGGGCTTTCTTCCAAGGATATCATCGATTAGTGCAAAAATACCTATTATCAAAATAAGATTGTTATATCCGGGCAGCATATAAAAAGACAGTACAACTGCCGGGACTATGCCCACTGCACGTGGAATTCCTCCCCTCACATTAGGAAAGAGGTTTCCTAAATAGCCCCTTTTTCCTAAAAAGCGGAATATTATGTTTATTACTGCCGTACCTACTGCAGTAACAACAAAAACATATATTAATGCAAAAAATATCGATGAATACATCATAAAAATCACTAATTAAAAAAATCTTACTTATAAGTTATAATTTTTTTAATATATAAATATTAATCAATCTGATATCTTAAAATAGCGGCCATTCCTCCGAGGCTTTCAAGCTGTTTTCCGCCTTCATGTTCGCTGCTGACAACCATTACCTCACCTTTCATGTTCTCAACCATGTCCATGGCTTCGCCCATGTTTTCGCTGGCCACTTTGGTGTCCAGTATCAGCAGTTGAGAAACGGCACCCAGATTGATTGCGTTTTGAGTCTGTCTGACACCGTATGCTATCTTTGATGAATTCCTTCCTATTTCAGACAATAGATTATTGATAGCTCCCATCTCCAGAGCCACACGGTTTTCTGCAGTCAGCTTTTCAACGGTTCCTTTCCTTAAAACCTCGTTGATTCCGTTTCTTCCGCCGGAACCTGTTGATTCGACTATTGAAATCTTTGCCAAATCAGAGTGCTTGTCTTTGAGATAATCGTAAAAATCGTTTTTGAAAAAGCCAGGCCCTGCAATGACTATGTTCTGGATTGAATCGAACTTGACGATTGATTCAATGACCTTTTCATAGAACTGGACGATGTTTTTCTGCCGGTTCTTGTCGACGATTCTCTTTCCTGAAACATGTCCCTTTATCGGACCGTAATACTCAATTCCGAACTGCCTCATCAAACCCAGTGTTGCAGTGTCATCCTCCAAGGCCACAATGATTGCGGACAGCTTTTTTGATGCCTCGATTGCCTGGTTTATCCTTTTGATTGCCCATTTCGGCCACCTTGATTTTGTAATCTTGAGCGGAACATTGAGCTTTACCTCAAGGGTGTGGTGTGATCCGAGAGGTATCAGGTCATCGGGACCTCTTGTGATTACTCCGGTCAGTCTCAATTTACCGGTGAAGAGGTGAAACGAAATGCTTTTGATATCCAATCCCAGGTAGAATGTCTTCTTGACTCCCCTGTCGCCCCGAGTCTTGTCTCCAGTGGTGTCCTGAATTCTGCGTGTTGTCTTTGATGAAGCATTGTCGCCAACTTCTATGATGTGTGACAAGTGCCACAAATCGTCCAATGTTTCGGGGACAACTTCAACAATTCCTTCCTTTTCATTTTCTTTTACGATTCTCATAATTCAAAATAATTTATCTTGTTACTAATTTATATAATATATTACTGAAAACTATTAATGATTAAAATGAATGTTGGAATTATCGGTGGAAGCGACGGTCTGGGTAAGACCCTAATCTATTATCTCAGAGACGAATTTGACGTATACATTACCGGCCGTGACCACAAAAAGGGCAGGCATGTTGCAGATGAAATGAACGTGAATTATATTGAGTCCAATGAGGGGCTTGCAAATATAAGCGATATTCTAGTGGTTTCGGTGCCGATTCAGCATACCTGCGACGTCATCCGTGAAGTTGCACCTTTCATGAAAAGCGGATCGGTCATGATTGATGTCACTTCAGTCAAGGAAGGCCCTACAAAGACCATGGGCGAAGCGCTTCCCGAAAGCGTGGAGTACATTCCAACACACCCCGTTTTCGGTCCAAGGACAACAAGGCTGGACAATCAGGTAATCGTATTGACTGCAGACAGGAAAGGCAAATGGTATGGAAAGGTTTATGACTATCTGGCAAGCAAAAACATGAGAATCATTGAAACCAGTGCCGAAAAGCATGATTTCATGATGAGCATAGTCCAGGTCCTCACCCATTTCTCATTCATTTCAACAGCCTCAGCAATCGAAAAGCTGCAAGTCGACATATCCGAGACCGAAGACTATGAAAGTCCAATCTACAACCTGATGATTGATATGATTGCCCGTATCGTATCCCAGAATCCATATCTGACATACAACATTCAGTCAATGAACAGCAACGGAGACAAAATCAGGAATACCCTTGCCGAAGCGGTCCTGGAGCTGAGGGATGTCATCAACAACGGCGATGAAGAGGCGTTCATTGACATTGCAATCAAGGCCACAAAGCATATGGGAGACATCACAAACGCTTTGGGTAGAAGTGACAAGGCAATCGGTGCCCTGAGCTACGAGTACAGCTATCTGAATGACTCTGTCGGAGAGGAAGTTGGCCTGAAACATATCTATTCCGGAAAAATCCATGTCGGAATCCTTGAAAGCATTGACGGCAAGACTGCAGTGTTGAGAAACGGAACCAAAACCAAAAAGCTTCGTATAGCAAACATCAGGATTATGCTTCCGGATGAACTTCACCAGTGGAAGATTGAAAATCTGAAGACAGTGACAAAAAGCATCAGCTGCGTATTTCCGAAGAATGTCAATGTCGGCATCATCCAAAAAACTGTGCTGATGCATGACAACATATTGAACATAAAATTAACCGATGCATATAACGGCCCGCAAATCGATGACGATTCGGTCAGCCTGACTTTTGAGATTACCGCATTGACCAAAGACGATATTGACCAGGTTAAAGTACTGTTCACAGGCTTCGGCGGAATAATCAGATAATTGTTTTATAAGATACGAACAAATATTAAAGTGTCTAAAAGTAATTAAATTTTCATTTTGCAAATGAAAGTTTGATTATTACTATTTTTCATTATTCAAATTTTTAATCGTGATTTAAAATTAACCACATCCATATCATTACCCATTAAATAAATAAGCTGCTTTTGATGGTTTTGAAAAATCCATAAAACCGAAACATTTATATAGTAAGACATACACAGATTACTTTGTCAATAAAGTTACAAAAAGTAACAAAAAGATTTTGACACATTACATTTACATACATTACAGCCGAACGGAGATGATAAAAATGGCAGATAAAGAAATCACACTAAAAGTTGCAGAAGCAATTTCACAAAAGGATGTGGGCCAGGGCGTTGCAAGACTTGATCCAAACGTCATGGACGATTTAGGAATCAATGAAAGAGACCTGATTGAAATTGTTGGTGAAAGAAGAACTGCAGCTATCGCTCTTCCTTCACAGACTGACATAGGACTCGGAGTAATAAGAATTGACGGACTGGTCCGTAAAAACTCAGGAGCAACCATTGGTGGAGAGGTCACAATCAAAAAGACAAAAGCTACCGAAGCGAAAAAGGTTGTTTTGGCCCCAATCGAAAACAACATTCGCGTGCAAGGTGACGTCCGTGGACTCTTTGCCGGAAAAGTGATGGTTCAGGGAGACATCATCGGATCTCAAATCAGGGCGCCAAGACCAAGCATGGGCTTCAATAGCTTGTTTGACGAATTGATGGATTTCACCCCTGCAATGAAAGAAATCAAGTTTGCAGTAGTCTCCACCAGTCCGAAAGACATCGTCATTGTAGGTCCAAACACCGAAGTGCAACTGCACGAAACCCCCGTGGACGTAAGCAAAATCGAAGGTGTCGGAAACCTTGTTGATGTTAGCTACGAGGACATCGGAGGGCTAAAGGAGGAAGTCAAAAAAGTAAGGGAAATGATTGAGATTCCTCTCAAAAGACCTGAACTCTTCGAAAAACTTGGTATCGCTCCACCAAAAGGGGTATTGATGCACGGACCTCCTGGAACCGGTAAAACATTACTGGCCAAAGCGGTGGCCAGCGAAAGTGATGCCCACTTCATTGCAATAAACGGTCCTGAAATCATGAGCAAATATGTGGGCGGATCCGAAGAAAACCTACGTGAATACTTCGAAGAGGCAGAAGAAAACTCCCCTTCAATCATATTCATAGATGAACTCGATGCAATCGCTCCAAAAAGAGAAGAGACAAACGGCGAAGTTGAAAGAAGAACCGTTGCTCAACTCTTAACCTTGATGGACGGGCTCAAATCCAGAGGCCAGGTAGTTGTAATCGGTGCAACCAACAGACCTGATTCACTTGACCCGGCGCTCAGAAGACCTGGAAGGTTTGACCGTGAAATCGAAATCGGAGTGCCTGACTCAGAAGAGAGAAAAGAGGTTCTTGAAATCCACACAAGAAACATGCCTTTAGCGGATGACGTCGACCTTGAAAAAATCGCAAATACCACCCACGGATGCGTAGGGGCAGATCTGGAGTCATTATGTAAAGAGGCAGCGATGAGGGTTGTAAGAAGGATCCTTCCTGAAATACAAAACGATGAGGAAATCCCAAAAGAAGTCATGGAAAAAATCGTCGTTACAGGAGACGACTTCAAAAACGCCCAAAAGGAAATCCAGCCTTCAGCGCTCAGAGAAGTTCTCGTTCAAATCCCTGACATCAAATGGGATGACGTGGGCGGTCTTGAAGATGTAAAACAGGAACTTAAAGAGGCTGTCGAATGGCCACTGAAACATCCTGAAACATTCCAACGCCTGGGAATAAGACCTCCAAAAGGAACATTATTATACGGTATCCCGGGAACAGGTAAGACCCTGCTTGCAAAAGCCGTTGCAAGCGAAAGCGAAGCGAACTTCATCTCAGTCAAAGGCCCTGAACTCCTCTCAAAATGGGTTGGAGAATCCGAAAAAGGTGTAAGGGAAGTATTCAGAAAAGCGAAACAGGCTTCACCGACAGTGATCTTTTTCGATGAAATCGATGCAATAGCCAGTACCCGCAGCGGAAATGACACTGACAGCGGTGTGACAAAAAGAGTCGTGAACCAACTGTTAACTGAAATGGACGGTCTGGAAGAGCTTGAAGACGTTGCAATCATTGCGGCAACCAACAGACCGGACATTCTGGACGCCGGTTTGATGAGACCTGGAAGGTTCGACAGACACATTCAAGTCAAAGAACCTGATGAAGAAGCAAGAATATCCATCTTTAAGGTACACACCAAAGGCATGCCTCTGGCGGACGATGTGGACATCAAAAAACTAGCTAAAAACACTGAAGGTTATGTTGGAGCAGACATTGAAGCTGTTTGCAGAGAAGCTGCAATGCTCGCCCTAAGGGATGACCTTGAAGCCAGTGAGATCACATACAAATACTTTAAGGATGCAATTGACAAGGTGAAGCCTGGAAACAAACCCCAGGATGAACAACTAGTTCAGTACATGTAGGGAAGAGATCAAACTTCCCTATTTTCCTCCAAGTTATTATATATTTAGTTTCTAACCATATTTAACCTCGGGAAAGATACGGACATCTTTCCCAACCTCCATTATATTTACAAATTTCTCTACCGTTTTGGGAAGATATGGAATCTTCCCATCAACCTCTATGAAAACTTTTTTTATATCCATTTAAAAATTGATTTAAGCCTGTAAAATTTCATTTTGACTTAAATATTGCTTTAGTAATTTAGTAGAATGAATTAAAGTAAGAAATAAAGTTTATATACTTTTAACACCAATAGTATTAATGTGGCAGGCAAAACAAGAATAAAAACTGGCGAAAATATGATAGAATATTTGCAAAATGGACCGATCATGCCTTCTTGTGAAAGCAAAGTTGTTCAAAATGACGAATTTCTAAGCAAGCTTGAACAAAAACTCATATTATTAAGTGAGAAATATGGTTTGGGCGAAGTATTATTTAGAGAAAAAAATCCGCTAAATAATAACTCATTTGCTTCATTCTATATCAGAGCACCGAAAACTTGGTCAAATCAGGAAATCTTTGATGTTTGGGATTTAATTTCCGATGAAATAGATGCCTTTGCTGCAAAAGAAGGTCATGACAACTTGATGGAAGTATGTAATGTTGCAGTCTCTGACAGGTACTGAGGTATGATTATGGTTCATGCATTTGTACCTCAACATCTATTAGATTTTGCAGAATACATTCAAAATCAAGAATATTCGGCAGAACACTATGATTTGCAATGCATAGATCGAACTATTGTTAACAGAGCATATCTGTCAACATATCTTCATGTTCAAGAATGGATTTTAAATAATGGTCCTTACACTGATGTAAAGGATTATTCCAAACATGATGTTGGATATCATGCTGCAATTTGCATTGCCTTAAATGAATTAAACAAAAAGGCGATGAGCAAAAAATATGCAGAGTTCATTGAATTAAGAGTTGATGCGGATTACAACATTGTAACAATTATCACTCCAAAAGATGCCCAAAAGGCATTGGATTTAGCTTCCCAAATCCAAAATGCATTGCAATAGAAAACTATTTTTTTTAAACCCTCATTTCAAGCCGAAGGCAATATTTACCCGAACCTACTTTTTAGGCAAAATATCATCCGGACCAACCATCCTCTTATTAAAATACTGTCTTTTATATTCAATGAACGGGAATTTAGGTCCACTTACTCCCCATTTAGGATTATAACCAAAAACATTAATATATTCGTCCAAATCAGGCCTTTCAACAATCATTGCCTGTGTGACATCATATAATGCTTTTGTATCATCGATTGCACGATGGAAATTTACCTCTTCAATATCATAATACTTGACAGCATCAATCAATTTGTGTGGAAATTCCTTCCTGTCTTTCAGGACAGTGACCGTATCAATCCAATCCAGATTTCCAACAATCCCATCAGTTTCATCAGGATAGTGCCTTTTAAGCAAAAAGTAAACGAATGACAGGTCAAACTGGCAATTGTGTGCAATCATCAATGTTGACGGAGTTAACCTGCTTTTCAAATCCTCTGCCACACTTTTTTCGCTTACCCCTTCAAGAATCAGCATCTCATCGGTTATTCCAGTTATATCAATAATTTTAGGGGGCAAATCTCTGCCGATATTGATGAATTTATCATATTCCTCAATGATTTTCCCGTCTTCAACTATAAGCATTGCAAGTTCGATTATTTGATCATCAGTGAATTCAAGTCCAGTAGTTTCTGTATCAAAATATATAACCCTCATATTAACACTCTAAATCAGTTTATGTGGAGCATCGCTTTTATCCCTTGGATAATCCTTGGTTGTCAGTGGCTTTCCAATATGTTCAAGCCTTATATCCAGGAATCTTCTGCCGTCCTCACTTGCGCAGAAAATCGGAACCTTCACTCCATAATAATATGGTTTATTCTCATCGGCATAGTCTGAAACCGCCTTGGATGCACATGCAGTAACGATATCTGCATTTTCAAACAGCATTTCCACCTCATCGGGACTGGCTCCTGTGGTATGGGCCACAAATATGTAAACGTTAACGTCATCATCGACAGGATAGTTTCTGATTTCCTCAACCATTGGAGACGGAAGTATTGTTATTGCAATATCCTTATATCCCTTATCCAAAGCCATCTTCAGGCCTTCAAGCTGGTTCAGCTCGGCAGTTTCAGGATTCAGAATCACACAGTCTTTTTCCTCAAGATTTTTAATGACCTCTGGAATCGGTGTTGTGCTTACAAGGCCGGACACTCTTCCGCCGACTCCCTGAACAACGCGGGGATTTGTCATGAGAAGTGTTCCCGCACCGTCACATGCGCCGACTACACAGTCTATGTTTCCCTTTTCCATGTTGGTCTTGAGGATTTCCGAAATGCCCACGGTCACCAAATCATCCATCTCGATTACCCTTTGCGGTGTGCACATTCCAAAGTCCTTGATTCTGAAATTGATGTTTTTCCTTATGAATTCCTCGTTGAGCTCATCCACCTTGTGCATTGCATGAAACATTGGGCAATATTTCATTTCGGATTCGCCAACTTCTGTTATTTCGCCGTTTTCGATTACTACGCGGACTTTTCCTAATGTTTCTATGACATGTTTATCTTCTACCATATGACCACCGTTATGTATTAATATTTGAAGACTCCTATAAAAAAAGATAATGTTTAGCAAAAATTGAAAAAATCCTATATACTTTAACGAAGATAACTATTATTGATTAGTCAACATGAGGGATAAATTTGACTCAGAAAAGTGAAGCGCAAAAAGGTAACATCACTCCCGAAATGGAGTGCGTAGCTCAAAATGAAAACATAGATGTAAAGAAACTAGCTAAATTAATTGACAAGGGACTGGTAGTAATCCCTAAAAACGTCAACGGCCATTCAAAACCCTGCGGTATTGGGGAAGGCCTTACAACCAAAATCAATGCAAACATCGGTTCATCATCAAAAATCGATGATCTGGAACTGGAAATCAACAAGGCAAAGCTGGCCCAGGAATACGGTGCGGATGCCCTGATGGACCTCTCAACAGGATCTGATTTGAAGCTTTTCAGACAGAAGATAATGGAAGAGGTTGATTTGTGCATCGGAACAGTGCCAATTTATGAAGCCGGAGTCGTTACATTAAACAAGAATAGGGAAATCATTGACATGGACCCTGACGACATATTCAAGGCCATCGAAAACCAGGCAAAGGAAGGGGTGGACTTCATGACCCTCCACTGCGGAATCACAAAGGACCTGGTGGAAAAGCTCAAGGCAGCAAACCGCATGATGGGAATAGTGAGCCGTGGAGGAACATTCATGGCATCCTGGATCAATCACAACGATGAGGAAAACCCACTTTTCAAGAATTACGATTACCTTCTGGAATTATCCTATGAATACGACATCACATTATCACTGGGCGACGGCCTTAGGCCGGGATGTCTGGCCGATGCAAGCGATATCCCTCAAATTCAGGAACTGGTCAACCTGGGAACCCTTGTCAAAAGGGCACAGGACGCCAACGTGCAGGTGATGGTAGAAGGACCAGGCCACATGCCATTAAATCAAATCAAGGCAAACATGGAAATCCAGAAGACAATATGCCACGGCGCTCCATTTTATGTGCTGGGACCTCTGGTGACAGACCTTGCACCGGGCTATGACCACATCACAGGAGCAATCGGCGGAGCCATAGCGGCAACAGCAGGAGCAAGCTTTCTGTGCTACGTGACACCTGCAGAGCATTTATCCCTGCCAAGCCTTGAAGACGTCAAGGAAGGAATTGTCGCATCCAAGATTGCAGCCGAAGCGGCAGATGTTGCAAAAGGTCTGCCAC
>Ga0310695_10013855_pt1 | contig 10990 bp, 12 predicted proteins | sample RumenRJG_04DNA_FD_203882 | JGI IMG/M metagenome (GOLD analysis project Ga0310695, IMG submission 203882) | Bovine rumen microbial communities from Lethbridge, Alberta, Canada - RJG_04 (v2) (version 2) | ecosystem: Host-associated > Mammals > Digestive system > Stomach > Rumen | place: Canada... | reverse complement strand
ACCTATCAGACCATTCTCGCCACGAGTGCTGGCCTCGATGAGTTTACCATCCTGATATACCAGGCTGCATGAGATACCGTCGTACTTCCACATCAGAAGGAAACGGCCTAAGTCACGACGGATATTCGGGCGAATCTTCACAAGCCACTTATCCACTGCCTCTACTGTCTGGGCCTTCTGGCACGACAGCATCGGTGTACGATGGATGATCTGACGGCGACCATTGGCCGACAGGTCAGAACCTACACACTGTGTCGGAGAGTCAGGAACTATCCACTCAGGATGTTCAGACTCAGCCTTCTCGATCTCAGCCACCAACACATCAAACTCTGTGTCGCTGATAGTCGGAGCCGACAGGACATAATACTCATAACTCTTTCTCTGTGCCTGGTTCACCAGTGCAATGTAATCTTTCTGTGTCATAATTGTTTTCTGTTTTTTAGTGAAACGGTGAATTGATGAATTGATGAAATAATGAATTAGTGAAGTCTGCCACCAGTAAAGGCAGCCTTCCAAGCTGCTTGATGCAGACGTGCCAACGACTCAGCTGTCAGATCACTGGCCATGCAGCAGCCGGCACGATTCTCATTGATAGCGTCGAAGTCACCACTCTGTACGAACACATCTACAAAGTCCTCATCAGGAGAGAGGTGTGTGGCAGTAATGGTGAAACCACCACCCTTCAGGCAGCACAGTTCTACCGGCACCAGAAGTTTGAAGTCGTTAGAATGTACCAGACCTCTGAGATCTTGTAACTGACGCTTGCGAAGAGATTTTTTGTTTGCCATATTCTTTCTTGTTTTGTGAGCCTCAGTTGGCTCGGTGAATACTAATAATTAACTTATCTGCTGCAAAGGTAAGCATTATTTTTGAAACCACCAAACATTTTTGCGATTATTTTCAAGAAAAAGCGAAAAAAGTTTGTTTTTCCGCTATTTCCCGCTATTTTCCGCTATTTTCCGCTACATCTTTGTGCGTCGAAGCCCAATAGTCAGCAGCGGCCTGCATACACTCATGGAGAGAGGCGGCCACCTCTCGATAGTTCAACGAGTTAATTTCAATGTCCGGCTGGTCTGGGTGGTGCCCTCCTGCCTGGATAGCCACAAAGTCAGTACGACCTTCAGCCTGAATGATCCAGCCACCACGACGGCGCAGAGCCTCGATAATCATATCACGCTGCTGGGGTGGGGTAGGGATAATCTGGATATTCATGTAAGGGTACTCATTGGCGGTGAGCAAAGGGAACGAGTGGCCATATTCCCCTTGCTGTTCTGCGATAGTAAAAGTGTAGTTATTCATTGTCATTTCTTCTTTAGTTCGTCAGCATGAAAAGCAGGGTAGGCATTATCACGACGCACATTATAGTAATGCGGGCAACGACTGTTATCATCCACATTCTTCACGCGATACTCCAGTACAAAGGGATTACTCCCAAGCTCACCACGACGGATAGTATATTGATAGTTGTATTCGATGCCAACCACCTTGCACTTCACGAATTTTCCACCTATCATCTTACGGGCCATGCTCTGACCCTCCTTAAAGCTCGGTGTCAATGGTTCCAGGATGTCAAACAGAGTAACGCCCTCCAACTCTGGGCACGGATCATCCAAGCATTTACGCCATGCCGGTGGCAACACCTCGAATGTATATGCCGAAATGTCCTGAAGGTAGAACTTCTCAGCATCACCATGGAAACGATTTGCCAGCACTATCATGTTGTGATAGACATAGCGGCGCAGCTTCTCAGGAGCCTTTTGTGACATCACATAGGCACGATAGGCCACACGCAGGTAGTCAGGACGGCCATGCAACAGGCCCAAGTCCTTTGCCGTCTGATTGTCGCAATATACAGCACCACGTCCACGCTCATCGCCATAGTTCAGCTTATTAGCCAGGCGACGCTCTTCACGCTTCACATAACTGTCTATATAGTCATAGGCAGTCTTTTTACTCACAGGATCGTTAGTTTCGATAAAAGAGTAACAGCCGGTGGCAGTTGTGATCTTCACAAACGGCTCTTCCTCGGTTCCGAGATAATCCTGCACTTCACGCTTACCACTCTTCAGGTAGTCGGAAACTTTTTCTTTCTTTGCCATAGTTGTATTGTTTGCAAAATTACTTAATTCTTAGGATATAACCGAATATTCAGGCCACTTTACGCACTCTACCCAAGCCACTGCCAACAGGGAGCAACGACTGCCAAAGCTCATCAAAACGCATCAAAGCCTTATCACGCTTCTCAGAATGATATGGAAGAGCCTGCAAACGCTTATACTGTTCCATGTCTGGCAAATCATGGTCGGCATCATCACCCAAGGTCAACAGACGCTCCAGATTGTACCAGCGACTTCCCCACTGGCGCACATACCACTGGCCATTATAGAACAGATATTGATAAGATTCACATGGTGTAGGCATAGCGCACTGGATAGGCGTAAATGCCTCACGATAGCCATGCTCTTCCAATGAACGGCGGCGGCCCTGACAATAGATGATTTTCGAGCTGCATACCTGCTCGACAGTTCCACCAGCCACCAAGTTCATAGCCTGCTCATAGCTGTTGTAATGACGCAGCAGTTCCATGCCGGTGCCAGTAGGGTAGTTGTCACACTGACTGTAAATAGCCAGATAATCTTCAGTCACCTTTTCGGTCATTTTCCAGATATCATCAGTCAACGGATCAAAACCGTCGCCATTCCATTTCGCATCATCAAGAATGCTGATACCTTCAGCCAGTTTCTCACGGTCAAAACTCAGGCTGTTGCCCTTATCACTCTCTTTTACCTTAACGATAATGTAACCTCGTGTACTCATAATTGTTTTCTGTTTTTTAGTGAAACGATGAATTTATAAATTTATGAATTGATGAAATTATGCGGCGGCCAAATTGACTGCCTGGATGTTGTCTCGGTAGGTGATAGCACCACTCTCAGAGTTACAATAATAGCCCATGCGTACAGGGATATTATGATAGGAACCATTCAGGCCATAGTGACGAACCACACGACGAACTGCATCCAGTTCTGTTTCGTAGGTCTCACGATCCCAACAACCATAACCATAATCAATGCAATAGCGATAGCCTTCAGGCTCTTCCAGAAAATAGATGTCTGCCAGATGGCTGTTGTAAATAGACACACGAGTATAGGTTATTTCATCGTGATCCTCGCGTGACTCAATACGGACGGTGATTTGCTTTCTTTTCATACTCAAAACTTGTTTTGTGTGGCTCGGTGCCACGGTTAAACTTCAATTTGTCGGTGCAAAGATAAGCATAATTTATGATATAACCAAATATTTTAGCGATTATTTTCAAGAAAAAGCGAAAAAAGTTTGTTTTAACTCACATTTTACTCAATCAAAGAGGAAAAGGAGGCCATTATGCGGCCTCCTTAACAGTTTTCTTAGGCAATGACCATCCCTTCAGTTTGGCCACCTCATAATTGAACTTAAACCAAACATCTTCATCCAGAAACTCGAAGTGCATAGTGCCCTTCTTGAAAGCCTTACAGCGGAAGAATCCCCAGACAAACCACTGACCCCATTCCTCGCCATCGTTAGACCAGCTGCTTCTGGCACCATGATTAGATAACGGTTCTATACAATCATAGTTCCTGCCAGTCAGGTGGCACAATGCTTTGCAGACATCTTCCAGGTCAGAACGGTGGGAATCGTGATAACCAAAATACAGGGTAGGGTAGGCTCGCTTACAATTACGACCGTATTTGTCAGTACCGTAACGGTCGTAGCCCTCACACATATAGTTGACGATAAACCTACGATTCACCATGTAGTTAGCATTCGTTTTCCAATGTTCACCAGCTGTACTATTCTCAGCCGATAGGCTACAAATCAGATCAAAGGCTTCCTCCATAGCTTTGTTCATACGCTGGCCATTGGTCTGAATCACCATATCAATGACACGATAGATATTGTGCATAGTAAATGGCACATGAATCTGAGTCTCGATAAACTTATTGATCTGCTCACGCAGCTGCTTAGTAGCGTATTTCTCCATGTGCAGTTTTTTGAAGATAATACGCCAGTAGTATTTCTGGAGAGCTTTCTTATACTGTTGGTGAGAAACCTCCTTAGAATGGCCGTCGCTGCTGACAGTCGTAAACTTTATGGGAATATAGTCATACTCACCAGCTTCAGGACATCGGGCGGCCTCGTTGATTTTCTGAGCTGCTGCTAACGTCTCATCGAACAGTTTAACAGCCGTAACATACCGGCCAACTAATTCACGCACCAAGTTATATTGCATGATTCCCTCCTTGCCTTCCACGTTGGCCTGGTCTTCATCGACGGCAGAGAAGAAATAACCGTCAAACTCACTGGCACCCTCACCAGGCTTATAGAGTTTCACCATAGCCACATGTACGTTTGTGCGTCTCTCAGCTGAAGAAAAACACTCACCCAGATAGTCACTCTGGCCATAGAGATCTATTGCCTCTTGCAACCGCTGTTCCTCCTTTGTGTCACGATAGCCAGGATTAACACTACTGCTATTGCAGAGAGCAATAATCGTACATCCAGCGGGTGCAATATCAAAGGCATGTAAAATGTGGCGGGCATCCTGAGAAAATGGCGGGTTCATCACAATGTAATCAATGTGTGAAACCTGCTCAGAGGTGACAGTCAGGAAGTCTTCAGCCAGGATATCACATTTGCCTCTCAGAATCTTCAACAGCGTAGGGTCATTCTCACAGGCAATGACTTCACCAGCACCATTTTTTTTGAGCCAGTCCACAATATTACCAGAACCGGCAGAAGGCTCTAAAATAGTCTTACCGATGATGTCTTCACCCATCATCATTTGTTCAATCACTTCCACAGGAGTGGGATAGAAATCTGGATTGTCTGTAAATAGTTTCATAATTATATGTTTTAATGAATTTATGATTTAATGAATTTAAGCAACAGGACGCAGAGAGATTTTCATGCCGTTAGCAGGGTGGCCACTACTAAGAACTTCATAACGACGGCGATTAAAGGTTACATACTGATAGCCTTCGTTATCATAGTAACGATCTCCCTTTGTACGACAAACGCGCTCGGTATTGCCATCAGTAACCAGAAGAGAGCCATAAGGCATAATGTGCTCGTTTCCGAAAAATGGAATAGTCCAGGAAAGGACTTTCTTAATCTTAACATCCATAACAATAAAGAATTATAAACCGTACTTACTTAATGTTTCTTCAGGAAGATCCCAAACAGAGACAGAACACTCAGGATATCCCCATGAGAGGACATTCAAAACATGTGGAATATTACAAGGATGGAGACACACCAGTTTTGCCTCCTGGCCTCGCTCACGAGCACCAAGCTCATAAAGTGTATCAATACGCACTACAGCGGCTGCAACATCTTCAGTCCAGTAAGAACCACCATTCACGGCATCGTGAATCTGTTGCTCAGTAGGGTAGGAGTCCTGCATCAAACGTACACTCTTCATAGGAATAGTGCCTTCCTAACCATCAGTAAAGCTGAGAGCGGCCAAACCGACGATTAAATAACCTATTTGTTTAACAGTCTTTTCCATAACTTTATGATTTAATGAATTTATGATACTCTAACGACCTTTTGAATCTTACAGCCTTGCCAATCTAAATCCCATCGACGCATATAGTCACGGGCCTTGCGTCTGGCGGCTTTCTCATCCTTACAGTTATGGAAGGTAGCAGCGTGAATTTCGCTTACATACTGATCCTGATTGATATATACTTTATAGGTAGCCATGATTTAATGAATTTATGAATTTATGAAAACTGTGAATTTTCAGATGTTCTATAAAGAGGGTGGGACGGTGCCGCTGTGGTAGGAGGCCGTTGGCACTTGATCGGTCACAGGCCCCACCCTGAAAGAGTCAGCCAGCGGCGGCCACTTTTTGAAGTGGCACGACCGGCAGATCTGAGTAGTCGGCAAAGTTCACGGCCTTGGGCGTGGTGGTCTGGAGTCCTAACTCTAAGGCGTGACCCTCGCGGAATGTGTAGGCAATAGAGGCACATTGCGCGGCTGTCTGCTCGGTGTGTCGCTCATCGACTTCGGCACCCTCGTACCACGTCCAGCGCAGGGCGTTGGGGTGGCGTGGGTCTGGCTCAATCACTAAGCGACTGCAATCTCCATCGACCTCTATAATATAGGCGTGGCCGCTTTCTGTTGCCTCTGTGATAGCTTTCTCCAGTCGGGCACAGATATGACGCTCACGGCCTTCTGTAAGCCTGTGGCGCAATTCCTCGGCGCGATATTCCGGCTTCTCATTCTCAGCCACAAGAAACAGACATATATATTCTTTATTTCTGTGGCTATAATATACACCCCAATAGGGATTAACGTCTATAATGTCAACAGCATCGGCGGCCAGTGCTCCTGTGCCATTCATGGCGCGTTGTAGCCACTCCTGGGCGGTCTGCATGTCTGCAAAACTCGTGCGCCATTCTGGGGTGCGCTGATTGGTTGCAATGTCATAGAGACAGACGCGGGCGGGCTTTTCCTGAGACGGTTCCGGCTGCTGCTCCTGGAGTTGCTCCTGCTGCTCATCGGCAGCAAGTGCAGACTCTAAAAGCTCTAATTTCTCACTCTCACTATAATAGGGACGCAGGGACATAACCGCATTTTCTATTCTGACGCTCTCGCGGCTCTTCTCGTTCTGCATTTCTACCCATTCATCGGTGATGGCTGTCACCTTCAGCACCTCGGCAGGCACCTCGACAGGACGGCAGCGAGAGTCTAACATGGTGCGGGGCATCGTCTCGACCATTGCGCCGACGTGGAGCCAGTCGGGGAGGGTGGGAGCCTGATTTTTCGCAGACTCTATAACAGGCGCGGCCTCGGTGGTCTCTGCGACGGGTGCGGCGGCTGCTGGCTCCTGGGTCTGCTCCTGCTGCTCATCGGCAGCGGGGGCAGACTGTGCGAACCATGCGCGGACGTTGGCAACATCAGCGGCGGCGGTGGCTTCCCATTGCTGGCTGTCTTTATTCCAGCGGCAGCCGTGCGCCTTAATCTGGCGGCGATTAAACAGGGTGGCGCGGTAGTCGTAACCATCGGCAGGAATGACGGCCACACCGTTGGCAATCTCGACCAGTTGCAAGCACTCAGCTGGCGCGGCGTTTTCGTCACTTCTGCTGGCTTTTCTCGGCTCGGCCTTGGTGTTGGTCTGCTCGGTGGCCTGCTCGCTCTCCTGTGCCCATTTCTGAGCCTGTGCAGCCTTCAGGCTTTCAAGGTCGGCGGCCATCTTCTCGGCTTCTGCTCTGAAGTCGGCAGGCTGGCGGCCATACTTGGCGGCCAATTCTGCGAACTCCCAAGCAAAGCGCGACAAGCCGGCACCGTTGGCAATCCACTCCAGGAACTCGGCGGCATCCCATTTGCAGAACTCGACAGAGTGGGCGCGGGCGTGGATCATCGGGTTTTTTGTGCGGGCTGGCTTGCGCTTATATTGCAGGACAGAGACGCGGGCGGCGATCTCCTGGGCGGTCATCGTCTTAGCTTCTGCGGCAGTTGCAAAAACGGTGATAATTTGGGCATCCCATAAAGCGCACACAGCAAGGGCACCACCATTGCAAGCCATACGACGGGCGGCGGTTACTCCTGGAATATCGGACAGCACGGCGGCGATCTCTGCGGCCTTGGCCTCGCGCTCGGCCTCCTGTCTCTGTTGCTCCTGCTCGCGGGCCTGTCTCTCGGCTTCCTCGGCTGCTTTCTTCTCTGCGGCCTCGCGCTCACGTTTAGCGGCTGTTATTGCTCGCTCCTGGTTGGCTTTCTCTGTGGCCTGCTCTGCGGCCATCAGAGCGGCGGCGCATACCTGAACATGAGCACCGAAGACAGCGCGGAAAAAGTCCAGATAATAGGGCAGCAGCTCGGCAGCTTCAGCTGCTGACGGATAGGGGTAAATGCTGGAGCGGTGCTCGACATCGGCAGCCGTGAAAGCGTCCCAGCTATTCACATTTACCAGGAAGTCGGAACAGATGCCGGCAGCATCCAACAAAACCAGCATAACACCTTCAAAACCACGGGCGGCAAGCTCGCAATTTTCCACCCAATAGGAACCCTTCGGGCTATAGGTCACTAATTCCTGCGACCGTCTATAAAAGTCGGTTTTCTTGATGGCAGCAACCAGGGCAGAAGCGGCGCGGCCTGCGTCGCTGTCTGTTGGGTGCTCTGTCTGGGCGTGGCCATTGCCTGCGAACCAGTCGGCAGCGTGGAACCACTCGTGAGCCATGCAGCCGGCCCCGCTTTTCTTGGTTAAATTTATAACCTCGTGGCCGCTCTCATAATGGGCCATTGCTCCAGGAATACCACGAGAGGCAAAAGCAAAAGCCAGAGAGCCGCAAAGGGTCATTTCTTCGGGCTTCATGCCCCAGACGGCGGCGAGATCGTGGAAACCGTCAAAAGCTGAGTTAAGAAGGGCGGCGCGTTCTGTCTGGTTCACCCAGTTGCCAAACTCGACACCACGGAAGGGAAGAGCGGCGGCGAATGCTTCGGGGGTCATGTTCTCACCTTTGCGCCAGTCCTCACCCAAGCGGGGGCGGTTCCAGTCACGACGTAGCGCGGGAACGGTGCGCAGGTTGTTGTATCTCTCAATGAGGGCGGCGCGATCCTCACGGGCGGCAGTGTACGCGGCGGCTCTGTCATCAAACTTTTTCAAACAGATTTCCGGCTTACCTTTAACGGCCACAAAATACTGTCCGGCGCGTGTCACATAAACAGCCAGGGCGGGGCCTTTTGCTCGCTCTTCTGAGTCTTTGGCGATGGCTTCAGCGATGGCGGCGGGCACATCCTCTAATTTCGCACAGCGGCTATAATAGCGGCTACCGGCTACCACTCGCCACTCACTACTGAACCAGTCGGGACGCTCGACAGAGAAGCGGCCAAAGCTGAACGGCTGAGCGGGCCAGTTTGCGGCGGTCATTACCTGGTAATCGGTTTTTTCGCGCAGCTTGGCGGGCACCTCTTCGCCGGCCATGATTGCGGCGATCTGGGCCACCTTTGCGGCTGTCTCTTCTGCCCATCGGTTCAAACGATAGCCCAGGCCAGGGCGATGATCGACAGACCGCCAGAGCGTCCAAATGGCGCGGGCAGCGTCGGCAGTGATGGCACCAGACGCAAACAGGCGGGCGAGGTCGGGAAGGTTCACCAGCTTAGAAAGCGCGGATTTTTTCAGGGCATCGACAGAGACACCGGCCAGACGCTCAGAAAACTCGCGCCACTCGGCATAATAGTCTTTTCTTGCGCCTCCTATCTTCTGGCCAAAGTCCTCGATCTTGGCGGCGGTGTTATTTACTCGGTTAATGTTCTCGCGGGTGTTATTTACTGAAGTATTCATAATTCAAAATATTAAAAATCGGTGAAAAAATAAGTTATCTATAAAAGGGAGTTTTTTATATCTGGGTGGAAAAATGATAATTCATAAATATATACCAGACAGCCCAGAGAGAAAAAGCCCAGAGGATGAAAGAAGCGGCGCGGGGGTGCGCATCAAGAAAGCGGGCAACAGTCAGCCCCAGACGGAGCGAAAAACGAAAAACGGCGGGCGCGGTCTTCAGTTCCTGAAGCTCGGCGCGATAAATGCGGGCGTAATGTGACATAATAAAGCGTATTAAATAGTTATTACTTTTTATCTCATCGGGGAAGAGATCAGGCGTTAAAGCCTGATTTCTTCCATATTATAAAGGTCAAATATTGCTAACTGGCCGTTAATGCGTCCCAATTCCTTGGCGGCCTCCAAATCATTTACTATTACTGTAGCGTCGAAATAGAAATTATTTCCTTTTGAATCATACCAGCCGCCGAAGGCATTTACTTTTGTGTTATGTTCTGCGAACTTGATCACGCGCTCCAGGCCGGCAGCGTTAAAGCTGTTTTGTGTCTCAGCCATGGCCACCGCATAACCTTTTGTTATGGGCTGCAATGTTTTAGCGTCAACTGTAAAGCCTGCGGGGTTAGCGTTTGCGATCTCCATGAGTGCGAAGAAAAGAGAAGTTTTCATATTAAAAAGTTTTTTTTGTGTGGCTCTTGCCACGGTTAATAATTAAATTTTCTGCTGCAAAGGTAAGCATTATTTTTGAAACTACCAAATAAAAAGCGAAAAATTTTCAAGAAAAAGCGAAAATATTTCATTTTTAGCAATTTTTTACGCTTATACATTATATATAATATAGCCGGCGGCACTCATGGAGCACCAGCGCGGGCACCCTGGCACCCTTCAGGCATGAAGAGCACCAGCAGCGCGGGCGCATGATCTCGCACCGATGAGCACCAGCACACCGGCCACCGCTGGCAACAGTGAGCACCAGCGCGGGCACCCTGGGCACCCTTCAGGCATGAAGAGCACCAGCAGCGCGGGCGCATGATCTCGGCACCGATGAGCAACAAAGGAACAGCACCCCACCGGCCACCGCTGGCAACAGGCCGCACCCCTTCAGGATCTCGGCACCGCTTCGCGCCTGGTCGCTGTCTCTCTCTCGATCTGGCCGGAACTGGCACCGCTTCGCACCCTCGCCGGCATATTTCACCGGCTCCAGGGGGTAGGGGGTGGGGGTACGGCTCCACTGTGGCGGCGAGTCTCGCGTGAGTTTAGGGGTGTTTTTCTTGGGTCGTACCTCTGAAAATCAATAATTTACGAATATTTTTGGGAACCCTACTTTCGGAGTGCCCATTTTGCAACCTGCTAATTTTCAAAACATTAAGTATAGAAAAGTGGAGAAAAATAATAATTCATTATTTCATCAATTCATCAAATAATGTACTGATGAAAAGATTGGTATAGGAAGGTATAGAACTCAGGTATAGGAAGGTATAGAGAGCTGTTTAGGGGTAATGGTTACGAAATTTTACCCCTAAAAGAAAACCCAGCAGTTCGTGGCTGCTGGGCTGGCTACATGGAAGAAAAGAAGATTTGTCTGTGCATACACATAGTATGCGGTGAGAAATTTATGTGGTTATAGCTCTTTTATTGTTTGATATATAGTGTACCATTATCGCCATT
>Ga0310695_10013853_pt1 | contig 10992 bp, 10 predicted proteins | sample RumenRJG_04DNA_FD_203882 | JGI IMG/M metagenome (GOLD analysis project Ga0310695, IMG submission 203882) | Bovine rumen microbial communities from Lethbridge, Alberta, Canada - RJG_04 (v2) (version 2) | ecosystem: Host-associated > Mammals > Digestive system > Stomach > Rumen | place: Canada... | reverse complement strand
AGAGTGCCTGGGCGTAGGCTCCCTCGTAGGGCAGGGGGAAGGCGTCGAGGTCGACGGTGTCCTTGAGGTCGATGACGAGATAGCGTCGTGTGCCTTCGGTGCTGCGGATGAAGTTGTCCTCGTTGGTGGTGGCAATGAGCGATGCACGGCGCTCCCTGACTTCACGGAATCGGGCGTAGGAGTCGCGCACGTTTGACCGGCTGCTGGTGACGATGTACTTGAAGGCCTCGTTCTTCTGGTTGGAGCCGAAGGAGATTTCGTCGAAGAGGATGAGTGGCGTCTCGGAGAGCGAGATGATGAAGTCCTTGTCGATGCGCTCCGAGGGTCCCACCTCGAGTCGGTAGTCGCTGAGCTCAGGGGGCAGGATGTGGCGCACGAAGTAGGTCTTGCCGATGTGCTGCAGGCCCTTGAAGATGGGCATCTGGGGGTTCTCGCTGATGCGCCCGAGCATGAGGGCCACCATGCCCACGTGCCACTTCTTCAGCATCTGGTCGTAGAAGGCCTCGTTGTCGGGGTCGCCAAACTCCAGATGGCCTACGTAGAAGTCGCCCAGGTAGTCGGGATCGGTGTCGGGGTTCCATGGTTTCAGGCCTTCGAGCCACTCGCGGCAGGCATCGTAGTCCTCGCAGAAGTCGCGGCTGAAGATGAGCGACTTGACGTCACCGGCACTGACCTTCAGCCCCTGTGCCTTCAGCCGGCAGTACCAGGTGTCGAGGTCGCGGTCCTGAACGGGTCGCCACGGCTGTCCCTGTTCGCGCACCTCAGGACGCTGGCGCCATACGTTGAAGCGCCACTGGGCCTGGGTGGTCAGTGCGTCGCGCATCTGCTGGATGCGGTTCTGCTGTTCCTCCTTGCGCTGGCCTTCCGTCTTCTTGCGGCGGCCGCGGGGCAGCGAGACGTCGATGCCAGCGTCCTTGGCCAGCTGGATGAGCGAGGCCAGACGGACGTCGCCACGGCCGGTGTGCAGACAGTTGTCGAACTTCTCGTCGCACTCCTCGCGCTTGTAGCCGGCGTACTGGCTGCAGATGGTGTGGTAGGCCTCGCGGGCCGCTTCGCCAACGCTGGCACAGGCCAGTGTGACGGTGATCCAGTCTTTGTACTCACAGGTGATGTCGATACCGCTCTCAGCGATCCGACGGGCTACGAGCTCCAGATGTTCGAGCTCGGAATAGGATTTGTTGCTGTTCATGATTTAAAGATATTTGGGGTTAATAAAACAATCGGGATCGTAGGGCAGGAAACAGGCGCGGCTGACGTCGGAGCCTGACTTGTCGGGGTCGATGCCGTGGTGGAAACACAGGTGGTTGCGCAGGGCGTTGTACTGCTCCTGATAGGTCAGCCCGTCGGTCCACGAAGGCAGGGTGACCACCCACTTCACGCCGAGGCCCTTGGGCGATATGAAGCACAGCTCGGTGTCGATGAGCGGGTCGCTGATGAGTCGTCGCTTGACGTCCTCAGCCTGCTCCGTAGTGTCGAGGTCGTCAATGTCCAACACCATGTATGGCGAGCGCAGCAGGAGGCCTCGCGCGCTACGATAGGAGAAGGTGCCGGCAAAGACTGCCGTCTCGAAGTTCAGCTTCTTGTAGTCGCCCAGCTCGTCCTTCGACGCGTGGCCCATCATCTGGCGCAATGTCTGCGTTGCCGTGCCTGCGCACCACTGGCTGGTGACATATTGGTAAGCCCAGGGAATGTCCTGGTTCTGCTGCGGTTTCGTGGCCGGCACCGCCTGGCCGTTCTTGTTTCTGTATCCTCTTGGAAATATCGAGAATCGGGGGTTGCATGTCGTGGTCATAAACTATTAATGTTAATTAAAAAATGACTGCGGACGGGGTCATAATTTGGCGGATTAGGCAAAATACACTAACTTTGCAACCGCTTTAATGACCATTTCGCGATGGCTTTTTAAAGAAGAGACCGGCCTCGTCAATGCTCAACTATCAGAGGCCAGTCCCGTGTGCGGCCCGCCATATTACACTTAATATGGGGGCCTTTTTTTTCAGGTATTGATTATTATTTCACCATACTTTTCTTTTCGCTTGTTGATTCGTGGCTTCATATAATACACATGACCCATGAGGTCAGCATCGAGAGAGGACTGGCGGACCAGGTCGAACATGATGTTGTTGTTCTCGTAGTCGTAAGCCAGCGCATCGAACAACTGTCGGGTAGGCACATAATAGTAGCCACTCGAAAGTTTTATGGGAAAGGCATCCTCGCAATCCTCATTAATAATAATAAGGTATAGAGCGTCCTTTTCGTCGTCTTTCGCAAACTTTGCAAACTTTCCGGACGCCAAATCCAGTGCATTGGCCGTCTCTTCTGTAAAACCAAGCCTGCCGGAGGCCTGGATAGTTGCTTTCAGTTTTGTTGCGAATTGCTTCGCGCTTAAAATCTTTATAGCCATACTCCTTTACGTTTTGCCTGCAAAGGTAATAAATATTTGTATAACTCCCAAATATATTCCCAGAAAATCTTTAATTACGGGCTGTTTTAATAAAAATTAATAGATACAGCCAGTTTCAACGTGCCACAAAGAGACAAAAAAGAAAAAGAAAAGGAAATGAAAAGAAAATAAAATAATAGAAATTTGCTTTATACCAATAAACCAAAAACCATCGTCGAAATCTTTTCGTCTGAAACTATTTTCTTCTTTTTAACATTATTTAGGGGGGGGTAACAGCTATTAACAAAGTTATTTGTACCTTTGCAGCCGTGTTTGTGCTATGACTTTGTACAACTAATTATATTACTAACATTTTAAATTAAACAAACATGAAGAAAAAAGAGTATGAGAAACCGACGATGGAAGTCGTCAAGTTGCAACAACAAGCCCAGCTGTTGCAGTCGAGTTACACCGGCAATCGTGATAACCCCTATGGCGAGCCTACGGACCCGTGGCCATCAAATTAAAGAAAGGAGGAAGGAAAAATGAAAAAGACTTTTAAGAATATCCGCACCCTGGCCGCCCTGCTCATTGCATCGGCAGCCTTCAGCGCCTGTTCCAATGAAGACAGCGCAATAATCGGCGAGCAGCCTGCATCAGAGCAGCAGGCTCCGCAAGTATATACCCTCACCATCGATGCCAGCATGGATGGCGGTGCGCAGACCCGCGCCCTGGAGTTTGAGGGCACGAAGCTCGTGGCCAAATGGGCAAATGACGAGACAGTGGACGTTCGGTTTGGCGCAACCCTACTCGGCACGCTGACGGTGTCGAACGTCAGTGCCGACGGAAAGACCTGCACCTTGTCCGGCACGCTGACGGGCACAATCAACAAATACGATGTTCTGCGATTCCACTACAACTATACATCACCCGTTAACGAGAGCCAGACCGGCACGCTCTCCAGTACTGCCGGGAGCGACTATGCCATGGCTGCGGTAACGGTCAAGTCGGTCGATGGCGGCAATATCACCCTCGAGTCTGAGCCCAGCTTCCAGACCCAGGTTGCCGTGCTGAAGATTACGATGCAGGACGCTCTGGCCAATAAACTCAATGCCACAAGCCTGAATATTAAGATTGGCGATAAGGACCTTTGCACCTTAAGCCCTAACGCCACCGCCTACAGTGAGAACGGCGACGGTGTGGTTTACTTTGCGCTGCCCAGCGCCCACAGAGTTTATGCTGAAGGCATCTCGTCAATAGGTCTGGACGAAGAAGAGCTTGCCGCTGCCACCGTCACCTTCACCGCCACGGTGGGTGGCAACACCTACATCACCACGAAGACGGGCTACCCCTTCGCTGCCGGCAAGTACTACGCTACGACGCTGACGATGGCGAAGGTGGTGGACTATTCATCTGAAATCAACGTGCCTGCCGGAGACCACTGGTACATTAGCGGTACAAGCGAATACAACAACATCACCATCGGTGATGGTGCCACGGTGACAATCGGTGGCCATTTGCTAATGCAAAACGCATCAATCATATGCAGCGGCAACGCTACCATCATTCTGGCCGACGGAACCGATGCCAATATTTTTAACGGCCGCATCAAGGCCGGTCCTGAGAACACTACGCTCACCATAAAGGGCAACACCGGTGAGCTGAACATCCAAGCTGGACCTTCTTTATTAGGCGCTGCCATTGGTGCCTCAGATGGCGATGTGTGTGGCAATATCGAGATTGAGGGCGGCGTCATCACGGCCGAGGGAGCAATGGCTGCGGGAATAGGTGCGTCCACCGCTGCGTGCGGCCACATCACCATCAGTGGCGGCACCGTCACGGCCAATGGAGAAGGAGGTGCGGGAATAGGTGCGTCCACCGCTGAGTGCGGCGACATCACCATCAGTGGCGGCACCGTCACGGCAACCTGTGACGATGGTGGTGGTGCCGGCATCGGTAGTGGTTCCTCAGACACCGGCTGGTGCGGCAATATCACCATCAGCGGCGGCACCGTCATAGCAACCGGTGGATCTAAGTCAGCCGGCATCGGAACAGGCGAAGATAATGGCTGCGGCGACATCACCATCAAAAGCACCGTTACCCATGTGACGGCCACGAAGGGCTCTGGTGCTGAGGCAAGTATAGGCGCAGCAATCGATGGAGATTCGTATTGCGGCACGGTTACCATCGGCGGCGTAGTAACTGGTAATATCACAGAGAGCCCTTACACCTATCCTGAACCATAGATCACGGTATAGATCACGGGACGGTTCTCTGATCTGTTTTAAAGATAAAACCAGGAAACGGAAGTCGTCAATCGCGGCTTCCGTTTTTTCGTCCGAGACCCTCTCTTATCCCCTGTTTAGGGGGAGGAAGGATAAAAAAGTGGGGGGAAATTTGCCCTTTAGGCAAATTTTGTCGCGACTCAGCAAACGAAATGCAAGCATTTCTTTGCGTTCGCTGCTCGAAAATTTGGAAATCTGAAAAATAATTCCTAAATTTTCGCTTAGCGAGAAGATACTTCCGTTCGAAAATACTCAAATTAATTTGGTATTTTGCTCACTTATTCGTATCTTTGCAGCGTGAAATGAAAAAATGTGGCTATGGAAGAGAATAAGAATGATATCGAATTAGAGGGGATGATGGCTCAAGAACCATCGTTGGCCGAGATGCCTCTTACAGAGCTGAAAGAGGTTGATTACACGTTTGGTAATCGTGACTTTGGCTATCCTCACACCCTCGAGGAATTGGATGCCGCACTTGACCGGGCCGATGCTCAGCGCAACAATCCGTCGAAATGGGTGTCGTCGATAGAGTTCCATACCCGTCTTGAACAAAAATATCCATGGCTAAGATAGTTTGGGACGAGTTGGCATCAAGACAACTTGAATCAGCCATTTGGGACATGCGCATGCAACCAGTAAAGCTGGATGAGATGATAAAGTAAAATACGGTTTTTATTGAAAAATAATCGGGAAAACGTTTGGTTTTCTCGATATTTTTTTGTAATTTTGCAGGGTAGTTAAAGCTACAGAATTAACCCTATTTATTCACCATTTAAAACACACAGAATTATGAACAAAACAGTAAAAACAGTACTCAAAGTCCTCGGTTACATCATCGCTGCCCTTCTCGGTGCAGCAGGTGAAGCCGTGATGATGTAAAAGACGAACACGAATCTCACAAATCTTACGAATAATCCAAGTACAGAAAAAATTCGTGTAATTCGAGAGATTCGTGTTCAAAAAAAATTTTGCGTTCAACGACACTATGGAAAACACGCGCTTTAAAATCTCTCAGTACGCCTGTGCAATGCTGCTCATCGTGAGCAGCATTGCGCTGGTTGCGTATCAGGTCATCATGATCGACGACGTGTCGAACGGACTGCTGGTCTATGTCGCCCAAGCTTTCCTGCTCGTCGCCAGCATCTTCGGCCTCGACTATTATGTAAAACTCATCACACGAAAAATCAATGAAAGGAAAACCACGAATTTCTCTGACTAGCAGAGTGTGGCGTTGCAATCACGAATTAAACGAATTGACTTATGGAAAACACACAACTCAATGACATTCAACTCTCTCCTCATTTTATGCTGAGCGAATTTCTCAAGCTGGGGAAGCACCCCGACAACCTGCCAACGCCGCAGGTGTTGTTTAACCTGAAGTACGGTTGCCAGTACCTGCTGGAGCCTGCCCGCCGCGTTGTTGGCCCCATCATCGTCAATAGCGGCTTCCGCAACCCTCGCGTTAACGCTCTCGTCGGAGGCGTCAAGAACTCCCAGCACATATTGGGTCAGGCTGCCGACATCCGCCCCAAGGACCCGCGCCAGTTCCAGCGCCTGGTCGATTTCCTCCGCACCTGTGACTATACCGACCAACTCCTGACCGGTCCCAGCTGGCTCCACATCTCGTGGACGCCCTTCTCCTCTCCCCGCCACTTCGTCCGCCTCGGGTACTACAAATGAAAAAACAGCAGGTTCCTGATGTGGGAGCCTGCTGTTTTTATAGGGATTATACGTATTTACTACTTACATGGCCGAGGCGGCGAAGAGGTAGTCGTAGATGCATGAGCAAATGCCGAAGAGGGCGATGCCTGCGGTGCAGATGGCGAGGGCAACACGGGTGTTGACATCGGTCTTGAACGTAGGCAGGGGCGAGTCGCTCGGCTTGATGTACATGGCCTTGACGATGAGCAGATAGTAGTACAAGCTCACGACGGTGTTGACCAAAGCCACGAAGACTACAAAGTAAGCCCAGAAGGAGCCTTGCTCGGCAGCAGCCATGAACACGAAGAACTTAGAGAACATACCTGCGAACGGAGGAATACCAGCCAGCGAGAACAGGGCCAGCGTCATGAGGAACGCCAGCTTGGGGTTGGTCTGGTAAAGACCGTCGTAGGCGCTCATCTTCGTGAGCGATTGACCATTGACCATTGAACATTGACCATTATTCTCTACTGCGGAGATGACGGTGAAGACGGCCATGTTGGCAACGACATACACGAGGATGTAGTACATCAGCGAAGCCATGCCCGTCTGCGAAACACCAATGACTGCCAACATGATGTAGCCAGCCTGTGAGATAGAGCTGAAGGCCATGAAGCGCTTGAGCTCGCTCTGACGGATGGCGAAGAGGTTGGCAATGGTGATAGAGAGCACGATGACGACATAGAGCATGTACTCCCAGTACTCTATCATCGGACCAAAGGCCTTCATGAGGATGACCAGCGCAGCAAAGGCTGCAGCACCCTTCGAGCAGACAGAGAGGTAACCGGTGATGGGCGTCGGAGCGCCCTCGTAGGTGTCGGCCGTCCAGAAGTGGAAGGGCACGAGCGAAAGCTTAAATGCCAGGCCGCTGAAGAAGAACACGAGACCCATGATCTGCAGCGGCGATGCCCAATAATTATTACTGAGCACGTTGGCAACGTCATCGAAGTAGAGCGTACCCGTAGCAGCGTAGACGAACGAAATGCCGTAAAGCATGACGCCACTGGAGAACGTAGCCACGAGGATGTATTTGGCAGCAGCCTCGGCACTCTTCTTCTTATATTTGTCGAACGCCACCAAGCAGGCCATAGGCACTGAGGCAGTCTCGAGACCAAGGAAGAAGATGAGGAACGAGCCGCTGGACATCATGATATACATACCGAGCAGGGTGCTCAGCACGAGCAGATGGAACTCACCGGCATAACGACGGGCTTCGTTCTCCAACCAAGGCTCGGCCATCACCACGACGATAAACGTGCCGAAGGTAAGGATGAGCTTCATGACCTGAGCAGCCTGACCAGCGACATACATGCCGCCGAAGGCCTCGGCAGGACCGACGGTGGTGAGCATGATGGTCTGGCAGAGCAGCAGGGCAGCGGTGAGCTTGCCCAGCACGCCAACCTTGCGCTCGCTCTTCGTCAGGCAGAAGTCAGCAAAGAACACGATAATCAATGCGAGAACCAACAAGGCCTCGGGAATCATATTTAGAAATTGACTATATCCCATAATTTCTTTCTCCTATTTATTAGATGATGTTAGCCAAGATTGGTCCTACGGCGTCAGAGATGACGTTGCTTGCCCAGAGTGGGAACAGACCGAGGCCGGCGACACATGCGATGAGGCAGATGACGGCGACACGCTCGTCCCAAGTAGCATCGGTGAGCTCGAGGTAGTGCTTGTTCTTCACCTCGCCATACAGAATCTTACCAACAACACGCAGGATATAGACTGCCGTGACGACAATCGACGTACAAGCGATGATGGTGGCGATGCGATGGAACGAATCGGCATTCTCGAACGAACCCACGAAGATGGTCATCTCGGCAATGAAGCCCGAGAAGCCCGGCAGACCGAGGTTGGCCAAACCAGCCACGACGTAACCGACAGCAAGGAACGGCATAATCTTCATCAAGCCATCCAAGTAGCGGATGTCACGAGTATGGGTACGACCGTAAATCATACCGATGAGGGCAAAGAAGAGGGCCGTCATCAGACCGTGAGAGAGCATCTGCAGGATAGCACCCGTGCAAGAGGTCTTGGTCATCATCAGCAGGGCGAAGAGCACCAGACCGCAGTGTGACACCGACGAATAGGCATTGATGTACTTCAGGTCGGTCTGTACGCAAGCCGAGAAGGCACCATAAACCACTGAGATAGTGGTGAGGATGAGGAAGATCCAGGCCAGCTCATTGGCTGCATCAGGCAACAGATACATAGCCACGCGGAAACAGCCGTAGCCTCCCAGCTTCATCAGCACACCGGCATGCAGCATAGACACAGCCGTGGGGGCTGAAGCATGACCATCAGGTGACCATGTGTGGAAGGGGAACAGGGCGCCCAGCACACCGAAACCGATGAAGATGAAGGGGAAGAACATCTTCTGGATATCGACGGGAATGTTGTGCATGGCGGCAATCTCGTTGACGTTCATGGTGGTAGCACCGCTGAAGTAGTAGATGCCCAGCAGACCGATGATTAGCAGGGCGGAACCTCCCATCAGCATCAGCGTCAGCTTCATGGCAGCATACTCCTTGTTGCCGGAACCCCAGACACCAATCAACAGGTACATGGGAATCAGGGCTACCTCGTAGAACATGAACATGGTGAACATATCGGTGCAGATGAAGAAGCCGTAAACACCCGTCGACAGCAGGGTGAACCAAAGGAAATACTCTTTGGTGAGGGGCTTCAGCTGCCAAGAGGCAAAGGTACCCGTGAACACGATGATGCTCGACAGGAGCAGCATCACGACAGAGATACCATCGACACCAACACTGTAGGCAATATTAAGCGGCTTGAACCAAGGCGTAGAAGCCGTCAACAGCATCACATCGGTATTACCTGCTGCACGCTGCTGAACAAAATATATGGTCAGCCATACGGACAGGGCCAGCAGGCACGAGGCGCCAGCCACCATCACACCACGCACCTGATTCAGGCTCTTGGCCAGCCAAAGGCCGAGCAGCATCAGGGCGGGGATTACTACGAATAATGTTAATATACTCATAATTGTACTTTCGATTTAGATTGCAAGCAGGATTAACGTTAATGCAACGGTACCCGTGAGGAACCATACTGCATACTGACGGACATCGCCACTCTGCCAGGGACGGAGAGACTCACCAGCCTCGTTGGCACCCCAAGCCATGAAGTTGAACGTGCCGTCAACGACGTGACGGTCGAACCAAGCCACAGGCTTAGAGATGCAGCGGAAGATGATGCGATGAGTGACATACTGCCAAATCTCGTCTTGATAGAAGCGCTTGTAGGCTGCACGGTGCAGCTTGGGGAACGTCTTATACAGGCGATCTGCGATGGGCTGACTCTCACCTTTATAAATATAGGTGGCAAGACAGATACTCAGGATGGCAATAATCGTACTGGTAGCAGCAATCTGCGTGTCGAAATGAATGGTATAGTCGGTACCCTCGGCAGATACGAACGAACCAAAGGAACCACCCCACCCTGCAAAGCCTGCAATAGTGGTATAGATACCTACTCCCATCGTAATGACGCAAAGCACAATGAGAGGAATGGTCATCGTAGCAGGAGCCTCGTGAGGTGTGTGGTGCTCGTGAGCTTCCACATTCTCAGTACCCCAGAAGATGCCGTAATACAGACGGAACATGTAGAAGGCGGTCATAGCTGCGATACCCGTCATAATCCAACCTACCACAGGACTGTAGGCAAAGCAGGCGGTGATAATCTCATCCTTCGAACTGAAGCCCGAGAAGAACGGAATACCTGCAATGGCGAAACAGCTGATGAGGAAGGTGATGTTGGTAATCGGCATGTACTTGCGCAGACCACCCATCATAGCCATCTCGTTCGAGTGTACGGCGTGGATGATACAACCGGCACCGAGGAACAAGCAGGCCTTGAACATAGCGTGGGTGAACAAGTGGAACATACCAGCCATGAAACCGAGCTGTGCATGATTGTCGAGTACACCATGATGACCGGGCAGCGAAACGCCGAGGGCCACCATCATGAAGGCAATCTGAGAAATGGTCGAGAAGGCCAGCACGCGCTTGATGTCGCTCTGGGCACAAGCCACAGCAGCAGCATAGAAAGCGGTGAAGACACCTACCCAGACAACGATGCTCATCTGAGGCTGAGCGTACTCAACCCAGAGGGGGAACATGCGGGCAATCTGGAACACACCGGCTACCACCATCGTAGCAGCGTGGATGAGTGCAGAAACAGGCGTCGGACCCTCCATGGCATCGGGCAGCCAGATGTGCAACGGGAACATGGCACTCTTACCGGCACCACCGATGAACATCAGCACGAGGGCTGTAGGCAGGATGAAGCCTGCAGCAGCCACGGCCTTGGCAGCATTGCCGGCGATGAACGGAGTGGTACCCTCGCCCATCACGATGTTGCCAGCAAACGAGAAGCTGAACGAATCGGTGTAGTAGCCGAACATCAGGATACCGATGAGGAAGAACATATCAGCAAAGCGCGTCACGATGAAAGCCTTCTTAGAGGCAGCAATGGCGGGCTTCAACGGATAGTAGAATCCAATCAACAGATAAGAGCTGACACCCACGAGTTCCCAGAAGGTGTACATCTGGAAGATGTTGGTGGCAACAACCAGTCCGAGCATTGACATGGTGAACA
>Ga0310695_10013849_pt1 | contig 10994 bp, 9 predicted proteins | sample RumenRJG_04DNA_FD_203882 | JGI IMG/M metagenome (GOLD analysis project Ga0310695, IMG submission 203882) | Bovine rumen microbial communities from Lethbridge, Alberta, Canada - RJG_04 (v2) (version 2) | ecosystem: Host-associated > Mammals > Digestive system > Stomach > Rumen | place: Canada... | reverse complement strand
TATTCCATTGGAAAAGTGTAATTTTGCCACCATAAATGAAAAGAAACGCAGACATCACCATGATAGACGATCAGTTTTTTGGAGACAAGTTTGTCCGCTCGAAGGAGATGGAGGAGAAGATGCAGTCATTCGCGGACGCCGGACTGTATGAACAGGACCAGTATATCGACTTCGAGCCTGAGGGACATATCTATACTTATAAAGGTCAGACGCAACTGCTGCCTGTCAGTTCGCTGATAGCCTATTTCTTCGAGCCTTTCGATGCCCAGTCCGCAGCCCAACGACAACTGGAGCGCTATCATATCCCCATTGAGGAGTCGCTGACCAAGTGGGAGCGGATAGGGCGTATGGCCAGTGAAGTCGGGACGTTTATGCATGAGCAGACGGAGAACTACTTCAAACAGGGCTTCTTTGAGACGGAATATCTATTTTGTTTTAAAGGTGCCGAGGAACTCATCAATATTGAGAAGGAGAAGCAGCACTTCCTGCATTTTGTGGAGGACTATCAGGTTCGTCCCTATCGTCAGGAGTGGCCTGTCTATGATATTGACCTGAACATTGCGGGTACCATCGACATGATCTGTAAGGAGAGCGACGGCTCGTTTACGATCTATGACTGGAAACGCAGTACGAAGGTGGTCAATCCCATGGGACAACCCATCGTTGAGGCTTTTGGTGGTAAGACCAGCATCAACGGCATCAACCTGCCCGATACTTCTTTCTATCATTACTGTGTCCAGCAGAACCTCTATCGTTATATGCTGGAGACCCATTATGGTATCAAGGTGAGGGGCATGAATCTCGTAGTGCTCTGCGCCAACTATCCCACCTACTATGTGGCTCAGGTGCCCAGGATGGATGAACTTGTCAGTAAGATTATCGACATCTGTCATGAGAGAGGGCTGGGACGTACACTCATCAAGGCGTGATTATCTGTGTAGAATATGTGCAGGCATCGGTATTTGCTCTCTTTCTCAGTTCTGTTATCATTGACGGCTCATGGCCAGGACGTTCGTAACGACACCGTGACGGACAGGGTTCATCAGCTTCAGGAGGTAACAATCACAGAGAGCCGTCGCCAGCATGAGGTGACGAGTACGGCACCCCTGCATATCCTCGACCGTGAACAGATGCTGACCCTCGGTGTCACAGACGTGGCCGATGCCCTGCATCGCATCCCGGGCATCACCCTGCGCGACTATGGTGGGGCCGGAGGCATGAAGACGGTGTCGGTACGTGGTTTTGGAGCGAAGCATACTGGCGTGAGCTATGACGGCATCATGCTCAGCGACTGTCAGAGTGGGGAGATCGACCTCTCGCGCTATAGTCTGGACAATGTGGAACAGCTTTCACTGGTGATAGGTGACAACGATGACATCTTCATCCCTGCCAGAAATGCCTCTGCCTCGGCTGTGCTGAATATACAGACCATCGGTATGCCGACTGAGGATGTCCGTCCTCACTTGACAGCCCAACTGAAGGCTGGTTCCTTCGGCTTTGTCAGTCCGTTCCTGCGCTATGAGCAGAACCTCTCAGAAAAGGTAGCCCTTTCTGCTGTCGGAGAATATACATACGCAGAGAACGACTATCCCTTCGAACTGTATGACAAGACAGAAAACCGCACCAACAGTCGGATGAGCACGGGTCATGGTGAATTGAACTTGGTATGGACGACAAATGCCTTTAACCGTTGGAGTGCGAAGGTCTATTACTACGACAACAGCCGACAACTGCCAGGTGTGGTACATTATTATTCGAATCTGTGTAAGCAAAAGCTGCACGACCAGAACTTCTTCGGACAGATCCAGTACCAGACGCATAATCGCACAGGCTGGTCGTTGAAATGGAACGCCAAGTTCAATTGGTATGGTTCTGCGTATGAGGATCCGCTGATTCCTAATCGGAATTACGATGCCAGCTATTGGCAGCGGGAGGCTTATACCTCGGCAGCAGTACTCTATACACCCTCGGAACAATGGGCATTCGACTATTCTGCAGACTACAGTTTCAATAATCTGAGCAGTTCTTCGCCCCGTACGATCGACAGCCATCCCTATCGGCATACCGTGCTCCAGTCGGCAACCGTCAAATACCATCTCCAGCGGCTGACGGTGCTGGGCCGTCTGCTCTATTCGCTCTATCTGAATGATGCCAAGGACGGTGAGAGTGCCAGGAACATGCGACGCCTGTCGCCGTCTCTGTCACTGTCGTACAAGCTGTTTCCTGACTATGACCTGTTTGTCCGTGCTTCCTATAAGAACATTTTCCGTTCACCGACCTTCAATGAGAGCTATTATTTCCATTATGGCAGTACCGACCTGTTGCCCGAGACCACAGATCAATATAATATAGGTGTAACCTGGTCGACGCATACGCCTTTGTTCAGTGCCCAGTGTACGCTTGACGGTTATTACAACCACGTAAGAGATATGATTGTCGCCGTACCGTATAATATGTTTATCTGGTCTTGTGTCAATGTGGGCAAGGTGCGGGTTCTGGGATATGACGTCACCGCCAATGCCCAGTGGCAGATCGCCAACAAACAGACATTGGAACTGTCGGGCAGTTACAGCTATCAGCAGGCCGAAAACCGTACCAACTCTACGTCGCCTAATTATGGGAACCAGATTGCCTATATCCCCAAACATTCAGGCAGCATCGCCTTAGGATGGGAGAACCCCTGGGTCAGCCTGTCCCTGCACGGCTCGGGTGTCGGTAAGCGATGGGCGAATAATCAACATACGGAAGGGTCGGAGGTGGACGGCTATTGGGATATGGGACTGACGGCATGGCATGTTTTTTGCTGGGGACAACAACAGCTGGAGGCTCGTTTCGACCTGAAGAACCTCTTCGACGCACAATACGAGATCGTACATTTCTACCCGATGCCGGGCAGAAGCTGGCAGATATCTATCAAATATAAACTTTAAAATAAGCAACAAAATGAAAAAGTATTTTTATCTTCTTCTGATGATGGTGATGAGTAGCGCACTGATCACCTCGTGTCTTAGTGACGATGACAGCGACAGCAACAAAAACACCGAGGAGCGGACGATCACCTCAGGACTGTTTGTCATCAACAATGGAACTTGGGGTCAGAACAATGGCAGCCTCTCCTATTTCGACTATGAGAATCTGCAAACCAAGCAACTGCTCAGTGGCCCCACAGGTCTTGGAGACCTGCCCAATGACGCTTACGTCAAGGGTGACACGATTTTCATTGTCGGATCTACCGAGAACACTATCTTTGTGGTGAACAAAAAAGACTTCAGCATTATGAAGCGCATGAGTACGACTGAAGGAATGGGTGAGACAGAAGGTTACAGCCCGCGCTATATCACAGGTTATGGCAACAATATCTATTTCACGACCTATGGTGGTTATGTGGGTATCATCGACGCCAAGACCCTTACAATGTCTCAAATCAAATATCAGGTGGGTTCTGCTCCAGAAGGCCTGACTGTTGGAGGAACCTCAAGCGACCCGATCCTGTTTGTGGCTAATAGTGACTATGGTAATGGCAATGCCTCTGTCTCCAAGATTCATCTGAACAGTGGCGTCTCTGATGCTCCCATCACAGACGAGCTAATCAGCAACCCTGTGGAGATTGTGGCCATCGGCGACGAATTCTATTTCATTGATTATGGTCATTATGACGAGTTGTGGAATCAGTTGGATGCTGGTCTGTACCATTATAAAGACGGCAAGGTCACGAAGGTGATTGAGAACGCCACAGGCATGGGTGTCGGATTGGTTTACTATAACAGTCAGGTTGTAGGATACAGAATTGTCACCTTCAATAATCCTTATGGAAACACCACCGGCCCGACTTACAGTGCCTATAATACCGCCACTGGCGAAAAGACTCAGTTGACACTCTCGGGTGACACTGGTCATGAGATCTTCAGTCCTGCTGCCATCGCAGTCGATCCTCTCAGAGGGAGTATCATTATCGCTTCACGTCCGAAAGATCCTGATACAGGCTATGCCAGCTCCACCCTTCCCGGCTATGCGAACATCTACTCTTCTGATGGAAAATATGTCGAGGGCACACATTTCCAGACAGGTGTCGAGCCTCACATGATCGGTTTCTTGTTTGATACAGTGACCTATACCTATTAATGAAACACCTGTTAGGACTCCTGGCAGTGCTATCACTGATCTCCTGCGGCGGGCAGACAGCCCGTCTGCAGGCAGACGGTGACAGTCTGGTCTTTGAATACGCCACATTGCCTTCTATCGTTGAGTACGATGGCTATACGGTGGTGACGCTCGCCAACCCGTGGAAAACGGGTAAGCCCCTCCACACGTATGTCCTCGTGCCCCAGGAGTCGCCGATGCCCGTTCACCTGCCGACAGGTACAGTCATCCGCACACCTCTGAAAAGGGCGGTGGTCTTTACCACGGTGCATAGCGCCCTGCTGATGAGTCTTGGTTGTCAGGACAAGATTGCTGGCGTAGCAGACCTGAAATACATCAAAATCCCCTGGATTCAGGAACAGGTGGCACAAGGCCGTATTGCAGACTGTGGCGACGGGATGAGTCCCGTTATAGAGAAGATCATTGACCTGCGTCCGGACGCTATCCTGCTGTCTCCTTTTGAGAATAGCGGCGGCTACGGCAAACTGGAGGATATCAACATTCCACTTGTGGAGTGTGCCGAGTACATGGAAGTATCACCACTGGCGCGTGCCGAGTGGATGCGCTTCTATGGATTGCTCTTCGGCTGTCAGGAAAAAGCCGACAGTCTCTTTGCCGTAGTGAAAAAGAACTATCAGGCCTTGCGACAGACAGCTCAGAAGGCGGGACCAGGACGTTCTGTGGTTGTTGACAAACAGGTGGGCTCCGTATGGTATGTGCCGGGTGGCCGTAGCACGATTGGACAGATGCTCAGGGATTGTGGTGCACAGTATCCGTGGGCTGACGACGGGCATAGCGGATCCCTCTCGCTGCCTTTCGAGACGGTCTTGGAGAGGGCCAGTGAAGCTGAAGTATGGCTGTTCCGCTATGATAGTGAACAGCCGATCACACGCGAGCAACTATTGTCGGAGAACCAGGGCTACAGCCAGTTTCATGCTTTCCAGGCGGGCACCGTCTATGGCTGTAATGTCGCCACCTCACTGTTCTATGAGGAGTCGCCATTCCGACCAGACTGGTTGTTGAACGATTTCATCCAGATGATACATCCGGAGATTCGTCTGTCCGAACCGTTAAGATATTTCCGTCCGCTTTAGTTGATTTTCGACGTCATCGGACTTTTCACACCCTTATAACTCTTCAGATATGCCTTGGCTGATCCGAAACTCAGGAACAGGTCAAGGCGTACTGGTATATGGTTCTGGTCGTCGGTGACGTAGAAACGGATGAGCTCGTGACTCTTGTTGTTCTCCCACTCGTAGAAAGAAAAGACCAGACAACGGAACTTCTCCTTGGTGTCGCTCACCTTGAAATTCTCCTTACCGCGGTACTCCAACCAGGAGTTGCTTAGATGACTTGCGTCGCTGATCGGCATACGGATGATTTCGCCCTTCTTCATCTTAGCGGCATCAAAATTGCGGGCACGCAGGAAGATAGACATCATGTCGTAGATGCAGGTCTTATAGGTTGAAGTTGTCCAGTGCTCCTCGCCGTCGGCATCGATACGATGTTTCTTCAGACGACTGTAGTTATTAGGATAGCTGTACCATATCTCGTCCACGTAGTAACGGCTTCCCTCACGGGCTCCCTTACGGAAATAGAGTGGTGAGAGGTCGGGGCTGCAGTAGGACAGCAGTGTGTCGCGCATCACGAAATACTTGTCGAGCTTGTTGTTGCCACGTGTGATAAGATAGGATTTCCAGGCATCCTTCCCCTCGAACTTCGTCATTTTCGTATCCATGGAGGCGGAACCTACCTTCATCCAGATAAACTTCCAGTTGAAGTAGAGGTCGTAGGTTAACGACTCACCAGATTTGAAGGCGGTGTTCTCAATGCCGCATTGGGACTGGGCACGAGAAGCGATGGCAAAGCCACACAGCACGCATATGATACAGAGAATCCTTTTCATTTATTTCTTCTTTTTTATTAAGTCCTTGTTATATACAATTCCTAAGTCACTCGCACGTTTGGCATTACGGTTTTGGAGTTTCTTCTTGCTGTCTCCTTTTTGTTTTGTAATGGCTCCTGGCTTCTGCCTATATCGCGGAGTGGCAGTGAGGTTCCAGGATTGGGTGACGTCCCACTTCTCCTTACACTCAATCTCGCGCGTATAGAAATAGACGTCTTCGGGTTGCTGGTCGGCATCATAGTCGCCAGTGTCCCAGATACCATTGTTGTTTGCATCCACAAAGGCAGAGACAAAGTATTTTGCGGGATTGACATAGTCGAAATGAACAGAACCGTTTTTCGCCAGCACCTCTTTGACCACATTGCCAGAGGGGTTCAGCAGTTGTACCCTGAGTGGCAGGGTGTCTGAGATACCACTGAGGCTGAGCGTCAATGTACTGTACTCATCCAGGCTTTTCACCTTGATACCCTGCTTGAATGCGTCTGAGACAAGACCATAAATATCCTCAAAGGCCGCAGAGTCGATCTCTAGACTGTATTCTGTCTGGGGCAGCCATTCTGCCAGGATCTCATAGCTTCGGAGCTTGTGTTCTATTGGACGGAAGGTGAATGGCGCCTCATACCATGCTGAATCGATCATCGAGTAGAGATGGACGCCAGCCGTATCACAACGCAGGAGAGGCGTAGGCATCTCAATGGTGACCTTCTTGTCGGGATCCATTGTCGTGGGAACATTGTAGGTAGGTTTCAAGGGATTGGCAGGATAGATGGAATCGTATTTCTGATTACGCTTCTTCCTTTTCTCCTGCTCTTTCTGCCATTTCTCGATTTCCTTGGCCAGTTCCTTCTGGCGCTTCTCATACGACACCTTTGCCAGCACCTCGACTGCAGAGTCGGTCTGTACGATGAGGTTGCCGATGGAATCTGTCATTCTGTACGACAGATCCATCCGAAGTGTGTCCTGATTCACGAGTGTCGTGTCACGTAGCCAGAAGTGGACGGTATCCTGTTTCTCGTTGGTCTCGATGATAAAGGCACTGTCGGCCTCGAAGTTCAGACCTTTGACAACAGGCAGCAAAGAGTCGCCGCAACTGAAATACATACTGAACTTCTCCGCATTCAGTCGCTCTGTTTTCAGCAGATAACGTTCTGTTGGTGTATGGGTAAAAGCCAAGAGGGTGATGTCGTCGGGCAGGAAGTGGGTATAGGGCGTCTGCCGGAATGCGTCAATATGCAGGGAGTCGCGCCAGATGGTGTCGATCCTGACATCGGGCTTCGAACTTGGTGTGAAAGTGTCGTGGTTATAGGCAATCATCTCACTCCTTTGTGAGAAGCGGAAGTCACCGTCCATCTCCTGTAGGGCAAAGGCGCGATAGGTCCCAGGGGCGATGCCCTTGATGACGAAATGACCGTAGCTGTCTGTACGGGCGATGCGGAGCATGGGCTTGGTCTTGAAAGCAGAGTCGGCCAAGTCTTCGTAGAGACCCACAGAGATGCCTTTGATGGGTTCCAGGTTGCTGGCGTCGAGCACATAGCCTGATACCTCTAACGTATCGATCTGGTCACCTGTGGAGAAACTATAGGTGTAGCTACCTAATGGATTTCCCTCGTTATTGTCACTGATGGCATCACTGAAGTCGATGGTATAGGTCGTATTCTCCTTCAGCGTGTCCTGGAGCTCCACGATAATCTTCTTACCTGCAGCCCGGATCTCCGGCACCTCCAGTTGTGGCGGGGAGACAATCACCTTATTGGTCGCGTCCTCCAGTTTGATATATTCATTGAAGAGGATGGTGATCTTTTTGGTATTCACGTTGGTGGACTGGTCTGCCGGATTACTGCCGATGACTACGGGCGGATCGTCGTCGAACCAACCGCCGTCGGGGTTTCCCATACGGGCACAAGAGGTGATCAGCGAAAACAGAAAGGCAAAGAGTCCCAATGTCGCCATTGTGACTTTCCGCATGAGTTCGCCTTCATTCTGCTGATTGGCCCTCATACCTTTTTTTATGTCTTCACCCTTCATTCTTCAGATTCAGTTTCAGCAGTTGTTCGATAGTGTCTCGGTTGTTGCTCAGACGTGGTACCTTATGCTGTCCGCCGAGTTTGCCGCGCAGCTTCAGCCAGTCGTTGAAGAGGTTCTCCCTGGCCTCGATCACCTCCAGATGCTGGAGCGTGATGTCCTTATAGCGCTTGGCTTCGTAGTCGCTGTTGATTTCCTGCAGACGCTTGTCGAGCATCGCTGCAAAGAGCTTCATGTCTGTCGGACGCTTCGAGAATTCGATAAGCCACTGGTGACGGCACTTTGCCTTCTCGTCCATAAACACAGGGGCTGCTGTATATTCCAGCACTTCTGCGCCGGTCTGTTCACAGGCATAGGCCAGTCCTTGTTCGGCATTATCCACGATCAGCTCCTCGCCAAAGGCATTGATGAAGTGCTTTGTACGTCCGCTGATGATAAACTTATAGGGATTGGTCGAGGTGAACTGTACCGTATCGCCAATCTCATAACGCCAGAGACCGCATGAGGTGGAAATGACCATGGCGTAGTTTTTGCCTGTCTCCACAGCCCAGAGGGGTACAGGATCTCCTCCATCCATGGGGATAAACTCATAGAACACCCCATAGTCGAGCATCAGCAGCATGGATTTGTCCGTCGGATCGTCCTGGATGCCGAAGAAACCCTCGCTGGCGTTGTAGGTCTCCATATAGTGCATCCGCGGCGAGGTGATAAGCTGCTCGTACTGTTTCCGATAAGGCGTGAAGGCCACACCTCCGTGGAAGAATACCTCGATATTGGGCCAAACCTCCTCCAAATGCGTCTTCCCTGTCATCTCCATCATACAAGTCAGTACGGAGAGCATCCATGAGGGAACACCAGAGATGTTTGTGACGTTCTTGGTCATCGCCTCTTTGGCAATGCGTTCGCGCTTCACCTCAAAGTCAGAGAGCAGGGCCGTCTGTTTCTTGGGAACACGGATGAGATTGACCAGTGGGTTGATATTCTCGATGAGGATGGCACTGAGGTCACCCACCAGGGAGTCCTTCAGATTATAGTTCGGCGCATGACTGCCCCCGAGGATGAGGCCCTTGCCGTCGAACATCCTCGACTTGGGGTTGTTTCTCAGGTAGATGGCCACAGAGTCACGACCGCCGGCATAGTGGATGTTCTGTAGTCCTTCAGGACTGACAGGGATAAACTTCGATTTGTCGTTGGTCGTACCGCTCGATTTCGCATACCATTTCACACGACCGGGCCATAGGATATCCGTTTCGCCCTGTCGCATACGGTCGATGTCGCCTTTCAACTCCTCATACGTATTAATAGGTACTTGGGAAATAAAGCCTTCATAGTCCTTGATTCCCTGGAAGGCGTGATTCCGTCCGTATTCCGTATCTTTAGCTGTTTTGATCAGGTGTTCCAGCACTGCATACTGCAATGCCTCTCCCCCGTCCAAGTGCTTCTCAAGTGCACGCTGACGGGGAACAAAAACATTTCTTACAATTTGAGTCAGACTCATTTCTTTATTGCCGTTTAGGCTGCAAAATTACGCAAATCCCTCGTAACTTCGGAAAAAATTACGATTTTTTTGTATAATAAGGTATAAAGCGCTATTTCTGCCTAACGCATAGCGAGGGCTTTGTTCTCGGCGGCTTCCATGATTTCGCGCTCACCGGGACCTTTGTCGTTGATGCCGCAGAGGTGCAGGACACCATGGATAATCACACGGTGCAGTTCCTCGTCGTAAGGACGTCCGAACTTGTCGGCATTGGTGAAGACGGTGTCGAGCGAAATGACGATATCACCGCTGATCGTGTTCTTCTCTGTATAGTCGAACGTGATGATATCAGTATAGTAGTCGTGGCCCAGATATTCGTTGTTCACCTCCAGGATTTTGTCGTCGTTGACGAACAAATAGCCGATTTCACCGATCTTTTTGCCATACGATTCAGCGACACGACGGATCCAGAGGGACGTCTCGCGTTTCTTGATATGTGGGAATTTCACCCCTTCTGCCTCATAGGTAATCATGGTTCATTGCTTTTTAGGTAGGTAATCGCTGATATCAACGCCGAAATGCGACAGTTCGCGCAGGGCACTTGATGAGACACTGGCCAGCTCTGGCTCTGTGTAGAGCAGAATGGTCTCGATACCACCCAGACGACGGTTGAAGTCGGCCTGCCATTGTTCGTATTCAAAGTCGCTCACAGAACGGACGCCTTTCACGATGAAATGGGCATTTTCTGACTTGGCGAAGTCCATCGCCAACCCGTTGTATATCTTTACCTCGATGCGTTCATCGCCTGCATAAAGGTCACGGATCACCTGCATCCGCTGCTCGGCAGAAGGCATGTCGGGCTTATGCACATTATCACCCACCACACCGATGACCAGACGGTCGAACAGTGGCAGTACCCGACGTACGATGGAGTCGTGTCCGATGGTATAGGGATTGAAACTCCCAACAAATATTCCTGTCCTCATGAGTCAAAGAGATTAGGTTCCATGATATTCCCGCCATAGGGGTTACGCCCGAAGTGGCGATAGGCCAGTTCGGTGACCATACGTCCACGGGGTGTACGTTTGATGAAGCCCTCCATGATCAGGAAGGGTTCATAGACCTCTTCGACGGTACCGGCATCCTCGCCGACGGCGGTGGCAATCGTCGAGATTCCCACAGGACCGCCTTTGAACTTGTCGATGATGGTCAGCAGGATCTTATTGTCGATTTCATCGAGGCCATACTGGTCGATGTTCAGGGCCGTCAGGGCAATCTTTGTGATTTTCATGTCGATCCTGCCGTCGCCCTTGACCTGTGCAAAGTCGCGTACTCGGCGTAAGAGGGCATTGGCGATACGAGGTGTACCACGGGAGCGTCCTGCAATCTCCAGGGCTGCATCCTTTGTGATGGGTACGCCGAGAATGCCGGCAGAGCGCTCGATGATGG
>Ga0310695_10013848_pt1 | contig 10996 bp, 9 predicted proteins | sample RumenRJG_04DNA_FD_203882 | JGI IMG/M metagenome (GOLD analysis project Ga0310695, IMG submission 203882) | Bovine rumen microbial communities from Lethbridge, Alberta, Canada - RJG_04 (v2) (version 2) | ecosystem: Host-associated > Mammals > Digestive system > Stomach > Rumen | place: Canada... | reverse complement strand
CACAACAAAGGTACGCAACTTTACCCAATTGTGGAAGTATATCATGAGATTTCATTCAAGGAGTACTCACCAATCTCTTCCACTCTGCAAATTTAGAGCCAGGGGTGGTTAAGCAAACTGCATTGAGGGGGAATCAATCTCTTTTCTTTGCCGTGGAAGCCTTGTGAAAATGGCATTTAAGCACGGTTTCTGCGGCATTCTTACGTCTCTTCTATGGCATTCTTACAGCACTTAAAAATAATACAGGCTAGATGCGGATACATTCGGCTGTAACTGGCTGTAACTGGAATTTCGTCAGGGGAAAGTTGTAACTTTGTAATGCAAAGAGTGAAGAGTGGAGAATCTCATGGCGCCAAAATTCCTAGCTCGTAACTCGTAACTCTTAAACAGCCACGAAGGGCGAAAGACGAAAAACGAAGGACGAAAAAGTCATAGTCCTTTAAACAGCCACGTAGTGGCGCTTAAACAGTTGCGAAGCAACGCTTAACCCCTTATAAGGTCATCATCGAATTATTAAGGTTATGGTTCATGGAGAAATATTAATGATAAATTGGGTGTGGTAGATTGGTTATCTTGAGATTTTTGATTATTTTTGCAACATCTTAAAATATGATTAAAATGAAAATATTAAAGGGTGAGTTTGACAAGAAGCTGGAATTGCAGGTAGCTCCAAGCATCAAGGCGGGATTCCCCAGTCCTGCTGATGATTATCTGCATGACAGTCTTGACTTTAACCGAGACCTGATCAGGCATCCGGAAGCTACTTTCTATGGTAGGGTTGACGGGGATTCAATGATAGAGGTTGGAATCTGTAACGGTGATATTGCCGTGATAGACCGCTCTGTAGAAGCTCATGACGGTGACATTGTGGTCGCCTTCGTTAATGAAGAGTTTACCATCAAGTTTCTTGATTTGTCACACAAGAAAGACGGGTATATCGAGTTGAGACCTGCCAACAAGGATTTCAAGCCAATCCGAATTGATGCGGATGATAACTTCGAGGTGTGGGGCGTCGTTGTGTGGACGATTAAGAATTGGTATAAGTAACTGAAAGTATGACACAATAATCTGCATTATAAAACGAAAACATACCGTTTTCTTCTTCATTGTCATTTATTATTATTATTTTTGCATGGAGAATGACGATATGCTGCTTTTGCAAACTATTCAAACAATAAACATAGATTTATGAAAAGACTAATCATTTTGACTGTCTTCACGACAGTAACAATGGGGCTCTTTGCTCAAAAGACAATGACCGCTCCTGCTGGTGGAAAGCTTATCAGTGATGAATTGATTGGTATCTTCTTTGAAGATATCAGTAGCGCAGCCGATGGCGGTCTGTATGCAGAACTGGTACAGAACGGCTCTTTCGAGTACAGTCCGTCCGACCGTGATGGTTGGGGCCCGGGAACTGCATGGCGTACAATCCGTCCTGGACACTCTTTGGGTTACATGGAGCCTCGTATGGATAATGGCATCCATCCGAACAATCCTACTTACATGCGACTCCATGTGGAGCGTGTCAAAGAGTATTACGACTATCGTGGATGGAAAGGCTTTGGAATTCAGAACGATGGCTTCGACGGCTTCGTGGTGAAGGAAGGTGCAAAATACCAATTTTCGGCCTTCTTCAGAAACTTCGGTGAGGGTAAGCAGGTGCGGGTGGCTCTGATTGAGCAGCAACGGCAGCAAGGTTTTAGACCAGCTGATCCCAAGGTGTTGGCAGATACCACATTTGTCGTGAATTCAACATCATGGAAGAAATACGAAATGGAACTCGCATCTGCTGCCGACAGTAAGAACGCTGTCCTGCAGATTCTCGTGCTGAATCCCGGATCATTGGATATCGACATGGTGTCGCTGATGCCGCAGGATACCTATAAGGGTCATGGCATGCGGAAAGATCTGGCTCAGGCTTTGGCCGATCTCCATCCGAAGTTCATGCGCTTCCCCGGTGGATGTGTGGTACACGGTGGTGGTGACGGATTCTGGAATACCTATCGCTGGAAGACCACTGTAGGACCGAAAGAGCAGCGCAAAGGTTTGAAGAACACATGGGGCTATCATCAGTCTATGGGATTGGGTTACTATGAGTACTTCCAGTTCTGTGAGGATCTGAATATGGAACCCTTACCGATCCTGCCTTGTGGAGTAAGTTGTCAGGGTACAAATGGCGGTTGGGGCATGAGAGACCAGGCGCAAGATGTGGTTCCGATGAGTGAAATGGACGAGTGGGTAAACGAGGCTCTCGACTTGATCGAGTGGGCTAATGGCGATGTGAATACGAAATGGGGACGAATCCGCGCTGAGGCCGGTCATCCGAAACCTTTCGGACTGAAGTACGTCGGACTGGGTAATGAGGAGCGTATCTCTCCGGAGTTTATTGAACGGTTCAAATATATGTATGAAAGGGTGACGAAAGCACATCCTGAAATTGTTATCGTGGGTACTGCCGGTCCTGGCTCGCATCCTGGCAATCGTGATTACGAGGCTGGCTGGAAACTGGCAGATGAACTGGGAGTGCCTATCCTTGATGAGCATTACTATGAGCCGAGAAACTATTTCCTGGATTCACGTCAGTATGACAAATACCCTCGTGATCGTAAGACGAAAGTATATCTGGGTGAGTATGCTGCCAAGGACAAGAAACTGATTGATGCATTGGCAGAGGGCTTGTATCTTCTCCATGTTGAGCGCAATGGTGACGTGGTGGCCATGACCAGTTATGCACCACTGTTTGCCAGGAAGAATGCCACGAACTGGAATCCTGATTTGATCTACTTTGACAATGAACGACCGTTCCTGACTTGCAGTTATTATGTACAGCAATTCTTCGGAGAGAGCAGTGGACAGTATTATTATGGTGACTGTGTGACCTTTGAGGGTGATGCTGCAGGTGTTCAGCAACCTGTTGAGAAAGCGTTGTACGGACAGTCGGTTGTGCTCAATACCAAGACGCGTCAACTCTTTGTGAAGATCTGTAATGCCGGTGCTGAAGCCAAGAAAGCAAAGGTTGACCTCAGTCGTTTCAAGGGTATGAAGAAGATGATGAAGAAGACCGTCCTGACAGGACAGCCAGAAGATGAGAACAACTTCGAGCAGCAGCCGATCGCTCCAAAGAGTGAGACTATAAAGGCGCAGAAGAAGATGACACTCGATATCGCCCCATACTCCTTCGTCATGCTACAGATAGCATTGTAGCCTTTCGTTGGTTGAGAAAAGGGTTCCTAAGTACTCACGCTTGGGAACCCTTTTATTTAAAGGCGACACAGAGATTGTCCAATCATTCACGAATTCATTTTTGATAGTCTTTGCCTACGACACAACAGCGGCATCAATTCCTTAGTTTTTTAATTTCTTAATTCATTCGTTTCTCAGGATGTCCGTTTGGCTTCAGATGAACCTTAAAAATACACAAATACCCTTTGGACATGATGGAAATTGTCGGGAAAAGCGTACCTTTGCAGTAAAATTAATGGAAAAATGAATTTTATGAAACAGATCGTCATCTCATTTGTATTAACAGTCTTGTTTCTGTGCTCATGCGGTTCAAATGGCTCACAAAGCCCGATAACAGCTGAAATGGCCTATGAGGGAGTGAACAACTATTGCCATAGCGCGTTTGACTGGAGTATAGCCAAAGATAATCCTTCCATCATGTATGTAGCGATGGGGGAGGAGACGGATTCTGCCTATCAGGTGATATTCCGCAGTTATACAGGGTCGTTGACATATTTCTACGTAGATAAAACAAGTGGCAAAACAAAAATGGTGGAGTATGTTCCTGGTCTTGATATCAAGAGCGAAGCTGGAACCATTGATTTGTTCGATTATATGAAGTGAGTTTTTAAGGTTTTGATCTATGCCCCCGGGAACGTGTGGGAAAATTGTCGGCGGCGATAACATGAACATAAAAGGCTCCCAAGCTCTTGTTGCTTGGAAGCCTTTTATTATTTATGGAAAACGGAGATTCTTAATTTCTTAGTTTCTTAACGAATTGGTTTCGGCGTTGCCTATTCACTTAAGCCGATGTAGAAAAGGTTGATGGAGTCGCCCTTCGTGATTTCGTGACTGCCGGCAGCCAAATCTACATTCACCCTGGCGTTACTGTCGGTGGTGTAGGCCGTGCCATCCACTTTCACCTTTTTACCTATTTCCGTAGAGGCGAAGACGAGGGTGAGCTTCATGGCCTTGTCGATGGTGAACTTGATGCTGGTGGCGGATTCCATCTTCAGACAGTCGGAAAGCGTTTGTCCGTTGACGACGGCCGTTCCCTTGCTGTTGCTGCAGTTTCCGCTGATGGTGAAATAAGAGCTTGAGGGTGCTTTGCCGGTGAAAACACATTCTACGGCTGCTGAGATGGTGGTGCCACCTTGTTCGCCACCTCCTTGTTCACCTCCTTGTTCACCTCCTTGTTCACCGCCGCCCTGTTCGCCGCCTGCTTGCTCATTGCCGAAGAAGCCGACGAGCGAAGTCTTGTAATTATCGAGCAATGAGCCGAGATCGGCGTCGTATTCGGAATCGGTTTCGTCACTGCCTACATTATCGCTGAAGGTGTAGGTGAAGTCGCCATGGTTCAAACGGCCTGCACCATAATAGCCGGTCACGATGGCGGGCACATCCTCGGCGGCATCGGGCGTGTAGGCATAGATCTGACTGGGATTGGTGTCGAAGTTGTTATAACTGTGGCCCCCCGCCTTCGTCACTTCCGATGAAGGCACCTGCAGGTCGCGGCTGTCGGTCTCGTAGGCATCATAGCCGGTGGAGGCAGGATTGTTCTGCGTGTAATACTTGAAGTTCTTGGCCGAACGGTCGAAGTAGTTACCGTAGGCCTTGATCATGCCGCCCTCTTCGCCGGAGAAGGTTCCGCTGCCCTGTGCGTCGGTTCCCTGGAGGGAAGAGAGGATAGGCTTCTTGGTCTTCAGGAAGTAGTTGTTCTCCACGAAGACGCTGGCTCCTGTGGTAGCGCCAACACCATACTTGGCCACATTGTCGAAGTAGTTGTTCCACACGTGAACGCTCATGGTGCGCACGCGGGGATGACGGGAGTCGGAGTGGTCGAACCAGTTGTGGTGGTAGCTGATGAAGTTGGGACCACTTTCGTCCTTCATACCGAACATGTTGGACTTGCCGGTATCCCAGTGGCGGCAGTAGCTCACGGTGACGTATTTGGAGTCGGATTTCACGTCGATGGCACCGTCGCCCTTCACGTGGTCGCCGCTTCCGTGTTCGCCATAGAATACATCAATGTTATGAATCCAGATGTTAGAGTTGTCGGTGTCGAGTGAAAGGCCGTCGTCCATGCATCGTATGATGCCCAGGTTGCGGAACTCTACGTTCTTGGAATTGCGCACGAGGAAGCCGAATCCCTTGATGGTGGCATCGTCGCCGATACCCTCAAAGGTCATGTTCAGTTCGCTGTCGGCCCTTCTGCCTTTCACCTGTATGCCTTCTTCCTTGCTTCCGGTGGCATCGAGGTCGTCTTTTGAAATCAATCCGATGAAACGGAAGGCAATAGGCGTGGTGTCGCCGCCTTTCTCATAGCCTGCGATGATAGCCTGAAGACCTACGCAGGGGTTGGTCTCGGCTCCTGCTACGTTGGTGCTGATGGTCTTTGCCGTGTTCTTGGTGACGTAGAACACCTTGGCACCAGGCTTCAACTGTCCGTTATCGTCGTAGGCACCCACACCGCTATTGTTGAAGTGGGCATAGCCTGTGCGGTCGTAATTTCTGACGCTGATGGCGGAAGCCGTGTTGGCATTGGCTTCGCTGCCTTCGGCGGCATCTCCAAGGACGGGCACCACCTTCAGCTCATAGTTGCTGGCAGCCACGAGTCCCACGGCATCAGCGCGTCCGTAAGTGCCATAGTTGCGCACCAGCGGGTCGTCGAGTTTCGTCCAGTCGGTATATTGTCCACCTTTAATATAAACCATGTAGGAGGTGGCCCCGCTGAAGAGTTCCCATTTCACGTAAGCCGACTCCTGCCAGCCTTGGGCTTCGAGGATTTTCACCTTGCCGTCGGTATTTTCATACTGACCTTCGGCGCCTGTCTCCACCTTCTTGCGGAATGACATCTTCTGCACGCTGCCGTAATAGATGTCCTCGCTGCCCGTGCTGGAGACGACGTTGATTTGATTGGTTGCGTCGTTGATGTTGATGCTGGCAACCGATTCGGTGTTGTAATACTTCACATCACCGCTGTTGAGCGTGAAAACAGCCTGATTGACATTGGTGTTGACAGGCACAGCATTGGTGATGACATCGCTGGAGCCGGAGGGCGTTTCACCGCCGCCACCGCCCGTGGACGTGATGGTGATGGAGAACAGGTTGATGCCGCCCACCTTTGTGGTGAACGAGATGGCTCCGTCGCTGACCACCGTGGCCTCGTTCGTGATTTGTTCGTCGGCATTGTGTGTGGCAAAACCGCTGACCACATTCAGGTTCGTCGTGGCTTCCAGATAACGGTCCGTACCCGCACTGTTTCCGATGCGTGAAACCACCTTGATGGTCTGGCCTTGCTTCAGATTGGGAATGGTGACAACGATTTCCGAGCCGTTGAGACCCAGACGCTTGTTCTTGCGGTCGATGCGGATGCCATCTTTCTTGCTGACGGTAAAAAGAATTCCTTTGGCGAAATCGAGTTCTGTGCCGTTCGCCATGAGGGCTGTATTCTCAAGAGAGGTGACATTGCCGTAGCGGTCCACACTTGCATCTTTTGCCCAGTTCACGGCATCTTTGCCCAGCGCTGCATAGTCAGCATCGCTCACGGAAGTGAAATCCCACGTGGTGTCAGCATTGGCACTCAGAACGCCAAGCAGCGCAATGATTGAAAACAGTATCTTCTTCATGGCTTACTTCTTCACTTTAATGGTTTTACTTGCAGACTTCTTGATGTAAGTGCCGCTCTGAGTGGGAACACCGGGGAGGCGGCGGCCGGAGAGATCGTACCATACGGCGTGCTCATTGAGCACCTGACTGGGCTTGGAAATACCTGTGGCAGCAGAGAAGGTGATGACTACCAGCGAAAGGTCGTCGCCCTCGTAGGTCGTGTTATCCGTGTAATGGAGGATGATCTTGTCGCCATTGAACGTAATATGCTTGACGGTCTTGCCGGCATTTTCCCCGTCAATGGTAACAGTCTGTGTGTCGTCGCCCCATGTCATTAGGGAGCATGAAAGGAGCAGACAAATGGAGAGTAAATGTTTAAGCATATCTATTTATGTTACTAATTTTTGCAAAGATAATCTGATTTCCGATAAGTTCCGCTTTTTTTACTTCTTTTTAATACGTAAACGTTTGCAATCCCATCGGATTTTGTTTACCTTTGTATCCCGATGAAGACAACAAAGACAAACGATCCGATGGGAAGTGCCATCAAAGCGTATTTTGAGAAGGGCAGGGCAGCGAAGCTCCGCGTGTTCTCACCAATGTTTGATGAAGATGAGATTCCCGTGAAGATGCTCTTCCGCAAGGAAAATGAGATGCCGTCGATTGAGCGCAAGGCACTCAGTATGGCAAGGGGACGCACGCTGGACGTGGGGGCAGGAGCCGGATGCCATTCGCTGGTGTTGCAGCAACGGGGAATGGATGTGACGGCCATTGACATTTCGCCCCTGTCCGTAGAAACCATGAAACTCCGAGGGGTGAAGGATGTAAGGCAGCAGGATTTCTTTGAGGTGGATGAGTGTTTTGACACGATTCTGATGCTGATGAATGGAATCGGCATCGTAGGAAGGCTCCAGCGAATGCCGCTTTTCTTCCGTCTGCTTGACCGCATTCTTGCACCCGGTGGTCAGCTGCTGTGCGATTCGTCGGACATCTGCTATGTCTTTGAAAATGAGGATGGTGAGATGTTATTTCCTGAAGGGGACGGATATTATGGTGAACTGACTTATCAGATGCAGTATGATGACGTGAAGGGCGAAACTTTCCCGTGGCTCTATATCGATGATGAGACGCTTCGCGCTTGTGCGGAAGCCTGCGGCTATCAAGTGGAGGTCGTTCAGCAGGGGGAACACTATGATTATTTGGCACGGATAACCAAGAAGAGATGATTGCACAAAAGAAGATATCGTTCCTACACGGCTTTTTTGCCAGCGGCCAATGTGTTCCTGCCTTGGCCTTAAAGGATGCGTTCAAGGGTAGGGCAGATGTACTGACTCCTGATTTGTCCATTCATCCCAAAGAGTCATTGAGTCTTATTAAGGAAATATGTGACAAGGAGCATCCAGCTGTGCTTGTCGGTAACAGTTGCGGTTCGTTTTATGCGCAGATGGTAGCTTCTGTTACGGGTAAACCTGCGCTGCTCGGTAATCCGCATTTCAAAATGACTGACTTCTTGAAGACGAGGATAGGGGAGCACCAGTTCAAGTCCCCCCGAAGGGATGGGAATCAGAAGTTTATCATTGACGAAGCTTTGATTGATGAATTTGCCGAATTGGAGAACATTCAGTTTGATGGCTGTAACCTTAGTAACGGCAAAGACCATGTCTGGGGATTGTTTGGTGAACAGGATACGTTGGCTCATTTTGAGCCGCTCTTCCTGGAACATTATAACCATTCGTTCCACTTCCCAGGCGGCCATACCCCGACGGAAGAAGAAGTCCGCACTTGGTATGTGCCGTTGGTTGAGAAGTTGCTCGACTATTCTGACTAACTCTTAGTCAATAAGTCTATTTCAGCTTGTCGTACACCTCATCCGTGACAGGTTCCAGCCATTCGTTGGAGGCTCCTTCCTGCACGTCTTTATGATACGTAAGATGCTGGAACCAAGAGTCTTTGGCGGCTCCGTGCCAATGCTTGGCTTCGGCAGGGATGGCGATGACCGTGCCAGGTGTCATTTCCACGGCTTCCTTTCCCCATTCCTGGTACCAGCCGTGACCAGCGACACAGATGAGCACCTGCACCTGCTTGTGGTGAACGTGCCAGTTGTTGCGGCAGCGGGGCTCGAAGGTGACATTCATCACACCACCGCCAACATCAGCCAGATAACTTTGACCTATGAAATACATTCCGTATGGATTAGGTTCGCCCTTGGGCCATTTGCTTTGAAGTGTGTAGCCTTCATTGCCAAGCCATGCGCAGAGCTCATCCACGAGCTGCTGACTGTTGCCCATGTTCACGGCACCTTGTTTGTGGGCAGCCAATTGAGGAGCAACACCTTCCAAGCCACTCAGGGCAGCTACGGTTACAATCTCGCGATCGGCGGCTGAAAGCTGATTGCCGGCAAAGATATCGCCAAAGAGGTGCGACTTCAGATAGTAGTCGTCCTGCGGACTGAATTCGTAGTTGAACGGACGTCCTGAGAGCTGCGTCTGGTTTTTCACGCCAAGTTCGTAAGCTTTCTTGGCATCATCCCATTCGGCAGGGCGCGTCCAGGGCTTGCCCTCCTGCCAGTTGGCTTGCTTGTTTTCCAACACCTTATTCAGCACGCCCAGCGCATTCAGCGAGCGCGGGAAACCCGTGTAGGCATAGAGCTGTGAAAAAGCCTCTTTCAGTTCGTTGATGGTCACTCCGTTGTCGAGTGCCATACGCACTACTGGTTCCAAACGTTCCAAATTACCCTGTGCCATCAGACAGGCACATGCGGCCAATCCCTTCTGACGCTCCGTCAGCGTCTGACTGCTTATTGTTGTCATAGTCAATAATGCTATTAAAATTGTTATTATTCTTTTCATGTTCATTCTTATCTCTGCTTTTTGAATATCTCTTTCATCGTCTCTGGGTCGAGGGGCTTCATGGTGGGCAGTTTCAGATCCTTCACCATATGGAGCGTACCTTGCTTGTACTTCAAGAAGTGGTCGGTTTTCAGGTGTTGCTGATAAGCCTCCTCTGATGCATAGATTTCGAGGATGCGAATCTGGCATGAGTCATCGGCACTTTGCATGGGGAACAGACAGATGACACCCGGCTCACGCTCCACACTTAAACGATCCACCTCGTTGGCAAATTCCAGATATTCCTTCAGGTACTGCGGATAAACCTCGATTTCTGCGATACGTACAATCATATTTGTTGCAGCAGGTTCTGACGACGGTTTTTCACCCGTCAGACCAAACAGCCACTTGGCGTTTTTCCACAGTATCATTTCCTTGAACGGAGCAAGATCGGGTTCCGTCTTCAGGTACTGCTTCATCCTTGCAAGGCTCTTTGTGAGCAACTGCGGGGCAACGTAGGGATAGTCGGAACCATAGAGCAGATGGTCGGGGGTGGTGATGGTGAGCATCATGCGGATGACTTCAGGCGAGTGAGCACCGGCAAGGTCGTAGTAGAGCGTACGGAGGTTCGCCTCCCAGTCAATCTCACCCACCATTTGATTGGCTTGCATCACGGGTGCCAGCGATTTCATGCGCGGTACGGCCAAAGGGAGATAGGCACCGCAATGGGGAACCACTACCTTGATGTTATTATAGCGAGCTAGTACATTTCGCGAAATCATGTTCGTCACGGCACGGGTAGTCTCCGAGAGATATTCCTGCATGGCCAGTGGCGTCTGGGTCATTACTTCACGGTTGACAGGCTCGGGGCGATGGGGATGCAGGATGATGACTGCCTTACGCTCATTCAAGACTGAGAAGAGTGTATCCAGTTCAGGTGCACCAATATACTGACCGCCGACATTTGTTGCCAGTTTGATACCATCGGCCTTCAGCACATCGAGTGCATACTTTGCCTCTTCTATAGCTTTCGAGACATCAGACAGGGGTAGGGCAGCACAGAACATGAATCTGCCGGGATGCTCTTTTTTGATGCGGGCAGCAGCTTCATTGGTTTGTCTGACTGTTTGGGCAGACGTCGGCTCTGGAGCTGCCAGCGTCAGCACGGAAGTCTCAACGCCGGCTTCATCCATCCATTTCAGATGATTGTCCACATCGTATTTCGGCAGAGGGAATCCCTCGTCCATCAATCGTCCTTCTTTTTCAAGTGATGACACAAACTCAGGCGTGATGAGGTGGCTATGCACATCCATCACACCCTGAGCAATTGCTGTTGT
>Ga0310695_10013847_pt1 | contig 10996 bp, 12 predicted proteins | sample RumenRJG_04DNA_FD_203882 | JGI IMG/M metagenome (GOLD analysis project Ga0310695, IMG submission 203882) | Bovine rumen microbial communities from Lethbridge, Alberta, Canada - RJG_04 (v2) (version 2) | ecosystem: Host-associated > Mammals > Digestive system > Stomach > Rumen | place: Canada... | reverse complement strand
TTGTGCTGTATAGCTCTGGCATAGTGCAGATATGCCCGGTAGAGGCGATGCTTCATTAAGCAAAGTTGAGCGGGGGCATGGATAGGTTATGCATCGGCAAAGAAAGGCAGCGTGGTGTTGAGGCAAAGCGAGGAGTGGCAGCGTGGTGTTGAGGCAAGGCGAGGAGTGGCAGGGAAAAGATGTGCCACGGCACTGCACCGCGTTGACAGTAATGCGCGGAGAAGTGAATACCGCCGGAAGGGGATGCATCGCCATTCACACGGTTACAACACCCTTGACACACAGCGGAACCTCCGGCGGTTCGCGCGGAAAGGAGCAAAATTGGAACCACTTAAAACCATCGGGCGGTTCGAGATACCTGGCAAGCTTCCATCCCTGAATCAGGTCATCGCCAAGAACAGAGGCAACACTTATGCAGGGAACAAGATGAAGCAGGACACTGAGCGACAGATCGCTCTGTGTATCCGGGTCGCCCAGAGCAAGGGAGACCTTGCGAAGCACTACGACGACCGGGTCGTGCTGGTCATCGACTGGTACGAGCACGAGAACCGCAGGGACGCTGACAACATCAAGAGCGCGAACAAGTTCATCCTCGACGCTCTGGTGAAGACCGGTGTCCTGACCGACGACGGACCGAAGTTCGTTCGGGACATCATCGGCGCGGTCCACTATCCGATGTACGACAATCAGGCCCGCATCCAGCGGGTCGAAGTAAGAATATGCAAGGAGGCATAGCATGAATGAGAAGCAACAGGGGTACCTCCTGACCGGTCTGGTGGCACTGGGCATCGCTCTGATTTTCCTCATCATCCGGTTCACGGAAGGACCGGTTGTGTGGCTCGCCGGAACGATCGGGTTCGCCCTCGCTGGTGTGGCCGCTGGGTGTTTCGGCATCGCTATCACGATCAGTGTGATGGAGAAACGCCCCTGGAAGAGCGGAGCGTACAACTTCCAGTACTACAGATTGAAGAAGAGAACCATGAAGTTTCTGAAGGAATTCGCCGGAGCAGAAGAAGTGATCCGGACGAAGAAGCAGAGGTTCCTCACGAAGGCAGAAGAATTCGGAGTGGACCTGACGCTTGCCGACAGTGACTTCGAAGAGATGAAAGGACTTCTGAACAGGTGACCGAATGCAGCCGACGATAATCACGGACAAGTTTGAACTTTACAACGCGGATTGCTTCAAGGTGATGGCTGACTTGCCGTCGAACTATGTCGACCTTGTCGTTGCGGACCCTCCGTACAACATTGGAGTCGTTACAGCTGGCAAGCGGAACGAGTGGGACAAGATCGACAACTACATCCAGTGGTCTGCAGACTGGTTGGAAGAATGTCACCGCATCCTGAAGCCGAACGGAGTCCTGTACATGTGGCACAATGACATCCTGCAGATCAGCGATATCCTGCAGCAAATCAAGGTGCGGGAGATCCCGCTGGCACTTCAGTCGTTTTGCATTTGGGATAAGGGCGATACATATCGGACGATTTCGTGGAAAAATCGAGACCCGATGAGCGAGACTTCGCTGCGGTCATGGTTTAACGTCTGCGAATTCTGCCTCCACTTCTTCAACATGCCTGACAAAGGCGCGGGCAACGATGCCCTGTGGGGAAAGACCGGTCTGGAACGCATCAATTCTGACCCTGAGTCCTACAAGTCCATCAAAGAGTGGTACAAAAGCGAACTGCAGCGGCTGGGGATTACGGAAGATGACATCCTTCTGAAGTATCAGCAGGAAACCGGGAAGTCCGGGGCAATGCTTCGGCATTACTTCCACGACTCTCAGTTCGAAATCCCCGTACAAGAAGTGTGGGATGCGGTCTACAAGCCTCTCGGGTTCCGCCGGGAGTACGAAGACCTCCGCCGGGAGTACGAAGACCTCCGCCGGGAGTACGAAGACCTCCGCCGGGAGTACGAAGACCTCCGCAACTTTCATCGATGCGATGAGAATCACAAGAATGTCTGGTCGGTTCCTCCACTTCCATCAAACAACCGGCTGCACACCTGCGAAAAGCCGGTCCCGATCCTTGAAAGACTTTTACAGGTGTCAAGTCCTGCGGGGGGGGTAATCCTGGACCCGTTCATGGGATCAGGAAGCACCGGCATCGCTGCGATGAACACTGGCAGACGGTTCATCGGCATTGAGAAGGATAGACGATACTTCTCTGGCGCCAGTGAACGGCTGTTCCAACATATGCAAGAATGACACGCCAGGAAAGGGGAGTCACACGCGAGCAGCATGCGGTTCGCGGAAGTGGGCGGTTCGAATCCGACCTCTGGCGAGCGCCATGAATGTCAGTGCTCTGCAATGTGTCTAACCAGTCCCCGCTGAGATGGCACAGAAACAAACGGAATAAAACTTGTGTCGCAGACCCGTGCTGACGTTCATTATTGGCAGGTTGTAAAAATGCGGTGGCGGAAATGGGGACGTAGCATAAGGGGTAAGTGCTTTAGGTGGTATGCACACCGACAAACAAGCGAGGGGCATACTCGTGACGTTGATGACAGTTCGAAACTGTCCGTCCCCAACAATAACTGCGGTGGCGGAATAGGTAGACGCAAAGAAACACTTGATTGTTAGCGCGCAGAGTGGCGACCTAAAAGGTGGAATAAGAGGCGAAAAACTTAAAGTTAAACGCATAACTGGCACTCTTCGATAGTCCAAGCGCACTTGTAAAACAATCATGCAAGGTGCAAATCCTTGCCCGCAGTGACATGCCAGCTTAGGCTAATGGAAGGCCGGGGCTCTGCAAAAGCCCGACGGAGGGGGTTCAATTCCTCCAGCTGGCTCCAGACTCAATGAAGGAGGTTAGATGATGGTTCGGTATTGGCTCAACTATATTTTTGGATTCAACAGCAACTATGCGAGAAAAGGAAGACGCAGATGACACCTGAGCAACTCAAAAAAATAAGAAAAGATCAGGGTATGACTCAGCGGGACTTTGCGACTTCTGTTGGAACATCTCAAGGTATGTTGTCGAACTACGAGAAAGGTCACTGGCCGATCCCTTGGCGAGTTGAGAAGAAGATTATTGAAGTCTACAACCCTGCCCCTGGTGATATCTATGTTCCTTTACCAGTTCCGCTGCCTAAGGACTATGGATACATCGAGGATGATCTCCCACGGGATATACATGGAACCCCGGAATCTTGTAAGGGTTGTAGATACAGAGCGACAATAAGTTCAATGAGCATATGCGATTATCTCCATGTGACTGGAGTACCCCGCGGATGCCTTGTCGAAAATTGTCGGCATTATGAAAAAGGAACAAGAATAGATCGAAAGAATGATTGGGTTTCCGGTTATCACATAGGTTAAGGAGGCAAAAATGTTGTATTGGAAAATGTTCAAAGCATTTGTGGCAATCGCTATGATTCATTGCGCGGCAAGAATCATCTACAAGGACGCAGATCTTACCAAAGCGTTCGGTGTAGCAACAATCGATGTAATCAAAAAAATGGAGGAGAAAAGGGGTGGCGTCAATGCTGATTAAAGTCTGTGACAGATGCGGCGCGGAATTCAAAGGCTCGCGCCCGACTTTCTTTGCTCCGAAATACGAGTTGAGACGAAGAGCCTTCCCTCTTGTTGGAAGTACGGCGTATGCACTTGAACTGTGTGATGCGTGTCTTGAAGAACTCCGCGAGTTTATGGAGAACCGGGAAGCTTGGGCAGATCCGGCACCAGAGGTTTCCATTCAACTCGACGATTGTGCATATCTCCCGGAGCGAGCACATTCGGAAGATGCAGGGCTGGACCTGTTCACTCCATATGCAACGACGGTACCGGCACTCGGTTCCACCGTCATTGATACCGGCGTGCATGTTGAACTTCCGAAAGGAACGGCGGGTGTCTTAATGTCGAAGTCCGGCCTCAATGTCAAGCGCGGTATTACAAGTACCGGGCTTATTGACGAAGGATACACCGGCAGCATCAAAGTGAAACTGTACAACCATACTGCATCAGCCGTCCCGCTCCCCATTGGTACTAAGGTATCGCAGCTTGTAATTGTTCCCGTACTTCGTCCTGTGCCAGTACAGGTGGAGACTATCGAAGGCGGTGAACGCGGCGACAACGGCTTCGGTTCGACTGGGAAGTATGCAGAGTGTATGGAGGCCTCAGACGGAACAATATGAGGAGGTGCCAAAGTGATTGAGTTCGTGTCATATGAAGATAACGCTTTAAAAAGAGCATACCGAAAGGGGCGCACGGATGGCCTTTCAATCGCAGTTAGATATTTGATTCGGATTGCGTTCCGCTGTGGAGATGAGCGAAAAGGCTTGCGCGCTCCGGAAATCTTTCATATAGCCCGTTTGCTGCAAGAGGAGGCCAACAGATGAACCACGACTATGCGCACTGCCTTGATTACGACAGCAAGTGCCCAGCGGACTGTTTCCGAGCCCAGTTGACCAAAGAACTCAAAGCAGAACCGTTCAGACGACCAGTAGCAACCTGGCAGCGCTTCAGAGGAGGGGAAGAATGCCCGCTCCCATTGATCGTCCATGCTGACTATAGGGTTTCCCCGGATTGTAAGAACCCGGACTCTTTCGGTGAAATCTGTGTGCATTGCGGTCAATGTGGCAGACAGTTCGGTACGAAGCCGGTCCATGAAGTGTAAGAAAGGAATATAGCCAAGAACATGAGAGACTACCAAGCAACCAACAACCCATACGTTCTGCCCGAAGATGTGTACCGGCAGACGCTCTGGTTCATTCGGGGATACTATCGCCGTCAGGAGGAAGCGAACTCGATCCTGGAAGAGTCGCCCGCTCCGTCTGACGGTCTTCCTCATGGCAGTGGGACATCCGACCCGGTCAGTAACAAAGCAGACCGGAGGGCGGCGCTCACCCGCTCCAACGACATCATTGACCGAGAGAGGGAGAAAATACCGGTAGAGTATCGGGAAGCGGTCTGGCAGAACATCCACTTCCGGACACCTTACCCGGTCTTTGCAGACCGGCACACGTATGGTCGCTATAAGTCTAAATTCATTTATTTAGTGGCAATATCAGCGGGATTTCTACAACCTTGATAAGTTCAAAAGGGATTTGCAAGCTGTAATCAAAAAAACGACGTAGTTATGCGGATTTTCATAAATAGAGCCAAGAATTTCGTTCCTTATTGCAAATTGACGCCCCTGGGAAAGATGCGCCCCAGGGGCAATCTTTTTATGTTATTGTGTTAGTGTGAGATAATGAAGAAAACTTGAATGCATGGGCATCCGTGATTCTCTCCTTTCTCCTATGGAATACCGGCAAAAGGCACCCGCTCCGATGGCGAGTGCCTTTGTCGTTCCAAACCATGGCAGTCAGCGTCGCACCGTCTCAACCCCGCGGTGAGGCACTTCTGCATATGTCTCCGAACCTTTCCGGCAGAGCCGGACCCCCGCCGGTACAGGGGCGGCAATACCTGTACACGATGAAGAGCCTCGGGTGCCCGGGGCTCTCTTTCGTGAATCTGATGTCTTCAGGCAATCGCCTGTTGATATAAAGCTCCTTTCCGTTGCGGTTCGGCACCGGCTGAACCGTGGCGGGTAGGAAAAGCATTGCGTTCCAAAAGGAGCGCTTTTTTTATGCCAGCAAACCAAAATAAATGTTCGTAAGGAGATAGCATGGGACACGCCATCATAAACATTGACCAAGTCCTGAAGGAGTTGGAGATGATGAGTGGGAGCGGGCGACAAGCAATGGAAGATACCCGCAAGGACTGCAAGTCCAGAGCTCCATCATGGATTGCACAGGAAGTTGTCCCTGTCTATAACGTGAAGAAAGGCGACTTGCTTCCTAATAAGAACCTCCGCATCCACATGAAGGAAGCGGGGGAAGAACTGGTCCTCGAATACAACGGCAACCTTCTGACCCCTCAACACTATGGGATGACACCGAAGAGCCGACGGGCAGGAAGTTACACCATGAAGATGGGGGTCTATCGTGGGAGCAAGAAGCAGTTCGGTCAGAACGTAAAGAAGAAAAAGAAGAACGGACCGCACTCGAATAAGTCCGGTAACATCCTCATGCTCAACGGCGGAACAGTACCAGCCCAGCGTGTGAGCAAAGACCGCAATGACATCGAAGTTGTTCGCGGGCCGTCTGCCGCTTCCATGGTCGTCAGTGACAAGGTGGAGGCGAGGGTCACGAACAGGTTGACCGAAGAGATGAGCAAGAGACTGGAACATAACCTCGAAAGAAGGTTCAAATAGCCAAAAGAAACATCTTTCTTTTGTGCAAAACGACGGAGCGGGACGAAAAAATAATAATTGGAGCGGGTCCTTCTGGCGCGAAAAAACGCTTGCGGCGCTCCGAACCCCAAAAATCGGCTATTTTTTGATACGGTTTTTTCGGGTTGGTATGTAGGACGGAGACAAAATGGCAATATGGAGAAACACACAGCAGATTGCTGACCTTCTGAATGTTTCGATTCAATACATCCAACGACTGGCGAAGGATGAACTGCTTCCGGCAAAGAAAACCGCAGACGGTTACAAGTTTGATCTCGAGCCGACTGTCAGAATGTTCATGAAGTTCAGGAACAGCCCTGACTTGAAAGAAGACGCTGGGCTGACCGATAATCAACGCAAGATAAAAGCGGATGCTGACTGGAAGTCTGCACGTGCGGCCATCGCGAAACTGGAACTGGCGGAACTGAACGGCAATGTCCACCGGTCTGAAGATGTGGCGGAAGCCTTTGAGGACTACGCTATGACAGTGAGAGCGGCGTTCCTTGCTCTTCCGGGTCGTCTTGCGGTTGATACGGCGAACGCTCAGACTGCGATGGAGACGTCTGCAATTATTCAAGAGGTCGTCAACGATACGCTAAATACCTTGTCCGTCTATCGGTACGACCCTGAATTTTACAAAAAGAAAGTCAGGGAGCGGGAAGGCTGGCGGGAGCGGGACGAAGACGATGGATGAGAAGAACCTCAAACGTCTGAATCGTGTCATCGGCGAAGCGGTCGCCTGCACGAAGGCGCCGGAGAACCTAACGGTATCTGAATGGGCGGATCGGTACCGAAAGCTCTCGTCGGTGTCCAGCGCTGAACCTGGTCAATGGCGGACTTCCAGAACACCATATCTTAAAGAGGTTATGGATGCTTTCACCGATCCGCAGGTCCACGACATCGCTGTCGTGGCTGCCTCTCAGGTGGGCAAGTCTGAGTTCGAGCTGAACTGCATTGGATACATCATTGATCAGGACCCCGCGAGCATCCTGTACATCCACCCGACAGTGGATGACGCGAAGAAGTTTTCGCGTCTGCGTGTGACTCCGATGGTGAGCGACACCCCGGTGATCGCGAAGAAGGTCAAAGAGACAAAGGTGGGACGGGAGAGCGCATCGACCATCCTGCAAAAATCGTTCCCTGGCGGCATGCTGACCATCACGGGGTCGAACAGTGCCTCGGCGCTCGCATCGACCCCGGCGCGGTATGTCATCGCTGACGAGGTGGATCGTTTCGCACGGTCCGCAGGGCGCGAAGGTGACCCGCTGAGCCTCGCCAAAGCACGACAGACCACTTTCTACAACGCAAAGACGCTGCTCGTCTCGACTCCTACCATCAAAGGGGATTCGAGGATTGAGACAGCTTACTATACCGGCACACAGGAACGCTGGTGCCACCAGTGCCCTGACTGCGGGGCATACTCCGAAATCCGGTTCAACGACATCAAGTTCGAACCACATATGGAGCGTGTCCGAGGGAAGAAGACCTGGACCATTGACGGCGACGTCCACTGGATGTGCCCGAACTGCGGATGCGTCCACAGTGAACACCGGATGCGGCGGCAGCCCGCGAAGTGGATCGCCGACAATCCCGCCGCCTTGCAGAACGGCGTCCGTTCGTTCTGGTTGACAGCTTTCGCATCGCCATGGACATCTTGGGAGACCATTTGCCTCCGCTTTCTCGAGGCGAAGGACGACCCGGAACGGCTGAAGGTCGTGTATAACACCCTCTTCGGACAGCTGTGGGAAGACCGCGGAGATCTTGCCGATGAAGATGAGATGCTGTCGCGTCGCGAAGACTATGGTCGTTGTGAAGACGGCTCCCCGGTTGAACTTCCAGACGGTGTTCTGGTGCTGACCTGTGGGGTCGACACACAGGACAACCGGCTCGAATATGAGGTGGTCGGCCATGGCCACTACGGTGAGACGTGGGGCATCCAAAAGGGCATCATCATGGGAAGACCGGACACGGAAGAGGTCTGGTCAAGATTGGATGACCTCGCGGCGCATGCCTTCCACTTCCGGAGCGGGAAGGGCCTGAAGATCTCCATCTTCTGCGTCGACTCTGGCGGGCACTTTACGCAGGAAGTCTATGAGCAGTGCAAGAAGAGACAGGCCAAGCGATTCTTCGCTATCAAGGGCAAGGGTGGCGACGGCATCCCGTATATTTCTCCGCCATCGAAGGTCGCCATCCGCGACAATAAGCGGAGGACCTGCTGGCTGTACACCATAGGCGTCGACTCCGGGAAAGCCTCCATCATGTCAAGCCTGAAGGTCGAGGAACCTGGCCCGAAGTTTTCGCACTTTCCGACGGACCCGGATGCGGGGTACGACATGAACTTCTTTAACGGCTTGCTGTCAGAGAAGATGGTGCTGGCGCATACGAACCGCGGAGACGTGTGGCGATGGGAGAAGATACCAGGCCATGAACGAAACGAAGCGCTGGACTGCCGCAATTATGCGATGGCGGCGCTGAAGATCATAAACCCAGACCTTGATGCGGTCGAAAGACGGCTGAAGGGTTCGGAAGAGAAGCCTTCAGTAACACAGCAGGCGCAGAAGCCACGAAGGCGAAGCAAGAGAGCTGAGATGTTCAGCGATTGGTAAGGAGTGACAGAATGGGAAAGACAAGGCGGAAGGTCGTCGAACAGGTTCTCGAAACGGACAGAGCCCTCCTCGAAGAGTGCCTTAAGATCCAAAAGGCGCTGGTGACCGGCGACTATGTCAAGGCCTACACCATCGGCTCCCGGTCGCTGCAGCGGGCAGACATCGACCTTCCCGGTATTCGGAAGATCATCAAGGAATTGATGGACGAGATCGACGACCTCGAAGACCAGCTGGAAGCGATGGACGAGGGACGCTGCCGAAAGCCGCGGAAGGCGGTCGGTATTCTGCCTCGCGATTGGTAAAACTGAATCAACGACCCGAGAGGGTCGTTTTTTTATGCCCTTTTCAGGGAGGTGAAAAGTTGAGCGAAGTAATCAAACCCGTCAACAAGGGGTATTCGGAAGCCGGGGCATCGCACCAAAAGCGGCAGCTGAAGGGGTTCACACCTCACTCCGGCTCTCCGGCAGAAGACATTGACAACAATAACTACACCCTGCGGCAGCGGTCCCGGATGCTCTACATGGCGTCTCCGATTGCTACCAGTGCCATCAAGACGAACCGCACGAACGTCATCGGCCTTGGGCTTCAGCTGAAGTCGCGCATCGACCGGGACGTGCTCGGGATGACGCCGGAGCAGGCGGGCGAGTGGCAGAAAAACGTGGAGCGGGAGTTCAAACTCTGGGCCGGTTCGAAAAATGCCTGCGATGCCACCGGAATGAACGACTTCAATGAGATGCAACAGCTGGCGCTGACGTCCTGGTTGATGTCCGGCGATGTCTTCGCGCTTGTCAAACGGTATGAACCGACACCGGTCAACCCGTACGCCCTCCGCATCCATCTGATGGAGGCGGACCTCGTATCGACACCGCACGACAAGTCGGTGGACTTGTCTCCGGTCATGTCGACGACAGGCGAAACGAAGGATGGGAACATCATCTACGACGGCGTCGAGGTGAACGAGAGCGGCATGGTGGAAGCTTACCACATCTGCAACACGCATCCGTTCGAATGGTCGCATAAGTCTACGACCTGGACAAGAGTGAAGGCATACGGAGAACGAACCGGTCTGCCAAATGTGCTCCATGTAATGGAAAGCGAGCGTCCAGACCAGTATCGCGGTGTCCCGTACGTCGCCCAGTGCATCGAACCGCTCCTGCAGCTCCGGAGATACACCGAAGCGGAACTGACGGCAGCGATGATTCAGGCGTTTTTTACAGCCTTCGTGAAGACGGAGACCAACCCGGCAGAGACACCGTTCAACGAGGTCGGATCTACCATCCCGGAAGAGTCCTTCGACCCGAATGAGTACGAAATGGGACCGGGCCAGGTCAACTTCATGAAGCCCGGTGAGGACATCATCTTCGCGGACCCGAAGCATCCGAACACCGGCTTCAACGAGTTCGAACGGACTATTTGTGAACAGATCGGTTCGGCGCTCGAGATTCCCGCGGATCTTCTGCTGAAGTCCTTCAACTCCAGTTATTCCGCCTCGCGTGCTGCACTTTTGGAAGCCTGGAAGGCATTCAAAATGCGCCGTGAGTGGTTCGCGAATGATTTCTGTACTCCTATCTATGCGATCTGGCTGAGTGAAGCCGTAGCCCTTGGCCGCGTGGCAGCACCCGGCTTTTTCGCCGACCCGGCAATCCGGGCCGCCTGGCTTGGGTGCGAATGGATCGGCCCGTCTCAGGGACAGCTCGACCCGACGAAAGAAATCAACGCGGAAGCGATGGCGGTCGCAGAAGGCTTCAGCACTCGCGAACAGTCCACCATTCGCCTGAACGGCGGCCAGTGGGACGCCAACGTCGAACAGTTGGCACGCGAAAACGAAAAACTGGCAGAAGCCAGAAAGAAACTCGAAATCGAAGAAGAGGTGAAGAGCTACGAAGACGAAGACACCTAAATTCTGGAACATGATGATTGACGGCGATACCGCGGAAATCGAACTGTATGGCGATGTCTGGGGCACAGAGGTCCCGAAGTGGTACCTCGAAGACGTCGGCGACTTCGACTACATCAGCCCGCAGACGTTCCGCCAGGACCTTGAGGCGGCTCGATTCGCCAAGGAAGTGGTCATCAAGATCAACAGCTGCGGCGGAGACCTGTACACCGGCCTCGCCATCCACAACGAACTGAAGCAGTTGGAAGCACACAAGACGGTCATTGTCGAAGGCATCGCG
>Ga0310695_10013846_pt1 | contig 10998 bp, 5 predicted proteins | sample RumenRJG_04DNA_FD_203882 | JGI IMG/M metagenome (GOLD analysis project Ga0310695, IMG submission 203882) | Bovine rumen microbial communities from Lethbridge, Alberta, Canada - RJG_04 (v2) (version 2) | ecosystem: Host-associated > Mammals > Digestive system > Stomach > Rumen | place: Canada... | reverse complement strand
AGCGGCGTGATGCCGTCGTAGTCGTCGGAGCCGCTACTCGTGCCGGCGGCCTTCAGGCTGTTCTCGGTGTCCTCATAGTAGGAACCCGTGACGAGACCGGAACTGGCTTGGCCGACGAACCCGCCGCGATAGTGCCCACCATCGCTCGAGACGTAGCTGTAGCACCAGGAGGTGGCGATCCGGGCCGCCTTCGACATGCCGCCCGCGAAGCCGCCGACATTGTCGCCACCATTGCCGCCGTAGCCGTCGCTGCTATCCACTGACGATTGGGCGCTCGAGTCCGCGATGAAGCCGCCGCCGTGGTTGCCGACGAAGCCGCCCGTGTACGACTTGCCGGACTCGTTCGCCACATAACTTTCCACGCAGCAGCGGAGAATGACAGGCGAATCTGCGGTATAGCCGACGAAGCCACCAGCGTTGACGCTGTTCGTATTCACGACTTCTCCGACGAACCAGCAGCCGTCCACCAGCGACTTGGAGTCGATCTTACCCGCGAGACCGCCAACGCCGACGTCCTCCAATCCGGAGTCGGCCGGACCGCCGGTGACATAACCCTCCTCCACGTGCACGCCGCTCACGCGGCCGCCGTTGATCTTGCCGAAAAGTCCCGCATACTTGTCCGTGGTGTCGATGTAGAAGTTGCTGATCTTGTGGTTTTGTCCGTAGAACTCGCCTTTGAATGGGTTTCTGTAGTTGCCGATGGGTTCGATGGTCTCGCCGTCGAAGTCGATGTCCGCCGTCAGCACATAGCTGCCCGAGAGGTTGTTCGTGACGGCGAGCAGTTCCTCTTGGGTCGAAATCGGAATCATCGCGCTGGACTTGGCGCGCTTCGGCGCTTCCGGCCAGCCATCGGAGAGTGCCTTGATTTCCGCCTGCGTGAGCCTGCTGCCCGTGATGGTAGGGTTGCTCCCGCAGAACGGGCGTGGCCCGTTGGCGTAGGCCGAAACTGCGCAGTTGACATTCGTTCCCCTCACGTGGTGGCCGATGAACGAGCCAATGTCGCCGCCCGTGCCCCACACGGCGCCGGAGCACCAGCAGTCGCCGATCGTCGCGTCATCGTGGGCGAGCCGCCCGACGAAGCCGCCGTAGTAGCTGGCGGCGGAGCGCACGTCGCCGCGCGCCACGCAGTTGGAGATCACGGCCGGCGCATAGACGTAGCCAATGAAGCCGCCCGCCATGCCGGAACCGCTGACGAAGCCGTCCGCACGGCAGTCGACGATTCTATTGACCGCGCTGCCACCGGCACATGCCCCGATCAGACCGCCGGCGTAGGAGTTGGTCGCCGCGACCTCGACCGTCGCGATGCAGTTGCTGATGACCGTTCCGCCCGTGATGCATCCAACGAGACCGCCAACGTACTGCTTGCCCGCGACCAGTCCCGAGACGGAGACACACTCGATCGTCGCATTGCTCACGCAGCCGAAGAGTCCGCGATAGTCGCTGCCCGACAGGCTGTTCGTGCAGAAGAGGTTGCGGATGGCGTGGTTGTTGCCGCGGAGCGTGCCGGTGAAGGGTGCCGAATTGTTGCCGATGGGCGTCCAGTCCGCGCCGCCAAGGTCGATGTCCGCGCCGAGCGCGTAGGAACCGGATGGGGCGTCCGTCATGGCGGCGAGCTGCTCGCGGGTGGTGATGACGATTGCGCCGGACTCGCCGTGTGGCGTATCCGCGAGGACGGTTGTGGCCACGATGATGGTTAGAATTGTTGCTACGGACACGAAATAGTTGGTTTTCATGGTGAACCCTTCGCAAAAAATTATACCACGATTCGCTCACAGAAGTCAACGCGCTTTCATAGTTGGCGGATTGCACGCAAAAGTGAACGGGTGGAATTTTCGTTGGAGGGCTTGATGATGGATTCGCTTGTCAGCGGTGCGAGCGAGAACGGTTCAAGGCTGCGGACACAAGGCCGACGAAAAGCGGATGCGGCGCAGTTGGACGCGACTTGAACTCGGGATGGAACTGGCAGGCGATGAAGTATGGATGCTTCGCCTGCGGGAGCTCCACAATTTCGGCGAGCTTGCCGTCGGGGGAGATTCCGCTCACTTTCAGCCCCGACTCCTCCAATCGTTTCCGCACCTCGCTCTCGTACGCAAGCTCGTAACGGTGGCGATGCCGCTCTGAGATCGATATCATGCCATCTTTGCTTAACCACGAATTACACGAAAGTTTCGTCTCGGTTTTCGTGTGTTTCGTCGTTCCATATAGCTTAGAGGCGAGAGACCCATTATTCAACACGCACGGATACGCGCCGAGGCGCATGGTGCCGCCTTTCTGCGTGATGCCGCGCTGTTCCTCCATGAGGTCGATCACGGGGTGCGTGGTGTTTTCGTCGAACTCGGTGGAGTTGGCATCGGCCCACCCAAGCACGTCGCGCGCGTATTCGATCACGGTGCACTGCATCCCAAGGCAGATGCCAAGGAAGGGAATCTTGTGTTCGCGCGCGTACTTGATCGCCGCGATCTTTCCATTCACACCGCGCGACCCGAAACCGCCCGGCACAAGAATTCCATCTGCTTTTTTTATTTCACACAGAGACGCAGAGGCACAGAGAGCTTTTTTATCTCCGTGTCTCCGTGTCTCGGTGTGAGCATCAACCAGATCCTCAGCTTCGATGGGAACGACCTCCACTTTGCAGTCCTTTGCCATTCCGGCATGTTGCAGTGCTTCGTGGATAGACTTGTATGCGTCGCGGATGGCGATGTACTTGCCCACGAGCGCGATGCGGCAGCGCTTCTTCGGCTGCGTGGCCTTTTTGACAAGGGTGTCCCATACCGTGTGCTTGACAGGCCAGATGTCGAGATGCAGCTGACGAAGCACCTGCTCGTCCAGCCCCTGCTTCCTCAGTTCGCGCGGAACGGCATAGACGGAGTCCGTCACGTCCTGCTCTTCGATCACGCATTCTCGCCTGACGTTGCAGAAGAGGGCGAGCTTCTGCTTATGCTCCTCGGGAATCGGCATTTCCGTGCGGCATACGAGGATGTCGGGGATGATGCCGATGTTGCGGAGCATGCCCACAGAATGCTGGGACGGCTTTGTCTTAAGCTCTCCTGCGGCCTTGAGATACGGAACGAGCGTGAGATGCACGAAGCAGGTGTTGTCGATGCCCTCCTCGAAGCGGAACTGGCGCGCCGCCTCCAGGAAGGGGAGCGACTCGATGTCGCCAGAGACGCCGCCGATTTCGCATAGGACGATGTCGCAGTCATGCTCGCCGGCGCTTCTGATCGCCGCCTTGATCTCGTCTGTGATGTGCGGCACCACCTGCACCGTGCCGCCGAGGTATCCGCCGGCTCGTTCGCGCGCGAGGACCGTTGAATAGATACGGCCCGAGGTGTAGTTGCTCGCCTTGGTGCAGGTGACGCCCGCAAAGCGTTCGTAGTGGCCAAGGTCGAGATCCGTCTCCGCACCGTCGTCCGTCACGAACACCTCTCCGTGCTGGTACGGGGACATCGTGCCTGGATCGACGTTGAGGTAGGGGTCCAGCTTCTGCATGAACACCTTGTACCCGCGGGACTTGAGAAGAAGCGCTAGCGACGCGCTTGTGATTCCCTTGCCGAGGGAACTCACCACGCCGCCTGTGATGAACACGTATTTGACTTGCTTTTTCATAGACAGAGAGTTTGTTGTATCTCACGCGGAGGCGCGGAGAGCGCGGAGGATATGTCAGAGAATCCTTCGCGTCTCTTTGTCTCTGCGTGAGATAAGATTTTTGAATTGGTTGAAGAGGTAGTTCGAGTCGTGTGGACCAGGGCAGGCCTCGGGATGGTACTGCACCGAAAATGCTGGGAGCGTCTTGTGCCGTACGCCTTCGATCGACCCGTCGTTGAGATTCACATGAGTCACTTCCAGGCAGTCGGGAACTGACTCTGGCACAACCGCGAAGTTGTGGTTCTGGCTCGTGATTTCCACCTTGCCCGTGGCGAGATTCTTCACGGGATGGTTGCAGCCGTGATGCCCGAACTTGAGCCGCGCCGTCTTCGCGCCGCATGCGAGCGAGAGCAGCTGGTGGCCAAGGCAGATGCCCATGATTGGTGGGGTGGTTTGGTGGTGGGGTGGTTTGGTGGTGGGGGGGTTGGGTGGTTGGGTGGTTGAACTACCGCACGACTGTACCACCGTACCACCGCACTGTTGTTGGATGGTTGAAATATTGAGCAATTTCCGTATGTTGTCTATGGCGTAGGTGACCGCTGCGGGATCGGCGGGGCCGTTGGAGAGGAACACGCCGTCTGGATTGAGCGCGAGCACTTCCTCTGCTGGCGTCTTTGCGGGCACTACCGTTACGCGTGCCCAGGGTGCGAGCGAGCGCAGGATGTTGGATTTCACGCCGAAGTCGTAGCAGACGATGTGGAATGTTGCCATTGTGGAAATGTTGCCAGTTCCATTGTTGCCAATTTCCAATGAGTGTGCGGAGCCATTGGAACTGGGAATTGGATTTGGCAACACTTTCACATTGGCAACATTAAACTCATACGGCTCTTTGCACGTGACCTTGGCGGCGTAATCCTGCCCATCGAGGCCCTCCCACGCGCGGGCGTGCGCGATTGCCTCTTCCTCGGTAGGGTCGCGCGTCCCGCGCGACCGCGGGCACGCGGGACGCGTGCCCCTACCAACGCAGAGATACGCCTTGCGATTCCCGTGTTCGCGGATGTGGATGGTGAGCGCGCGAGTGTCGACGCCGTAGATGCCAGGCACGCCATTCTCGGCGAGATATTCGTCGAGACTCTTTTCGCTGCGCCAGTTGCTTGGCGTGGCGAGGTCGCCGATCACTAGGCCCGACAGAAAAAGAGCGCGGCTCTCTGTGTCCGCGCTGTTGATTCCGTAGTTGCCGACTTCGGCGGTGGTGAGGGTGACGAACTGTCCGGCGTATGAAGGATCGGTGAGAATCTCCTGATAGCCGCTCATGCCGGTGTTGAACACTACCTCGCCGAGCGCGTCCTTCTTCGCGCCGAACGCGACGCCGTGGAACACTGTTCCGTCGTCAAGCGCAAGGAACGCCTTCCGCTCGCGCTCTGCCTTCCATTTCTCTTCATAGTTCATTGCTTTAATTCCTTGCTATTATCCTATTCTCTACACTAGGCACTACGCAATAGTCACTGTTCCTTAATACGACCTTTCGTTTTTCTGCTCCAAGTAGTTTTCAAGAGCCTTATGTAGCACCTTGTACCCGCCGGGCGTGGGATAGTCGCCGGTGAAGTACCAGTCGCCGATTTCGTGGCTCGTGGCTCGTGGTTCGTGGCTCGTGGTTTGTGCTGTCAGGCATTTTCTCAGGTTCTCTACTGTCTGGTAAACAACCTTCACTTCGGCCTTCATGCCGGGCGGGGTGAGAAGACGGGCGATCTCGGCGCAGTGCTGCTCTTCGGTGAAGCGCGCGTAGAGGGGAGCGAGCGGATTTGACGGGTGATTGCTTTCGCTTCTGGGATTTTTGGAGGCTTGGAGTTTTAGAGATGCATTTGAATTCTCTCCTGAACTCCCAAACTCAGAATCTCCAAGCAGCGAAAGCAATTTTGCCTGTCCGCCAATAAGATTCACGAGGGCGCGGAAGGCGACGAGTTCACCGAGGGTGGACATGTCGATTCCGTAGCAATCGGGATAGCGGATGGGCGGCGCGGACGAGGCGATGACGATGCGCTTCGGACCCAGCCGGTCGAGCATTGGAAGGATGGCGTTCTTCATCGTGTTGCCGCGAACGATGGAATCGTCAAGTACGACAAGCGTATCGAGGCCGGGGCGCACGAGTCCGTAGGTGACGTCGTAGACGTGCTTGTAGAATTCGCGGCGCGCGGCTGCGTCGGCGATGAAAGTGCGGAACTTCGCGTCCTTCACGATCACCTCTCCAAAGCGGGGGATCATATCACGCAGAGGCGCGGAGAGGCTGAGGCGCGGAGAAAATTCCGTAAGGTCTCCGTGCCTCTGCATCTCTGCGCCTCTGCGTGAAATAAGATGAAATATTCTTTCCAACAATCCGTGGAAGGCGATGCGGGCGGAGTTGGGAATGTAGCTGAAGAAGATGTCTTCGAGCGGCGCGTTTGCCGCCTCCAGAATCTGCGGCACAAGCGCAGCGCCGAGGGCCTTGCGCTCGCGGTGGATCGCGGCGTCGTTCGCGCGCGAGAAGTATATCCGCTCGAAGGAACAGGGGCGAGGCGGGGCTTTGATGGTCGAGCCGAGTTCGGCCATTTGGACTTCGCCGGTAGGCGAAATGACGAGCGCCTGTCCGGGCGGAAGTTCCTTCACGGCTTCCGGCGGCACGTCGAAGGCGGCCTGTATGGCGGGGCGTTCGCTGGCAACGGCAACCACATCGTCGCTGATAAAGTAGAAGCCGGGACGTATGCCGTGCGGGTCGCGCGTGGCGAACGCCCATCCGTCGCCGGTCATTCCGCACAGCGTCCATGCTCCGTCCGCATTGGCAAGAGCCTTAGAAAGCGCAGTGGCGATTGGAAGATTTCTGCCTTCCGACATCGGCCTTCCGACATCGGAACAGCACCGAAGTCCGAAGTCTGAAGTCTGAAGTCCTTCCTCCCTCAGCTCATGAGCAATCAGCTCGCAGATGAGGTAGCCGTCTGCCTTGCTGGTGGGGAAGGAACCGTGCCGGCTGTAGTCTTCGAAGAGTTCGTGTGCGTTCGTGAGATTGAAGTTGCCAGCGAGAAGAAGCGTATGTTCGAGCTCGCTCGCCTCGTGGACGAACGGATGGCAAAACGCCACCTCGTTCTTGCCGAAGGTGGCGTAGCGCAGATGTCCAAGGAAGATTTTCTCACACAGAGGCACGGAGGCACAGCGTTTCTTGATGGGATTTTGAGGTTCTGGAGACTCTTTAAATCTTGCCAGATCATCATCTCTCTGTGTCTCTGAGCCTCTGTGCGATGAGATGTGCGGGCGTTTTGCGATCAAGCCTAGCACGTCTACGAGCGGCGTTGAAGATGCGGATTTGGCAATCCAGTATGGCTCTTCGCCAGGCTCGGGATTGGCGGTGAGGATTGCCGCACCAGCGCCGTCCTGCCCACGGTTGTGCTGTTTCTCCATAAGAAGCGAAAGCTTCGTTCCCCCGAAGTCGGCAGCGGACGATGGTGGCCTCCTCAAGACCACCATCGCCACTGCGCATTCGTGTTTTACTTCATCCGACATGGTATTCAACCATCAAACCATCAACCTACCAAACCACCTAACTACCTAACCACTAATACAGAAACAGCATGTCCCGGTATTTCGGAAGAGGCCAGCGAGCGGCGGAGACGCGTTTCTCCAGCGAATCGACAGTCGTCCTGAGCGACTGCATCGAGGAGAGTATCTTTTCATTGACGGACTTCGAAGACGGTGCCCCGGCGAGCGCCTCCTCCAGCTTCCCGATGCCGGCCTTGAGCGAGTCGAGTCCAGTGCCGAGTTCGACGAGGCTTTCGCGCAATGCGGTTGTGCCGCAGGCCACGTCGATGTTCTCCGCCTTCGCAAGCGCCTTGGCCGTTTCAAGGTATTCGGCCTTGACCGCAGGGAAGATCATCTCAGAGGCGATGTCCCGCGCGCACGCGCCCTCGATGCGCACCTTCTTCGCGTATTCCTCGAGGAAGATCTCGTGCCGGCTTTCAAGTTCGCGCGCCGTCATAACGCCGTATTTCGTGAAGAGCGCGGCGTTCTCCTTCTTCGCGAGCGCGGCGAGGGCGGAAGGCGTGTCGGGCGCGTTGGGAAGCCCGCGCTTCGCCGCCTCCTCCGGCCATTCGGCCTCGTAGCCGTTGCCGTTGAACACCACGCGCTTGTGCGCCTTGAGCGAGGTCTGCAGGATCTTCTGCAGGGCGTTGTGGAAGGCGGGAGTGTGTTCGCCGGGCTTGGCCTTGCCTGCCACCTTGGCCTTCTCCAGCTCGTCGGCGATGCGGTCCACTGCCTCCGCGACGATGGTGTTGAGAACCGTCATCGGACCCGAACAGCATACGCTCGAACCAGGTGCGCGGAACTCGAACTTGTTGCCCGTGAACGCGAAGGGCGAGGTGCGGTTGCGGTCAGTGGCGTCCTTCGGGATAACGGGCAGCGTGTCAACGCCGATCTTCATCGCGCTGCCGCTCTTGGACTTCGCGCCACCGCCGTTCTCGAGCCTGTCGAGGACTTCTGCGAGCTGGTCGCCTACGTAGATGGAGATCACTGCGGGCGGCGCCTCGTTTGCGCCGAGGCGGTGGTCGTTGCCAGCACCCGCCACGGAGGCGCGCAGAAGGTCGGCGTGCTTGTCCACGGCCTCGATGATGGCGGTGAGCATCGTGAGGAACACGGCATTCTCGTCTGGGTTCGTGCCGGGATCGAGCAGATTCTTTCCGCCGTATGCGACGGACCAGTTGTTGTGCTTGCCGGAGCCGTTCACGCCGGCGTACGGCTTCTCGTGCAGGAGGCACTTGAGGCCGTACCTGTCGGCCACGTTGCGAAGGGTGTCCATCACGAGCATGTTGTGGTCGCTCGCGAGGTTCAACTCCTCGAACTGCGGGGCAAGCTCGAACTGCGCGGGGGCGACTTCGTTGTGGCGGGTCTTGGCAGGTATGCCGAGCTTCCAGAGCTCGCGCTCCACGTCGTTCATGAAGGAGAGAATGCGGTCGGGGATAGTGCCGAAGTAGTGGTCTTCAAGCTGCTGTCCCTTGGCGGACGGCGCGCCGAAGAGCGTGCGGCCGGTGAGCACGAGGTCGGGGCGCTTCTTCCAGTACTCCTTGTCGACGAGGAAGTACTCCTGCTCCGCGCCGAGCGTGCAGCCCGTGTGCGCATCGCCGCGTCCGAAGAGCTTCATCAGCCGCTTGAGCGACTTGTCGAGCGCCTGCATGGAGCGGAGGAGGGGCGTCTTCTTGTCGAGCGACTCACCGGTGTACGCGCAGAACGCAGTGGGGATGCAGAGCGTCGCGCCGTTTGCGTGTCGCTTGATGAACGCGGGGCTCGTGGGATCCCATGCCGTGTAGCCGCGCGCCTCGAAGGTGGAGCGGATGCCGCCGGACGGGAACGAGCTCGCATCAGGCTCGCCCACAATCAGATTCTTGCCGGAGAAGAGCATGATCGGCTCGCCGTCCTTAAGCTCGAGGAACGAGTCGTGCTTCTCGGCGGTTGAGCCGGTCATCGGCAGGAACCAGTGCGTGTAATGCGTCGCGCCGCGGTCCATTGCCCAGTGGCGGATGCCGTGCGCCACCTCTCCAGCGATGGAAGGGTCGAGCGGCTTGCCTTCTTGGATGGTCGCCTGAAGCTTCTTCGCCGTCTCCTTGCTCAGGTAGGTTCTTATTGCCTCGTCGCCGAACACGTCTTCGCCGAAGTGCGTCGCGTTCTTTGTCTCTTCCGTCATGTTGCGTTTTCCTTTCCGGGACTTTGCCCGCAAACCATCTAGCACACACCGTGCCAACGCGCAAAGTTGGCAGTTGGTAGATGGTAGATGGCAATAAAAGCCCCAAACCATTACATGCCGTGTAAAAACTTTTTCACACGCCTTACACATCCATGCATATAACGCATGTTCTTGCCTATAACTTCGTTGTGATTCTTCTTAGAGGGGTTTTGCAATTACTTCATAAGGTTGAGGTGGTGGGCGATATAGGTCTTGCCTATTGGATCGTATGGGAACTTCCGATTACCCTTTGCCATAACGCATACGATATAATACTTCGCACGAACACCAATGAGGAGTTTTCGGCAATGAGCGAAAAACAACCCGACAGACAGGAACTGAACCGCAACCTTGCGCAGATGCTCAAGGGCGGCGTGATCATGGACGTCACGACGCCCGAACAGGCGAAGATCGCCGAAGCCGCCGGCGCGTGCGCCGTGATGGCGCTGGAACGTATCCCCGCCGACATCCGCGCGGCCGGCGGCGTTTCGCGCATGAGCGATCCCGCGATGATCAAGGGCATTCAGGCCGCCGTGTCGATTCCGGTCATGGCAAAATGCCGTATCGGACACATCGCCGAGGCGCGCATCCTCGAGGCCATCGAGATCGACTACATCGACGAGTCGGAAGTCCTCTCGCCCGCCGACGACACGCGTCATATCGACAAGACGACATTCTCCGTGCCGTTCGTGTGCGGCGCGCGTGACCTCGGCGAAGCGCTACGTCGCATCGGCGAGGGTGCGACGATGATCCGCACGAAAGGCGAACCCGGTACGGGCGACGTTGTACAGGCCGTCCGCCACATGCGTAAGATGCAGAGCGAGATTCGCCGCGTCGTGTCGCTCCGCGAGGACGAGCTGTACGAGGCGGCGAAGGAACTCGCCGCGCCGCTCGACCTCGTGAAGTTCGTCCACGACAACGGCAAGCTTCCGGTCGTGAACTTCGCGGCGGGAGGAGTTGCCACGCCCGCCGATGCCGCGCTTATGATGGAGCTTGGCGCGGAGGGCGTATTCGTGGGAAGCGGTATCTTCAAGAGCGGCGACCCCGCGAAGCGCGCGGCGGCGATCGTACAGGCCGTCACCAACTGGCAGGATGCGAAGTTGCTTGCGAAGCTCTCCGAGAACCTCGGCCCCGCGATGGTCGGCATCAACGCCGAAGAGATCGAGACCATCATGGAAGAGCGCGGGAAGTAGTGTAAGGTTGCCAATGTGAAAATGTTGCCAATGGCCAATACCCAATGGCCAATTGGAAACTGGCAATCTTCATGTGGAGTCGCGTGATGAAAGTTGGAGTTCTAGCTGTACAGGGGGCGTTTGCCGAGATGGAGACGTACTGGCGCGGGAAGGGCGCGGAGACGTTCGAGATCCGGCAACGTTCGGATCTGGAACGCGGCATGGATGTACTGGCGCTCCCCGGAGGCGAATCGACCGTGCAAGGCAAGCTGCTGAAGGATCTCGGACTCTTCGCGCCACTGAAAGAGCGCATCGACGGTGGTCTCCCCGTGTTCGCCGTCTGCGCGGGGCTAATCCTCCTCGCGGAGAAGATCGATGATCCCGGCAGCCGTACCGACACACGGCCCGAACAGTGGTTTGGCGTCCTGCCCGTCACCGTGCGGCGCAACGCCTACGGACGCCAACTCGGCAGCTTTAGGACGATCGGCACGTTCGACGGGA
>Ga0310695_10013845_pt1 | contig 10998 bp, 9 predicted proteins | sample RumenRJG_04DNA_FD_203882 | JGI IMG/M metagenome (GOLD analysis project Ga0310695, IMG submission 203882) | Bovine rumen microbial communities from Lethbridge, Alberta, Canada - RJG_04 (v2) (version 2) | ecosystem: Host-associated > Mammals > Digestive system > Stomach > Rumen | place: Canada... | reverse complement strand
TTTTTTATCTTGTTTGTTTTGCAGCACTAAGATAAGTGAAAAATCTGACGAGGCAAAATCCTGAGCAACTTTTTGTTGCTCAGGAACTTATAAATTAATTCAAATCAAAGTGCTGCGGAATTAAGGAAAAAAATGGTAACAATGCGGTACTATATGGAGGTTTAGACTATTACGCCAAGACTGACTTGACAAATACAACAAAAAGTATTGCACGTATAAATGAGACATTCAAAGAACGAGCCAATTTGCGAAGCATGAAGTTGCGTGGCAGCAAAGAACCTCTTCCACACACACAAGTCGAAGTAGATACAATAGGGGATTATCTTGAAAAAGCCAATTGGACATGCTTGTTAGATACTGCATCATTAGGAACGGAAGAGTCCTTCAAAGCATTATCAGGAAAGGGCATCAGTAATTTACACATTGCAACCCACGGATTCTATTATACTTTAGATGAGGCGACAACACAAAACTACGATTTCTTGCTATTGAATAATCACTTAGCATCATCCGAAGATAAATCCTTGACGCGTTCTGGACTGATAATGGCTGGAGCCAACCGCATCTTGGAAGGTGATTCCATACCTGATGATGTGGAGGATGGTATCTTAACCGCTAAAGAAATCGCAGACCTTGATTTACGCGGTCTTGACCTTGTTGTCTTGTCAGCCTGTCAAACAGGACTTGGTGACATATCACAAGGGGAAGGTGTATTCGGTCTGCAGCGTGGATTCAAAAAGGCTGGTGTAAACACCATTTTAATGAGTTTGTGGGAAGTTGATGATACCGCCACCCAAATCTTAATGACGCAATTCTATAAAAACTATCTGTCTGGACAAAGTAAACGCGAATCTTTACTTTCAGCACAAAAGTACCTGAGAGAATATGACAATGGCAAATTTAATGACCCCAAGTATTGGGCAGCATTCATTATGTTGGATGGATTGGAATAGGGAGTCACAAGATAATGTATCAAAGATGCCCTATAATCTTTAGCGACTATAGGGCATCTTCCCTGTCATACTTCATATTACCAGAGACAGCGCTTTGGCACGTAAGTCTTGTTTCCATTAGAATTGTTGTAGTACTGCCCACCACGAGATCCTGTGTGGATGATGTGCCCTATGCCATAGTTGTTCGCACCACTTGAATAGTCCCTTGCTCGGCTACCAGATGTTCCCGTATAAGGATTCACATTGCCTTTGGTCGAATAGTTGTCCCAATTCGTGTTGTTGGGCATTGTGCGTACATGACTTTGAACGTATGTACCGTTACTCTTGGTGTAGCCACTGACGCTTGTTGTATTCAAGTTCATTGTACTTGGGATGCTCAGCGAAGAACTCGGAATACTGACAGGAGCGCTCGGGAGGCTGATAGAAGTACTTGGCAAAGTGACTGGAGCACTGTAAGAAACACTTCCCAGATTCAATGGAGTGTACGAAACGAACTTTGGATACTGTGCAAAACTTGCTGTTGCAACTGCCACGAGGGCGATGATTGTAAGAACTAATTTTTTCATGATCTCTTGAGTTTAATTTGTTAATAAATTGTTGTTTTCTTTGTCTCTTGACACTCATATATACCATAAAGGGCAAAAACGTAAACATCAAAATGAAAGTTTTTTGGAAAAAATTTTGATGAATCGTATAAATGAGTTATTTTTGTACAAAAATTGACATCTATGGAATTCAAAATCAGCGAAAAATTAGCACGGACTCCCTTTCTGGAGCAGTCCGATTTTAATATTAAGCAGTTGGACTATCGTATGAATAGAGCCATAGCTATAGATACGACTAAGGCAGAAAACCATTCTGAATTTTTAATGGTTTTTGATTCCGCATTAGTATTATTCCGATCATTATTTTTGGAGAAAGGGAAAAAGAATTACACTTTTCAGAATTACTATATCGAGATTGGAAAATCCGAAATAGCTAGTCAAATAGATGCATATCTTGATAGCGATTTTGATGCGACGGGAATTAGTATTCGAATCGCACTAAAATTTATTGCGGATAAGTTTATTTGCCATGTTGACGATATCACTTTTGATGAAATTGGACTTGCTAACTACTATATGGCCACCTTAAAGAATCCTTATGCCTCCAATAATTTAGCGAACATTGTCAAGAATTTAAATTGTATTATTTCACAAGGCGGTCAAACCACATAGTATTCACGTTTTTTCATTTCTTAATAATCTTATTATGGGTCGTTTATGGCGAATTAGTTATTATTGGGGGGGGTGTAATATGAAAAAGTTCTTCTATATATTGTTGCTATTAATAGCTTACTGTCCGGTATGGGGTCAAAAAACTAATCAAATGTCCATAAAAAAGTGTTCTCGATTGGAAATAATTGGTGATTCTTGTCTTAAAGAAGGTGACATACATTCTGCTTTGAAGGCATTTTCCAAATCCAAAAAACTCAGGGGAAAAAGTAGGGAACAAAATAATGAGGAGTATGCAAATACTTTATTAAAACTAGCACTTTGCTATTCCAAACAAAGACATTGTAAAAATGCCATAAGATATGGAATGGAAGCCTTGGATCTCTATAATTTAATTGGACAGATTCCACAAGATTATAATACAACAATTAATAGTATTTTAGAACACATTGAATATTCTGGTTGTTATACCGAAGGAAAGATTTTATCGACAAGGGCATCTGAGATAACAAAAAACATTTTGGGGGATGATTCATATGAATATGCAATATCATTACATAATCTGGAGAATTTTAATTTAGGTCTTGGAATCTATGATGAAGCCATCTTGCAAGGTAATACAACTGTTAATATTCTAAGAAAGGTCGTTGGTTCTAATCATAAGGATTATGCATCATCTTTAGATCTTCTATCTAGTGTCTATGCTGAAGAAGGCAATTATGATAAAGCAATAGAACTGGTAACGGAAGCTCTGGATACACAAAAAAAAGTGCTTGGCACTGAACATAAAGATTATGCAACCTCATTAAGTAGCCTCGCTATGTACAATTGGTATCTCGGAAATTATATTGAAGCTGTACGATTTGAAACAGAGGCCTTGCAAATTCGTGAAAGAGTTGTTGGAGTCAAACACTTAGATTATACAAAATCATTGAATAATCTAGCAGTTTATAATAGCGAACTAGGTAACTATACAGAATCTATTAGATTGGAGACTAAAGCAAAAGAAATACAAAAACAAATTGGGGGAGAGGAGCATCCTGATTATATTCTTTCTATTAATAATTTAGCAATGTATTATTGTGCAATAAATAACTACGAAGAAGCTATTAAGTTAGAAACATATGCATTAAAACTTCTAAAACATACTATGGGCTCTGAGCATCCATACTATATATCTTTTCTTAACAATCTTGGTGGGTTCTATTATAAAATAGGTAATATTAGTGAAGCAATCCGGACCATTATCGAGTCCAAAAATAAATGCGAGAAAAAGTATGGCCGGAATCATCCTGATTACGCTCTTTTGTTGAGCAATCTTGCTCTGTATTATTCTGAATTAAAAAAATATCAGGAATGTGTCGATTTTGAGGAAGAGGCTTTAGGAATAAGAATGAATCTATTGGGGAAAGATCATCCTGATTACGCTGTGTCTTTATTTTATTACGGGTATTATATGTCAATGCTTGGTAAACAATCTCAGGTTACCCAACAAATCACTTCAGCTGTAGACATCAATTCGAAAAACTTGATCTCTAACTTTTCAAGGATGTCATCCAAAAGAAGAGAATTATATTGGGGTCAACTTTCTCCATTTTTTTTGAAAAGATTTCCCGAGTTTGTTTACAACTGTCGTGATAACAATATGATTTCATTACTATTCAATTCAACAGCATTGTTAAGTAAAGGAATTTTAATAAATACAGAAATTGAGATGCAGAAAATAATAAAAGAAAGCGGTAATGAAGAACTATGTATTAAATATCAAAACCTATTGAAAAACCAAGACCTTTATGAAAGTGTCTTAGCTCTTCCCATTACAGAAAGATATATCAATATAGATTCTTTAAGATTAGTCATTCAAAGACAAGAAGAAGAATTAACAAGTGAATCGAAAGGGTATGGAGACTATATGCGTAATCTGAGACTTACATGGGAAGACGTTCAACATAATCTCAAAGAGAGGGATATCGCCATCGAATTTTTGTCTTTTCCTATCAACAATGATAGTATAATGTATGTAGCATTAACCATTCGAAAAGATTCTTCATTCCCTCAAATGACGGTACTCTTTGAAAAGAATCAACTAAAAAATGTTTCTGACACGTTATATTATCAATGTGAAGAGATGACCGATTTGGTTTGGAAGCCTTTGGAAGAGGAACTACATGACGTGAAAAACATTTATTTCTCCCCATCAGGCGTACTGCACACGATTGGAATAGAGTATTTGCCAAGAATGGAGAACTATAACATTTACAGATTGTCATCCACACGTGAATTAGTAACAAAACCCGAGAAACGAAAAGAGAACAATGCGGTACTATATGGAGGCTTAAAATATGACGCAAAGATAGATTCTACAAGTACCGCTAAAAGTCTTGCACTTATAGATGAGACATTCAAAGAACGAGCCAATTTGCGAAGCATGAAGTTGCGTGGCAGCAAAGAACCTCTTCCACACACACTAGTCGAAGTAGATACAATAGGGGATTATCTTGAAAAAGCCAATTGGACATGCTTGTTAGATACTGCATCATTAGGAACGGAAGAATCCTTCAAAGCATTATCAGGAAAGGGCATCAGTAATTTACACATTGCAACCCACGGATTCTATTATACTTTAGATGAGGCGACAACAAAGAACTATGACTTCTTGCTATTGAATAATCATTTAGCATCTGCCGAAGACAAATCTTTAAACCGCTCTGGATTATTGATGGCAGGAGCTAACCACATCTTGGAAGGTGATTCCATACCTGATGATGTGGAGGATGGTATCTTAACCGCCAAAGAAATCGCAGACCTTGATTTACGCGGTCTTGACCTTGTTGTCCTGTCTGCCTGTCAAACAGGACTTGGTGACATATCACAAGGTGAAGGCGTGTTCGGCCTGCAACGTGGTTTCAAAAAGGCAGGAGCAGATACAATCCTCATGAGTTTGTGGGAAGTTAACGATACCGCCACCCAAATCTTAATGACGCAATTCTATAAAAACTATCTGTCTGGACAAAGTAAACGCAAATCTTTACTTTCAGCACAAAAGTACCTGAGAGAATATGACAATGGCAAATATAATAACCCAAAGTATTGGGCTGCATTTATTATGTTGGACGGATTATAACAGAAAACCTCATGAAAGTATGTCAAAGTCCATGCCCAACCTCAATTCTCTATAAATCTGAGGTGGTTAGTATACGGTCAATGGAGTATCTGTTCTTGTCAACCGCATACAGCCCTTTAACGCTATAAACATCCAGATAGCAGCCTTCATCTCCCTAACAACTTATTTCTGTGGGATTCATCTCAATGACATGAAGGCTTTGTATTACACAATAAGGCAAACTTTTTAGTTGTTTATACGATAATCAAAAAATAAATTGCTAATTTTGCATCAAAATAGTTTTAATATGAAAAGATTCATTGTCCAGAACTTTGGGCCGATAGAAGACGCAACGGTTGACTTCGGAGATTTAACGATTCTTGTTGGACCTCAGGCTAGCGGAAAAAGTATTTTCCTTGAAACGCTGAAATTAGTTGTTGATAGAGATAGCGTAATTAATACGTTAGATAGATACAACTATATTATTGGTCACAATACGGAAAAGATATTGAACGTATATTATGGAGAGGGAATGTCTAATATCTGGAATAGAGACACTAAAATTGTATATGATAGTGTTTCCTATTCGCAAACATGGTTGCCTAAAAAAGCGGAGAATACAGATGAAACCCTTTTTTATGTTCCTGCTCAGCGTATTCTTAGCATCTCTGATGGCCGGCCAAAGAACTTTATGGAGTTCGATAATTCCACCCCATATATTCTTCGCTCTTTCAGCGAAACTCTTCGTCTATTTATCCAACATGGCATGGGAAGTAGTAATATATTGTTCCCCAAGAAAAATCGGCTAAAGGATTTTCAGAAAGAATCATTTGATTCGAGTATTTTCCATAATGCACAAGTTGTAATGGAAGAGCGATCTGGGCAGAAAAAAATGCTGTTAAATGTTGATAATATGAGCATACCTTTTATGGCATGGAGTGCAGGACAAAAAGAGTTTATGCCTCTTCTGCTGGCTTTCTATTGCCTATCAGGACCTCCCTCTAAGGTGGTGAAAAAGGAAAGATATAAATATGTTGTAATTGAAGAACCTGAAATGGGACTTCACCCCACTGCAATTATAAGTATCATTTTACAAGTTCTGGAACTGATACAAACTGGTGGATACAAAGTTATTGTTTCTACACATTCTCCAGTATTTCTTGAATTTGCATGGGCTTTCAATTTACTAAAATCAAATAAGAGCAAGAGAAACAATGCTCTTTATGACATCTTTAATATCCCTAAATCCTCTCCTGTTCGAAGTATGTTGAGTGGTGTGTTTAATAAAAGCATTAAGACTTTCTATTTTATGCGAAATACTGATACTAGTAAAGTAAAATCATATGATATATCCACACTTGACGTTACTAATATAGACAACATCATTGCCGAATGGGGCGGCCTGTCTGAATTCTCTAGCCGAGTATCTGAAGTTGTATCTAAATATATGGTTGACAATGAAGAATGATACAATGACACTAAAGTCAGAACAAAAGCCTCAAAGCCTATTAAAGATGGCCGTTGAAAAGACAGAAGATGTCAAAGGGCAGTTTAAAGCGGGCTTAGGTGCTATCAAGGGAAACGAAAAACAGAAGTTTGTTGTTCCTGATACTCGCAAATTAACGGGCAGTTTGGACATTGACACGGCTACAAAGAAAAAGTACCCACAAGACAATCGTTGGGACTATGCAGTTGAGTATAATAATGAGACGTTCTTTATAGAAGTCCATCCTGGCTCCACGAGTGACGTGCCTACAGTCATTGCCAAGTTGGGATGGCTCAAAAACTGGTTGAAAGAAAAAGCACCTGCCATAAATGCTCTAAAACCTAAAAATAAGCAACCATATCACTGGATTTACACCAACCAATTTGCAATCCTTCCAAATTCCAAATATGCACGACAACTCGCTCAATTGAATATTGTGCCAGTGAAACAATGGACTTGCAAGTGAATGAAAAATATGTATAAAACGCCGTCATCCTATTAGAGAGCACATTTCCTTTACGATAGACAAACTACTTACACTTTTTCTTTTTCGATAAGAGTTGTTCAATGTTCTCATCCCTCCATTCCTCACCATCTTGTCAATAGCTTCATCCAATGGGATTTCCAGTTTCTTTGCAACAGAAAACACCATGTCCGAATTGTATCTGATTTGATTCACAGACATGGGTTTGCCACCCTTCTGGGGTTGCAAAGCCGGGATGGATGCTCTTTTTGTCCGCAAAACTTTTTCTATCTTACACATGACTTTCTTTGTTTGGGTACAAATTTACACGTTTCTTTGTAATTAAACAACCTTTTTCCACTTTTATTCTAATTCTTTCAATAATTCCTTTACTTTTTGTCCAAATTCAGATCCATCATCATCTACATGAATAGCATGAAGGATACGACTTGCCTTTTCTTTATCATGAACTTTGATATATCCTAAAGCCAAATACCAACTAATATCATCTGCATATAAACTGTATTCATATTCAGAATCTATTTTATCATAAATAGATTGCAGTTTCTGGAGAGTTGGAGCAACATCCTCTTCTGTTTCTATTTGATTAAACAAATTGGCAAGTTCCTTCTCCACATCATCATCTCCACCTCGTGACATTCCCTGCGATTCATAAGGTGAATAATACTCGTTGAAAAGATTATCCATTTGTCTCATTTGATAGAAACGAACTGAGCCAAAGAAGAGAACGAACAAGGCGGCAATAGAGCCTACCCAATAAATAACCCTTCTTGAGGCGATAAATGATTTTTCTCTCCGAATTTCTTGGGCTATCTCCTGCTCTTGTTTTGAACGTTCCTCTTTCAGTTCTTGGATGAGTAAAGCTGTAATTTGTGCCTCTTCTCGTAATTCCTTGTCATTTTTCAGATCTTCCAAGAAGGCATTCCTTTCCTCCAAACTCATTTGTTCTCTGAAGAAACGGTCTATTCTTTCGCTATTATCTATTTTATCCATAAATGCTTCTAATTTGGGTGTATTTTTCTTTAAATGTCTGACGACATCTAGATGCCGCCGTCTTTGCAGAATCCGCATTCTTCAAGCCATATAATCCAGCAATGGTTGACCAACTTAGTTCATCGGCATAGAAACTCCAAAGCAGTTCTTTGCATCTCGTTGCCATCTTATCAAATGTCCGATGAACCAATTCTTTTTTCTCTTTAAGAGCCTCTTCCTCTTCAGCTTGCTGTCTAAGCACTTCATTCACTTTATCCAATGATACGGATTTCTTTTGAACAATATCTTTATTATCGTTTATGCCCAAAATAACATGAGCACTTTGTTTGGCAACAGCTTTCAAAGAAAAGTTAACACAAGTTTTCAAAAAATACGGATAATATAGTTCCGTTATTTTCTTCTCTTTTATACTCTGATACAAAACAACATACGAATCTTGGATAATATTCATAATGCTCGCATCCGATAAAGCTGTAAACTTCCCTCTTAAATAATTCACAGCCTTCCCTTCGTTGTTTTTCTTGAACTTGTTGAATGCGCTTTCCCTTGTTCTATCCATATTTCTGTTATCTTTCTATTACTAATGTTTGAGTACGAGGCCAATGCCCTTTCTCTTTTGTTGAAGCTTCTATCTTGCTCTTAAACAATAAAGAATCCCTGTTGCCAAAAGATCCCATATTTCTAAAAGCTTGATATATATTGTATGACAACGCGCCATATTCTTTTCCTCCTATTCGGACCTCCGTATTACGTTCACGAGATTGACATGCCTCAATAAACATAGCGGGCGACAATTCAGGAGATTTTTTCAGAGAATAATGCTTCACATTACTGATAGGAGGATTATATTTGATTCCATTTTTTGTAAAGCCCTCATTTGTACCACGTACGGTTTCCAATCCCCTACGAGATATCTCCCCTGCATGACAAGCATCCATAGCCACATAAAGCATCCCTTTTGCCCCAATTTTCTTACGGAGCCTCTCTATATAGATGTTAAGGGTATCATCTGTAATATGATTTTTACCTTGATAGCCATTAACATCATACGCTTTCCCCGCATCAATCGGAATTAATGACTCGTCCCATCCATCCTTTTCGTCTTTCGAATAACCATTTAACCCATCTTCGACAGGTTGACCATGACAAGAGAAATGGATATAAACCAAATCATTTTTGTGTGTCGTTTTGATGAATTCATCTAAAGACGAGAGGATATTATGACAAGTGGCTTGCTCATTCAAAATGGTTACAATGTCAGAAGCCTTAAAACCCTTCTTTTTCAGTTCTGGAGTTAACAAGGCAATATCGTCTGCCCCATGTATATTGTTCCAAACTTTATACCCATGAGTCTTATAGGTTGAAACGCCCACCAGAAAAGCACGTTTCCGTTGAGCATTACCCAGAATGGGGAATGCCAACACAAAAGCCAATATGAGAAAGAATCTATTCATCTCACATCTATTTGGTTGCAAAAGTAATAAAAAATTGGTTGAAAGGATGAAAAACAATTTATTTTTTTACCATCAAGGCATCATTATGCTGTTGCAAGAGGCTGGATTTGTAAAATCGAGTGTGTTGTTAGACTACTTTCATGTCCTATATGGTACTTATGACAATAAGCACATTTATAAACACCCACAGCCTTTTCGCACCAAGGATTGTCTTTAACGAGTTGAACAGCCATTGCTTTGGCCTCTTCTACTGTGTCATAACCATGCTTCTTCTTAAACACGACTCTCCCTGTGTATGGGTCATAGCTACGTTTCCAATGGGTAGAATCCCCACGACTTTGTTGATGAACATTCTCCACCTGGCCCATAATAAACAGCTCATAAGACACTGCTCGTTTCATGTGATGTCGACTCCTGTTACCACAATCATGAAAAACACACTTATGCTGTTTATGATAAGTCTGGCACATCCGCTTTTCAATGATTCGACGCACCTTTCTGACCAATTTTGGAACAGCCATTGTAATGTCAATGTTGCGCAACCATGTATTACCCATTCCTTTCAATCTTTCATGGAAGATTGATTTTGTCACAGCAAGATACCGTTCTTGCTGCCCGAAGGTCTTTTCCCTTCTTTTCTTTGTTACATTTCTTGTTTCCATACTTTTAAGAATTAAATAAAAACTCACCTGTATATACCTCTAAAAGCAAAAATGTAAACAAGAAAATGGTTCCTGTTTCTCAACATTAGGTAATTCACAATCAAATGAGCCCCAAAATGGAGTGAGTTACTCAAAACGGCTGATGAGTTAATTCAATCGATGAATCGAGTTAACTAACGGTTTTTCAGCCCCGTTCAAAAGAGATGCCGTTTCGAGGGCAAAGTCTTATCGAAGACTAAGGCAAAGTCATTGGTGCTTGTTTGAGAATGTCGTCGAAATAAAGAAAATGGAAACATTTTCCAACAAAGCAGAGAACTTGGGATAAAGTGATATAGCACAAAAAAACACAAAGTTGGAATGGACTTTGTGCCAATTGGAACATTCACCCCGGAGAATAGGGAGATTCACTCAACATAATCGGGACTTTATGTTGACTTTGTCTTATTTTAAATAAGGTTGACACCAAAAATTTGAAAACGCATGGTGAAACAACCAGTTGAAAGTCGTTATGCGAAGGATACGGATCGCATAAACAAGATGAAAGAGGTGTATGAGATGTTTCACATCCAGCACCTTCGCGTGACCGAGATTATGTCAAGAAAAGGCATGACTCATTACAAAGTTTACCATTTTCTTCGTACCTTTGCTG
>Ga0310695_10013842_pt1 | contig 11000 bp, 6 predicted proteins | sample RumenRJG_04DNA_FD_203882 | JGI IMG/M metagenome (GOLD analysis project Ga0310695, IMG submission 203882) | Bovine rumen microbial communities from Lethbridge, Alberta, Canada - RJG_04 (v2) (version 2) | ecosystem: Host-associated > Mammals > Digestive system > Stomach > Rumen | place: Canada... | reverse complement strand
CGTGGCCGGCCTGGCCGAACGCTTCTCGAGCGCGGCCGCGCCCGACCTGCGCGCCAGCAGCAGCCGCTGTCGCGCGACGCCGTCCGTCGGCGCGAAGATCGCAACCCACGTCGCCTCGGGACCCCGCGCCCCTCCGTCGGCAAAGGCCTGTGCCTCGTCGAGCAGGGCCACGCACGCGCGCTGCGCCTCGGCCGTCTGTGCCGCGAACGGTTCCCAGCCCATGCCCGCCTCGTAGCTCTCGGCCTCGTTCGTCTCGCAGATCACGCCCTCGCGCGAGAGGAACCCGCCGTGCATCCACAGCGCCAGTTGGGTCACGACCTCGGCCTCGGTCTCGGTCAGCGGCTGCCCGCAGATCGTCGTCGTGTTGGGGAATCCGTGGTAGACGATGTAGCCGGCCACGGGGTCGCGCTCGTCGGTCAGCTGGTAGGTCGTCCCCTCCGGCCCCCGCATGCTGCCGTCCAGGCAGAACGCGACGTCATGCGACCCCGAGCGGTACCCCATCTGCGCCGCGCCGATGTCTTGCGCCTCGAAGGTGACGGCCTCCGACATCGACCCCAGCGCATCGCCGCGCGCCTGCGTGAGGGCCGGCATGAGGATCGCGACCGCGAGGCACGCAAGGGCGAAGAGCACGGCGCCGAGAAGAGCCTGCCGCCCCTCTCGCCGCTCGCGCCTCCACCGCGCGTCCCTCGCGCCCGCGGAGGCCGCGGGCCCCTCCCGAAGGCGCCGCGGCCTTCCCCTGTGTGTTGGCTTCGGGCAGTGCAGTCTGGTGTCCATATCGTCTCCATCCCGTCGGCATGGGTGCTTTGTGGGGAGCGATTATGGCACCGCGAACGCGCTCTCGTCCGCCATTTCCGCGTGGCGATTGGCCATATGGAGGCTCGTTTCCGCATATTTTTCCTGACTGGGCGAAGGCTCGCGCGAGACTTGTCGAAGCCTTGCCCGCGACTGCCCGCGCGCGTCGTCTGGCGTATCGAAATTGTGATGAAAACTGACCCACCCGACTTTTTTTGGATTTGCCCTTGCATCGCGAGAGTGGTTTGGGCATTATGGTCTAGCGCGTTACGAGGTGGGCCTAAATGGTGGGTGTAGCTCAGTTGGCAGAGCGACGGACCGTGGCTCCGTAGGTCGAGGGTTCGAGCCCCTCTACCCACCCCATTTCGACTCGCATGGATCGTTAGCTCAGTTGGTAGAGCAGGGGACTCTTAATCCCAAGGTCGAGGGTTCGACCCCCTCACGATCCACCATCTAACACAGCGGCCGGGGCTCAGGCCCCGGCTTCTTTGTGCGCCATCCGGCGCGTCAGGTGGAGGGTCTCGTGCGCACAACCGAATATGGATCGTTAGCTCAGTTGGTAGAGCAGGGGACTCTTAATCCCAAGGTCGAGGGTTCGACCCCCTCACGATCCACCATCTAACGCAATGGCCGGGGCATCTGCCCCGGCCTTTTTGCATCTCATGCGGCTTTGCGGCGTCCGGTGCCCCTGCGCCTATTCGCTCCTGCGACGCAGCGTTGCAGCAGCGAGCGCTCCGGCTGCCGCCAGCACGAGAAGCGCGGGCGCCGCCGTGCTCTGGGTGTCTGCCGTGCCCGGAAGCGCGGACGCCCGTGCGGCCGCACGTGCCGCTACGCCCCCGTCGTCTCTGCCGGTGTCGCCGCCGTCCTCGGTGTCGTTCTTTTTCCACTCGGCCACGAACGCGTGGTCGCTGTCGGCGTGGTAGGCGTCTCCAGGCTGGAACTCGGAGCCCTTCCAGCACACGAAGGTGTAGCCGTCGCGAGTCGGTGCGTCGACGACTTGGAAGTCGGTCTCGAGGCCTGCCTCGAACTTCCGGACGTCGCTTCCGCCGTCGGCCCACGTACCGCCGCTCGGATCGAAGCTCAGGCTTGGCTTGATCTCGTGCTCGACCTCGTACATGTCCGAGATCGCCAGCTTGAGCTCGACTCCCGTGATGCCAAGGTTCGCGTACGTGTCCTTTATTAGGGTGGTGTTGTTCGCATCGATCTCGAACGGCATCGACGTGGGGCTCGAGATCGCGTCAAACGGGTCGGTGAGCATCATCACGTCCACCTTGGCGTCAAGGTCGGCGAGCTCGAAGGGCTTCGTGTTGCCGTACACGTAGACGTACTTCGCCTTCCCGTCGCTGTCAAAGCCCAACTCGCCGGGGGCGGGCTTGGAGCCGTCGATGTTGATGCTCGCAAAGACCGAATGGTCGGACGCGGCGCTTGCTACGTGGGTCTCCCCGGCAGAATCTCTCACGGCGTACCACTGCCCGTCAAACTTGGGGATGAAGTAGGAGGAGTCCGTGGCGACCCGCGCGTCCCCCTCGCTAGAAATCGCCTGGCCATAGAACGTCATGGTCGGGCTGCCGAGCGGGTTGCCCTCCACGCTCGCCGTCGCCCGAAGCACCGGGACGCCGATGGTGCGTCTGGGGGTGTCGTGCACGTCGATGCGGTATCCTTCGACCCCGTCTCGTGTCTCCACCGCGAGCGAGGTCTTCTCGTGGTCCAGGACCTCCTTCTTCTGGATGTCGATTATCTGGCCTAGCCACGCCCTGACGTCCCTATCGCTTTTCTCGACCAGCGTCTCGAAGGTTCCCTTGGCCCTCTCGTTCTCCGAAGCCATGACGCTCGCGGCGACCTTGTTGTAGTCGATCTCGCTGGCGGGCGTGCCCGCCTCGGCGAGGCGCGAGACGGCGATGCCGGCTTCGTAGATGAGCTCGTAGTCGATGACGGCCTGCAGGTACGTGGTGTAGAAGGTCTTCTCCGGGCGTTCGCCCATGGCGGCCGCGAGCTGCGGCATCGCGTTGACGTAATGGCGCACGTCATACGCGCAGGAGCCCTTGGTGGGGTTCCACGTGTGGAAGAGGCTCAGCCCGCCCTCAGGGACGCTCGCGGACCTCACCGTCACGGACCCGTCGGGCTCCCTGCCAAAGGTGACCTGTGTCACCTTCGAGGATTCCGCGTACCTCGAGTAGATGACGTCCTCGTTGTTCAGGATCCTCTGCACCTCGAGCGCCGCGTCCGTGTAGGCGTTTCTGAGCCCGGGGTCGCTCCAGTCCGTCTCGTATACGTTCAGGCCGAGCTGCTCAGCCACCGTCCAGAGGTCCTGATGGTTCTGGTAGGCAAAGTGATAGTCGTCCTTCGTGGTGCGAATCTCGTCGTAGAAGCTGCCGGTCGTGGCCTGGGCGCGAAGCTCTTCCGCGATCGCCTGCATCTTGCTTACGATTCCGCTGTCCTTGAGGGCCTGGGTGTCGACCACGCAAAAGACGATTGCGCTGCCCACCGATATGTCGTCGGGGTGCGCGTTGTAGTAGTCGGCGAAGAGGTCCACGAGATGCTTTCCGAGCGCCTTGGTTTCAACGCCGGGATTCTCGTTCAGGTAGTTGAAGAGTGCGGTGTAGTCCACCGTGGCGTGGGGGTCGACGTCCGCGGAGCCCAGGAAGTAGTTCGTGTAGTCTGACAGGGCAAGCGCAATCTCGAGGTTGCCATTGAAGCAGCAGTCGAGGTCCACGAAGTCGAACTTGCCGCCACCTGCCACGACGGCGCTTTCCGCAAGCGCCTGCCTGATGGAGAGGACGGACATCATCATGCTCGGGTCGCCGTGGTCGTCGCTGCCGTAGCCGTGCGCGGGACCCGAGCCGTGGTCGTTGAGGATGAGGTCGTACTTCCCGGAAGGTGCGACCTGCTTCGCGTAGCCGATGAAGTTCTTCAGCGTGTCCTTGTCGTACATGAGCTCGTCTTCGGACGTTTTGGCGTTGGTTCCATCGCCGGACACGCCGTCGCCGTCGAGCAGCCGCAGGTAGCCCTCCTTTTCACCCTGGGCTCCGTAGACCTCCCAGACCTGGTTGTACTCGTTGCTGATCCCGGTCAGGGTGCCGTCGCCGTTCTTGTCCCTCAGGTACTTCGACTCGAGGTGCCATTCGCTCGAACCGCCGGTCATCACGATGATGCGGAAGTTGTCCTGGTTGAAGCTCGCGTGCAGGTACTCCTTGATTATGGTGCTGCAAACGCCCGTGTTCGCCTCGGAGGCGCCGCCGTCCATGTAGATCATGATCGTGCGCTCGGGGTTGCTTTCGGGCGTCAGGCTGGCGCCTGGGCTGCCTGCGCCTTCGCGCGCGAGGGCAGTGGCCGGGCAGGCCAGGGCGAGCGTCGTCGCGGCGGCCGCCAGCGCCACGCCAAGCGTGGCCAGGAGTCTGTTTGCCTTTTGCGTGGGTCTGAAAACCATGTTTGGCTCCTTGTTGGTGCGTTCCCCTGTGTCGTTTCATCTGATGAATTATCCCGAATTTTCCTATCGCGCACGGTCACGGTGCGGCCTGTGTCAGCGAACGGTTCGAGCTCACGGGCCCGCGCGTGGCCCCAGACAAGAGGGCGGCCCGCACGTTGTCGCGCGGGCCGCCGAGAGGGTCATGCCATATATGTGTTCGTGGGGGAGTGGGCAGCCTTTGCTAGCGCCTGCCGCCGCGGTCGCCCGGGTGGCGCTTCAGGCGCTGGGGCTTGGCCTTGGGCTTGGTGGGGCCGAACGGGTTGGTCTCCTGACGGGAGCCGCCTTCCTGGCCGCGCGCGCGACCCCTGCCGGAGCGCGCGTGATCGCGGCCGCCGTCGCGCTGGGCACGGTTGCGCCCGGCCTCGGCCTGCTGGGTCTGCCTGCGCGAGCCCTCGCCCGTGCGCTCGCCCCTGCGGCCGCGCCTGCGGGAGCGACCGTCGTCGGCCTTCTTTTCCCGGACGTCCCTCGAACCCCGGCGCGATGCGCTCTTCTCGCCCTCGCGCGCCTCGGGCGCGGGCGCCTTCTCGGCCTTCGCGGACCTGCCGCGTCCGCCGCGCCCGCCCTGGCCGCCGCGCGAGGTCGACGGCGAGTCCGCCTCGCGCCTTGCCGCGCGCTCCTCGGCCATCTTCTTGCGGGCCTTCTTGCCCGGCAGGCGCTCCATCGGGTCGCGGTCGGGGTCGAGCACCGGCGGCCTCTCGCCGAGCTCGAGCGAGCCCGCGCGCGGGAACGGCGGCACGACGGCCTTCATGAGCTGCTCGGCGTCGCGCAGGCTCAGGTAGTCGTCCTCGGTCACGAACGTGATCGCCCAGCCGCTCTCGCCGGCGCGCCCCGTGCGGCCGATGCGGTGGATGTAGTCCTCGGCGTCGGCCGGCACGTCGAAGTTCACGACGTACGAGACCTCGGGCACGTCGATGCCGCGCGCGAGCACGTCGGTCGCCACCAGCACGTCGACCTCGCCCTCGCGGAAGTTCCTCAGCGCGTTCTCGCGCTGGCGCTGGCTGCGGTTGCCGTGGATCGGCGCGCACGAGATCTTCGCGCGACGCAGCCTGCGGCAGATGCCGTCCGCGCGGTGCTTGCCCTTGCAGAACACGATCACGCGCGCCGACCCCTCCTGCCTTAGCAGGTCGATGAGCAGCGCGTTCTTCGCCTCCAGCGACACGGGCAGCGCGAACTGCTCGATGGTCTCGGCCACGGTGCCCTTGCGCGCGATCTCCACGCGGCTCGGCTTCCTCACGAGCCCCGCCGTGCTCCTCATCGCGTCGTCGTCAAGCGTCGCCGAGAAGAGCAGCGTCTGTCTCGACTGCGGCGTCTTGGCCACGATCTTCTTCACGGCAGGCAGGAAGCCCATGTCGAGCATGCGGTCGGCCTCGTCGAGCACGAGCACCTCGACCTGCGACAGGTTGCAGCAGCCCTGGTCGATGAGGTCCTGCAGGCGTCCCGGCGTCGCGACGAGCACGTCGCAGCCGCGCCTGAGCGCGTCCTTCTGCGGCTCGTAGCCCACGCCGCCAACCACGGTCGTCACGCGGTGGTGCGTGTGGCGCGCGATGGTCTGGGCGACGTCGTCGATCTGCTGCGCGAGCTCGCGCGTCGGCGTGATGACGAGCATGAGCGGGCCCTGGCCGCCTCGCGCGTGGCCGAGGCGGTCGAGGGAGGGCAGCAGGAACGCGGCCGTCTTGCCGGTTCCGGTCTGCGCCGCCGCGAGCACGTCGCCGCCGGCGAGCGCCAGCGGGATGGCCTGTGCCTGGACGGGCGTGGGCGTGGTGTGGCCCATGTCGGCCACGGCCGCCAGGACGGCGTCGCCGAGGCCGAGCTCGTCGAAGCCCATCCCGGCGCCTGCCTCGGTGGCCGCGTTGTCGTGGGCGCCAGAGCCGTGCGACGCGCGCGTGCCTGCGGGCACGGACGTGCTCTTCTCGGCGGATTTGGTCAGGTGTCGTCTGGGGACGCGACGTCCCCCTTGGTGCTGGGTCATGCGGTGCGTTCCAATCGATAGGGGTGCGCGGCGGCGTGCTGCGGCCGGCTTCGCGCTGCGGATCTGTCGCGGCCTGCGCCCGTGCGCGGCCTGCGTACTCAAGCGATGATAGGCGCACGGCCCGCTTCGAGGGCGCGCGCGGGGCCATCTTCCGATAAAACCCGCAACCTGCGGCCCGTCCGCGCCGCGTGCCATCTTCTATAGTTGTGCGTGGAAGTCTTGTGCCCGCGCGCCTCGCCTCTGCGTGGGCGCCGTGGCGAGAGCGGGAAGGGGAGAGCGACGTGATGGATGACGAGTGTCGTGCGGACTCGCACGCCAAGGGGATGGGCGGCGCCGAGCGCGTGCGGTCCCTGCTCGAGTCGGGGGCAAGCCTGGCCGAGCCCATTCGCGCCTCCCAGACCAGGTGGGAGGGCAAGATCTTCTCGGCGGTGACGCTTGACGTCGACCTGCCCGACGGCAGCCGTGGCTACCGCGAGATCGTGCGACACCACGGCGGCTGCGGCGTCTGCGCCGTGCGTGATGGCCGCATCTGCCTCGTGCGGCAGTACCGCGTGGCACTCGGCCGCCACACCCTCGAGATCCCGGCGGGCAAGCTCGACGGGGGAGAGGAACCCCTCGACTGCGCCGCCCGCGAGTTGCTCGAGGAGACGGGCCTTGTGGCCGAGAGCCTCGAGCTCGTCGCCCATTCCGCGGGCTCGCCCGGCTTCACCGACGAGTCGACGCATATATATCTTGCGCACGGCCTCGAGGCGCATCCCGCCCGCCCCGACGAGGGGGAGTTCGTCGACGTCCTCTGGGTCGACCTTGCCGACGTGCTCGACGCGATCGCGCAGGGGGTCATCATCGACTCCAAGACGATCGTCGCCTCGCTTGTCGCCGCGATGCGCCTTCACGTCAGCTGACCTTCTCGCCCGCAGCGCAAACCCCTTCGAGGGCGTGAATCTGCAGCGCAAATCGGGATACGATTGCGTCGAATAGGGGCATGCTCCGTGTGGTATGAATAGATTACCGAAGCGCAAGCAGAGGTTCCAAGAGCCGGGGGCGTTCCCCCGGCGTTTTTTATATCGGGGGATGCGATGCGGGAGCTCTCCATATTCGTCGACGAGGCGGGACAGCAGGACACGTCGGACGGGTACTATCTCCTGACGCTGGTGGCGCACGACCAGTCCGTGCCAATCCACCCGACAGTCCTAATGCGCGGGTGAACTTAGAATGTCTTCGCGAACGAGGCAGACGCTCGCCTTTCGACCGTTCCGTACTCTGCGAACAAATTGAACGGCCGCCTTCCCGCCCTGGCTCGCCTCGCTCGTCGCCGCGATGCGCGGCCACGTTAGTGATACTATGTAGCGGCACGCTCCCTTAGCTCAGTTGGATAGAGCATCGGTCTTCTAAACCGCAGGTCAGGCGTTCGAATCGCCTAGGGAGCACCAGCAAATACGAGCCGCGGGCCAAGCCCTGCGGCTCTTTTTTTATGCCATATGCTGCGCGCGTTCCCTCGTTTGCCTCGCCTCCGTGCGCCGACGACTCGGCCCGTTGCCGCATGAAATCTTGCTCGGTGAGTGCCGCTATAAGAAAATTTGTCTATGTGGAAGAGATGCCTAGGTTTTTGCGTCCGCGTGCATCGACGTTGCGGCATAATGGAATCTACATTGTGCGCTGGAAGGAGCTTCCGTTGATTTACACCGTCACGTTGAACCCTGCAATCGACTATGTCATGCATCCCCTCACGCTTGACATGGGATTCACCAACCGCTCTTCGAGCGAGGAACTCTATTGCGGTGGTAATGGCATCAACGTCTCGACCCTGCTCAACGAGCTGAAGGTCGTCAATGTCGCCTTCGGCATCGTCGCCGGCTTCACGGGTGACTACCTTGTCAAGACTATGCAGAAGAACGGCATCTCGTCGAACTTCGTCCGCCTCGAGCACGGGTTCACCCGCATCAACGTCAAGCTCAACGGCATCGTCATGACCATGGTCAACGGCATGGGCCCCAAGATCTCCGAGAAGAAGGTCGACGAGCTGCTCGAGAGGATCGACTACATCGGTGAGGGCGACACCCTCGTGCTGACGGGCTCCATTCCCAAGTCCCTGCCCGAGGACATGTACGACATCATCATGAAGCGACTCAAGGGCCGCGGCATCCGCTTCGTCGTCGACGCGCCCGGCAGCCTCCTGCTCGAGGCCCTCGACGCCGAGCCCTTCCTCATCAAGCCCAACAACCACGAGGTCGGCCGCATCTTCGACGCCCGCCCCGAGACGCCCGAGGAGTGCATCCCCTTCGCCAAGGAGCTGCACGAGCGCGGCGCCCAGAACGTCATCGTCTCCTGCGGCGGCCACGGCGCGCTGCTCTATGACCAGAACGGCGAGACCCACACGGTCCCGACCGCCAAGATCCGCCTGGTCAACGCCACGGGCGCCGGTGACTCCATGGTCGCCGGCTTCGTCGCCAAGTGCCAGGAGGGCGCCGACTACGAGACCGCCCTCCGCTTCGCCTCCGCCTGCGGCACCGCGACCGCGGCCAGCAAGGGCATCGCGAAGCGCGCGACGATCGACCGCATCTACGAGAACCTCAACGAGCTGATCGCCGCCGAGAAGTAACGGGCGCTCGCTCCGCACGCGCCCTTTGACAGCGGGTGCGTGCCGCTAGCAAGGCAATTTTTGCCCGCAGCCGTCTTGGCCCGGGCATGTATGTGGCAGGCACAGCGATGTGCCGAATGACGGGAGGACCTAATGTACAAAGGCGTTAACGCTTCCGACGGGTACGGAATCGGCGTGGCTCAGGTGGCCGTGGCCCCTGACCTGTCCTTCACCCCGACGGCTCCTGAGGACCCCGAGGCCGAGAAGGCCCGCTACGCGGAGGCCCTCAAGAAGTTCGTCGACCAGACCAACGCCCAGATCGAGCGCATGATCCAGACCGTGGGCGAGGAGTCCGCGGCCATCATGGGTGCCCACATCGAGTTCGCCGAGGACGAGGGCATCAAGGACATGGTCAACGGCGCCATCGACTCCGGCATGTGCGCCGAGCAGGCCGTCAGTGACGCCTACGACACCTACTACACGATGTTCTCCAACATGGAGGACGAGTTCTTCCGCGAGCGCGCGGCCGACGTCGCCGACGTCAAGACCGGCCTTCTCGCCGACCTTCTCGGCAAGGAGGTCGTCGACCTTTCGCAGCTCCCCGAGAACTCGATCGTCGTCGTCGAGGAGCTCACCCCCTCGATGACCGCCGACATCGACAAGACCAACGTCGCCGGCATCGTCACCGAGACCGGCGGCCGCACCTCCCACTCCGCCATCATCGCCCGCGCGCTCGAGATCCCCGCGGTCCTCTCCGTCGAGGGCGCGACGACCAACATCAAGACCGGTGACATGGTCATCGCCGACGGCACCAACGGCAAGGTCCTGGTCGAGCCCTCCGACGACGAGCTCGAGCAGTACCGCAAGCTCGCCAAGGAGTACGCCGACGAGAAGGCCGCCCTCGAGGCCTACCGCGGCAAGGAGACCGTCACGGGCGACGGCGAGAAGGTCCTTCTCGTCGCCAACATCGGCAACCCTGACGACGCCAACACCGCGGCCGACCACGACTGCGAGGGCATCGGCCTCTTCCGCTCCGAGTTCCTCTTCATGGACGCCACCGAGCTCCCCTCCGAGGACGAGCAGTTCGCGGCCTACCAGAAGGTCGCCCTGCGCCTCAAGGACCAGCCGATCATCATCCGCACCCTCGACGTGGGCGGCGACAAGGAGATCCCGTATCTCAACCTCCAGAAGGAGGAGAACCCCTTCATGGGATTCCGCGCCATCCGCTACTGCCTCAACAACCCCGAGCAGTACAAGGTGCAGCTCACGGCCCTGCTGCGCGCCTCCGCCTTCGGTGACATCAAGATCATGCTGCCGCTCGTGACCTCCCTCGACGAGGTCCGCCAGGCCAAGGCCCTCATCGAGGAGTGCAAGGCCGAGCTCGACGAGCGTGGCGTCGAGTACAACAAGAACATCGAGGTCGGCACCATGATCGAGACCCCCGCGGCCTCGCTCATCGCCGAGGACCTCGCCGCCGAGTGCGACTTCTTCTCCATCGGCACCAACGACCTCATCGGCTACACCATGTGCGCCGACCGCGGCAACGACCGCGTCTCCTACCTCTACCAGGTCTACCAGCCGGCCGTCCTGCGCTCCCTCAAGCGCATCATCAACGAGGGCCGCAAGGCGGGCATCATGGTCGGCATGTGCGGCGAGGCCGCGGCTGACCCGCTGCTCATCCCGGTCCTGCTCTCCTTCGGCCTGAACGAGTTCTCCGTCTCCGCCCCGTCGATCCTGCGCACGCGCCGCATCATCTCGGAGTGGACGAAGGAGGAGGCCGACGCCCTCGCCGAGAAGGTCGTCACCCTGAAGACCGCCGCCGAGGTCAAGGCCGTGCTCCAGGCTGCCGTCAAGTAGCGCCGCACCACAACGGTCACATCGCCTCGCGCCGCGTCGCGAGGCCTCGCCCGTGGGACGTCCGGATTCCGGCGTCCCACGGGCTTTTTCATGGCGTGGCCGAGAAGAGCCTGCCCTCGCACCCCAAAATCGCCGCTGACCTCCTGAAACGTGCCTTACATCGACGAAAAGCGCTGCTCAAACGCCTGTTTTGCTCGTGCCTCACTAAAATGGCTCAATGCGTTTTTCTGTGGGTGAGGCCTACGCCACCACGGCCTCCCTCCCCGGCGAGTAGCGTCTGCTCGAGTCGAATATCTTGAGGAAGAAGTACTCGTCGTCCGGGTAGCCGTAGCCGGCGC
>Ga0310695_10013835_pt1 | contig 11002 bp, 11 predicted proteins | sample RumenRJG_04DNA_FD_203882 | JGI IMG/M metagenome (GOLD analysis project Ga0310695, IMG submission 203882) | Bovine rumen microbial communities from Lethbridge, Alberta, Canada - RJG_04 (v2) (version 2) | ecosystem: Host-associated > Mammals > Digestive system > Stomach > Rumen | place: Canada... | reverse complement strand
TGACAGACATGGATGCGATCGCTGTGTCAGCAGGTCCGGGATCCTTTACAGGGATCCGCATAGGCGTTTCAACCGGAAGAGCTCTCAATCAGGTGTGTAAAGTGCCGCTGATATCCGTGCCGACGCTCTTTGCTTTTGGATGCAGTGAATACGAGGCGAACCTGAAGGGCACGGTCTGTCCGCTGTTCAATGCACGGCGCGGTCAGGTATACGCAGGAGCTTATAACGATTTCTGCGAGATCATACAGGGCGGTCCGTACATGCTGGACGAGTTCATCGGTATGCTGAAAGAGTCTGATCCGGGCAGGATACTGTTCATCGGCGACGGCGTGGATGCTTATGCAGACAAGATAGCTGAGCTGTGCGAAGATATGGACTATGAGATGAAAAGCATATATCAGGACGCTGCCGGAGTCTGTGAGATGGCAGCTGATATGCTGGCGGATCCGGACACGTTCGGAGAACTTGTGAACTTGTCATATAACGAACTAAAACCACAGTATATGCGCATTACTGAAGCTGAGCAGCGGCTGAAGGAAGGCACTCTGGGAAAGGGCATTGCCGGCAAAGGAAACGGCTGATAGTAACAGGCAATTAATAATAATGGCAAATAATGAGAATATAAAATATCTGATAAGACGTGCTGAAGTACTGGACGCTGAGGAAATGGCGATGATCGACCAGCGGTGTTTGCTGCTGCCATGGAGCGTGGATTCGTTTCACAGAGAACTGACTAAAAATAAGATCGCGATGTATATCGTAGCGGAATGCGGCGGACTGGTGGTAGGATATGCCGGTGTGTGGCGTGTCGAAGACGAAGGTCATATCACGAATGTGGCAGTGCTGCCGGAGTACCGGGGCAAACGCATCGCGTCATCGCTGCTGGAGGAGATGTTTGACATCTGCGGAAAGAACGGCATCGTTGCTTACACACTGGAAGTGCGTGTAAGCAACTTTCCTGCGATCAGTCTGTATGAAAAGCACGGATTTGAGAGCGAGGGGATCCGTCCGGGATACTATCAGGACAACCATGAAGACGCCATGATCATGTGGCGCCGCGGCAGATAAATATGTGCGAATTATAAAAGAACAGGAAAAGGGCAGATAATGTACAAAAACGATTTACTGACATTGGCAATAGAGTCGAGCTGCGATGAGACATCCGTAGCTCTGGTGGCCGGCGGCAGGAAGATACTGTCGAATATCATAGCTTCACAGATAGATGTGCATACGGCATTCGGAGGAGTCGTTCCGGAGATCGCATCAAGGCATCATCTGGAGAACATAAATAACGTGACTGATCATGCTTTGAACGAGGCAGGCGTGACGATGGACGACGTGGACTTTTTCAGTGTCACGTATGGTCCGGGTCTTGTTGGCGCGCTGCTGATAGGAGTGGCTACCGCGAAGAGCTATGCTCTTGCTACAGGCAAACCACTGGTGCCGGTACATCACATTCAGGGGCATATCAGTGCTAATTATCTTGAATTCCCTGATCTTGAGCCGCCTTTCATGGCTCTGGTCGTATCCGGAGGACATACGAATATAGTTCGCGTGGACGATTATAATTCGTGCATCACGCTTGGTCAGACAAGAGACGATGCAGCAGGCGAAGCTTATGACAAAGTCGCGCGTGTACTGGGGCTCGGCTATCCGGGCGGCCCGAAGATCGATAAGATCGCTCGTACAGGTGATCCTGATGCGGTTCAGTTCAAAAGGGTCTTTCTCGAAGACGGCAGCCTCGACTTTTCGTTCAGCGGGATCAAGACAGGTGTCATGAACTACGTCAACAGTGAGAAGCAGGCAGGACGTGAGATCAGCGTTCCTGATGTTGCAGCGTCATTCCAGGAAGCAGTCCTTGATGTTATTGTCAAAAAATCCGTAGGAGCCGCAGTCGAAAATCATGAGGATAAACTGGTGGTTGCCGGCGGAGTAGCGGCAAACAGCCGACTGCGCGAAAAACTGAGCGAAGCCTGCGGGCGTGAAGGAATACGGCTGTGCGTTCCCGGTCCTGTGCTGTGTACAGACAATGCGGCAATGATCGGCGCTGCAGGATATTATAAATATATCAGCGAGTACGGTTCGGACAGACAGGACTATCTGTTCATGGATGCAGTTGCCCAGCTGCCGTTATGAGAGCCAAAGACCGGTAAAGACAGCCGGCAGCAGAAAAATGATAATACTGAGTGCAAAGGACCTGAAAAAAGAATACGGAACTGATGTGATCCTTTCGGGGATCACCTTTAGCATAAATGCCGGTGAACGCATCGGACTGGTCGGACCGAACGGCGCCGGAAAGACGACGCTGCTCGGGATGCTGGCAGGGGAAATGGAGCCGAGCAGCGGCACTATTTTTGTGTCCGGCGATACGAAGATCGGATACCTTAAACAGAGAGACAGCTTTGCGGGCAGCGGGACGGTGATCGAGGAAATGGACAAGATCTTCCGGCCGCTGATGGATATGGAAGAGGAGATGGAAAGGCTGTCGCATCTTGCTGCGGGATTGTCCGGAGCAGATCAGAAAGAGACACTGGAAAAATATGAAGAACTCCGCGAAGAATACGAAAGAAGAGGAGGCTACCGTTTTCGCAGTGATGTCAGAGGTATTTTGACCAGCATGGCTTTTGGAGAAGAATATTACGATAAAAAGATCGGGATGCTTTCCGGCGGCGAACGGACCAGGCTGGCTCTGGCGGCTTTGCTGCTGAAAAACCCGGATATTCTTTTCCTTGATGAACCGACGAACCATCTGGACATCGGAACTCTGAGGTGGCTCGAACAGTATCTTGCCTCGTATAAAGGGACTATGATCGTGGTTTCCCATGACAGATATTTTCTTAATGAGACCGTGAACCGGATCTTTGATATCGACCATGGCAAACTGACAGCATATGAAGGCAACTATGATCAGTATGCGGTCCGGAAAAAAGAACTTCGTGAAGAGGAAATGCGCCGTTATCGCAATCAGCAGCAGGAGATAGCCAGACAGGAAGAAATAGTGCGCCGCATGAAACAGCGGGGCACGGAAAAACTGGCAAAGAGGGCGGCCAGCCGTGAAAAAAGGCTTCAGTCCATGGAACGCATCAGTGCTCCCGGAGAACAGTATGGCAAGATGAAGATCAGATTCCGCGAACAGTTCAAGAGCGGAAATGATGTGCTGTTTGCAGAAAATCTGGCTAAGTCGTTCGGATATGGCAGAAATGAAAAGCAGTTGTTCAAAGGAGCTTCGTTTGACATTAAACGGGGAGAACGCATTTGTATCGTGGGCGCAAACGGGATCGGAAAGACGACGCTGATGCGCATGATCACAGGTGAGCTCAAACCAAATGAGGGATATATCAAGACAGGACATAATGTCAAGATCGGTTACTATGATCAGGAACAGCGTCTGCTCAATGAAGACAACACTGTGTTTGATGAGATGAAAGACGCGTACCATCTGTACACCGATACGGAAATGCGTTCGATACTGGGGAGATTCCTGTTCCGCGGTGACGATGTTTTCCTTCCTGTAAGAGCACTGTCGGGAGGTGAGAAGGCGAGGCTGTCACTGCTCAAACTGATGCTGTCCGGTGCGAACCTGCTGCTCCTCGATGAACCGACAAACCACCTTGATATTGATTCGAAGGAAATCTTTGAAGATGCGCTTCTGGATTTTCCGGGGACTGCGGTCATCATATCGCATGACCGTTATCTGCTGGCAAAGGTGCCGACGCGGATCATGGAGCTGACACCTGACGGCATGACAGAATATCTGGGAAAATACGATTACTATGTGGAAAAAAAGGAACAGATAGAATCCGGCAGACGTTATCTTGAGGAACTGAAAAAAGCCGGAAGAGACAACACAGGCGGCGGCATTCAGAACGGTGAAGATGATTTTCCGGACAGCGATGTGACTGCGGCAAAGGAGGGCAGCGCCGAAGAGCGGCGCCTCAAAAAGCAGGCCGAAACCGCCAGGCGCCGCGAGGAGAAAGAACTTAAGAAGCTGGAGCAGGATATAGAAAATCTTGAGATCCGCATCCATGAGATCGAGGAAGAAATGTGCAGAGAAGATGTTTTGTCTGATTATCTGAAACTGGATGCATTGAGCAGAGAACTGGAAGAAAGCAAAGCAACTCTGGATGGCTATTACAATAAATGGATGCAGGAATGAATCGTTTGACAAAGAATTATCAAAAATAGTTGCAATAGATTTTTCAGTAACTTATAATTATGAAGAAGCAAATGGAGGTGCTTGAAAATGGTATTTGAAAAGATAAGAGAAATCATTGTTGAACAATTGGGCGTTGAGGAATCAAAGGTAGAACCTGATACGCATCTGATGAAGGATCTCGAAGCAGATTCTCTGGATGCTGTTGAGATAATAATGGCCATTGAAGAAGAGTACGGAATCGAGATACCGGATGAAGATGCCGAAAAATTCCAGAAAGTATCTGATCTGGTAGATTTCGTGGAAGAAAAGAGTAAATAGAATGCCAAAGAATACGCAGATCTCAAAAGCAGTTATCAAAAGACTGCCAAGATACCGGCGTTATCTGAAGGAATTAATGGCAGACGGGGTAGATAAGATATCTTCTAAGGAATTCAGTCAGTTGACAGGATATACCGCTAGTCAGATCAGACAGGATCTGAACAATTTTGGCGGATTCGGACAGCAGGGATACGGATATAATGTTGAGGCATTATATGATGAAATCAGCTCGATACTGGGCCTGGACCGTGAATATAAAATGGTTCTGGTAGGTGGCGGCAATCTGGGACAGGCGCTTGCAAACTACACACATTATTCGAATATGGGTTTCATCGTGGAAAGTATTTTTGAAGTGAATCCGCGCCTTATTGGGATGTGCATAAACGGTATCAAAGTGCGCGATTATGAGGAACTGGTAAATTATCTGAAAGAAAACAGCACAGACATCGGGATCATCTGTACGACTAAGAATACTGCTCAGGAGGTTGCTGATAAACTGTGTGAAGGCGGAGTTCGCGGTATCTGGAACTTTACTGCTCTGGATGTCAGTGTGCCCGAGGACGTCGCGCTGGAAAATGTACACCTCAGCGACAGCCTGCACTCACTTGCTTACTATATGGAAAACAATAACTGATCCATAAAGCATTAAACAGAGCAGGTTTCGGATTTATTGACCGGTATGAAGCATGACATGAAAGCCAGGATGAAAAGCAGATATGGAAAAGCAGCCTTTTGAGGCTGTTTTTTAGTAAATAAAATAACCGTTCCCCAAGGAGAAACGGTTATTATACTCGTTGCTATGATTAGCCCTGCTTCGGTGCGTCAACCGGGCAAGCACCAGCACAAGCACCACAGTCGATGCATGTACCTTCGTCGATCACGAATTTGCCGTCGCCTTCGCTGATAGCGCCAACCGGGCATTCGCCTGCACAAGCTCCGCAAGCGATGCAGCTGTCATCGATTACATATGCCATGATTAAATCCTCCTTTATAGTTTTATTAATATTGACAAAAAGAAGTATAGCATCCATGTATCAAAAAGTAAAGAAAATAGGACAATAGTTTTTAGATGAAACGGGTAAATTCCGGGCAAAAAGGAAAAAAGCGGCTAAAAGGAGCGTTAGTTAAAGCTAACACAACGCTTGAAATTTCAACACTTTGTGGAAGTGTGGCCGAAAAAGAGGTTTTATACGCTGCTGTACAGTACTAAAGTATATGATCATATTTTTTGTGTTGAAAAACAGTGCCTTTTAGTTCAGAATTAAATGCAGGAGGAAAGATGCGGTTTTTCCCCGCGTCAGGATCATTCGATGAAAGTATATGCACTGGTAGGCAAGAGCGGTACCGGAAAGAGTTATCAGGCGATGGAGCTGTGCGAAAAACGCGGCATACAGGCTATAATCGATGATGGACTGTTTATTTGCAACAATACAGTTATGGCCGGCATCTCGGCAAAAACAGATCCGACAAAGATAGGCGCGGTAAAGACGGCGCTGTTTACCCAGGATCTCAGAAAGGCTGAGGTGGTTAAAAAAATCAGGGAAGTGTCTCCGGACAGCATCCTGATCCTTGGGACATCCGAAGGCATGGTGAAAAAGATCGCGGCCCGGCTGGAATTTCCGCCGATAGAGGAGATCATCCGGATCGAGGATATAACCACGCCCGAACAGCGTGAAGCGGCGCATAAGCAGCGCAATGTGATGGGCAAACACGTCGTTCCTGCCCCTACGGCACAGTTAAAACGCCAGTTTTCGGGTTATTTCATGGACCCGATGAGGATCTTCCGCGGATGGGGGCCGGTGCATGACATAGAAGAAGAAAAGTCAGTCGTTCGGCCGACATTCAGCTACATGGGAGATTTTTTCATCTCTGAGAAATCAGTGTCTGATATTGTTTATCTGACAGCACGTGATGTTCCCGGAGTGAGTGAACTGAAAAAAGTTCTTGCGGAAAACCGCAAAGAAGAGCTGATCGTCAGGATACTGGCAGTCTTTGAACAGGATAGATCCATCCCCAAAACAGCTGCAATGCTGCAGCGCCGGTGTGCGCGACAGATCGATAAGATGACCGGATTCAATGTAGGGGCGATAAATGTGGAAGTGCGCGAACTTGCTCCAAGGGAATAAGCGGATGAAAAGAAAAACACAAGACAAAAATGCCAGCGATCAGATATCATTTGAAGTTCCGGCTGCCGATTTTGTGCTGAAACACATTTTCGAATGCGGGCAGTGCTTTCGCTGGGAGCGCGAGGAGAATAATAACAATTTTGAATCATATTTCGGGATCGCAGGCGGCCGTGTCGCCCGGGTATCTGTCACTGATGCAGAAAAAGAGAGCACCGGAACATGGAAAAACAGCGAAACATGCGGCCGGAGCGATGAAAAAAAGGTGACCCTTCGTATAGATCAGTTTTCAAGACCTGAAAAAGATAGTGAATTGAATGGGAAAAACGATATTCTGTTCTGGAAAAACTACTTTGATCTCGATACGGATTATGGAAAGATCAAAATGGAATTGTCAAAGGACAGAATAATAAAACAGGCAATTCCCTTCGGTCACGGGATCCGCATTTTGAGACAGGATCCATGGGAGACAACAGTTTCCTTTATTATTTCTCAAAACAATAATATCCCGAGAATAAAGAAGAATATCCGTGATCTGGCAAAACTCGCCGGGAAGCCTGTTAATGGCATATTCCCCTCAGATCTCCGGTGGTATGAACTGCCTTCGCCGGAAGAACTGGCGCATCTGACAGTCGATGATCTGGCCCCGGTAAGGCTCGGTTACCGCGCCCGGTATCTTATCGAGACAGCGCGGTGCGTCTGTGAGCAGGGGCTTGATGTCCTGACAGACGATCTGGACTCACTGTGCGGGGTAGGCCCCAAAGTCGCCAGTTGTATCAGACTGTTCGGGCTGAACCAGACCGATAGCTTTCCGATCGACGTGTGGGTCAGGCGTGTCATGCGCGAGCTGTATGATATTGAAAAACCTGCAGAGATGAAGGCATTTGCCGAAAAAACCTTTGGACGGTATGGAGGCATTGCCCAGCAGTATCTGTTCTATTACATGAGGGAAAAATAACATGCACGAAAAGACGTCAGCGAAAATCCGCCGGTCACAAAATAATAGACATGATATTATTAATATAGTAAAATAAAATAGTCTATATGGCGGAGAGCATACAAGCATCTGGATCGTTCAGGTGCGAAGATGGCGAAACAGTAGTATGTATCCACTGCGAGACATGTATTTCTATCCGTTTTTTTACACACGTTTTGGGAGGAAAACTTTATGTTAGACTCAATTGATAAGGTGGTACTGGCGATTGCCGATGTACTATACCAGCCGTGGTGTGTTCCGCTGCTTCTGATCGCAGGCGGTATCCTGTTCACGATTCGTACAGGATTCATGCAGGTCAGATTCTTTGGCGAAAGTATCAGAGTCGTCAAAGAAAAGCCTCATGAAGGAGGTATCTCTTCATTCGGAGCACTCATGGTATCAACAGCTTCCAGAGTAGGTACCGGAAACATCATCGGTGTATCTACAGCTATTATCCTCGGTGGTGAAGGAGCTATTTTCTGGATGTGGATCACAGCGTTCCTCGGTGGCGCAACGGCGTTCGTAGAGTCGACCCTGGCTCAGATCTACAAGAAAAGAAACCCCGATGGCTCCAGCTACGGCGGCCCTGCGTTCTACATGCATCAGGCACTTCACGCAAGATGGCTGGGCGTCATTTTCTCATTCTTGATTATCTTTACATACGCCGTAGGTTACAACATGCTGGCTGCATATAACCTGCAGTCGACATTCGCGGCATTCAGCTTCTATAAAGAAGGTACAACGCCGATGATCATCGGTATCATCCTCGCGGTGCTGTTTGCCATTATCGTTCTTGGCGGAGCTAAGAGACTGGTTCACGTAACTGGCGTGCTCGTTCCGGTAATGGGCGTTGCTTATGTAGCAGTTGCTATCATCGTTCTCGTAATGAACGCAAGTAACATTCCGGCAATGTTCGGCCGTATCTTCTCCAGCGCTTTTGATTTCAAAGCTATATTCGGAGGATTTGCGGGATCGTGCCTGATGTTCGGTCTGAAGAGAGGGCTTTACTCCAATGAAGCCGGTATGGGTTCAGCGCCAAATGCCGCTGCAACAGCCGATGTATCCCACCCGGCTAAACAGGGTCTGGTACAGATGCTTTCTGTATTCATTGATACGCTGTTGATCTGTACAGCTACAGCTCTCATGTGCATGAGCACAAATGTAATGCCTAAGGGTTATGTAATGGATGACGGCAGCGCAAATGCTGCAGGATTCGTTCAGGATTCCATCGGTTCAACACTGGGAAGCTTTGGTCCGATCTTCATCGCAGTCGCTATGTCACTGTTCGCGTTCACAACGCTGATAGGTAACTATTCATACTGCGAAGGATGTCTCAAGTTCATCCTGAAGAGGGAACCAAGCCCGGGTCTCCTGCTGGTATTCAGACTTGTCGCTGCCGGCCTCGTATTCGTAGGGGCTATTGCCAGTGCAGGACTCGTATGGGATACTGCTGATCTGGCACAGGGTCTGATGGTAATCACGAACGTACCGTCGATACTGATCCTTGGCGGCGTCGCCATCAAGTGCTTTAAGGATTATGAAAAGCAGAAAAAGGCAGGCGTCAATCCTGAATTCAAGGCTGCTGATATCGGTCTGAAACAGAAGACGGATTTCTGGAACTAAGCAGCATATGACAGCTTAAAAGAGCATAAAAAGACCGGCAGCCCGGCGGCGCCGGTCTTTCAATTTTTTGTTGACACAGGGCGGGTTTTAATATAGCATTTTAGTATAGAAAAAATAACGAAATGCTTTTCTGATATAATCCCGGATGAATGGCCCGGGAGTTTCTACCGCAGCGCCGTTATAGCTGCGACTATTGGAAACATGAATGCTTCAGTTGGGTATTTCAGCTGGAGTGTTTTTAGTTTAACGGCTGCGGCAAAGCGTGGTCAGAAAGACAAGCAAGCAGCAACTTGAAAGGAAAAGGAATCACTCATGAAAGCAATGGAAGAAAAGATCCGTAAAGAAGGAACAGTTCTGCCGGGAGGGATACTAAAGGTAGGCAGTTTTCTGAATCAGCAGATAGATACGGAATTTCTGAAAGAGATCGGTGACGAGATCGCCCGTCTTTTTGAAAAAGAAGAAATTACTAAAATAATGACGATAGAATCCAGCGGGATCGCTATCGCAGCTGCAGCAGGGATGTCCATGGGACTTCCTGTTATTTTTGCCAAAAAACACAAGGCCAGCAATGTTGACGGTGAAATACTCAGTACAAAGATACATTCTTTCACTCACGGAAATGATTACGAAGCAGTTGTCAGCAGAGACTATCTGAAGGAAGGCGACAGAGTCCTGCTGGTGGATGACTTTCTTGCCAGCGGCAATGCACTGGACGGACTGATGGATCTGGCTGAACTGGCAGGAGCAGAGGTCGCGGGCGCGGCAGTTGCCATCGAAAAGAAATTTCAGGGAGGCGGAGACAAGCTGAGGGTCCGCAATGTCAGAGTCGAACCGCTTGCCTGCATCGAAAAGATGACTGACACTGAGATCATTTTTACGGACAACAAAAGATAGTTCATAATGATGCATCTGCGTCATGAGAAATAAACAATATCACACTTATTATCACAATTTAGTTCAGGAGGAAAAAAACTAAATGAAAAAGAAAAGTTTGATAATGCTGCTCGTAGTGGCAATGATCGCAGCTTTCTCACTGACAGGCTGCGGAGGTTCAGGCGATGAAGAAAAGTCTGAAGAAAAAGAAGGCAAAACAGTAAAGGCCGGTTTCATATGCCTTCATGATGAGAACTCGACTTATGACCTCAACTTCATTAATGCAGCAAAAGAAGCATGCGATGAAGCCGGAATTGATTATGAGATCAAGACAAACATCCCGGAAGGTCAGGAGTGCTATGATGCGGCAGCTGAACTGGTTGATGCCGGATGCAACGTAATATTTGCAGACTCATTCGGTCATGAGGATTACATGATCCAGGCGGCAAAAGAATTCACAGATGTTCAGTTCTGTCATTCAACAGGAACAAAGGCGCACACAGAAGGTCTTGACAATTACCACAACGCATTTGCCAGCATCTATGAAGGCCGTTACCTTGCAGGTGTTGCTGCAGGAATGAAGCTGAACGAAATGATCAAAGAAGGCAAGATCACGGAAGATCAGGCAAAGATCGGTTATGTAGGCGCATTCACTTATGCTGAAGTTATCAGCGGCTACACATCATTCTTCCTCGGCGCCAGATCAGAATGCCCGAGTGCAACAATGGACGTAACATTCACAGGTTCATGGTATGATGAAACAGCTGAAAAAGAAGCAGCAAACAAGCTGATCGACGGCGGCTGCGTACTCATCAGCCAGCACGCTGATTCCATGGGAGCTCCGACAGCATGTGAAAAGAAAAAAGTTCCGAATGTTTCATACAACGGCAGCACAGAAAAGGCCTGCCCGAACACATTCATCGTATCATCACG
>Ga0310695_10013833_pt1 | contig 11003 bp, 12 predicted proteins | sample RumenRJG_04DNA_FD_203882 | JGI IMG/M metagenome (GOLD analysis project Ga0310695, IMG submission 203882) | Bovine rumen microbial communities from Lethbridge, Alberta, Canada - RJG_04 (v2) (version 2) | ecosystem: Host-associated > Mammals > Digestive system > Stomach > Rumen | place: Canada... | reverse complement strand
AGTCTTGGAGGTGAAGTCAACTGCCACGGCGGGCCAGACGGCCTTGTCATTCTCATACATGAACGAGCAAGCGTATATCTGCTTAAAGTATTTGGCTATTGATGTGCCCTCAATAAGTTCCTTAAGGCCCGATGAGATTATGTAGTGCTCCACGTTCACACCCATCTCGGCCCCCTTGTGGTTTATCAGTTCAAACCACTGCTCCACTCCGGGAAAGAATCCTATTCCACGCCCAAACTCCACAAACTGCTGGCGGCGGATGCTGATACCGTTCTCCTGAGCCTTATCCACCATCAGTTTCATGTAGGCCAGGATTGTACTGGACTGCTGCTTCTCTGCCAAGCCGTGCGATGCCTTCCAGAATGACTCCTTATCTGTGAGCCCTATGGCATCCATAAAGTCATACTCCTGCATATATGACGGAGACAGCGTTCCGTCAAAATCATACATCAAGGCTACTGTGGGTCTTTCCATACTGTTCTGCTTTAAGGAATACAAAGATAAATATAAACTATGTATTGTGTTACGGAATGAACAGGTATACAATAGGGACGTTTCACCTTGTATCTTACAGACAATCAGTTTGAGTCTTGATATATGGCGAGATTATTTCCTTCCATACTGTCTTTACCAGTGGCTCAGTGGATTTGTTTTGGAAAGACAACACCGTATCAGCTATTTCCTGCACAATATCTTTTGCACCACTAATGTCATTGCCTTCTGCTAATCTGATGAATTGGGGCATAGTGATATTTCTGTTGCATTCTTCAATTGTCATGGCATGTCTGTCACTACGGAACGGATTCTGCAGATTTACGGTGAATGTCACATCGTATGCCGGTGACATATTCCATTTGCCATCGGGTGTCAAGATAAATGAGAAGTTCTTGTCATGGTCATCACATACTCCTGTAAGGTAATTGAACACCACCCTTCGAAACATTTGCTCTATCTGGCCAGCCGGAAGATGCAGCATACGGCAGACTCTGAAGATATCCTCATAAGAATAAACAGCCCCGCACAATGCCTGTAGGGTGGCAGTGTGTTGTTTTTGTCCGTTTTTTCTGTCAAATCTTTCTGTCAGAAAATGATTGACTCCCTGAACCGGCAGTAATAGGGATTTCTCCATTGTTAATCCACAACTCTTGGCCATCAGATAATAGTTGTACTCCACTTCGGCAGTCGGCCAGTTATCTGAATCACGGAACTTGAGGATATACTGCGTAAAACTGCCAGGAAGCAGTACCTGTCCAGATCTGACCTCTTTCGTATCCCAATCAATTGCAACAATAGCTTTAGGATGTTGCCCTCCGGCACTCATTCCAACTGACATCAAATCATTTATACGTGTATCAGTGGACAGTTCAATTGAAACATCCTCTCTGGATTCCTGTATAGCTCTTGCCAATGAATATAGTTCATCAAGTAGAATGACATCATCAGTAGCATGGCTATATAGTTGCGGTTCAAATTCAAAAGCTCCCATTCCGCGGCTTCCGATGAATGCAAGTTTATCAACAGAACTTATTTCTGACCTGTGCAAATGATTCTTCTCTATCCAGGCAGAGAAGACCTTATTGCCCCAATCATCCGGTAGAGAACCGCTCAGGAATCTTGGCAGACCATCATATTCTGTGGCTCTACATAAATCTGACAGACCTTTTTGAACAATGTATTTAGAAAGGCTGTATGGACCCAGAGGATCTGGATCCAGTCCTAAAAGATGAAAGTCTGGATTAAAAGACACTACTGCACCCAGTTTCCCGAACCTGGGTTTATATCCGCCTCTCCATTCAAGCAGACAGACCTCATGTCCCCACAATCTAACGCTTACTATATTGTTTTTCATTATTTTCTCTTGCTTGCTCTTTGTCTTTGATTACGTATTGAGCGTTTGTCATACAGGCTTTCCGGCATATCAGGGATGACATCGGCAATGTTTTCAAGTAACTGCAGAGCACGCATAAGTGCAATGAATTTGTTAAGTCCAATGGAACCAAACTCTCCACTTTCAAAACGCACCAATGTCATAACAGAAACTCCGCTCTGTTCTGATACTTCCTTTTGGGTAAGATTCAGAGCGATTCTATAATTTTTGAACCTCTTTCCAAGATCAACGGATATGTCACTGTTTGACAATCCGTACAATTCCAGATCCTCAATTGTATTATTCATGGTGCAAATATACAGATATGATTAGTTATATGCAAATATTTGCATTAGTTCTTCAAATATGATATTTATTTAATAACACAACAAGGTCAGTTTGGTATTGAGCAAAACTTATTTCGCTGTCAATAATCAGTTTGCAGAATTTAAGGAACTAGCAGCGAGGAATCTCCGTAGCTCAGGAAACGGAAGTTGTGGCTTAGGGCGTAACGGTAGATGGTCTTCCAGTCACCGTTTACAAAGGCCGACACAAGCAGCAGCAGGGTGCTCTGCGGCTGATGGAAATTGGTGACCATCATCTTTACTATGTGGTACTTGTAGCCCGGGGCAATGATTATCTGGGTGCTGGTTTTGAGGACATCCAGACTGTGGCGGTTCAGATAATCCAGGATATGCTGCAATGATTCAACTGAACTCATTGTGGGAGCGGTCTCATACGGAGTCCACTGGTTGACGTGCATCTCCTCCTCAGTAGCATCAGAGTGAGTGCTCAAATAGACACCTATGTAGTAAAGACTCTCAATGGTGCGAACCGATGTGGTACCCACGGCTATGGTCTCACCACCATGTGCAATCAGTTTCTCAATTGTGGAGCGACGCACAGCAATGAACTCAGTATGCATCTCATGCCCGCTGATCTCTTCCGATTTCACCGGACGGAAAGTACCCGCTCCCACATGCAGTGTAAGCTCCTCACGGTCAATACCGTGAGCATCCAGATCACGGAGCACCCGCTCAGTAAAATGCAGTCCGGCAGTTGGAGCCGCCACGCTGCCCTTTATCTTTGAATAAACAGTCTGATAAGTAGTCTTGTCACTCTCCTGCGATTCGCGGTTCAGATATGGAGGAATAGGTATCTCACCCACAGCCTCAAGCAGTTCCGCCCAGCTTATGCCACCGTCCCACTTAAAGTCAATCCTGTGGCTGGTTCCATGCATAGGCCCACGCTGAGCGGTAAGAGTAACCGTCTTGCCGGCAACCTGAACGGTGTTGCTAAGGATTGGAGTATCATCCTTCCAGCGTTTGAGGTTACCCACCAGACAGTACCAGCTGCAAGATGAAGTCTGAGTAAACATAACCTGATAATCACTCGGATCTGCCGGCTCCAGCAGGAAAATCTCAATCAGAGCCCCCGTTGACTTGGGGCCGCCGGTAGCCTCCTTACGGAAATGCAGACGGGCCTGAATCACCTTGGTGTTATTGAACACCATCAGAGCCCCCTTGGGCAAATACTGGGGCAAGTTACGGAACACATCCTCACTAACCTCCCCATGCCTGTACAGCAACAGCTTTGAACTGTCCCTCTCAGCCAGCGGAAACTTAGCGATCCTCTCATCCGGAAGCTCATAATTGAACTCAGCAATCCTGATATGTTTAACGTTCTCCTCCATTTGGACCGCAAAGGTAAAGAAAGAATTGAAAACTAGAGAGCAAGCGCCAGTGTAAAAACCGAGATTCTGACATCAGGCACAGCCAAAACAATAGTATCAATCAAAGAGCATAGCGTAGCCCCCGTAGTCATAACGTCGTCAACAACCAGGATATGCCTGCTACGCAAAGGCTCACAATCAGACACCTTGAACAGACCCTGAGCGTTACCCCACCGCTGAAACTTGCCAAGCGTAGCCTGACGCGTACGGTCCTCATCACGTATGACCGAACCCGTCACGACAGGCAATCCCGTTACCTGACTTATGCCCTGAGCTATATACATGCATTGGTTATACCCTCTCTGCTTTTCTTTTGAGCGGGTTAAAGGAAGAGGCACTATGCAGTCAACACCTTGAAAGAATCCTTTAGGCATCAACTGTTCGGCACCTATCCGGGCCAACCAGGAACCCACCTCCGGATGATTCCAGTATTTAAGATGAAACAGTATATGGCGGTAATCACTCTCACGATCGTAATGAATGACCGATGAAGCCCTGACCACCTTACTGTTAGTCAACAATATGCGTTCTGCCGGACTGATACCGTCGGGCTTATAATCCATGAACGGCATAGAAAGATAACAGGCAACACACAGATGGATTTCGGCCGTATCAAGCCTCCTGCCGCACACCTTGCAATAACGTGGCAGCACAAAATCCAATACTCTTTTCCAGAACATCAATCTTGTCAAAAGGAGTCCGGACCGTCATTAAAATCCAGCATCTTGCTGACCAGTGCCGGCTCAAATCCGCGTCCACAGACTGTTTTCATGGTTTTCATTTTACGCTCATACTCCGTAGCGCCTTTTGTAACACGGTATCGGGACTTTACGACATCCCTGAGTGATGTCAGATATTCATCCTCATCAATTGTTTGGAGTGCGTCGGTTGCCACATCCTTTGGTATGCGTTTCTGCCACAGAGCCTGTGCAATCTTTTTTCGGCCCCATTTGGCAAAACGTACCTTGTCATGAACAAGAGCACGCGCATAACGCGCCTCATCAATATACCCTTCCTTGACAAGATGATTTATTACACGGTCTATATCTGCACTCTCCACATTACGTCTCTCAAGCATTGCCCTGACTTCGGTACAGCAATGCTCGGCTCCCGAACAATACCGTTCGGCAATTGTCTTAATTTCGGGTTCTGTCATAGTATAGCTTTTATCATACGTTGTTTTCCAAATATGTCACTACGCAGTTCAACATCATGGTAACCTGCCTCAATAAGAAGTGTTTCCATTGCCTGCGCCTTTAAAGGATTTATCTCAAAATACAGACTGCCGCCTATTTTCAGGGCCCGCCTACCTAATTCCGCTACGGCACGGTAATACAGCAACGGATCATTGTCCTGCACAAACAGAGCAAGATGCGGTTCATAGTCAAGTACCGTACTCTCCATTTGAGCCTTCTCGGACTCCATTACATACGGCGGATTGCTTACTATCACGTCAAAACAGTATTCCTGTTCCGGCACTTTAAGAATATCCACATTGCTGAACACAACATCAGTACCGTTCAAACTGTTATTGAAACGTGCAACTTGCAGCGCGTCATCACTTATATCCCACCCCTGGACCTTGCAACCTTTCAATTTATGAGCCAATGTTACGGCAATGCACCCGCTCCCGGTACCCACATCCAGCAGGCTCCCGGAATCCGGACAATCCTGTGCCACCCACTCCACCAGCTCGGCCGTCTCTGGCCTGGGTATAAGCACACGTTTGTCAACCTTGAACTGCAAGCCGCAAAACGGAGCCCATCCAATTACATATTGTAAAGGTTCGCCCTTCTTAAGGCGGTCCAATGCGTCAAACAAACGGGCATCCCGTTCACTGTCATCGGGCAGGGACTCTTTTGTGTAAAAAGAAAGAGCACTCACACCAAGCAATTCGGTGCAAAGCGCCCTTTTGACTGTTTCAAGCTCCAAAGCGTCAAAACACCCTTTCAAAGAATCATCTATTAACGCTCCAAGCCTTTTCATCCTGTTACGGATTTATCTTTACTGACCCTGAGGCCGATGCAGAACCTTTCATGGATGTATTAACATCGCCCATGGTATAACTGAAACTGGCAGTCATAGTAATATTGTATGTGCCGTTTGTAGAAAATGTACAAGTAAGCTCTGGGGCATCAGGAATAGAACTGGCTCCACTCTCACGTCTTGCACTTGATTGACGGTCAAAATCATCATTTCCTCTAATTTTCCAGCGATATACAGCATTGTTTATCCTGTTACCAGGTTCTTTAATCTCAACTGTCAACACAACAGGCTGGCCTACCTTTGGATTGGGAGTCTTGCAGTATATCTTACCGTAAACCGGAGGATATGCATACTCCTCCTTTTTGCAACCGGCAAACATGAACAGTAATGCCGTTAAAGTCAATGTCAGATTTATCCTTTTCATATTCAAGCAATTTCAAGTGCTACATCCATCATATTTGTAAAGCTTGACCTGCGCTCCTCAACCGATGCAAACTTTCTGTGTACCAACTGGTCCGATATGGTACAAATGGTCAGTGCCTTCTTACCCGCAGCTGCGGCATTTATATAAAGGCCCGATGATTCCATCTCAACGGCCTTGACTCCAAACCTGCCCCATTTCATCTGACGGTTTGACTCGTCATAAAACACATCGGCACTGTAAATGTTACCCACCTGGAAGGGATATCCCTTGGCTCGTGCCACATTCACGGCTGCTTCAAGAAGATCAAAGTCTGCTATAGGAGCAAAACGGGCAGGGAATCCATACTGATGTCCGTAATCGGAATCAGTGCAGGCGGCCTGGGCAAAGAGCATATCGCCAATCTGCATGTCTTCGCTTAAGGCACCGGCAGTACCCACCCTGATAATACGCTCAACATCAAAAAAGTTGAACAGCTCATAAGAGTAGATTCCTATTGACGGGATACCCATGCCATGCCCCTGCACGGAGATACGCTTTCCCTTGTAGGTTCCTGTGTATCCAAGCATTCCGCGGACTTCGTTGTAAAGCACCGGATTTTCCAGATATCTCTCAGCAATGAACTTGGCACGCAACGGGTCACCGCACATTATCACGGTCTTGGCAACCTGATCATACTGGGCATGAATATGCGCAGTTGGGGTATCTTGCTTACTCATACTTTAAATTTTTTCTTCAAGAGGAGGTGATACGATGCACCCCTCAATATAATCTATCTTTTTAACCTTATCTTGAGCGGGAGCCACAAATACCTTATGACCTGTGGTTGAGACACGTCCCTCAGCATACCACTGCAGAGCCTGCGGAAATATACGGTGCTCCATGCGGTGTATCTGTGCCTCAAGTTCATCAACGGTACCGTTTATCGGTACAGCAGCCTGTATAATTACAGGACCAGCATCAAGTTCAAGGGTTACCAGATGTACCGAACAACCCGTAATCCTCACGCCGTGCTCATACGCATCAACTATGGCAGTGGCACCCTTGAAACTAGGCAGCAACGCGGGATGCAGATTAAGTATGCGGCCCGAGTAAGCGTTGATGAACACCTCACTCAGTATGCGCATCCAACCGGCAAGCGCAATGGTATCAACATCATACTTTTTCAATGTCTCAACCACAAGCGCGTCATATTCAGCGCGGTTGCGATGCCCCTTTGAGGGCACAATCTCCACCGGCACGACCAGACGGTGGGCACGCTCAATCACGCCGGCATCAGGTTTGTTTGTCAAAACCACTCTTACATCAGCATCAAGCCTCCCAGCCTGCACAGCCTCAATTATAGCCTGCGCGTTGGTTCCGTTGGCCGATGCCAGTATCGCTAATCGTATCATAGTCACAAAGGTAAATAAAAAAGGCGCGCGAAAAATCTTCGCGCGCCTTTTTTCGTCTCAGAGCTATTACATCATGCCATCCATGCCGCCCATTCCGGGATTCATGGCAGGCATAGGCTTGTCTTCCTTCTTCTCTACAATCACGCACTCGGTTGTCAGGAACATACCGGCAATCGAAGCGGCGTTCTCAAGAGCCACACGTGTAACCTTGGCGGGATCAACCACACCGGCTTTAACCAAGTCCTCGTAGCGGTCAAAGCGGGCGTTGTAACCAAAGTCACCCTTGCCCTCCATAACCTTCTGGACTACAACCGAGCCCTCCTTGCCTGCATTGAATACAATCTGACGCAGAGGCTCCTCAATGGCGCGGCGGATAATCTGGATACCGGTTGTCTCATCGGCATTCTCACCTTTCAGCTTGTCAAGGGCACTGATGGCACGGATGTAAGCTACACCGCCACCTGCTACGATACCCTCCTCGATAGCTGCACGGGTTGCGCACAGAGCATCGTCAACACGGTCTTTCTTCTCCTTCATCTCAGTCTCACTGGGAGCACCCACCTTGATTACGGCAACACCGCCTGACAGTTTGGCAAGACGCTCCTGAAGCTTCTCCTTGTCATAGTCACTTGTGGTGGTCTTGATCTGAGCCTTGATCTGGGCTACGCGGTCAGCTATCTTATCCTTGGCACCCTTACCGTTTACGATAGTGGTGTTATCCTTGGTGATGGTTATCTTCTCGGCTGTACCAAGCATATCCATTGTAGCCTGCTCCAGCTTTACGCCACGCTCCTCGCTGATTACGAATCCGCCGGTCAATACGGCGATATCCTCAAGCATCTCCTTGCGGCGGTCACCGAATCCGGGTGCCTTGACGGCGCAGATCTTAAGACCTGAACGCAGACGGTTAACGACCAGAGTGGTCAGGGCCTCTGAATCAACATCCTCGGCAATGATCAGCAGAGGACGACCTGACTGTACGGCGGGCTCCAGAATAGGAAGCAGGTCCTTCAGGTTTGATATCTTCTTGTCATGGATAAGAATCAGGGGATTCTCCATAACGCAGTTCATCTTTTCGGTATCGGTTACAAAGTATGATGACAGGTAACCGCGGTCAAACTGCATACCCTCAACAACGTCTATGTATGTGTCACGGCCCTTGGCCTCCTCGATAGTAATTACACCGTCCTTTGAAACCTTCTGCATAGCCTCGGCAATGTGCTTACCTATCTCGGCATCGTTGTTTGCGGAGATAGTGGCAACCTGCTCTATCTTGTCAAAGTTGTCACCTACAGCCTTTGACTGCTTCTTGATGTTCTCAACGACAGCTGCAACGGCCTTGTCGATACCGCGCTTAAGGTCCATAGGATTGGCACCAGCGGTAACGTTCTTAAGACCAACGTTAACAATGCTCTGAGCCAGAACGGTTGCGGTGGTTGTACCGTCACCTGCATCCTCGCCGGTCTTGGAGGCGACTGACTTAACCAGCTGTGCACCGGTGTTCTTGAATGAATCGGCCAGCTCAATCTCCTTGGCTACGGTAACACCGTCCTTGGTGATCTGGGGAGCACCGAACTTTTTCTCTATGATAACGTTGCGGCCCTTAGGTCCAAGAGTAACCTTGACTGCATTTGCAAGCTCGTCAACACCCTGACGCATCAGGTCACGGGCATCGGTATTGAAAAGTATCTCTTTTGCTGCCATAATTGTATCTCCTTTTTATTTTTCAACCACGGCCAGAACGTCGCTCTGGCGCATAATCAGATATTTTGTTCCCTCAACTTCAAGCTCTGTGCCTGAATATTTGCCATACAGGACCTGGTCACCCTTCTTGAGAACCATTGCCTCATCCTTGGTGCCGTTTCCTACTGCAATAACCTCACCCTTAAGGGGTTTCTCTTTTGCTGTATCGGGGATAATAATGCCACCGATGGTCTTCTCCTCGGCTGCTGCCGGAAGAATCAGAACGCGGTCTGCTAACGGTTTGATGTTCATTGTTATATTGTTTTTGAGTTATTAATTCTGTCACAAAGCCCCTTATCGGGCAATACAGTCAGTGCATAAAACATGCCAAACCGCCATTCGGGTTCAATGTGTCACCCGTTATGACAGTTTGGCACAACTTTATACGTTTCTTATCTGACATTCTCTGCCAGATACCTTAACAGGCTATCGGCCGAGAGATCACGCTGGAATGAGCCCTTGTGGAATACAGTAATCTGTCCGGTCTCTTCGGACACCACCACTGCCAATGCATTGGTCTTTTCGGATATACCCATGGCTGAACGGTGGCGCAGGCCAAACTCCTTTGGCAGTTCCTCAGACTGCGAGAGCGGAAGTATGCAGGCGGCCGATTCTATGCGGTCACCCACAATAATCATGGCTCCGTCATGCAGCGGACTGTTCTTAAAGAAAATATTCTCAATCAGGAGCTGGTTGATATTGGCGTTCACCTCCTCGCCGCTGGCTATCACGTCATGAAGTTCATCGTTCTGGCCCAATACAATCAGGGCACCCTCCTTGTGATGGCTCATATTCTCACATGCCTTTACAATTGGTTCCCATTTGCTCAGGTCACCACTGGCATGATGCCTGCGGGTAAGCCAATGGAACAGCTTACGGGTACGGGTAGAGGTGCCAATGTCACGGAAAAAGTGACGTATGTCATCGGCAAACAGGACAATAAGGGCTATTACTCCCACATCGACCAATTTGTCCATCACGGCACCCAACAACTGCATTTTGAGTACCTGCGACACTATCATCCATACAAAGATGAATACTAGAATGCCAATGAACATATTGAGCGATCCTGTTCTCTTCATGAGTTTGTACAGATAGAACAGGAGCAGCGAGACGCTCAGCACGTCTATTATGTCCTTTATTCCGAATGAGACGAAGTAGTCTATCATATTTTTAAAACTTTGGCGTTGGCGTTGGCCTTGGCTTTGGCGTTGGCCTTGGCCTTGGCGTTGGCGTTGGCTATTTATTGTCAGTTAGGGCTTGTACTATTTTCACGGTGTGGACAGCTTCGGCCACATCGTGAACGCGAATCCAGTCGGCACCGTTCATAAGCGCTACGGTATTCATTGCAATTGTGGCTGGCAGAGCATCATCAGGTGTAATCTTAAGAAGTTTCCACGCCATTGATTTGCGGGAAAGAGCCGACAGAACTGGCAGCCCGAATTCACGCAACCTTGCCTGGTTGGCCAGAACGGTGTAGTTCTGCTCAACGGTCTTGCCAAATCCGTATCCGGGATCCAGAATCACCTTACTGCCTACATCCACACCGGCCTTTTTCATTTTTTCCAGCTTGTTCCCAAAGAACAGCATCATCTCCCCTATTGGATCATCCTTTATGTCCTCCGACCACATAAGCACATACTGCGCACCTGTATCGGCAACCACCTTATACATACTGTCATTGCCACCGTAAACATCATTTATGATACTAACTTTCCACTCACGGACACAGCGCTCAGCTATATCCGGGCGATAGGTGTCAACTGACAGCAGTATATCCGGGAACTCCGCCCGTATGGCATCAAGTCCCCATTCAAGGCGTTTCATCTCCTCCTCGGCCGATGCCTGAACGGCATTAGG
>Ga0310695_10013832_pt1 | contig 11003 bp, 9 predicted proteins | sample RumenRJG_04DNA_FD_203882 | JGI IMG/M metagenome (GOLD analysis project Ga0310695, IMG submission 203882) | Bovine rumen microbial communities from Lethbridge, Alberta, Canada - RJG_04 (v2) (version 2) | ecosystem: Host-associated > Mammals > Digestive system > Stomach > Rumen | place: Canada... | reverse complement strand
CTGTAAAATTCGTGGAACCCGCCCCCGTAACATAGCCAACTTCTATCCCCCATACTCTGGCAATATCCGCTTCGGTTTCTGCCTTTGCTTTATGAACATTATTAACAGCCACAGCCACCGTATAGCGCGACACATTTGCATTTGTGACATTTGTGGTAGATCCATTTGTTACACCTTCAAAACTGTTCAAAACGTCCTTTCCGGTTGTTCGGATCGGGGTCACCACCAAAGCGGCCTTATATCCGGCCGGGCATGCTGGCGTTGTCACATTTGCCCGCAAGCAATTGTTCGTATATCCACTACAGTTCCCTAAATTAGCTTCTGTTGTTAATTCGGTAATAGATTTTGAAACATAATTCGGCAAGATATCACTTAATCTCGCCCCACCACGAGATGCCAACTTAACATCATTCATCACAGACGTATAAGCTGGATCTACCTGATAATGATCATACGTTTCTGATTCATTAGCAGCTTGAGCATCCACAAATTCCACGGATGAATCAATACCTTTTGCAGACACGACCGCATTTTCTACTAACTGACCATCTGCATTATAAGCATTCAGTGTAACTTTCCCCTTGGAAGATCCATCTGTGGCTTCTTCAGCTTCGGCCTTTAAGACATCACGTCCGGCGCTATCTCTGGTAATAATCTGCCCATTAGCATTGACAATAAACCGACGTTTGCCCGTGGCATCATAAACGGTCACTGCCCGCTTGTCATTATCCACAGGATCAGTGGAAATAACGGCCGTTGAAACAAAGGCTTGAATTGTTTCCCCATCGTTCACGGGATCATCCATAGCAACCGCTTGACGTCCTACATGCAAATCATTGCGGACATAAACATTCCCCGGGGTTCCTGCCAATCCTTCATCCGTTCCGTTTTCAAGATGTTCTGCCCCTACCCAAAATAATGGGGCACATTCTTCCCCTGCATCCAAAATTGTATAACCGGTTGCATCTTTTCTAAAGCAATTCGTATTTCCTTCGCCAATAGAAAAATAGCTCCAAGCATGCAAGTTTTTGAAAGCGGCTTCATCTTCTAAAGAAGAAAAGAGTGCCCCTTCATCAAATCCAGTAAATGCAACATAAGACGGGCTTACCACAGGTTCCATCATCAAAGATGCCCCTTCTAATTCCCAAGTTCCCATGGTGCCTACAAAATTATCCCCTTGGACGATACCCCCATCAGCCCCAATCAAGGCAGCGATACTAGCCGCCCGCTTTAAATTCCATGTTCCTTGCGGCAGTGCCGATGCTTTAGGCAAAATAACTCCATAAAAAGAGGTCCCAACTTTTGTCCCTTCCGTATTTTCTAAATTTTTCCCAAAAAGGTAAAAATTGTATTTTTCAGCCGTACTTGATGTCAAAACATCCCCTGTGTACGTGTTATAGGTCACTGGTAAGTATGTTGCCACATTTTTCCACAACGTGTTATATGAACAATTGGAAGTTTCTGTTCCAGACAATACACAAACCCCACCACCGGCTGTGGCTAATTCTTCAAGTTGTCTATGTTGTGTCTGGATAAAAGAGGAAAAAGCTTCCTTCATTGTACGCATTTCGGTCGCCACATTAACATTGGCTAGTTCCCGATTACGTTGTGCCACTTGTCTATACAAAACAGGCCCCAACACCGCCAAGATCCCTAAAACGGCAATAGCTTCTATCATAATAGACCCAGATTGGGTTTTTACAGTCTTTTTCATGTGGCACTACCCCCTAATTTTTTTCCATTATACACCTTTTTTTATTAAAAGTCAAGTATTTTTAAAAAATCCCCCCTCAATTCTCATTCAATCACTTTCTGCTTGAGTTTTTTTAGAAAAGAACTATCCTTCAGGACAGGAAGAGGTGCTTTATGTCATATATTACACGAACGCTTGGGGAAGACGAAAAAGTTCAAGTTGTCGCTAAATTACATTGGATTTGCTATATTTATCCGACCCTGCTTCTTTTCTTATGTTTATTCTGTGGTTTACTAGGATTAGGGGCTAATCCTGTTTTCTTACTAATCAGCTTTCTGATTGGGCTTTTGGCTTTTTACCATTTTTTAAATTTAAACGCCATAGAAATGGTTGTCACGAACAGACGGGTTGTCTGTCGCAAGGGTATTATTGGGATTAAAACTTGGGAACTAAAAAACAACAAGGTAGAATCCATAGAAGTCAAGCAATCTCTAAAAGGGCGTATTCTTGGTTATGCAACCTTATGGTTTTCTGGCACAGGCACTTCCAAGGTATGCTTTCAAAACATTAAAAATCCTTGGTCCCTAAAGAAAAAAATAGATTTGATCATTGGGAAAGATGAAGATTGAAAAATGGGCTTGAAAACCAAGCCCATTTTTTGATAACCCCAATTTTTAACGTTTGGAGAATTGGAACCGTTTTCTGGCCTTGGAGAACCCAGGCTTTTTCCGTTCCACCACCCGAGAATCCCGTGTTAAGAAACCGGCCCGTTTTAATAAGGTATGAAGTTCTGGTTCAAATAAATCCAAGCATTTACTGATCCCATGACGCAAAGCATAAGCTTGCCCAGACAAACCACCACCACAAACGGTACATTGGACATCAAATTCACCAGCCCGGTTCGTAACCATAAATGGTTGATTGATAATCATTTGCAACACTGGGCGTGGGAAATATTCAGCCATTTTCCGATCATTAACCGTGATAGTTCCTTTCCCCGGTTTAATTATCACGCGGGCAATAGCATTTTTCTTTTTACCCGTGGCCTGAGAACGTCCCAAAGCGTCTTTCTTAGGTTGTCTTTTCGGTGCTTGTTCAGCCGCCGCCGGTGCTTCTGTCACCGTCTTTAAATCTTGCATTGATGTTACTGTTTCTTTTGTCATTAAGCACCTCTTTTATTCTTCGGATTTTTAGAAGCAATATCCAACGGGGTCGGATTTTGCGCCTGATGCGTATGTTCTGCCCCAGCAAAAACACGTAATTTCGTCATTTGTTTTGCCCCTAATGGGTTCCGAGAAATCATGCGTTTTACCGCCCGAAATAAAACCTCTTCAGGATGCTTTTCAAACATTTCTTTGATGGTTGTTTCTTTCAATCCACCCAAGTATCCTGAATAGTTATAATACATTTTTTCTGCCATTTTTTTGCCGGTCAATTTGACCTTAGCCGCATTAATGACCACCACATAGTCCCCGCAATCTTGACTAGGGGTATAACATGGTTTATTCTTCCCCCGTAAAATTGTGGCAATCTGACTGGCCAAACGCCCTAACACAACACCGTCGGCATCCACCAAATACCATTTGACATCACAATCCGCCGGTTTAAGGGTTTTCGTTGTTTTTGTTAATGTTGTCATTTGTCATCCTTTTTAAATAATACGTTTTTATTTTAACGTATTTTTTACGAAAGTCAAGTATTTTTTATGTTTTTTGGTGCGGTAATATTATACCGCACCAAAAACACTTAATCTTCTTTATTTTCTGGCTTTTGTTCTTCAGTTTTTTCGGATTTATGCTCTTTTTCAGGTTTTTCTGCCTTTTCCGGCACAGGAATTTCTTCCCCTGTTTCCTGATTAACACACTTCATACTCAAACGAATTTTGCCTTTTTCAAGCCCCATGAATTTGACCTTAACACGATCACCTTCTTTTAGAACATCAGTAACTTGTTTCACACGATGTTGGGCAATTTCAGAAATATGTACCAATCCGTCTTGCTTGCCACAGAAGTTCACAAAAGCCCCAAAATCCATGATTTTCACAACGGTTCCATCATAAATTTGACCAATTTCAGGTTCTGCCACAATATTTTTAATCATGGCTAAAGCTTTCTGGGCGGATTCTTCAGATAAAGAAGCAATTTGAATTACCCCATTATCATCAATATCAATTTTAGCCCCAGATTGTTCCACAATATCCCGAATCGTTTTACCCCCAGATCCAATCACATCTTTGATTTTATCTTTGGCAATTTGGATTAAGGTAAGGCGTGGAGCATGAGCGCTAATTTCTGTCCGAGGTCCCTGCAATGTTTCAGCAATTTTTCCCAAGATGAATAACCGCCCTTCTTTAGCTTGTTTTAAGGCTTTTTCCATAATTTCACGTGTAATGGATGTAATTTTAATATCCATTTGCAAAGCGGTTACCCCATCGGCAGTTCCAGCCACTTTAAAATCCATATCCCCTAGGTGATCTTCATCCCCCATAATATCGGATAGGATAACAAAGTTATCGGCTTCTTTCACAAGTCCCATTGCAATCCCCGCGACTGGCTTTTTCAAAGGGACCCCAGCATCCATTAATGCCAATGTTCCCCCACAAACCGTCGCCATAGAAGAAGAACCGTTAGATTCCATAATATCTGAAACTACCCGAATGGAATAAGGGAATTCTTCCTTACTAGGCAACATCGGGTGCAATGCCCGCCAAGCCAATTTTCCGTGACCGATTTCACGACGTCCCGGACTACCAAGGCGACCAACTTCCCCCACAGAATACGGTGGAAAGTTATAGTGGAGTAAGAAACTTTCCTTATATTCCCCAGATAGGCAATCCACCACTTGTTCATCATCCGCAGTCCCCAACGTTGCTGTCACTAACGCTTGAGTTTCCCCACGCGTGAATAAAGCCGATCCATGCGCCCGACTTAACAATCCAACTTCGCTTTCAATCGGCCGAATAGTTTTTGTATCCCGCCCATCAATACGAATCCCTGTGTTTAAAACCGCTTCCCGCATAACTTTGGATTCCAAAGAATGGAAAATTTGATCACACATGTAAGGTTCCACATCTGGATTGTCGGCAAATAAACCTTGAGCTTTTTCCCGTAATTCCGCAAGTTTATCAAGTCTAACTAATTTTTCGTGAATTTGGTAAGCCGCGGCAATATCTGCCCGCAATTCTTTTTCCAATGTTTGTTCCACTAAATCAAAAGAAGCTGGCTTTTCCGGAACTTCCCAAGCATCTTTAGCACATTCTTCAGCAAGTTCAATAATCATTTTGATAACAGGCTTTAATTGTTCATGCCCAAAATAAACCGCTTGCAACATGACATCTTCTGGTAATTCTTGTGCTTCGGATTCAACCATTAACACCCCTTCAAGGGTTCCGGCCACCACTAAATCCAACGCAGAATTTTCCAAATCTTTCGGACTTGGGTTCAAAACATAATTTCCATCAATATACCCAACACGTGCCCCCGCGATAGGTCCTAAAAAAGGCAAGCCGGATAACGTCAAGGCCGCAGATGACGCAATCATTGCCACAATATCAGCTTGCGTTTCTTTTTCAAAGTTAATTAATGTCGCGGTTACTTGTGTTTCGTTGTTAAAACCTTTTACAAACAAAGGCCGAATAGGCCGATCAATTAACCGTGATGTTAAAATTTCGTATTCACTAGGTTTTCCTTCCCGTTTGAAAAAGCCCCCGGGGAAACGCCCCGCCGCATATGTTTTTTCCTGATAATTCACCGTTAGCGGAATAAAATCTTCAAATTTTTCTGGTGGAACCTTACTGGCACATACGGCTGCATGTACCATTGTTTCCCCGTATTTTACAATAACGGAACCATCTGCCTGCCGTCCAATCTTACCTGTTTCAATACTTAAGGTTTTGTCTCCCCATTGAATTTCTTTACGATAAATTTTAAATAATGACATATTTTCTCTTTCCTTCCAATAAAAAGGGCCTTTACCCTTGCAAAGGCCCTGACAAACTTACTTGCGCAAACCTAAGCGCCGTAAAATATCTTCATACCTCTTCACTTCTTTCTTTTTCAGGTATGTAAGCAGTGACCGTCGTTCTGCCACCATTTTCAACAATCCACGCCGTGAATGGAAATCCTTAGCATGTGTTTTCATGTGTTCTGATAAGTCCTTAATCCGTTCGGTTAAAATAGCAATTTGAACCTCTGGTGAACCGGTATCAGTTGGGGACAAAGCAAATTCTTTGATCAACTGTTGTTTTTTTTCTTTACTTAACGACATCCTCTATCCTTTCTATTTGTTCAGTTAACATTCGTTTTGGCTTCAAGATGTATCCATCCCAAAAGGCCAACACCACACTTTGATTCTGCCAAGTCACAAGAACCATTCCCTTTGTTTCTGGGAGAAGTCCCTGCTTAACACGCAATGCCTGTCCTTGGCACAACCGCCTTGCTTCTTCTTCCGAAACGGCCAGAACCAAGATGTCGTCCAGTACGGTCGCAATCGGTTTCAATAACAAGACCTTGGCATTATACTCTAATTTTTCAATAAAATCAAGTGAAATCTCTTCCTTTTTAGTAAAACATCCACAAGAGGTCCGACATAATTTTGAAATTGTGCCACAACTCCCTAAGGCCAAGGCCAAATCTCGTCCCAAAGAACGAACATATGTCCCTTTGGAACAACGTACAGAAAAACTAGCTTCATGCCCCGCTTTTTTTAATAATTTCAATTCATAAATCTGAATTTCCCTAGAGGCCAATTCAACCTTTTCCCCATTGCGGGCCAAAGCATAAGCCCGCTTTCCCCCTACTTTAAGGGCACTATATACAGGGGGAACTTGACGAATTTTCCCTAAAAACTTGGGTAAAATTGCCCTAATTTCCTTTGCCGTTGGAATATAGGTACTTTGGGAAATAACTTCCCCTTCCAAATCATCGGTAGTGGTCTGTACCCCAAAACGAATGGTAAAATCATAGGCTTTTTCCCCATCCATCACATAAGGAATTAATTTTGTTGCTTTTCCAAATGCAATCGGCAGCACCCCTGTTGCCAGTGGGTCCAAAGTCCCTGTATGCCCTATTTTGGCAGGATGATAAAGGCGTTTCAAACGCCCAACCACCTGTGCAGACGTCAAGCCCGCTGGTTTATCAATAACCAACCATCCAGATAAAAAATTAATTTCCTTAGGCATGGGCCACCAATGAACGTACCCGTTCTACCATAGAAAAAAAACCATTCCGACGCGTGGGGGATAAATGATCTTCTAGACCTAAATCCTTAAAAATCCGTTCTATATCCAATTCCCGAATAAAAGCAGCTGTTTGCCCATTAATTAGGAAAAGTAAAATAGCCTCTAACCCCCGTACAATAAAGGCATCGCTATCGGCAACAAAAAAGAACTTATCCCCCTTTTGCTGAACGGTAATCCACACTTGTGATTGGCATCCTTGGACCTTATGGGCTTCTGTTTTATCTTCTTCTGGCATCGGGGGTAAACTCTGTCCTAATTCAATTAGGTATTGGTATTTTTCTTCCCAATCCGTAAATAAAGAAAAATTATCAATTAATTCCTGTTCTGTCATTCAATGTTTTTTAATCCTTCTAGTGTTAATTTTACCTTTATTATATCAACACTGCGATTTTTTTCATCAAAAATACGCTTATCCTCTTGTAAAAAAGGACGTAAGTCTTTTAATAATCCAGCATCTTCAGTAGCTTGACACGCTGAATTTTGTAAAAATTCTTTTTCTTGAGGGGTTGTTTGAACCGCCACATTTTGTAAATAGGTTTGCATCAAAGTACATTGTTCTTCATCAATCGGTTTGGCTGGGGGAGAAATAGCATCAAAATTCCGAATAAGAAATTCAATATCTCCAACGGGTTTTTCCTTTTCAATCTGTCCTGTAAAATGCACATCTATAACCGCTTGTACACTTTCCAAACTTCCTTTAACATCCAAATCAGCCCCTTTTAGTAGCCCCCAAGAAAAATCTTTAGAAAGCAATTGTTCTACTAATATTTCACGATCAAACTTTTTGGCTTTGATAACTAATTTTCCCTTTTCTGGGATAAACCCTTTGGTCGGGACATTCCCTATACACGCGAATGTTAGGTTAATTTCAGCTTCCTCCCCCTTAAATTCTACTTGTCCTTCTACCTGCGTTAAAATAATCTTTCTGGGGTAAACGGGAAATACTAAATCCGCCTGTGGTATTTCAAATTCAATTTTTCCTGTATCTGCCAATAACCATGCATTATGTAAAATAGGGGCTAATCCCTGAAACCGTGCTTTTTCCGTCAAAGAAGACACCGTCCCTTGCACTTCTTTCCCCGTAAATGTCAACCCCAAAAGGGAGGCTTTTTGTTCAATAACGGGAACATGCCCCAAAAAAGAAAACATATATTTGCCGTTTGCTTCATCCACTTTCAATTGCCATTCGGGGCGCGTCAGGTGTACATGGCTAGCACTCCACCGATCTTCGGCAATCAAATCCCAATACGGGTGCCATTTAAATTCATTTTGCCACTTTTCAACATAGAAAAAATTGGGTTCAAATACCGCGGTTGCAAAACTTTCTAGTTGTTCTTTTGGGGGAAAGTGTCCCCGATATAACGTCGTCCCTTCTAATTGCCCATCTGGGGTCAACAATACCCCTTGTGTAGGGAAAGTCATTTCATCCGGTGTTTCTTTAAGTGGCATCCAAACGGTCAGAACTTTTTTCTTTAAGTCTAAATCATTCTTCACAGATGCTTCTGGCAATGTTAAACTTGCTTGATCGGCTCGTTGTTGCAAAACAGCCCCCGAAATCCCCAATGCCTTTAACTTCGCCCTTAGGGCCTTGGCCAAAGTATCATGATCCGGCCGTGTCAACACAGTGGATGGGGTTACGTAAGACATAGCATTAGGGAAAAAACGCGTTAACACCGCGCCTTGCAAAGCAACTGCCCCTACAAGAGCCAGACGTCCCAATAATTTTGCTAACATATTACAGTCTCCATCTTAAGCCTACAAGTATTTATGTAAAATCACAAGTTTTTTCTTTTATTTTTACATAAAGGGTATAAACTTTTCATCATGACATGGGAACTAAAAGAATTTGATGTCGTACTTAGCACAAATGAAACAGCTTGCGACTATCCACCGTTTACAGTTGTTATTGCAGGACGACAACTTAAAGGGCGTGGCCGAATGGGACGTGTTTGGCAAAGTCCATTGGGTAATTTATACGCCAGTTTTGTCTTTCCAAAAACAAAGACTCCACCTGCTTTCTTATCTTTTTTATTAGGAATTTCTGTTGTTCAAACATTACACAAACCCCTTGCTTTAAAATGGCCAAATGATATTTTGCTCAATGGGAAAAAATGTGGGGGAATTTTATTAGAACAAGAAGACGATAAAATTATTGCTGGTTTAGGTTTAAATCTTAGCTCTTGCCCTAAAAGCGGAGTTATGTATCCTGTGACACATCTAGGATATCGGGGAACCCCCGCTCTTTTTACAAAACGTCTATTAAAAAGCATTGAAAAAAATTATGAACTTTTAGAAACCAAGGGCTTTCCCTATCTTCGGGAAATATGGCTATCGCACGCTTATGGGCTAAAAGGTCCTGTCAAAGCTGTCTTGCCCAACAAAGAATTAATTGGAACTTTCCATGACTTAACCCCCAACGGCGAACTTGTCCTGATAACCCAAGATAAAAAGGAACATCTCATTTCCTGTGGAGATGTGTTCTTTGGAAAGGAATAATCCTTGGAGGTTACTTGACTTTTGCTGCCGCAAGAAGGGAATCACATGCTTTTACCTTGAAATGGCGGATGGAGCCATGAGATAAAAAATAACCCGAAATGGTTATTTTTTACGAAATGGGCGAAGTTTTCTCGTGTAAGCAAGGAAGCTTTAGCGCCCCGCAGCGCACCTTAGAAAACGAGTGACCGAAGCGAAGTATATGAGGGCAAGCAAGCGATGGCCGAATATTACGAAGCAAGAAGATGAAATCTCACTTTACATCACTTTAAAATGGAGTGAAATTGCTGCGAGGATAAATTCTCTTGCCCTAAAGGGCCGTCCTTTGGATGTCGTTCGCATACGCTCACCAAACTCCCTCAACGTGAGTTCCCATCTTCTCTAATACTTACTTTGAAATGGCGGATGGAGTGAGATTCGAACTCACGTTGGGCGTAAACCCAAACACACTTTCCAGGCGTGCGCCTTCAACCACTCGGCCATCCATCCACATTGTTTATTAAAGCATATTTTTACTCAAAAATCAAGAGATATATTTTCCTATCCCCCAAGAGCTTTGTAGATATGAATTAAATCCTGATATAAGGCATGGGTTGCCTGCACAAGTTCTCTTTGGCCGGCAATTAAATTCTGAAAAGCCGTGAGTACTTCAGAAAATGAAATCAACCCCCCAGTATATTTATCATATGTCAACTGATAAACTTGTTGTAAATGGCTTAAACTTTGGTGCTTTAAATCATGAGTTTTTAAATCTTGATCTAACTCAACATAGGCATTTTTCACTTCATGAACCGCCGTCAGTAAAGCCTTTTCATAAGCAAGCAATTTTTCTTCCTTCATTTCTTTTTGAAGGATAATATTCTGCCGTAATACGCCCCAGTGAAATAACGGGGTACTTACCCCAGGAAGTAGATGATATGTATAACTTTTATGATTAAGCAAAGAACTGACTTTATTATCTTGAAATCCCAAAAAAGTAGATAAATTGACTTTTGGGAAAAGCTCAGCAACAGCCATCCCAACAGCCGCATTTTGCCCAATTAATTCTTCTTCGGCAACACGGACATCTGGCCGATTCCGAAGCAATGAAACGCTAGCATCATACACCCGATTAACATCAAACAAAAACGGCTCTAAAATAATATTATGAGAACTTGCCAACTCTTTATTAAGCGTATTTGGTAAGTTCCCCAATAATAAAGCAAGCGTATTTTTCTCTACCTGCTCTTGGGCTTTTAAGCCAGGTAATGCCGCCTTTGTTTCTACCAACAAATATTTGGCTTGTTCTAATTCTAATTTCGTTTCCAAGCCACTTTGATATTTCTTTTGAACCAAGTGTAACAAATCTTCTTGTGTCTTTATATTGCGCTGTAATAGGGATATCTGAGCTTGGACCATACGTAATGACATATAAGCTAACGCTAATTGTGCCTGCACAGAAACAAAAACATTTTTTAATGCTTCTTGGGCCCCACGATAACTACTTTCTGCTTGCTCTGTCTGGCGACGTCCTCCGCCAAAGATATCTAATTCCCAATTGACATCAAAACCAACTTGATAATAATCTTCCTTAAGCAA
>Ga0310695_10013831_pt1 | contig 11004 bp, 7 predicted proteins | sample RumenRJG_04DNA_FD_203882 | JGI IMG/M metagenome (GOLD analysis project Ga0310695, IMG submission 203882) | Bovine rumen microbial communities from Lethbridge, Alberta, Canada - RJG_04 (v2) (version 2) | ecosystem: Host-associated > Mammals > Digestive system > Stomach > Rumen | place: Canada... | reverse complement strand
TTAACTTGGCCAGTTGTTCCTGACCGATGAGCAGGTATTGTCGTGTTTTCTCGCTCTGTTCCTCAAAGTTGAGCAGAGCGTCATTGGCGGCATATGCTACGGCGATGGGAGTCTTCAGTTCGTGAGTCATATTGTTGGTGAAGTCGCTCTTCATCTCATCGAGCGTGCGCATCCGTGCCACGGTGTGGATCAGATACCAGAACGAGGCCATGAGTACAATCAAGATGATGGCCGAGGTGGCTAGGATTCCTGCCATCTGTCGCAAGACGATGCTCTTGACGGGCTCGGTGGTTAGCCTGTAGGCGGCCAAGCCATCAATTGCGGTGAAGAAGACAAACCGCTCGGCTTGAGGGCTGCGATGATAGCCAGGCGTGGCGATGCTGTCGATGACTACGCCAGTGCTGTCGATGCGTTCTGTCAGATGTTGAATGTCGAGTCCCGCTTCATGCAACTGGCAGGTCAGCAGACTGTCGTAGCGGGCAAAATCGACAGGAACAATCTGATCCAAAGAATAGTGTGTGGTGCGTTGCACGACGTAGGTCATGCCCAGCATCGGGTTCTGGGCAATCAAGATACTGTCGTTGCGACGGTCCTCAAACTGCCAAGTCAACGGATGGCTGTTGACCGAGTCGCGCTCTTGGCTGCGCATGGGGCGACGCTGCACATTGTAGAACACCGAGTCGCCATGCTCACGTCGCTTGATGGTCTCGACGTATGCCGAGTCGCCTGTCTGATTGCTGGTCACCGTCACCGTGCCATGTACAGTGCCAAATTGCCTGATCTGGTTGGTGCGCATGTCCAACTCGATGTAGTCGGCCATGACTACAGCATGCTGAATGCGACGGCGGGTCTCGGTGGTCTCGTTGTGGTAGAGCATCGCGAGCCACGTCACTTGATAGGCAAATACTACAAACAGCACAATGCCCACTATTAGGGCCATATATTGGGTCTTGAGTTTCATACAGCGGCAAAGATAACACATTATTATATAAGCACTACAATCCGTTAAGCCTAAATAACACTTCTGTTAAGACTAGATAAGCGCAATGGCTTTGCCCGCCGAGCGGTAGCCCCTACCTTTGCAGCCATGAAACAATTATACCTCATTGCGCTCTTGTTGGTCGGGATGACAGCGGGCGCACAGACCGACTCGTTGCGCATCGATAGCCTCCTGCGCAAGCTGCCCGAGGTCATGATTATGGGTGAGCGTCCCATGGTCAAGGCCGAGCGTGGCAAACTGGTGTTTGACTTGCCTCGATTGATGCGTGACAAGGGTGTGGACAATGCCTACGATGCGCTCAAGGAATTGCCGGGTGTGACCGAGCAGGGCAATAGTTTGCAACTTGCTGGACGGCCCGTGACCATCATCATTGATGGCAAGGTCTCGACCATGACACCCGAGCAACTCACCCAGTTGCTGCGAACCATTCCTGCCACCCGCATCAAGGATGCCGAGGTGATGTATGCCGCACCGGCACAATATCAGGTCAGGGGGCAGGTCATCAATCTCAATCTGAGCCGCGACACCGCACATGATGTGCTGCAAGGGCAAGTCAGTGTGGGAGCGATGCACGAGCACGATGCGCGGTTCAAGCAGCAGGCTTCGTTCTTTGCACAGCGAGGCAGATGGTCCATCGATGGCATGTATGGTCATCATCATGGCCGTAGTTACAGCGAGAGTCATGACCAGTCGTTGCACTTGCAGTCCGATGGCACAGTCTATGACATCAGGTCGTACACTATAGTGCCGCGGCGGTTGCATGAGCACAACTACCGTCTGGAGGTTGACTATGCCTCGATGCTGAGTCTGGCCTATACGGGCAGTCACAACACGCGTCACAACACGAGTACGACCGAGGGCGACATCACTTCACTGGCTGGTAGCGACGACCGCACGACGATGCACAACCTGCAACTCAACTACAAATCATCATTTGGACTGAAGGCTGGCACCGACTACACTTGGTTTCATGCTCGTGGTACAAGTTCGGTCAACAGCGTGTTGCCCAGTGGGCCATTGTGCTATGATGCAGAGAGTAGCCAGCGCATCAATCGCTTGAAGGTGTTTGCCTCGATGCGGCATGAGTGGGCTGGAGAGTGGGGACTGAATTATGGTGCTTCTTATTCCCGTGCTAGCGACCACAGTTTCCAGCACATCAACTTGGCAGGCATGAATGCTGAGGCACATCAGCACGAAAGCATTGTCAACATCTATGGCGGTTTTAGCAAAAGGTGGGGTAAACGCTTCTCGCTGGACATCACGCTCGCAGCCGAATTGTTCAAGAACAATGCGTTCAGCGAGTGGGCTTGGTTCCCCACCTTTAATTGCTCGTTCATGCCATCTGAGCATCATTTGTTGCAACTGTCCATGTTCAGTGACAGGCATTATCCAGACTATTGGGCCGTGGCCAGTGGCCACAGTTTCACCGATGGTGGTTATGGTGAGGTTTTCGGCAATCCGGCATTGCGTCCCCTCAAGCGCTATCAGACGCAACTGGTCTACTTGTTGAAGAGCAAATACCAGTTTTCCATATGGTTTGAGCATCTCAGTGACTATTTCATCCAGACGGCCTATCAACGACAAGACCGCTTGGTCATGGAGTATCGCTATGTCAACTTCGACTTCCGTCAGACTGTGGGACTGATGGCATACGCGCCATGGCAGATCACAAACTGGTGGCAGACTAACACATCGCTCTATCTGCTGTGGAATCGCGAGAAGGACTCGGACTACTACGACCTTCCCTTCGACCGCAGTGTGTTCAATGTGATGCTCAACTGGCGCAATCGATTCACAATCACATCATGGCTCACTGCAAATGTCACGTTCTACGCCCGAACTCGAGCCAATCAAGGGTTGTTCAACCTGCCTGCATCGGCCAATCTCACTGTCGATCTGGTCGGCCAGTTCTTCAACAAGCGGCTCACCGTCAAGGTTACGGCCGATGACCTCTTGCGCAAATCGTCCATCAGTCCCGTCATGCGATACAAGACCCAGAACTACAAGATGGGCTTTACTGGCTATCGCTGTTTTGGCATTACCGCCACCTACAACATCGGTGGCTACAAGGAGCGCCAGCACCAGCGTGTCGATACCTCCCGCTTCAAGAATTGAGCAGTGGCGATAACTCCTTTCAACGAATTGAAACACATATTGCAGAATGTTGGAAAATATTCTGCAATATGCTTTTTCTATACAAAAACTTATCTTTTCTTTGCATTGAATTTCAAATATAGGCTAAATAATAATATTTATTTAAAAATGGAAAGAAAAAAGTTTTTGTTATCGGAATGTGATATTCCCAAGTACTGGTACAATGTCATTGCCGACATGACCAACAAGCCATTACCCCTCATCAATCCGGGTACCAAGCAGCCCTTGAAGGCCGAGGACCTCTATCCGCTCTTCGCCAAGGTGTGTGCCGACCAGGAGATGAACTACACCGACCGCTTCATCGACATTCCTAACGAGGTGCGCGACATGTATCGCATCTATCGCCCCACACCGCTGGTGCGTGCCACCGGACTGGAGCAAGCGCTCGACACGCCAGCCCACATCTATTTCAAGAACGAGAGTGTGAGCCCGGTAGGGTCGCACAAACTCAACTCGGCCATCGCGCAAGCCTTTTACTGCAAGGCCGAGGGCGTGACCAACATCACCACCGAGACCGGGGCAGGGCAGTGGGGAGCGGCACTGTCGTTGGCTGCCAAGCACTTCGGGCTGGAACTGGCCGTCTATATGGTCAAGATTTCTTATAACCAGAAGCCCTATCGCCGATCCATCATGCAGACCTATGGTGCCGAGGTCATCGCCTCGCCCAGCATGTCGACCAAGGCAGGCCGCAAGGTCATCACCGAGCGCCCCAATTATCAAGGCTCGCTCGGTACCGCCATCAGCGAGGCTGTTGAGTTAGCCATGCAGACACCCAACTGCAAGTATGTTCTGGGCTCGGTGCTCAATCATGTGGCACTGCACCAGACAGTCATTGGCATGGAGGCCGAGAAGCAGATGGAGATGGCTGGCGAATATCCCGATGTAATCATCGCATGCTTTGGCGGCGGCAGTAACTTCTCGGGATTGTCGTTCCCATTCTTGCGCCACAACCTCAGTGGTGAAAGGCAGACCCGTTTCATCGCTGCTGAGCCTGAATCGTGCCCCAAACTCACACGAGGTGTCTTCCAGTACGACTTCGGCGACGAGGCTGGCTACACACCGCTGATTCCCATGTACACCCTGGGACATGACTTCTCGCCAGCCAACATCCATGCCGGCGGTCTGCGATATCATGGAGGTGGGGCTATCATCAGCCAACTCAAGCGTGACAATCTGGTCGATGCCGTCGACATCCCGCAACTTGAGTCGTTCAAGGCAGCGGCACTCTTTGCACGCACCGAGGGCATCATCCCGGCACCCGAGTCATCGCATGCCATTGCCGCTACCATCCGTGAGGCGCTCAGGGCCAAGGTCGAGGGGCGTGCCCCCGTCATCCTGTTCAACCTCTCGGGACATGGGCTTATCGATATGTCGGCCTACGACCGCTACTTTGCCAACGACCTCAGCGACTACCATGTCAGTGACGATGAGATCATCGCTCTCACGTCAAAACTGGAGAAAATCGTCTGAGCAATATTCGTTGAACAAAAAATGGGCACTTCACTGCGAGTGCCCATTTTATATGATGGTGTAGGTTGATTGGCTTTTACAGTAGGCCGCCACGGATGATGCCGCGCTTGCTCGATCGGATAAAGTTGACGATGACATCACGCTCGGGGGTGGGCTTGTGATCTTGTTCCAGTCTAGCCAAGGCATCGCTGGTGTTGAGCCGCGACAGGTAGATCACGCGATACACGGCCTGGATGTCGTTGATCTGGTCCTCGGTGAAACCACGGCGGTGCAGACCCACCGAGTTGACGCCACTATAGGTGAGCGGATTGCGACCAGCCAAGACGTATGGCGGAATGTCCTTGCTCACATGCGAGCCGCCCTGCAACATCACGTGCTCGCCGATGAGCGAGAACTGGTGCACGAGCGAACCGCCGCCCAGCACAGCCCAGTCGCCCACGACGACCTCACCCGCCAGTTGCACGCAATTGCTCATGATCACATGGTTGCCCACCACGACATCGTGGGCCACATGGCAGTAGGCCATAATCAGGCAATTTGACCCTACGATGGTCTTGCCCTTCGATGCAGTGCCACGGTGGATGGTGGCAAACTCACGAATCGAGGTGTTGTCGCCGATGATGGCAATTGTATCCTCGCCCTTGAACTTCAAGTCTTGTGGGATGTCGCTCACCACGGCGCCCGAGTGGATGTGACAATTCTTGCCAATGCGGGCACCCGAGCGGATGACTGCATTGCTGTCGATGATGGTGCCGTCGCCAATCTCAACATTGGCGTCGATGGTGACAAATGGCCCTATTTTGACTCCCTCACCTATCTTGGCATCGGGATGAATCGATGCCAGTGGTTGCAGTTGCTGATAATCCATTCTTTTCTATCTAATTGTGAATTGAGTTTTCGGTTTTCAGTTCTCAGTCTTCGGTTTTCGGTTCTCGGTTTTCAGTCTTCGGTTCTCGGTTCTTTGCCACGACCGACAACCGATAACCGACAACTGACGACCGATAACAAATTGAGAATTGTGAATTGAGAATTACTGTTAGTACACCCCCCTTTAGGGGGGCTTGGGGGGCTCCTTAACTATTTGTTCTTGACAATCTGTGCCATAAACTCGGCCTCGCTCACCACCTTCTCGCCCACAAAGGCATATCCCTTCATCGACGCGATGCCGCGACGGATGGGCGACAAGAGTTGCAGGTGGAAGATGAGTGTGTCGCCTGGCACCACCTTCTGGCGAAACTTGACGTTGTCAATCTTCATGAAGTAGGTCGAGTAACGTTCAGGCTCATCTACCGTGCTCAGCACCAGCAGTCCACCTGCCTGGGCCATGGCCTCGACTTGCAGCACGCCGGGCATCACGGGTTCGGTGGGGAAGTGTCCCTGGAAGAAAGGCTCGTTCGAGGTCACGTTCTTCACAGCCACGACATAGTCTGCACCCATATCGATCACCTTGTCGACCAACTGCATGGGGAAGCGGTGAGGCAACATCTCACGTATCTTGTTGATGTCATACAGCGGAGCCACGTTGGGATCGTAGGCGGGCACTTGGATACTCTGCTTGCGCAATTCCTGACGGATGCGCTTGCTCAGTTGCGTGTTCAGCGAGTGTCCAGGGCGGGTGGCGACGATGCGACCCTTGAGCGGACGGCCTATCAATGCTAGGTCGCCCAGCACGTCGAGCAACTTGTGGCGCGCAGGCTCGTTGCTGTAGGCCAGCGGCTTGTTGTTCAGGTAGCCCAACTCGTTGGCGGGCTTGTGGGCTACGCCCATCGTGTCGGCCAACTTGTCCAGGTCTTCCTGAGCCATGGGCGTGTCATAGATGACGATGGCGTTGTCTAGATCGCCGCCCTTGATGAGGTTGCGCTCAAGCAGCGGCATCACCTCGCGCACAAACACAAACGTGCGGCATCCGGCTATCTCGTCCTTGAACTTGGTCATATTGTCGAGCGAGGCAAACTGGTTGCTCAGCACCGGCGAGGGGAATTCAATCATCGTGTCGATCGAGAAATCATCGTCGGGCAGCACAATCAGCGACGAGCCTGTCTCCGGGTCGACGACCTTGATGCGGTGCTTTACCACATAGAATTCCTTCTCGGCTTCCTGTTCGGCATAGCCCACCTCGTCAATCTTCTTGGCCCACTCGATGGCGCTGCCATCAAGAATAGGAAGTTCGGGAGCATTAACCTCGATGAGCACATTGTCGATGCCGGCTGCATAGAGGGCGGCCAAGGCATGCTCGATGGTACTCACGCGAGCCTCTTTGTTGATGCGCGATGCAATCACGGTGCCGCGCTGAGTCTCGATCACATTCTCGGCCACAGCCTCGACACGAGGTTGGCCGTCAAGGTCGGTGCGTACAAACACATAGCCTGTGTTAACCTCCGAGGGCTTGAAGGTGGCATCGATGTGCAGACCAGTGTGCAAACCCTTGCCACTGAGCGTAAACTCGCTCTTTAATGTTCTTTGTTTCATTATTGTGTATTGTTATTTTTCGTCCTTCAGTGATTCAAGCGCTTTCTTCAGGGCGCGGATGTCATCAGACATCTGGCCCAGGCGCTTGAAGTAGACATTCTGGCGGGCAAAGTCCATCGCGTTGATGGCAGGACTGCCCAGCAGGCGCTGCTTGTCACCCACACTGTTGGGAACACCGCTCTGGGCACCAATGCCGTTGTTGTCGCCCACGGTGATGTGGCCGGCAAAACCCACCTGGCCACCAATCATGTTGTTGCGGCCAATCTTGGTCGAACCCGCGATGCCCACCTGGGCAGCCATCACCGTGTTCTCGCCAATCTCGACATTGTGCGCCACCTGGATGAGGTTGTCAAGTTTCACACCCTTCTTGATGATGGTGGCACCCATCGTGGCACGGTCAATGCTAGTGTTAGAGCCAATCTCAACATCGTCCTCCAGGATCACAATGCCTATCTGCGAAATCTTTTCAAACGTGCCGTCTTCCTTGGGGGCAAATCCAAAGCCGTCACTGCCTATCACGGTACCGCTATGCACAGTGCAGCGGTTGCCTATCTGGCAACCATGATAAATCTTCACACCGGGATAGAGGGTCACATTGTCGCCCAGTGTCACACCATCACCCACGTAGACCTGAGGATAAATCATGACATTGCGGCCCACCTTCACACCCTTGCCGATGTAGGCAAATGCGCCGACGTAGGTTTCCTCGGGCAACTCGACACCTTCGCTCACATAGCACGGCTGCTCCACTCCATGGCGCTCGGGTGCCATCTGGGCACTCACCATGTTCAGCAGGTCGGCAAGCGTCTTGTAGGGATCTTCGACACGAATCAGGGTCGCTTGAACGGGGTGCTCGGCAACAAAGTCTTTGCGCACCAGCACTGCGCTGGCTTGCGTATCATAGATATAGTGTGTGTACTTAGGATTGGCCAGAAAAGTCAGGCAACCGGCGGTTGCTTCCTCTATCTTGGCATAGTTGTTGATGGTCACATTGGCATCTCCGTCGACAGTGCCTTGCACCATCTGAGCCAATTGTTGGGCAGTGATTTCCATTATCTGGTTTGAGTTCGTTTTTGTCTGTTTGATAAATAATTTGCAAAGTTCGGCAAATTGCGTGATACCGACAACTTTAACTCACTAAAATTTCCTAAAACACATGCAATAACAGAATATTTGTTCATGATTAAGACCAAAATGACCAATATTTCAGAGAAATGGCACAATCAATTCTGTTCCACACCCCTCGTTGGCTCAGATGGTATTAGCACTTTCTTTCCTCTGCAGGGTAGGTGGTAGAGGTTGGGTAAACTGTAACAGGATTGCTGCAAAAATCTTGCAACTTTCTCAGTTATTTCTTATCTTTGCCACGTTTTTGACAAAAAACTTGCAAAATGAAAATCATTCTATTGATATGGGCCTATGTGATGGGCACGGTGACCATGATAGCCGCCGATGCGGGGCAGATGACTGCTTGGTTGCAGCAGTTCGATAAGGAGCAGGGTGGGGCGGCAGTGACTGTTGCCAATCAGGTCATGCGTGCCGTCAATGACGATGAGTTGACCGACCAACTCATTCAGTTCGCTTCCACAACACCCATCGACTCGCTCAGGCAGCAAGTGTGGTATTGGGCTGCTGAGTGGTTCTACGACCGACAGCAATATGACCTGGCCGAAGAGTACGGACTCAAGGTGCTGCCTTTGTTAAGCGAAGGTAGTGACATCAAGGCCGACTGCCTGAATCTGCTGGGCTTGGCATACATGCGCATGGGTGACTTCAAGCGTGCCGCACACTATGCCAAGCAATGTCTCGAAATCGATATGCGCAGCGGTGATGACGACCGCATCTCGTCGAGCATGAACACACTGGCAGGCATCTATATGGCTGCCTATCAGCCCCATGAGGCCGAGAAGTATATCCTCCAAGCCCTGCAGCACGCCGACAAGGCCAACAACCCGCCGCGCAAGGCTGTGCTGTTGGGCATGGCTTCTGAAATCTATCATACATTAGCACAGGACGACAAGGCGGTGGACTATGCCCAGCAAGCCTTTGCCATCGACTCGACCCTGCAACGCCCACAGGCCTATATCCGCCTGTCGCAGAAGGCTTCGGCTTTACTCGGATTGCATCGCTATCGTGAAGCCGAGAATATCCTGCGACGTGTCATCCCAGAGTTTGAGCGCATGGGTGATGCCCATGCCCAAGCCATAGCCCTCAATCGCCTGGGCATGTCATTGCTCTGTCAAGAGCGTCAACGCGAGGCTATTCCATGTTATCGTCAGGCTGCCGGCTTGTTCTCACAGATGGGTGACCTCTACAACGAGATACACTCGCACCGAGGCCTATACGAGAGTTACTGGAAACTCAATCCCGACAGCGCCAAGTATTATCTCGACCGCTTCGATCTGCTCAAGGACTCGCTCTACACCCATGCCACTGCCGATGCCCTCTCGCGCTACAACGCCGAGTTTGACAACGATCAGTTGAAGCAAGAGAATGCTTCTCTATCCAGTGCCAATCGCCGCAATATCATCATCGGAGCCACGCTGATAGTCATCCTGTTGTTGGCGACTTGGTGGCTCATCAATCATCTGCGCCGTCGCTGGCAGCAACAGATGCAGGCACTCATTCGTGAGGTTGAGCGTCTGCGCGAGGCCAATCGGCCTGCAGATGCACAGGCTGTGGCCGATGCGCAACAGCCCAATGCAGCGACCCAGGTCACTGACATCCCGTCAGAAGACGACCGTGCATTCCTCATGCGGGTCATCGAGGCGGTCTATGACGGCATGCCCCGTGGCGATTTCAGTGTCGAGACCATCGCCTCGCAGGTCAATATGAGTGTTTCTACCTTCCGTCGCCGCTTGCTCGCCGTGTCGGGCAAGTCGCCCAAGGCCTACATCCAGGCCATACAGATGGAGCGGGCCATCCAACTGCTCGACGACCCTGAGCAGCCGGTGGCGCAGATTGCTCAGTTGTGCGGTTTCAGCGAGACCAGTAACTTTAGCCACACCTTCAAGCGCATCTACGGCTGCACGCCCACGCAATACCGTTCCAAGTAGTCCCTGTCCGGGATTTCCCGCCAATGATTATAAGGCATGTAGATTCAGCAGATATAGTGGATTTTTTGGTATTGCAGACTGGAAATCCGCGAGATAGCCTATCTGGAAGAATCTGCTAAATCTGCATGAGAAAAAACGTGGAATCTGCGTGAGATATAATCCGTCATCCACAAGCAGAAAATCGGGCATTTTGCCCGATTTTTTCATTTTGACCGAAATTCACAACTCATTTTCAGCACTTTGACCGAAAATCACAACACCCCTGATGAGGAATAGCAGTAATTTTGCATTATCAAAATTTCCTGCCCCCAATACGTGAAATTATGAACAATAAAGAACGTCAAGAAGCCACCATGCGGTTCACCGCGCAATACCTCCACGACCTCCAGCAGCAGGACCAGCTGGTCGACAAGATTGTGGAGCGTGTGGCGCATCGTCTCGAGCCGCTGATCCAGCAGATGATGGCCCGCGAGCAGAGCCAGCCACCATCGCAACCCTCCTGAAGCGAAAAACAAACAACAATTAATAACCCTCAAAACAGTAACAACAATGAAAAAGATTTTTTTAATGTTTGCTGCAGTGGTTATGTTCACTGCATGTAACGGAAGCACTGCCACCGACAGCACCACACCGTCTGACTCTGTTGCCGCCGAGCAAGCCGCCGAAGAGAACGAAGAGGCTGTGGTTGAAAAGACGGGACCATGCTCTATCGAGAGCGACGACTTGATCCTAGACGTGCCCGAAGGCTGGAAAGCCACTGTGGGCGCCTTCGCTGAAATCATCATGACCAAGGAAAGAGAGGATCACATGACACAAAAAATCGAAGTCTCGCTTATTCCCCACAAGACAGCAGCC
>Ga0310695_10013830_pt1 | contig 11004 bp, 8 predicted proteins | sample RumenRJG_04DNA_FD_203882 | JGI IMG/M metagenome (GOLD analysis project Ga0310695, IMG submission 203882) | Bovine rumen microbial communities from Lethbridge, Alberta, Canada - RJG_04 (v2) (version 2) | ecosystem: Host-associated > Mammals > Digestive system > Stomach > Rumen | place: Canada... | reverse complement strand
TAAACGGACATGCGAATATCACCCACGCTTATGACAGCATGGACCGTCTGATCTTCACGGGTGCCAGCATTCACCCGAGCTATACGAGGTATTACCTTGACGACATTTACGAAGTGACGGTGACGGACACGTCTGTGCGGGAGGTGCTCTACCTCGGCGGTGATGCCTACAGCGCCGGGACGGCATACGTCAGGCAAAGCGGCGGGGAATGGTCGCTGTGGTCCATACAGCGTGACAGGCAGGGCAGCGTCATAGGCATAATTATATATTACTATACTCAGCTTAAGTTCGGGATAGAATGTCCAGTGGAGAGGCCAGCCTATCAATACGGATGGGACAGAACTGGACAAATAGAACAACTTGGCACTTTCTAATTTTTTTGATTTATGAAAAGAATAATATATACCTTCATTTTTATTTGCATATCGAAATCATTTGGGCAAACATTATATTTTAATTCTATCGAATATAGAAACCATATTTGTGCTTTAGATGTTCAGACGCATGCAGAGTTATATGACAATCACAAATGTGATATTTATATAGATTTCAACTATGCAAAAGGTCTTGTTCCCCTCAGGCTTTTTACTGATATAAATTTCATAAAATATAATTTTTTCGTTCTCAAGAATAGTAAAGCGTGCTATAAATACAAACTTGACACTCCAAATCGTGGAAGCTATCATAGTTATAGGATACATCTTCCCGGACAGCTGAAAGTTTCCCTCAAAGCTGACGTTGGAGACACTATAGAGATTCATACAGGCTATAATTATATAAATATCCCACTTGACATCTCTCATATCAATAAAAAACGAACTTTCTGATAAAACATTGATTATACTAATGAGGATATTTTCTTTTCTTATATTGACATTAATGTTATTCGCCTGTGCTTCGCATGCAGAGGAGTCTATATTTATTGATCCCAAGCAAGTGACAGTGATACCGCTCCCGTACTATAAATACATACATACATCGGTATATCCGGAATTTATAATTGAAAAAGATAAAATCAAATCGGCCACTGTATATGCTTATTTCCAAATAGATAGCATTTCTTTATGTGACGGCCATGAGAAAGATTCAGTCTCAAATTTAACGATTGAAAAAACCTTATTTTTTGGGGGCCTGTTTTCATGCTTTTATACAAATCGTTATAAATATGGAATAGCCAATCAATTTTATACTTATTGTAACGAATATTTTCACAAAGGAATCTATAAAGACAAACAAAAAAAATGGGAAAAGCAAACATATATCCGAATACCAGGATGGATTAAAATAAAATTTCAGAATAACAAAACACTAAACATGTGTGATACTCTAAAATTCCGTACTCTGTATAATGACATAATCATCCCAATAGATACAGTAACTAAAACTACAGAAAAAATTCCTCTACCTTTCTGAAAAGGACAATTTATTACAAGAGAAAACTATTATTTTTGCGCAGATAAAATATTAGACCTGTGAACAAATCATTGCATATTATCCTCTTCCTTATACTCGCATTTAACGGACATGCGAATATCACCCACGCTTATGACAGCATGGACCGTCTGACCTTCACGGGTGCCAGTATACATCCGGGCTATACGGGGTATTACTTTGACGACAAGAGATGATGATACAGTTCCAAATATTTTTGAAATTGGGTAGTCATGTTAAAATGCTGCAAGACACGCTCACGACATTGTGTGTGCGTGCTTCCTGCCTTGGCGCAGATGTCTGGTAATTGCCGGCTGATGTGCTCAATGTCTCCTGGTTCAAATACAAAACCGGTTGAGGTGTCTACTAACTCAGGGGAGGCAGTGCTGTTGTACACAATAGAAGGGGTGCCGCATGAAAGCCCTTCTACGGTTGTCATGCCCATGGATTCTTCGTATGAGAGATTTAATACTACATCAGCAGCACTATAGAATGTAGCTAACTCCTTTTGGCTTTCAATCCGTTCAACAGTAATAATATGCGAGGGGATTGAACGGAGTTGCTCTTTTGTCATGCCGACTAACACGATGGCATATTTTTTGGGCAACAGATAGGATAGTTTTATAATGTCGTCAATACCTTTTTCTTTATGCCTGGCCCAATCAGCACATACCACGAGGAGCATATAGCGATTATTTATGCCCAGTCTGCTTCTGACGGCTTTGTCACTTTCTGCACTTTGAGGCGAAAATGTCTCAGTATCGATGCCGTTATATATTTGACGAATAGGATAATCTTTCAAAAAAGACTGCCGAACAACATTCTCCAACCATTTTGAAACCGTTACGAGTGTGAGGTTTTCTATGTCAGAAAATGCGTTTTTTTTCCGTCGGTAATTACGTTTACTGCCATCCCACAGCCATGATTTCGGGTAGGCTCTTAACTGTTTGCAGTTGTCGCATCCAGAGCGCCATTTGTCGCATTTCGCATACGTGAAATATGCGCAGTGACCAGTAAAAGGCCAACAGTCATGCAGCGTCCAGACTACAGGAATCCGACTTTTTCGCAGCCAGGAGAACAATATCTCGTAGTTTAAGTAGTAGCCATGGATGTTGTGTAGATGTATAATGTCGGGGTTGATTATTTCAACTTGCTGCAAGAATTGCTTGGTCGCATGCGCAGACAGTAGGCCTGCATTGTCAAACAACCGGGCGCCCAAAGCATGAAGGTATCTGTCAGATGGGCTGCCTATGGGTAATAAATTTGAGTTGCTTTGAAGTATTCCCCAACTATAGGCGATTGTACTGTCTCCACCAGATTGGAGGACAAGATTGCCGATTTGCTCCTCAATGTGGCCGATGGACCCCCGGCCGGTGGCTGTGTTTACTTGCAGTATTTTCATCTCTTACGGTTTTTCAATAGTTTCTGATACAACTGTAGGTAGCTGGCTGTAATAGCCGAAACATCAAAGCGTACAACATTTTCCAAGCCTTTCGCAATAAGCTTTTCGCGGTAGGATTTGTCATTGATAAGTTTGCAGAAACCTCTGCGGATATCGTCAGCATCATAGGGATTGACGTAACATACGGCATCGGCACCTATCTCGGTCATTGGTGCGATGTCAGATGTCAGAACGACGCGTCCCGTAGCCTGACCTTCAATGATAGGCATGCCAAAACCTTCATACAGGCTTGGAAATGAAACTATGTCTGCGCTCTGATACTCCAGCAATATTTCCTCGTCTGTGAGACCGACCTTGTTGGTATATGAAATGTTCTTTTCTTCAAGATCGTTGATTTCATCAGATGACAGTTTGCCGATAATGACCAGGTGGCAAGGTATGCCTTTCAGTGCCTGAAAGACACGCTTGAGGTTTTTGTTGGCGGTAGTTCCAATTTGTAAAATAACCGGTGTCTTATCGTTGAACGGCTTAGGGGAATATTTGAATATCGGGTCAAGGGGATTATATATTACTGATATTTTGTTTGCGGCGAGTCCCTTGAACTCGGTCAATAATTCCTGACGAGTTTTTTCGGAGATACAGGTTATGCAAGGTGTAATCCTTAAAGGAAGTGAATACCAGAAGAAGCGAAAAAACAGTCGTTTAAGTTTGTTGTGCGAATTTATTATAGATAAATCGTGGATGGTTAAGACTGTCGGACACCCGATTAAGGCCAATGTCAAGTAATGCATTACACCCGTAATGTGATGTATGGCTTTCCTGTCGCGGTGAGCAAACATCCATAACAGATTACGCAACACGTCAAAAGGGCCGGCATGAAAGGTAGGAGTCTCCAGATGCCGTGATTCAGCTGGAAGGTCGTTTTCTATAGGGCGAAAGACCTTGTGGATGCTGAAAAAGCCTGACTTGATGTTTCGGTAGATGAAATTAATCCGTATTTTGTCTGACATAGTCGGTGTTTATAAACAAACCTTTATACGGTTGAAAATAATCTGTGTCGGAACCATAGTTGGAGAAACCTTTGGCAATGTTAAGCCAACAGTAGATGGGCAGAAGCAACATGACGCATAATTTACCTATGTTGGGCTTGATCAGTGCCAGGACATAGGGAATGATAAATATCTCCATCATCGAGAAATACAGCATTCCGCGGGAAACAAACTGCTGCCATACCGTTCCGTTCACCAAGATGTAAAATAGGATGCCAATAAAGTACAAGTTGTAGGAGAGATAGTAAAAGTTGTCTTTGTTTTTTATTTTTTGATCCATAAAAAACAGGATGGCGAACCAAAATAATTTTCTCATCAAAGATATGAGAGACACGATGAGTGAGACATTATAGACAGAGATGTTGTTATAGAAATCAAGTTTATAGTTTATTTGTTCATTCTGTATTAATATCAATGCCAGAGGCGAGAGTTTGTTTATGATGCCGGAATACGATATGACAATGGCAATGGCCAGGGCTGCCAAAAGATATTTTTTGTTGATGCGTTTAAGGCATAAAAGCGCAAGAAGGCATATTGGTGCGGAGTGATGGATGAAGTAGCCTGCGAAAACCAGAAGGACAAACCACCACCACTGTTTTTCTTTTAAGAAATATAGAGCAATGAAATATACACCGATGAATAAAAACTGTCTGTTTGTTCCCATAAAAGGCACAATTACCATGTAAAGCAGCATCAAGGATGTGAAAGGAACGGGAGACAACTTGAATATGCCCCAGAATACCATTAAATAGAAGACAACGGCATGTGTGATAAGATATACTGAATAATTGTCTGTAAATATTCTGACACTCATTACAAAAAGATTGTATAGAGGTTCGAAAGATGATTTTGCGTCTCTTATCTCTAACTCTTTGAAAAAGTTGACAAAATAATTGTGGTATACATCCCAGTCGCATCCGGTCTGCCAGCGGAAACCGTCGTGGAATACCAATAAGAAATATACAAACAGCACAAAATACATTTTGTACTTGTCTATGATTTCCCGGTTGAATGTCTCGATTAAAGAAATTACCGCAAGTATTCCTAAAGTGAATAGATACATTATTTTTTAGCAAGAATCCGGATAGATGTCCCTATTGCTGCAATGAGCATAAAACCTAAAACAATCAGTGTTCGCGCCGGTCCATCCTTTTTTATTGGTACAACAGCGGGTTCGATTTCGCTAAATGATGGAGTCCTCTCCTGTACTTTGGCTTTGGCCAACTGTACTTGTTGAGATACCTGTGTGTACATTTGGTATTTGAAATTCATGTCATTCTCCAGGTCTTTTGCTTTCTGGCGTGTAGTTTCAAATGCCATGTCTAAATGTCTGTCGACGAACGACGTATACTGTTGTTGGATATCGTCAAACTGGCGTTTGGCTTCTTGTTGTAACAGGATGGCGTAGTCTAAATCATTCTTGGCCTTCTTGGTGCGGTATTTTACGATATACTGTTGCAGGCGGTGTGTGACAGTGTCTGCGAGTATTGCCGATATCAGCGGGTCTTGCGTGGTAACAGAAATAGTGATAATGTCCGTTCGTTTATCCACTTGGCATGACACCATTCCATTGATTGCTTTTTTGACCTTGTCCTGTAGTTTGGTTAATTTCACGACACTGTTTTTTGTATTTGTTGCCTGTTTTTTATCATCTTTGGCAGACGATTTGAACCATGACAGTGGGTATGACAACAGGGATGAACGCTGGTGTTTTGTTATATAATCATACAATGTGATGTCTTTCAGCTTCCCGTCGTGAGATGTGACATTTATACTAAATAAGTCCAATACGAACGGGGTAGATTTGATTACATCGGGATAGATGGTAGGGTAGAAAGCATCAACGGACGTGTTGAAGTTGCCCAGATTAAGTCCGACCATAGATGCTAAACCTGAAATTTTATCTGTCGTACTGTTGTTGCTTAGTTCTGGTGCCAATATGACCTGTGACTTATAAGTGTTAGGTATGCTAAGGGCGATAATCGCACCGGCAATCATTGCCACGGATAAGGGAATGATATATAGCTTACGTTCATTCCATAGACTTTTGACAATAGCGGTAAGATCAATTTTATCCTCTACATTTATCTTATTCATATGTTTGTTACTTTAATGCGGAAATAAGTACTGCGCCGATTGTTGCCACAGTGCCTGCTGCGGTAATCCACAGGGAAGCCTGATGGGTATTGTCTTTCTTTTCTGCCTTGGCCGGTACAACAATCTCGCATCCAGGCAAGACTTTGCCTTTGGACGCACTGCTCACTTGACCATTTGCGTATACGATGTATGTCTGGCTTTTCTTCCCACCTTTAGCGACACCGCCAGCCTGATTGATATAGTATGAACTATTTTTGCCTGTGATATAGGATACTGTATTCGGGAACATGACTTCTCCGCTTATTTTGACGGTGTTATTGAGTTGCGGAATAAAGATAGAATCGTTCTCGGCAAGTACGATGTCGTCGTTTGTGTGTGGATTGTTTAATGCTTTTTCCAAATCAAAACCGATGTTGTAATTGTTTTTTAGAAGTGCGTTTTGTATCTCTATTGAGTCTTGTTTTGTTGGGGCTACTTCTAGTTTTCTGAACTTCAGGTCTTCTTCTTGATTGGATATTTTGCGTATGAGCTGTGCGTCTACAACAGAAGCCTTGTCTGTCACGCCTCCAGCTCGTTTTACAATGTCGCTGATACGTTCTTCTTTACTGGACAGGATGTATCTTCCGGCATATTTTACTTCGCCGGTAATGATAACGGATTTCTGTTCTTGATATGCAGGATTGCGATGGATAGTGACGATGTCATAAGGCTGCAGTTTGAAGGCAGTCTCCTTTTCCATTGAAAGACCATCATTTAAAGTCAGGGAGAAAATCTTTGCCAATTTGTTTCCATTGACATTGTCATCCTCGGAGGTAATCCGTCGGGCTACTTCTACATTTGTCAGAGATGCCATTTCGTTCAATCCGCCAGCCTCTGTGATTAGATCTTCAACAGTCTCTCCTTCAGAATAGGGATACTCTCCCGGATTGTATACCTCACCATATATAGACAGAAAACGTGATTCATTCAACTTTTCAGTTGAGGTAATAATAAGTTCATCTTCATTTTGTAGTGCGACATCGGGAACTTTAGATGCCATAATGGCATTTAGATTTATGGAAATGGTTTGCAATGTGCGGTCGGCCTTCATCCTGTGTAATACAGCGCGTGTACCAAAAGCATTTTCCAATAATCCGCCAGCCTGTTCAATCAATGACTTTACGCTGTTGACATTGCTGCCTATCTTGTATTGGCCCGGACGGAACACGGCTCCGGTAACTTTAACCGTGTTTTTATATCGTTCAATGACAGAACCGACAACCACGTCATCGCCGTCTTCAAGGTGGAAAGTACCAAAATCCCATTCGTCTATGTTGTGAACTGTCAAGCCTTCATTGCTTTTACGTTCTACACGTATCTTTTGTTTATATGCATCTCCTGTAAAGCCGCCAGTGAAGGCTATCAGTGATTGGAGGCTCTCATTTTCCTTCATCTCATAGTACATGGGGCGCTTTACTTTACCTTCTGCTTTGACAAGGTTTTTGTAAGGGCCGACTAGTATGACATCATTCTCGCGCAGCATCACATTCCCCGACAGGCGACCATTTAGGATGTAGTCATAGATATCGACTGTAGTGATGATTTTGCCGTTGCGGCTCACTTGAATGTCGCGTAGCGTACCGATGTCATTAACACCGCCTGCCATATATAGAGCATGAAATACAGTGGCAAATGCTGATAATGTGTATGTTCCAGGAACAGCGACTTCTCCCATGACATTAACCATAATGGTTCTCGTCTGCCCTAAAGTCAGTTTAATAGAAGAGCCTTGGTAGTAACCGCTTATCTTCCGTTGTACTTTTGCTTGTGCTTGACTGACATTCAGTCCGGAGATGTTGATTGGCCCGATTTTCTCTATTGTAACTGTTCCATCAGGGGAAATTTTATACTTATTACTACTTTGAGATAGTCCGTAGATGTCTAAAATCACCTCGTCACCAGGGCCAAGTACGTATGTCGCAGGTGTGGCAACGTTCATGTTAGGCTCAAAAGATAATTTCTTTGAACGGAAAATGTCGTGACCAAAAATTTTTATTGAGTCATTCTCCTGCAGCACTTCGTCTTCATCGGTCTGTTTGGTAATATTTGTTTCTCCATTAGAGATTCTTGTACGGTTTATCTCTTGGCTTGTATTCTCAGAGGTGGAAGACCGCCTATTCTCTATGTTTTTCTTAATTCTTTCAAACTGTTGTTGTGTTACGCCGCGCTTTATCAGGTCTGTGGCAATTTGCTGCTGGCTCATGCCTTTAGCGTTCTGTTGCTTTGCGTAATCTATGACTTGTTCATCTGTCATTTGCGCATTAACGCTGACCAATGCCATTGTCATAATGAATAATAACACAGAAAATCGTTTCATGCTATTTAGTTTAATATATCGTCATTATTTCTTTAACCATTTGTCCGCAAATACCTTCATCCAATATCCACCGACTACGGAGCGTCCGATAAATGCTTCGTATTTGCCTGTTTTTGTGTTGTGCCAATCGCTTAGAGCAACTCTGGAACTTGTCTCATTGGCATATTTGTACAATGGTTCAATCAGAGCGTCAAAATCTTCCTGCTTGTCTGCCATTGTCGCCGTCCACATAATCCAGTCACTCTTTGTATAGTCTTTGCGACAGTCCAAAGGAAGACCGTATTTGTTCTGGTGTTGTAGGTAAAATGCAATTTCTTTTTGTCTGACTTTTGGAGAGAATACTCCTGTTTGCCATATTTTATCCCAGACCATATTGTATTTCTGGCTCCATGTGGAGTCGCGGTCAAAAGCTAAACGGTAATGGTCTTTCTCGTGTGCTTCTTTTTCCCATTTTGAAGCCATCTTCTTCGCTATTTTGGCATATTTCTTGGCTTCTTCTGTCATGCCTTTCATTTCGGCCATTTTTGCATAACCCATAATACCCATAATAGCTTTGACGGATAGATTACAGTTGTGTGCCCAGTGGCCGGCAAAGTCATCGGTGCATAACTGGTTAGACGGGTCTTGACCATTTTCAACGAGATATTGATTCCACTGTGTCAGCAAGTCCCAATACTTATCAGCGTAGTTTGTATTACCATCTATCATACTGAGCATGGCTGTAAGTATAATCATGTTTCCAGACTCTTCCAGAGGCATGTCTCCGCCATAAGTCTGGCCGTTTGCGATAGGATAAGTGCCGATGTCGTGTGCTGCGAATGGTTTTGTCCACTGGCCAGTCTTGGAATATTCAAAGATACTTGTCATCATGCCTTTAAGCAATTCCGGGTTATATCTTAGGAAAAGAGGTGCGGAAGGGTATGTAAGGTCCACAGTATTGACGCTTCCGTTTGAATTGTTTTCTTTTGAGAAGAAAAGCAAGTGTCCTTTGTCATCTTTGAATAATTTGTGAGCTGCTATGACGTGGCGGTATGTTCCAGACAGAAGTTCGGCATATTTAATTCCGCCTGATTTCAGGGCGTCATCATAAATGATTTTATCCTGTTCCCTGCATCGCGTCATAATTGAAGTATAGTCTTTCTTAAGTTTTTCGAATGCATCGAAAATCGTTACTTTGCCTTCGTGTGCCCAGTATGCCTTATATTGTTTGTGGAAGAACTCGATGTCTTTTATTTCATCATAGCCGACCATAGTGAAACTTGATTTTGGTGTTGCTGTTACCCAGTCAAAATCGTGCATGTAGGCTATTCCGGTGAGTTGTGAAGCACATTGAGATACCACGCTGTCTGCTGTTGTCATCAGTTTGCCGCGGCCTGCAATCTGCAAGATTTGTTTCTGGTAAGGTGCAATGCCTAATGAGCCATTGGCGTCTGACAGATAGAAGTATCCCCAGTTGATGCAAACGCCGTCTCCTTTTTTCTTCAGGATGGGTTGAGACAGAGTGCCGCACCTAATATAGCTTGAACCGTTGCCCGGTGAAACAAAGGCTGATGATACTGGAACATAGCCACGGTCCACGTTGTCCATTGCCATCTCAGGTGTTGTCACCAGATAGAACTGTACCTTGTGAGGCTTTCCGTCGGTAGCACGCACTTGGTAGGAAATGTAGTTTATAGGTGTTGACAAGAGATCCAAGTCTGTGATAATCATAGGTGCTGTAAAAACAATATCTAAGTCAATACTGCCACATTCAAACGAGTAGTATGAACTGGTGGCTGTTACTGATTGCGCTTTTTGTTTTGCATACAGCATACTGAAGTCACGATTGATATATCTTTTGTATATACCAAAATCTACATATGAGCCTCCTGTTGTGTTATGGCAATGAACTGCAATAATGTTGTTGCCTTCATGCAGTAATTGTTTTTGCTCGTCTGAGAGTACCAGTTTTTGGTTTCTCTTCCATGTAAAGCCGGTATCGTGTACCTTTGTTCCGTTAATGAATATCTCAAAGATATCGTCATGTGAATATCGTATGACGAAGTCACTTTTAAGGTCTTTTTCTGTCAGGTTGAAAGTGCGGCGCACATAGATGTCTTTATTGTCGCCAGCCCATTTGGTGTGTGCATCTCTTCTGACTCTGTCACTGAATGCTCCCTGTGCCTTCTGCCATGACGAGTCGTCAAAGCGCTCTGTGGTCCAGCCTTGCGCAGGTGTCTCCACCGTATAAGGTGCAGTCCATGCTTCTTCATCTGCCATAGGCAGTACTGTTTCCAGCAATTCCCGGTTGTCGTCTCCCATGAACCGGTATGCGATGTCATCAACGCGCAGTATACCCAATATGGGCTTGTCTGCACCTGTCCAGTGCTTGGTAGGTCCTTCCTGCAGATTGTCATAGGGGGACCATATGGAGAAATACGGGTCATTGACCAGAATCGGAACGGCAGGAAGACGTAGTGATGTCCTCTTGTAAGGTTCAAACATTTCAGGACTCTGGGCATTTGCCCAGAGTATCCCAGAGAGGAAGAATGCGGCTAATGTCTTTCTTGATATCATGGTTTTATTTTATTTTAAGAGCGAAACCTCCACCTGGTGCCATGTGTATGTTTAGCTTTCCGTTGTTGAGTTTTAAAGATGTCTTGGCGTAGTCTTGTGCAAATTTGGCTGCA
>Ga0310695_10013829_pt1 | contig 11004 bp, 5 predicted proteins | sample RumenRJG_04DNA_FD_203882 | JGI IMG/M metagenome (GOLD analysis project Ga0310695, IMG submission 203882) | Bovine rumen microbial communities from Lethbridge, Alberta, Canada - RJG_04 (v2) (version 2) | ecosystem: Host-associated > Mammals > Digestive system > Stomach > Rumen | place: Canada... | reverse complement strand
TGTGCGGCTCTATCGCAATAATGATCAGGCTTTTGAGCGTCAACTATTGAGTAATGACAGCGCAAAAAGGAAGATTCCATTAAAGATGATTGTCGGAATGACTACCGATGGAGTTTCCCTCCGCGTGTCTTCATTGTCATCATCAGACTGTTGGACGGAAGCGACAATCGTCGTTGAACATCAGATAGCCGAGAAATCTCAGCGTGAGAACATAATAAGACAATTGTCGAAATTAGGTGATACATCATTTGAATGCTCGGATATTGTTATTCCTGAGTCATTCAATCTCTTTGTACCAAGTAGCAGATGGGCCGAATTGCGAAGAAAAGCTTTAGACGAACTGATTAGTAAGAGTAATAATGCTAAAGCCCCAAACGACACAATTGAGGCTGACGCTACTTCCAAACCTGGATGTATTGATGCAGCTATCAAGATTCCTGAATATAAGTATCAGTATTGTTATAATGTCTCAAACAACATTTCAAAGCATTTCTATGCCAAACGCGGACTCAATAATGTTGACGATGCGTTTGAGATAAATGTTCCCCGCCCTGCATTGTTAATGCAATGCAGACACTGTCTGCGCTTCGCGTTAGGTCATTGTGTTAAGAATGGAGGAATAAAGCCAAATTGGAAAGAGCCTCTTTGTCTTAGACTATCTGACGGACGACGCTTCAGACTTGAATTTGATTGTAAGAATTGTCAAATGAATGTTTATGCAAACAGATAGAGAATCATTTCATATTGCCTGGTCAATGCCAAAAGTGTTAATCAAGAGACTGATGTTTATCATTATGTCAGTACTCGTGTCTTCATGTTTCTATCAAGGGCCATATACTTCAGATGCATGGAGCATGACAGAAGAGCAATTAGATTCGATATCTTTTTATACGACGCATCATTATACCCGTAACTTCAATTTCTCTGTCCGTAGTGATTCGCTTCTTCTGATTGCCCAACACCCTACAGAGTTTATAAACGGTCTTCAAGTAGATTCGTTATATATTCGTAATTCTGACAAGATAGTAGTAGCAGACTTTGCAACTATATCAAATGACTCAATAGACACCTTGTGGGTTCGTGTAGCCCGTGATGAAGAGACAATAGGTTGGATTCACGAGAATGACCTTCTCAATGGTGTATCGCCAGACACACCGATAGCACAGTTTATAGATATATTCTCCAATACCCATTTGCTGGTGTTCGTATGTATTCTTATTCTTGCATTGGCTCTATTTATGTTCAGAAGGATAAAAAGACTTGGTTCGAAGATTGTCTATTTTAATGACATCGATTCTTTCTATCCCACATTCCTTTGCTTGCTCATAGCTACATCAGCTGTGTTCTACAGCTCTATTCAAATGTTCGCCCCTGAGACTTGGCGCCATTTCTATTATCATCCAACACTTAATCCATTCTCAGTTCCATTGCATATTGGCTTGTTCCTTACATCGGTCTGGGGACTTTTAATCTCCCTAATTGCGACTTTGGACGATGTTCGAAGACATCTTGCAGGATGGGAGTTGATATCATATCTGCTCGGACTGGCAGCGGTTTGTGGTTTACTATACATCATCTTCAGCATCACGACACTTTATTACATAGGATATCTTCTTTATTTGACATTGCTTACAGTATGCTTGCGAAAATACTTATTTCACACTCAGGTGAAATACTTATGTGGTAATTGTGGAAAATGTATGCCTTCTAAAGGCATCTGTCCTCATTGCGGAGCGATGAACGACTAGCGTTTTTAGAAAAATATAAATATTTTTGGCAGTTATGTCAAATTTGTGTACTTTTGCATATTAACTAATAATAACCAAATTAATTATGGCTGTTAAGATATTAAGCGTTGATGACGAGATGGATCTCGAGTTGTTGTTAACGCAATATTTTAGAAGGAAGATACGCAAGGGCGAATATGAGTTCGTTTTTGCACATAATGGTCTTGAAGCATTGACAATGATGCTGAAGCATCCAGATATTGAGATAATACTCTCTGATATCAATATGCCTGAAATGGACGGACTCACTCTGTTGGCGAAAATCAATGAGATGCGCAATCCTGCTCTGAAGGTTATTATGGTAAGTGCCTATGGTGACATGGGTAATATTCGTCAGGCTATGAACAATGGTGCCTTCGATTTCGCTACCAAACCAATTGACCTTGATGACTTGAGCATAACTATTGAGAAGGCCATAGAACAGATTGAATATGTTCATTCCATGCAAGCAGAGCATCAGCAACTTGAGTCTCTTAAGACTGATTTAGCAGTTGCCAGCGAGATACAGCAAGCCATACTCCCACGAGTATTTCCTCCCTTTGAGGATTTAACACAACAGATTGATATTGCTGCATCTATGGTACCTGCAAAGGATGTTGGTGGCGATTTTTACGATTTCTTCCGTATAGATGATGAACATATAGGCTTCACCATTGCCGATGTTAGTGGTAAAGGTGTTCCTGCAGCTATTTTTATGGCTGTAAGTCGAACATTGATACGAGCAACGGGACTTCGCGGCATTACTCCATCTGAATGTATGACATACGTTAATCGCCTGTTATCTGCAGAATCCGTTGACTGTATGTTTGTTACAGTATTCTATGGAATCTTGAATGTCCATACTGGTGAAATAGTATATTGTAATGCTGGTCATAATCCGCCATATGTTCTGAAGAATAACGGAAAGGTTGAAGCCTTACCAATGTCAACGAATCCTATGGTTGGAGCTGTTGATGGAATAGATTTTCAGCAGGAGCAACTTCAATTAGATAAAGGTGACGCTTTGGTCATGTTTACTGATGGCGTTACTGAAGCCATGAATGTGACATTTGAAGAGTTTAGCGAGAATAGGCTTGAAGAAACTCTCTCTACTGTCGTGATGCATAGTGGTCAGGAAATTATTGATACAGTTAAAAACAATGTCTCTACATTTACTGACGGTGCTGAACAAAGTGATGATATTACGTTGTTGACAATTAGAAGACTGTGACTAAGAAAAGGTTTTTGCTATTCATCTCCGTTGCAGTTTTTGCAGTTCTTACTGCTATTGGCTTCGGTGGCTGGTATTTGGAACACAACCGAGTATCAGTCCTCGAGCAGCGTGTGGCTGAAATGCAGAAGAAGGAGCAACGCTCAGCAATAGATAAGAGCATTAGTGAACAGCTTGGTGTAATTGCTGCTCAACAGAAAGAGATTGCCGAAGAGAAGACTGAAGAAGCCATGCAACAGAAACAACGTGCTGATGAAGCATTCAGTCGTTCTGAATTGGAACGTCAAAAGGCTGAAGAAGCAGAGCATGAGGCCCGACAGGAAAAAGAAAAGGCTGATCTTGAAAGACAAAAAGCTGTCATCGCACGTAGTGAGGCTGAGAAGTCAGAACAAATAGCAAGAAATGAGCGTAATACCGCCGATACACTTCGGTTTACAGCACTTGGTCGATCGCTTGGTGCAGCCTCTCGTCATGAGTTTTCTAACAATCAGGTCGATCTGGCTCAAGTGTTAGCATATTATTCCTATTATTACACAAAGAAATACAAGGGCGAAGTCTATGTGCCTGATATCTTCCAATCCATGCTTTCTGCCAGTCATCGTATTCAGAACTGGCATAAACATAGGGGAATGATTAGAGGTATTGATTTTATGCCCAAAGGCGATAACCGTATTGTTTCAATATGCGATAATGGAATGCTTCTTATTCATACTAAAGAAGGAAATCATCTGAGAACAGAAGTCCTCTTTGATGGTAAGCAAACAGATATTTTCAAGACCAATAGCTGTGACTTGCGTTATCTCTATATATCTAATAAAGGTATAATTAGCTCTATCAGTAGAAGCGGTCATCTGCTTATTAATGAAGGTGGCGTAAAAGGCAAGACACGCATCATACCTGTTCTCGAGAAAGATTATCCAACTATATCGTGGATGAACGATGATGGCAAGTCGGTTATTGTTATTGGTGAACATAACATGGCATTGGTCGATTTGACAAAATCCGATGAATCAGCTGTCGTAGAAACGAAGAAGCTTACGTCTCGTATTGTTTCCTTTGGAAAATTGCATGGAAAACTAATACTCTTTGACAATAAAGGTAAGCAGTATCTGGTTAAATCTTTTAATGACATAGAGGTTTCTGATATTCCCATACCAGAAGGACTGGTAACTGTTTTTCATGCAACAAATAATATGAACGTCTATGGAATGGACGACGGCACTATCTATCTCAAGAAACGAGATAGTAACGACTACGTAGCTCTTAAGGGGCACAAGTCTTTTATTTCTCATCTTAAGATTATTGGAGATCGACTTTATTCTTCCAGTTATGATGGTAAAGTGAATTTCTGGTATGTTAATAACGAGAAGATTATTCCTATAGAGATTCTTTCTAAATCCAGCTGGATTATGGATTTTACTATCAGTAATGACGGTCAATCGCTATGGGTTGGTGATATGAATGGCTATCTTACTGAAGAATTGCTTGATGTTGAAGCTATAAACGGCATTATTGAGAACGAGTTGAAACAGAAGAAACGCGACTTCACCCAAGAAGAATGGAATTACTATATTGGTAAGACGACTCCCTATGAGCCTCTTATTATTAAGAACGGAAAGGAGGTTGTACGATGAAACGCATTCTCCTATTTAGCTTAGTATTAGTTTTTATTCTGCCATTCTCCTTTGGTCAGACACGACAACTAGGCGTACCATATTTCCGCAATTATACTGCTTCTGATTATGATGCGAATAATCGTAACAGTGATATTGTTGCCGATAATGAAGGTCGTGTGTTTATTGCTAATTTCGAAGGACTGCTTTATTACGATCAGGCTACCTGGCGCATGTTGCATCTTCGAAGTCTGACACGTCCTACGTCTTTGTATCTCGATTCAAAGAACACACTATGGGTAGGTGGCTATAACTACTTCGGACATGTTGTTGTTGCCGACAATGGTACAATAGGATTGAAAGATTCTGAAAACATGTCTTCACTTAAAGGCGAGGTACTTAAGATATGGGAAGAAGATGGACATATCGTTTTCCTGGCCAATAATGACAGAGTTTATAGAGTCAATGATAATCATTTGTCTTTACTTCGCAGGCATACTAATAATGAAGACAATGTTGACTTGGATGACACTCAGACCATAACTATCGACAATGGTTTGAAAGCCGTAGCAAAGACTGGTAGTGGACTCTTCTTCTACACCGACTCAGGAGAACTCTTGTGTAACATAACGGAGAAAAACGGATTGTGTTCTAACAACATAAACCGTATGGTCTATAATGGCAAGGGATTACTCTGGGGTGTTACCGACAACGGTGTTTTCTCAATGTCAATGCCAACTGCATACACATATTTCTCACATAATGAAGGTGTTCAGGGAGAAGTGTATAGTATGCATATCTATAATGGCTTGACATATGTGGGCACTACCAATGGTCTTTATCGGCAGAATGGTATGAGCTTTGAGCATATTGAAGGCATCAATCACTTGTGCTGGGCTTTGACAGAAAAAGATGGTGTTTTGCTGGTTGCTAGTGAAGGCGGTCTTTATAGTGTTGACAAGAATGAACACATTCGTCAGATAAACGAATACGACACAAAGTCTATTTTAGTAAATGACGATGTCTTTATCACCGGTGAAGGAAAGGGAGTCTTTCTTAACAAGCTGTCAGGTGAGCGCTACAAAATAAGTCCACAACAGAATGTGACTCAAATTCTTAAAGACGGTCATGATTGCATGTGGCTCAAGACTATTTATGGCGAAATATGGTATCGCACCAAGAATCAGTCTTTGTTTTCAAATTATACCAAGAATATAAACAAAGATGGTAGCAATAGTTTGATGCAGGCCACATTAGTAAAAATTGGGAACGATGTAGTTGTCGTTGATGCCATCGATACAGAGCCTTTCTTATATCCTCAGTTCTCATATACTGATTTTTCAGGCAACACGTGGCTTACTGACAAGGAAAACAATAATCTATATGTGTGGAAGAACGGTCAAAGACAAGAATCCTTTGACGCTTTTCTATATCCTTTACGTGACGTTGTTATCCGTACAATGTTTATTTATAAAAGTCAGATATGGCTTGGTGGAGAATCGGGGGTTACTGTGATTGACCGTTCTGTTAAAGACCCTGCAATTAATAATGTTCCCAAGGTACGTATCTGTTCTGTAATAGCAAATGGCGACAGCGTTGTTTGGGGAGGATTCGGAGAATGCCCTAAGAAATTGCCAACGCTTGAAAGTAACCAAAGAAACATTTATTTTACTTTCGCAATAGATAATCCTACAATGTTGGGACGTGCCCAATATAAGTACAGGATGGATGATCACGAATGGAGTGCTGCCACGGACCAACATTTTGCTCTCTTCAATGACCAGCGTCCAGGAGAGCACGTTTTTCAGGTTAAGGCCGTCGATGCTATGGGACGAGAGATTGATGCTGTATCAATCAAGTTTGAGATTCTTGCACCATTCTATATAAAGTGGTATATGAATGTGCTATATTTGATTGTTATTGCCTTCTTCATATACCTTATCGTTCGTTATCGTATTTCACATCTGGAGAGAGAAAAATTACGACTGGAGTCTGTCGTTAATGAGCGAACAGCTGAGATTGTGAAGCAGCGCGATGAAATCGTCAAACAGAAAGACGAAATTGAGGAGAAATCACGTAGTCTGGAGTCAGCACTTGATGAGCTTGGACAAGCTCAGAACGAGTTGATTCGTCAGGAAAAGATGGCTATGGTCGGTAAATTGACCCAAGGCCTTATTGACCGTATTCTCAATCCGTTGAATTACATAAATAACTTTGCCAAGCTCTCTATAGGTCTTGTTAAAGATGTAAAGACAAACATCGATGATGAGAAAGAACACATGAGCGAGGATAACTATGAGGATACTGTCGATGTGCTTGGTATGCTATCTTCCAATCTTGAGAAAGTTGGTGAGCATGGCCAGAACACCACACGAACTCTTAAAGCAATGGAAGAGATGCTTAAAGACCGTTCAGGAGGCATAGTCCCAATGAACCTTGCTATAGTTCTTCGTCAGAATGAAGAGATGTTCAGCAACTATTATGCCAAGGAGATTGCAGCTGAAGGTATAAAGGTAACTTTCAACTATCCTTCAGGCGAATTACCTATCAATGGCAATGCTGAGATGTTGAGCAAGTGTTTTATGAGCATGTTGGCAAATTCAGTTTACGCTATCCTGAAAAAGTCACAGCGTGAGAAATATAAGCCTGAGATAACTTTCAGCGTGACTGATGATAACATCAATCTGATTGTTACATTACGTGATAACGGTATAGGTATTGAAGAAACGATTCTAAACAAAGTCTTCGACCCATTCTTCACTACAAAGCCTACAGGCGAAGCTTCTGGCGTAGGACTTTATCTGAGTCGTGAAATCATACAGAATCATCAAGGCGATATTTCTGTGAAATCCGTCAAGAATGAATATACAGAATTTACCATTGTGTTACCTAAAAACAAGTAAACTATGGAGCAGGAACTGGAACAATTAAAAGAGCAACTTAAAAAGCAGGAAAAACTTGCCTCGTTAGGTCTGTTAAGTGCAGGTATTGCTCATGAGATACAGAATCCTTTGAATTTTGTCATCAACTTCAGCAAGATGTCAGACAAGCTATTGAGTGATCTGACTGAGATAATGGAAGACAATGAAGATAGTCTTTCCGATGACGATCGCGAAGAAGTTGATGACATCTTAGCTGACTTGCATGAGAATATGGCTAAGATTGTAGAACACGGAGAAAGAGCAATCAGCATCATCCGTGGAATACTGCTTGTTTCAAGAGGTAAGGATGGTGAGTTCATACCAACAGATGTATGTCATATTGTCCATGAATATGTGTGGCTCTCTTATCATGCCATGAGAGCAAACTATAAGAATTTTAATGTCAGCATCCACGAATCCTATGAGGAGAATCTCCAGCCCATAATGGTTATTCCACAGGATATAAGCCGTGCTGTTCTTAACGTCATGAACAATGCCTGTTATGCTGTTTGGAAGAAGCAGCAGGAGCAACCCGACTTCATGCCTCAGATTGACGTGACCGTGAAGACAGAGGACAGTTCCCTGAAGATTATCATTGCCGACAATGGTGAAGGCATGACCGATGAGGTTAAGCAACGCCTTTACGAGAATTTCTTTACCACAAAGCCCATTGGGCAGGGTACAGGATTAGGCATGAACATCACTCGTGACATTATTGAAAACAAACATAGTGGCAAACTTCTTTTTGAGTCAACACTCGGAGAAGGTGCTTGCTTTACATTCATACTACCAATAAAGAAATAGTTTCATTGAATAATGCAATATTCATAAAATGGTTGTTGGATTCTGTTGAGAATTATCCTCAACGAGTCGCAGTCATTGACCAGCGAGGAAATCGAAAGACGACCTATAAAGAGCTTTACGAGATGGCTTGCAGGGTTGTTGGCTATGTCAACAGCCTTCATCTGCCAGCTCACTCTTTTATTGGCATATGCCTTCCTACAAGCATGGAATATATTGCAGCTGAAATTGGTATCTGGTTATCTGGCAATGCCATTCTTCCATTGGGTATAGAATTTCCTGAGTCTCGCATCCAGCAGATTATGGAGCATAGTGAGTCCCCATTGCTGATTGACGAGTCTGTAATGAACGAAATTATCTCTTTTGAACCTCAAGAACCTCTTTCTCTTCCTGAAGAAGACGATATCAACTCGCTTTTCTATACTTCAGGCAGTACTGGAAGTCCCAAGGGTGTATTACATTCCTTCCGTTCATTTGGAATTCCTCTATTTCCAGACGATATGTTCAAGGAGCTTAATGTCTCTTTAATGGCTGTCACAGCTCCTATGTTCTTTGTCGCATGTAAACTGATATATGATTTTCTTACGCGAGGAGGAACAGTCAACATTGTACCATCCGACGTAAGGATTGACATAAGGAAGCTTGAAACATTTATTGCCGAACAGAATATTGAATTCGTCTTTATTCCGCCTTCAGTTTTGCCTCACTTTCAGAACAAGTCACACACATTGAAAGTAGTGTTTACTGCCTCTGAACGTGTGTCTGGTGTAGGTCCTAAAGGCTATAAGCTTATAAATTATTGCGGACAGACTGAGACTGCTGGTATTGGCGCAACATTCGTTGTTGACAAACCCTACGACAACACCCCAATAGGCATTCCCGTAAAACCTTACATTTATAGCGTTCGTGACGAGGATGGTAACGAAGTAGCACCAGGAGAAGAAGGTGAACTGTGCTATCAGGGCGACTTGACACCTGGCTATTTCAAAGACCCAAAGCGTACTGCTGAACTCTATCGTGGCGGATGGCTTCATACTGGAGATATTGTCCGTGCACGTCCTGATGGAAACCTTATCCTTATCAATCGCAAGGACTGGATGCTGAAGATAAACGGCCAGCGTGTAGAGCCCAGCGAGGTTGAGACTGTTTTGAAGAAGATGCCAGGCATTGACAACGCAATTGTAAAGGGATTTACCGCAGGTAACAGTCGTCAGTATCTGTGTGCCTATTACATATCCGAAGAAGGTGTTGAAGAGGAAAGTATTCTCGACTATCTGTCTTCAAAGCTTCCAAGCTACATGGTTCCTGTCTATTTCGTAAAGATGGACAGCTTCCCTGTAAACATGAATGGCAAACTTGACCGCAACAGTTTAGTATCTCCAGCTTCTGATGATGAGATTATTGACAGGGAACCTTACGAGGCGCCTAAAGATGATATCGAGAAGCAGCTGTGTAAGGCTTTTGAGAGTACATTGGGCTATCGTCACATAGGCGTGAATGAAGATTTCTTCTTACTTGGTGGCGACAGCATCCGCGTTATGAAGCTTCAGACTCTTTGTCCAGATCTGCCTTTATCAGCGCGAAAGATTTATGTCCATCGCACCCCACGGAATATTGCTAAGGCATGCCGTGAGAGCATTGAGATTAGCAGAGAGCAGCGCTCAACCTATCCTTTGAGCAAGACTCAAATGGGTATCTATGCTGAATCCATGCTTCATCAAGGAGAAACCATCTATAACAATGCTGTACTATATCGATTAGGTAAGCATGTTGACACAGACCGACTTGCTCGTGCCTTTGAACAGCTGATAGAGGTTCATCCGTTCCTTAAAATGCGTCTTTTCATTGACGATAACGGTAGTCCCTGTCAGTCTCAAAACAGCTCTTCTATTTATCATCAGCAGATAGAGCACGTAAGTGAAGAGCAGTTCCTTTCATTGAAATCCGAACTAGTTCGTCCCTTCGACATTTTGTCAGAACCGTTGTTCCGAATACGCATTATCGTAACTCCCAGTGATGCTTATCTCTTCATGGATTTTCATCACATCATTTTCGATGGCTATTCCTACAACATTCTGACAGAAGACTTGAATAGTCTCTATGATGGAAATGCCGTCGATACAGAATCATTCAGCGGATATGGTGTTGCCGAGGAAGAACAGCATTTGCGAACTACTGAAGCCTTTGACGACGCTCGTTCATGGAATCGCATGACTTTTGGCGATGTTGAAATAGATTCACTTCCAGAAGGCGATATGGATGAGGGTTCTGAACAGGAGTGGGGTAGCATGCAAATACCGCTTTCCGTTGATTACCAGCAGTTGTCGTCAGCATGCCAGAGACTTGATGTCACCCCCAATGTGCTGATGACCTCAGCCTTTGGCTATCTCCTTGGAGAATATTCTTTCTTAGAGGAATCGCTATTTGCCACCATCTATAATGGTCGCAAGGATTTGCGAACCATCAGGACTATTGGAATGATGGTAAAGACGCTTGCTGTTCATTCCAAATGGGATGAGCGTACTTCCATCTATGAATATCTGCATAACATGAAGCATCAGCTCTTAGCTAGCATGAACAACGATTTGTTCTCGTTTGCAGAGCTGAGTGAAATGAATCATCATGTTAACAGTCATGTGCTCTTTGCCTATCAGGGCGATTTCGGATTCCCC